>Ga0185307_1000712_pt1 | contig 20242 bp, 26 predicted proteins | sample LHCtaG_FD_128010 | JGI IMG/M metagenome (GOLD analysis project Ga0185307, IMG submission 128010) | Hot spring microbial communities from Little Hot Creek, USA to study Microbial Dark Matter (Phase II) - LHC4sed_matched (SPADES... | ecosystem: Environmental > Aquatic > Thermal springs > Hot... | reverse complement strand
AATCCAAAGAAGGTAAGTTTGACTTACCTTCGGAGAACCCCCGCTATCCTCCTGCTACCTTTTTTATTTCTTATCACTACCCGCCCAACTTTCAAGCAAGCATTACTTTAAAATCAAATTATTATCTTCTAGAAATATTGCCGTACTAAATTGCTAATCTCTCCACAAAGTATAGCAGTCTAAGAGTCTTTTGATAACTTTTTGATAAATCTACGATTTTCTAATTAAATATTGCCTAGTTCGGTAGAAAATTTAGTTTACTTGTTAAAAACTATACTTGAAATTTTAATTTTTATTTTTTAAATTCAAAAATGCCAACAAATTTGCCTAGAGAGTGGTACCTTTTGGAAGAAAGATTTAGAAATGAAAAGAACTTGGAGAAAAAAATAGAGCTTCTTAAAGAATTGATTGGAATAACTCCGAAGCATAAAGGTACAGAAAATTTGTTGGCAGATTTGAGAAAAAGATTAGCAAAACTGGAAGAAATGCTTGAGAAAAAGAGCAGAAAAGTTGGTAGAAGAGTTAAGTCTATTGAAAAGAGTGGAGATATTTTAGTATCAATCCTTGGCTTTACAAAAGTTGGTAAAAGCACATTACTGAAAATTTTGACAAACGCAAGTGCTGAAATTAGTGATAAACCTTATACAACAAAAGAGCCCATTACTGGAGTTTGCTTTTATAAAGGTGTTCATATTCAATTTGTCGAAATTCCCTCTTTTTTCCTTAAAGAGCATTTAAGCATTTGCCATTCTTCTGACGTTCTACTTCTATTGGCTAGGAATGAGGAAGAATTAAAAGAGTTAGAAAAAATTCTTGAACAAAACAAATTGAAAAACAAACCAAAAATCGCTCTCATGAAAACAATCAATAAAGACATTTTGGTAGAAAATGTCGAAACAAGTAAAGAATTTTCTGAACTGTTAGACGAAATATTGAGACAAACAAGAATTATTAGAGTTTTTATGAAACCTCCAGGTAAAGAAGTAGGGAAAAAAGCTGTTGTTCTTAAAAATGGGTCAACAATAAAAGATTTGATAGAAAAACTTAATGTCTCCTGGTTAAATTCATTCAAATTTGCCAGAATTTTTGACAAAAGCGAATTTTCTGGAAGAAGAGTTGGCTTAGATTATCAGCTAAAAGATGAAGATGTAGTAGAGTTACATTTTTAACTGAATAAATGAATATTTAGAATGAGAGTCGAAGACATAATGCAAAAAGAGGTTTTTACATTAAGCAAAAATGACACAGTTTCAAGAGCAATTTCATTGATGGTTGAAAAAAGATTTCATCAAATCCCAATAGTTGAGAAAGAGTATGAAGGAATAGTTTTTCTAAAGGATCTGATAAGGTCTAGAGGAGATCCAACAAAGACAAAGCTAGAAAATTTCATAACAAACACCCCGACTTTGAAGAAAAATATGGATACTTTTGAAGCAATAAAAATTCTCGTTAACTCTGGATTAAGAGCTTTACCAGTAGTTGAGAATGGAAAAATTATGGGCATATTAAGTGAGACTGACATAATACTAAATCTGAGAAAAGAAGAGTTGAGAAAGATTAAAGCATGTGAAGTAATGAATAAAGTAATTTTTGCATCAGAAGAAGAAAAATTAAAGACTATCTTAAGAATTATGGAAAAATATGGAATTAGCTCAGTTCCTCTTGTTGATTGGAAGGAAGAACTTTCTGGGTGTATAAATCTTTTTTCAGTAGCAAGATTTCTTTGTCAGAAAAAAGAAAGAATAGAATCTATGAGATCTGCGAAGGAAAGAGAAAACATCCTTGATAATCCAGCTAAAAACTTCTCTTTCACGCCTCTTACAGCGCATAAGGATAGCAACATAGAGGATATAATAAAGCTCCTACAGAAAGGGGAAGAAGTTGTTATAACAGAAAGAAACAAGCCGATTGGAATTATAAAGGCGAGAGATATTTTAGAAGTCTTGCTTCCAAAAGAAAAAATGCCAATAATAGTTTCTGGACTAGAAGATGGAAAAGAAGTGTTAGAGTACTTGGAGAAAATTTCAGAAAAATGGAGAAAATTTGGTGCCGAGAAAATAGCAGTTCAAGTAGAAAAATTGGTAAAAAGAAAGAAGTACTTAGGAAAGATAAAGGTTTATACTAGAAATGGAATCTTGATGGCTTCTTCGCAGACATTTGATCTAGCCTCTCTAATAAGAGATTTGAGAGATAAGATTGAAAGAGAAATGATAGAAGAGAAAGAAATGGAGAAGGAAAAAAGAAAACAAAGAGCTAAAATAAAGGGTGAATAGATGAATTTAACAATTTTTCTTATTCTTTCCATAGTTTTAATTTTCGTTCTTGAGTATCCGCTAAATTTACTGGAATACTTCTCTTTTGTTCCAATGCTTGCTCCTTCACAGCCATGGAGATTCGTGACATCAATATTCTTACATGCAAACTTTGCTCACTTATTTTACAATATGTTAGCTCTTTTCTTCTTTGGACTCTATCTCGAAAGATTAGTAAGTCAAAAAATTTATCTAACAATCTTCTTTACTTCTGGAATTTTTGGCAACATTTTATTTTTACTAACTACATTCGATCCATCTATACCAGCAGTCGGTGCATCTGGTGCAATATACGGAATAATTGGAGCCCTAGCTGCTTTAAGACCCTTTGCAATAGTATACGTTTACTTTACACCAATGCCCCTTATCGTAATGGCCTTTATATGGGCGCTAATTTCTTTCATCGGAATTTTCGTACCAAGTCAAATAGCACATGCGGCACATCTGTCTGGATTGATAACAGGCTATCTTATAGGATATTTTCTTAAAAAAAGAGAAGGGAAAAGATATGTCGCTAGGTATAGAATAAGATATTCATTCTAAAGTAAAGAAATTTTTAAAAAAGAAATATTTCTAACTTGAAAATGAGATATGATTACTCTAAAGGAGAAATAATAGAAGAGGATGGAACAGTAATAAGAGAATTAAAAGAAATTGGAGAAGAGTTAATATAAAAACAAAAAGACTAGAAAGACTTTTGTACTTCTTCCTTAGAGACTTCTCCCTCTTGTGGTGCTGAAGCAACTATATGCTTTGTAATCACTACATCTCCTATTGCTTGAACTACTGAATAAGGAATGATAACCTTCTTCGCTCCTAAAAGCTTTCCCATCTCGCTACTACTAGATGTCTCTACTACTATTGATTTTAACCTAAAAGATGACAAGTCTATTTCCATATCTTTTAACCTACCTAGATAATATCCTTTGTTTGTAAAAACATCTTTTTCTATTGTTTCAGTCACTTCTTTAACGCTTACCATATTTTTCGCCTCCAATGACTATTATTTGATTGAGAATATTTAAAATAAACTTGTAAAATTAAAAATAGATGCTGGGGTCGCCTAACCTGGTAGGGCGCCAGTCTGCTAAGCTGGTGGGGTTTATCCCCTTGCGGGTTCAAATCCCGCCCCCAGCGAGGAAGAAAGATGAGGATAGTCAAGCTTGAAAAAGTTGCTAGAAGCAGAAAATTTTCTTCATTATCTCCTTTCCTCTTAATAGCAAAGGAATTGAGGTTAAAATACTTAATCGAAGAAAATAACCTAATTACCGGACCTGCTGTAGGACTTTCAATATTAATTGATAAAATGACTAAAATTTTACCAATAAAATCTATGCTAGATTTGTGTTGTGGAAGTGGCGCCTTAACTAAAATTGCCTACAGGAATGGTGTGGGAAAAATAGTGTGCGTTGATAAAAATACTAAAGCAGCTGAACTGAATATTGAAAATAGAAACAACATAAAAATTGTAAAAGCTGATGTGTTAAGATTTAAAATTAATAATGATTTTTTTGACTTAATAGTGCTAGATGCTCCACGAGAGATTATACCTAAAATTTCTGGTAGGTTCGAAGAATTTGTAAAAAAATCGAACATATTTGTCCTGTGGTACGGAAGTTGTGAAGAAATAGAATGGAATGAAAATGTTAGAGAAAAGTTAAGAGAAATTTCAAAAGTTGTTTATTCATTTTCAGTTTATGGCGAAGAGATTTCTGCATGCTCTTCAACAAAAGTTGGAATTAATTGGCTAAAGAAATTTTATAGAAAGTGGTAGTATGGAATGTGAGATTTGTGGAAGAAAAGCCAAAAAAATCTTCGTAACGGAAATAGAAGGAGTTATTCTTAGGGTTTGTGAAGAATGCGCAAAGAGTGGTAGAATATTGAACATCATAGAAGAAGGAAAGACGATAAAAGAAAAACAAAAACCAAATATAGAGTTTGAAGAAGAATATGAGCTAGTTGAAAACTATGGAAAATTAATTGCGGAAGCGAGAAAAAGAATGAGTTTATCTGTTGAAGAATTGGCAAAGAGGATAGGAGAGAAGGAAAGTCTAATTAGAAAAATAGAAAGAGAAGAAATCAGGCCATCAGATAAAATTATCGAAAAGTTAGAAAAATTTCTAAAAATAAAATTGATGGAAAAAATTGAAGTAAAATCTAAAAATGGAAGAAAGGGTGAGGAAATGAAGTTAAGAATAGCTGATGTGATAAAAATAAAAGATTAAAGAGCTTTATCGAATTTTTCTCTAAACTCTTTTGTAATCTCAATCAAACCTTCTGCTGCTTTCTCCAAAGCTTCTTTAACATCTCCTTTCTTAACCTTGACCCAAATTTTCGGCTCACTCAAATACGGATGTTCTCTGAATGAAGCGGCTTCGACAACATTTTTATCTTCCCACAATTGCTCCTCTATAGCACTAGTTAGTGTAAAAGTTTCTTCCCTAACTTCTATTAGAGCTGACTTTTCATCTCCCTTTATTTTAACTACTTCCATGCTCCCTATTTTATCTTTTTAATATTTATGCTTTTGTTTCGATTAACCAGAAGGATATGCTATTCCTAAATTAACCTTATAAACTTCATACATATCATAGCCTTCTATGCCCAAATAGGGTATTTTATAAGTGGTATAAGGTTCTAATGAACTCCGGACTTTTTCAGAAACCGTTAGTATTAATGAAAGTAAAGCTAATTTTTGATCGTGAGTCGCATTATTATATCTATCAAAGTCTGCTATCCATGCAACCTTAGAAGTATTTAAAACTGCTACCGGCATTTTCGATGCAGAGCTACCTTCGTACAAGAATATCCTTTCTTCATTACCATCAATTAAAACAATATTGTTATTTCCCCTAAAACTTGTAAAATTGTATAATTTCTTGAAAGAAAGAGAAATACTTGAATTTGAAACTATGTATGACAACATAAAATTGTAACCATAAAGTTTAAATGCTTGTCTTTCTATTACAGAAATAGGTGGGTTTGTATAAAATGTAACTCTTCTCAATGCAGGATCTATTTCATATTTCACGCTATAATTTCTAAACGTGAAATTTCCATAATATTTACCTGATGATTGATTCACATAGCTAGCATTTATAACAAGAGGAATGTTATAGAAAAATTTGTATGGATAGTAATTATCACTTTTTGCAGAAGAAGGAAGTTTTATGTAAACATCTGTATTTGTTTGTTGTGCGGTTCCAACATTTATTCCGAATATTTTTTGTGTTGATTGATCTATAGTAGTAAAATCGGCAATCTCTATAACACCCTTTCCCTTTGAAAGATAGTCGATAATACTTTGATAATAGCTATCCAGACTTATCGGACCGCAAATTAAAAGCAAATCAGTATATTCTGGAATATTTGTTAAATTAACTGGTAAAAAGAATATGTTGATGGTTCTTTTGTTAAAAACAAATGAACCGTACCATTCTGAAAATTTCCTTATTTTATCTTGACTGCAGTTTGCTGCAATTATTATACTGCTTTTAATCGTTCCTTCTGGCTGAATATATAAAAAAATTGATTCCTTTATCAAAGATGTTTTGTTTATAAACTCTTTTAATGAAACTTCGGAAAATGCCGCATTGTATAATTTACCGGTAAAGTCTAAAGAAAGAAGAATATCTTTCCCTACTATTGCTAAACTTGCTGTTTGCCAGTTATCTTTAAATGACAGAGGCCTAAAAATGAAATAAAAAGCTGTGAAAAGCAAAACTATTGCTGAAATCGCTTCTAAAATTGTTGTTTGACCTAGTAAAGCCATATAATCATCTCTCCATAACTTCCATTATCAAAGCTAATTATTCTATTAATTTTTGCTACTCTTTCTCCAACAGGACGCGTACAATTTACTAGAACGTTATTGCCAATGTACACTATTAAGCTTATGTCATTTTTTAAATCTAAAAGCTGTTTAAATGTTCTGTAACCAGAGTTGCAAGTTGTGTTTAACATACGAGTTTTAGTAATTGATATAACATTCGTCTTATTCAAACTCTCGTTCAACAATCCTATTCTTCTAATTTGATTTATTTGAAGAGAATACCAGTTTGCTGGCTCTCCTACATCGTTTACTAAAATTTCTGAGATCAGATACGCTTCCGAGAAAGTCGTTTGTCTTTTCATCTCATTGATATAACTTGGATAGTACGATAAGAGTGAGTAAACTAAATATGTGACAGAAATAACAAAAAGAATTAGAGAGAATACCTGTTCAAAACCGATTTGAGCTTTCACATCAAACACCTATAATACCAATTCTAAATAACAACAAGTAGCTTGCCATAACTATAGAAAGAAGAATTAGAGAATGTTTTATTCCTGCTCTAACACTACCTTCCGCAACCTGACCTGCAACCAAACCAGCAAAAGCTGCTTGAATAATAGACAACAAGAAGAAAATAGATGCAAAGTAATATGGTTTTTCTTGTGGCATTCCTAAGAAGTTGTAAGCTAAAAACGCAAACAAATTACAAACATCGCAAGATAAACCAGAACAAACTGCGCAAGGATCAACTATTCCCATACCAGTACCACCCATACCAGCAACCTGAGGACTTGCAAAAATAGGTAAAAGAACTCTATTTATCATCGCGACAACTCCAAGAAATATGAAAGAGATTGCATATATTATAACAGTATATTGGCTAAGTATGGATTTTCTTTCTTTCTCAATTTGTTTAAGTAACTCTAAGGATTCTGACAAGCTTGTCAAAACAGATACTGTGTTTCCACCAGACATCTGTGCTTCTCTAAGAATGCTAAAGGCTGTTGATAATTTTTTGCTTCTCCTTGTTTTTTCTATTACCCTATCAAGGGCTTTGTGTACAGGAACGTTCCAGCTTATTTGATTGGATAAATACTTAACTATAGAGTTTAGACTTCCATAGTCATTCTTACTAACGATTTTAATTGCTTTTGGTAATGGAACCCCACTTGCCATTGTTTCGGTCAAATCATGCAAAAAATTTGGAAGCTTATCTTCCATTTCTTTCCATTGCCTATAATGTTCATATTCAAAAAAGGCAAACGTTGCAAATATTAGAAAGGTAGAAATAATTAACAAATTTGCAAAAACACCAATATCTTTAGTTAAATATCCAATAATTATTAAAATTACGGAAAAAAGTAAAACTAATATTTTTATGTTTTTCTCATCCATAAACTATAATTTCTATCTTAATTAAAATCTATTCCCAGAAAGGTTGCGCCTTTTTCACGAGAAATAGGAACAAAACAGAAATCATTGGCAGAAATACAAAAATCATAAAAAGCTGAAGGCCTAAAACGTCTTGTGTTGCTCCCCCAAGGGCTGAAATTGCGGATGTTAGAATAACAAAGAAAATTGTACCTAGCATAACTGCGACAAGATAAATTTGAGTATAGATCATCATGCTATGAGAAAATTCTGAAAGTTTTCTTCTATATTCAATAAAAAAATCTGTCGTTCTTTCTTTCAAATAAACATAAAGGTTCCCACCACTTCTAATAGTAGCTAGAATGCCGTATAAGAACTCTCTAAATTTTCTGGAAGGAGTCCTACTGGTAGCTCTTTCGAGTGCTGAAACAATATCTAAACCATAAAATTCTGTGTCATTCAATATTTTTTTGACTTCCTTAACAACACTTTCTTGAGTGCTAAAGTTAACAAATGTTCTCAGTGATTGGAGTAAATTCATTCCAGAGCTTACTATAGAGGAAAGATAGAGAGCTGAAAATGGTAACTGAGTATCTATTTCCTTCTCTCTTTGCTTAATAATAGATTTAGGATAGTTCAGGTAGATTAGAAATACCACTATCGGCAATCCTAAAGCTAAGGTTGTAGATGTTAAATAGCTAAACAAGAAAGAGCCAGAGGCGATTGAAAAGGAAAAAGCTAGGAATGGTAATGTAGTAACAAAAGAAATCAAGGCAGCAAATAGGGCATTTGCAATATACTCTTCTGGAGAAAATTTCAGATCTGCCTTTTTCAAATCTTCTTTAAGATCCGGAAAATAAACTTCCAATTTTTTTGAAATATCGCCAAAGAGTCGAAAAGCATATTTCGATATCATTTTATTCACTTTCTACTAAAGCTAAAACTCTATTCGGCATAGAATAGTATGCTGAAATTATCGCAAAAACATCCTTAAATTCTGTTATATTTTTCTCGTTCATCCATCGCAAAACAGCTACTCTCCTTTGGAATTCATCTATTATTTCCTTCTCGCTTATGCCAGCACTTTTAGAAATTTTTTTCAAAACATAGCTTTTTTCTCCAATTTCAAACGAATCGTTAAAAGCGTTCCATTGAAATACTGTATTTTTAATTGGCATTCTTTCTCCTTTAGAAAAGCCAATCATCTCTATGACTTCTGTTATCCTTCTAACAAACTTTTCTCTATGTCTGACTCTTTGCATAAAAACTATGATGTCCAAACTACTTATTAAACCTTCGGGTAAAGAAATTGGTGGCGATGTTAATCTATCAACTAGCTTTTCGAAATTTTCAGCATGTATAGTTGCGAATGATGGATGACCTGTAGCCATTTGTTGAAATAGTACATAAGCTTCTTGACCTCTTACTTCTCCCAAAACTATATAATCTGGCCTTTGTCTAAAACTTTCCTTAAGAAGTTGGAAAAGATCTACTTCTCCTTCTTTTCCTGTAGAGATTGGTGTTCTTGCAACATGAGAAACCCAATGAGGATGAGGCAAAACTATCTCTGGAGTATCTTCTATTGAGATTATTTTCTTTTCTGGCCTTATAAAAAGAGACAACACATTCAACATTGTCGTTTTTCCGCTTGCAGTTCCACCAGCCACTAGTATACTTCTTCCATAATCTACTGCTAACCAAAGGTATGCCATTACTCTCTCATCTGCTGTACCATACTTTATTAAATGAATTGGTGTTAACGGTTCTTCCATAAACTTTCTTATTGTAAAATTGCTTCCTCTTCTAGCAATATCTGTAGCTAGCGTTGCCTGCACTCTTGAGCCATCCGGCAAAGTTCCGTTTACAAGTGGCTGAGCTATTGATATAGACTTTCCAGTCATTTGAGCCAGTCTAATTATAAATGAATCTAACTCTTCTGGATCATAGAAAATTACATTAGTTGGAATTGAGCCTAGTCTAGGATCTCTATGAAAAACAAAAATTGGTATATTTACACCATCGCAGCTTATATCTTCAATATTAGGATCCTTCATTAAAGCATCTATCTTTCCAAATCCTAAGAAATCCCTTTCCAAATAATATCTAATTGTTTCTATTTCTTCTTCACTCAGCTGAAACTTAAAATACCTTATAACATCTTCTAAATGAAGTCTTAAGTACTCTTTGGCTTTGGTTAGGTTCAGTTTTGAAAGATCTACATCTAATCTACGCTCTATAAGCTCTTTAATTCTTTTCAATATTTTATCCATTCTTTCATCAATCTTTGGCTCAATAAGTTCATAAAAATAGCCTTGCCTTCTTTTATCCCAGTAAATTCTTGCTTCAGCAAATACTTTTTCTCCAGGTTTCGGATCTCTGGGAATCAACGGATAAGAGAGAGAAAACTCCTCTGGAGATTGTAGATAAGGTATGGATGGTATTACCTTTAGTTGCTTTGGTATTGTTATACCCTCTATTTCTACCTTTTCCTCTTTTTTCTTTCCAGCTTCTTCAGCTTCCATTGAAACAGTTGCTGGTATAGGAAGTGAAAGTATGGGAGTTATTTTCATTGGAGTACTTAACTCTGTTTTCTCTTCAACTTCTTTCATTTCCCTCATAGAAATATTTTTCCAACCACTAACAGCCTTTCTAAAAGCTTTTCTGGCTAAATTCATCCTAACCCCCTATTTTCAATTTATTTTCGGTTTTATTAAAAAAAATCGTAGCAATTGATGTTTTATTTAAACCGTATAGGGACTGTGTAAAACCTGTAGAATAAAAGCCTGAGATCTGAGTTGAAAAATTTAGGTTGTGTGTAGAAACTAAGAGTTGATTTTGATTTGGAACGCTTCTTATATACAATTGATTATTTTGCGTATAGATTTCGTGAAAGTTATCAAAAACTTGATACGGAATTCCGTATTTCAGGAGCGAATAGTTGCAGTACCTACAACCAACGTAGTTGTAAATAAGATATCCAGAAGTATATGAGGCTAACATTTCTCTAAAAGAGATAAGTAATCTATCTTGAGATGCCCGAGAAAATGAAAACAAGTAACTTGAAACCAAAGAAAAAATGGAAATAGAAACTAGAAAAAAGAGTATGAATTGTATAAGCTGGCTTTGAGCTCTCATGATATTTCTATTTTTATCTTTGTAACTATAAAGTTTGATGTCTTATCTATGCCTTGTCTCGTTATTCTAATTGTTTTACCTGTGCTTCTCATTACTGTGTTTGTTGGAGTTGTTAAATGTATAGAATACACTTCTCCAGAAGGAGAGGTCAAGTTTCTAAGAAAAACCATATAGGTTATATTGTAACCATCAAATATCGGATTCCCCTTTATACAAACGACTGAAAAAGAATCCTTACCAACTATACCACTTCTACTTACACAAGATGCTCCTGGAGTTAGAGATATTGGGTCTTGAGTATTAATGTTTGTCACCTTTGAAAAAAAAGAGAAGATTATGGAATTATTTAATGGAGAATTTTCATTGAAAGGATGAACTTCCCATAAACCATCAGCTTCCAACTTTAAAACTTCCGTCGACCCTGTATTAGCAACAAATTCTATTTTTTTAGGAAGTGAGGAAGGGTTATTGTAATCAAAAAAACTTATGATTCTTTCTAATGTTGATCTATCTTTCGACTTTTGAATCAAAGGTAAACCATACATATATGCTGCAGAGATTAAGCCTATAGATATAACTACTATCATAACTACAGAAACTATTTCCGAAATTGCCTTTATCTTAACCACCTTTCATTTTTATAAAGTAAATGGAGGTTTTGAAGGTGTTGGTGGTTTTGGAGGAATTGGTAATGGAGGTTTTGTAAGCTTTTTAGAAATTTCTTCTAGAAGGGAAATCAAAGCTTCATTATTTTCTAATATCTTATTGTTTATTTCTGTCAATTTTTCAATTTTTTCGATTAAAGGCTTGTTGTCTATAGAAGGCTTTACCTCCTCTTCTCCAGCTGCTTTGATTAGCCCAATAAGTTCATCTAGCTTTTTTGTCAACTCATCTAGCTTTGATGGAAGCTTTGATAATTCTATTCTCAAAGAATCATTGGCTTTTATCAAAGCATCAACAATTTCTTGATTCATCCTAACGATTTGAATTATTTCTCTGTAAAGCTCCCTCTCGTTTATAGAAGCCTTTCTTTCTAATTCTTCAATCCTCTTTTCCAGTCTTCTTAAAGGCGTTACAGGAATAAGCTCAAACTCTTCCTGCTTTTTAAGTTCATCTGATTCCATAAACTTTATAGGATTAGAAGAATTTAAATATTGAATAAAAAGAAAGAAAAAGAAAAGGTTAGGAGTTAGCATTAATATTCTTCACTAGGTGTTTCTGATTTCTTACCCTTTTCTTTTTCTTCTTTACCCAATCTGCTAGCAGCTATTACATCATCTATTCTTAATATCATCTCTGCTGCTTCTGCTGCACTTTTTATAGCTTGAGATTTTACTTTAAGAGGCTCTATGATTCCTGCTTCCAATGCATCTACAATCTTTCCTGAAAATACATCTACTCCAGCTGATGCTTTTCCATGCTCATGAGCTGCTCTTAACTCTACTAGAATATCTATTGGATCTAAACCAGCATTTTCTGCTAAAGTTCTTGGAATAATTTCTAGTGCACTTGCAAACTCTTGTATAGCTAACTGCTCCCTTCCTGAAAACTTCTCTGCAAACTCTCTAATTCTTTTAGCTAACTCAGCTTCAATAGCTCCTGCACCTGGAACAATTTTCCCATTCTCCAATGCTGATACTAACGCCCCTATTCCATCTTCAACATTTCTATCAATCTCATCGACAACATGCTCTGTGCTTCCTCTAACAAGAATTGTTACTGCTTTTGGATTCTTGCATCCCATAACAAAAGTCATTGCCTCTCCTGCAATCTTTCTTTCTTCTACTAATTCAGCATAACCCAAATCTTTTTCTGTCAAATCTTCTAAGTTACTAACAATTCTTGCTCCTGTTGCTTTTGCCAAAGCTTCTAGATCTGACCTCTTTATTCTTCTGCAAGCCGCTATCCCTTTCTTTGCTAAGTAATGTTGAGCTAAATCATCAATTCCTTTCTCACAAAATACAACGTTTGCTCCAACTGAGGCTATCTTATTTACCATTTCTTTCAACATTTTTTGCTCTTGCTCCAAAAATGCTTGCAATTGTTCTGGCGAGGTTATTCTTATCTGAGCATCAGTCTCTGTTTTTTCTATTTCTAGCGGACAATCTAACAATGCAATTTTTGCATTTTTAACACTCTTTGGCATTTGTGGATGAACAATTTCTTTATCAACAATTATTCCTTTTATTAGCTGAGTCTCTTCTACAGAGGCTCCATGCTTCTTAACCCTCTTAATATTGTCCTTATCTATTTTTATTTTACCATCTTTTTCTTCCGCTACTGTTCTAACAGCTTCTATTAGCAAATCTGCAATTTTTGGTGCAGCTTCCCTTCCGGATTTACCAGACATTGAAGTAACAACTATTTTTCTCAACGTTTCTGTGTCTCTAATATTTATTGGTATTGATAATTCTTCTAAGAGCTTTAGAGCTTCCTCCTTAGCCAATTGATAGCCCTTGACAACAACAGTTGGGTGAATTTCTTGATCTAATAAACCTTCTGCTCTCTTTAGCAATTCTCCTGCAATAATCACTGCAGTTGTTGTCCCGTCTCCAACTTCCTCATTTTGCGTTTTTGCAACTTCTACCATCATTTTTGCAGCTGGATGCTCAACTTCCATTTCTTCAAGAATTGTTACTCCGTCATTAGTTATAGTTATGTCACCAATAGAATCTACTAGCATCTTATCCATTCCTTTTGGTCCTAGCGTTGTTCTAACTATATCAGCTACTGCTTTTGCTGCAGCTATGTTTGCTTTCTGTGCATCTCTACCTGTAGATCTCAAAGTACCTTCTGGCAATATCAATACTGGCTGACCTCCTATTTGGGCAACATAAGCCTGTTGCGGCATTTTATCACCCCATAAAAAGATTATTTTCCAGACTAGAATTAATCCTATTATAATTATCTCTATAAAAGCTTAAAAATTTTAAACACAATTATCTGCATGGAATTTTATAAACCAAGAAAAGTTGCTTCTATAGAAAATGATGATACAAAATTCACATTGCTTGGAAAAGTAATAGATGTTGGTGAAGGATTTTTTGTTATCTCTGATGAAACGGGAAAAATAAAAATAAACAGTAACTTCAAGGTCGAAAAAGGAGATTTGATAAGAGTTTTCTGTAGTAAGTTTGATGAAGAAATTGTCGCAGATTTTATTCAAAATATGAATGGTTTGGATTGGGAGCTTTGGAAAAAAGTGGAAAGCTTATATTTAAGACTCATATAAGTTTAATATGGTGATGTGATGAAAGTAACGATTGCCGAACCTGAAGTTTTAATAACAACAGTCGCAACCGCTGCTGAGATAATAGATGAGGGAATTTTCAAATTTGGAAAAGATGGAATTAGCTTAACTGCAGCAGATAGAGCTATGGTGGCAGTTATAGACTTACTAATTTCAAAGGACGCTTTTGAGGAGTATGATGTTGAAGAAGAAAAAGAAGTTGGATTAAACATGACAAACTTCTTGTCTTTATTGAAGAGGGCTAGAGGCTCGGATAAAGTTAGTCTAGAGCTGGTAGAAAATAGATTAGTTTTAACAATTTATAATGGTACAAAAAGAAGGTTCACGGTTCCTCTTCTTCAATTAACGAGAGAAGAGCTTCCACCAATAGAGCAATTAGAATTTAAAGCAACTGTAACTTTAAAACCAGAAATATTAGAGGATTCAATTAAAGATGCGAGTGTTATAACAGATGCTATAACATTTCATGCCACAAAAGAATACTTTAAGATGACTGCAGAAGGTGATGTAAGTCAAGCTGAGCTGGAATTGAGACAAGGAGACGAAGGTCTCATTGATCTCCAAGTTGAAGAAAGTAGCAAGGCAAAATATCCTCTTGATTATCTTGAAAAAATACTGAAAGCGGCTAAGATTTCTGATGAAGTTACAATAAAATTTGCTCAGGATTATCCGATGAGAATTGATTTCAAATACGAGGGAAAAGCAAGAATTTCGATGGTAGTAGCTCCAAGAGTTAGCGAGTAGATTTTTGAAGTCTACAAATTAGCACATGCTTAAAAAGACCAATATATATAGTTGCGCCGCAATAAGGACAAACACCTTCAGGCTCAGGCATCTTTTCCTTTGCCACACCATCACCTAATTTGATATTATCTATGGTTAAACTTAAAATTCTCGGCTTGTTGGCCTTATGGCCTCATCCTATCAAGTTCGGGCCGTGTCAAAGCAACCACTATTGATATATAGCCAGTAGTATGATTGAGTATATTTATAATTTTCCTAATCTTTACGAGCGACTTAATATATTTTTTATAAGAAATTTCTAATATTTAAACCTATCTACAACCCACTACCTCCTTTAATTTATCTCACGATTAAAAGCAAGTTTTCTCAGTGGCTTTGATGCGATTTTGTTCTAATTACTTTAAATTCAAGCAATTAGCCAATCCCTTTTAATCCTAAGTATTTCTTCTTTGCTTTTTGGCTTTTCTATTTTCTCTTCCTTTGCTTTTTCATTTTTAGTTTCTTCTTTTTTGGAAAGCTCTATTCTAATATTCTCTCTGATTTTCTCTGCAATGGATTTTAATTCTTCGAGAGAAACTTCTATTGGTTTATTCTCCATTAGTGGAATTTCATTCTCAAAATATGGGTAAACTCTTATATGAAGATGATCGATTTGAGAAGGTATATAAGCAATGCTTATAGTTACTGGTGAAAGAGCTTTTTTGATGGTACTTGCAACTTTTATTGCTACCCAAAATATTTGTTTTGAGAGGTTTTCATCCTCTTCTAAATCTTTAATATGCTTCTTTGGAACAATAAGAGTCATCCCTTTGCTTCTTGGATGAATATCTAAAAAAGCAAGAAAATTTTCATCCTCATAAACAATCTCGCTTGTAACCTCCTTTCTAACTATCTTACAAAAGATGCATTCCATAACCTTAATAAATCTTTAAACATTAAATTTAAAACTAAAAATCATAAGAATAGAAATAATATCGGTGGTTAAATGCCGGAAGTGAGAAAACCAAGAGAAGGAAGTCTGGCATTTTATCCTAGAAAAAGGGCCGCTAGAATTTATCCCAACATAGATACTTATCCCTCTGTCGATAAAACCATTCCTTTAGCTTTTGCCGCCTATAAGATTGGCATGGCTCATGTAATAGCTTTAGACAATAGAAAGAATTCACCAACTTACGGCATGCAAATTTCCATTCCAGTTACTATATTAGAAATTCCCCCTTTGAAGGTTATTGGGATTAGATTTTATCAAAAGACTGTAAAAGGATTGAGAGCTTTAACGGAAATTTATTCAAAAGATCTGCCAAAAGAATTGGAAAGGAAGGTTAAGATTAAATCTAATTATTCTGAGCAAAGAATAGAAGAAATAAAGAAACTAGCTGAAAAAATTTCTAACGTTAGATTGATAATAGCTACTGAGCCTAAAAAAACAGGTTTGGGAAAGAAGAAACCAGAAGTTTTTGAAATAGAAGTTGGAGGTAAAAACGTTAAAGAAAAGGTTGAATATGCATTAAGCTTGCTTGGGAAAGAATTATCGCCGAATGAAGCATTTAAAGAGGGAGAAATGGTTGATGTTATTGCTGTTACAAAAGGAAAGGGTACCCAAGGTCCTGTAAAGAGGTTCGGTATTAAAATACAAGGTAGAAAAGCTAAGGAAAAGAGAAGACATGTTGGAAGTCTTGGCCAAGAAAGACCTGGAAAAGTTAGGTGGACTGTTCCCATGGCTGGCCAAATGGGATTCCAAACTAGAACAGAACTCAACAAAAGGATACTTAAGTTTGGTGATGGAGAAGAAATAAATCCTAAAGGTGGATTCAAAAGATATGGTATTATCAAATCTTCATTTGTAATATTAGAGGGTTCTGTTCCAGGAAGCAAAAAGAGGTTGGTAATGATAAGAAAGGCTATTAGATCTAAAGAGCCGCCAATATTGCCTTATGAAGTAAGGAAAATAGAGGTGTAGAAAAATGGTTAGCGTTTTTGGGATCGATGGAAGAGAAATAGAAAAAATTGATTTACCAAAAGTTTTTTATCAGCAAGTAAGAGAGGATTTAATTCTAAGAGCTTTTTTGGCCACTCAAAGTCATAAAAGGCAACCTTATGGGCCTAATAAATTATCTGGAGTAAGAACATCAGCTCACTACCATGGAAGAAGACACTCTAGATATTCCATGATGAACAGAGAAATTGCAAGACATCAGAGGCTTCATGGAAAAACTGTTCCACAGTTATTCTGGCAGGCTAGAATAGCTCCACAAACAAAAGGTGGTAGGCCATGCCATCCTCCATTACCAGAGAAAGATTGGTATCAAAAGATCAACAAAAAAGAAAGAATAAAGGCAATAATTTCCGCTATAGCTGCTACTTCTATTAAAGATGTTGTAAAAGCAAGAGGGCATAGAGTAGATGGAATGAAAGAATTACCAATTGTTGTTGAGGATAAAATTGAGGAAATGAAGAAGAGTAAGGAAATTGTTGAATTCTTGAAGAAAATTGGGTTGGAAGAAGAATTAGAGAGAGTTAAAGAGAAAAAGGTTAGAGCGGGAAAGGGGAAAATGAGGGGAAGAAGGTACAAGAAAAAAGTTGGAATTTTGTTTGTTGTGAATGAGGATAAAGGAATAAGTAAAGCTGTAAGAAATTTACCTGGTTGTGAAGTTGTAAAAGTAAAAGACTTATCTGTTGAACAATTAGCTCCAGGTGGAAAACCTGGCAGATTAACAATTTTCACTAAAAGTGCAATTTTAAAGTTGGGTGAAAAATATGGATCCCTATAAAATATTGCTGTATCCATTAGTAACGGAAAAAACCGTTGGAGTAATAGAAAAAGAGAATAAAATAGTGTTTATTGTGGATAGAAGAGCTAATAAACAACAAATTAAAGAGGCTTTTGAAAAATTGTTTGGAGTAAAGGTCGAAAAAGTAAATACTTTAATAACAAGAGACGGAAAAAAGAAAGCGTACATAAAATTAAAAAAAGAATTTAAAGCAAGTGACGTAGCAGTTAAATTAGGAATATTGTAAGGTGGTTTAATGGGAAAGCGTATAATTGCTAGGGCAAGAGGCAAAGGTGGACCAAGATATAGAGTTCCCTCTCACAGATATTTAGGCAAAGTTGAGTACTTTTATGGAAAAGGAGAAGGAATAGTTAAAGATATTTTACATGATCCAGGAAGATCAGCTTTGGTAATGATTGTAAAGATTGGTGGTAAGGAAATTCTTCAAATTGCACCAGAAGGAGCTTATGTTGGTCAAGTAATAAAGTACGATGGGGAAATAGCGAACGGAAATGTGGTTGAATTGGAAAAAATACCAGAAGGGACAAAAATTTTTGGAATTGAGAGTTATCCTGGTTCTGGGCCAAAATATTGCAGAGCAGCTGGTAGCTTTGCAATAGTTGTTGGAAAAAGTGGAAATAAAGTTACAGTTCAATTTTCTTCTGGAAAACAAAAAGTTTTAGATGGTAGATGTAGAGCTACTATTGGTATTCCTTCCAATGCTGGTAGAACAGAAAAGCCATGGGTTAAGGCTGGTAAGAAGTATATAGCTTTGCATGCTAGAGGAAAGCTATTCCCTAGAACAGCTGCAGTAGTTATGAATCCTGTAGATCATCCTTGGGGAGGAAAGAGGCATAGGCCAAGGCCATCTAAATTCGTAAGCAGAAATGCCCCTCCTGGAGCGAAAGTTGGAAGCATTTCACCAAAACAGAAGAAAAGACAATAGCCTAAACAAATTTCTGTAGCCCAGGTTTTATTTTTCCTGTATCAATCAGAACCAAACTCTTATTTAAAGGGAAAGCTACGTTAAAAACTGGAACGGTATCTATCCAAGCAAATTTTGTTCCATAGTGAGCATGACCATGAATAACTAGGTTTGGTTTCGTTTCTAGTATAACTTTTTCCATTTCTATACTTCCCAAATTCTGATAGAACGTTGGACTCTCCCCTTCTAATGTTTTGTAGGTTGGGGCATAGTGAGATATCAATATCTTAAATCCCCTGTAATTTTTCAAACAGCTTCTAGCTTTCTCTATTCTTCCTTTATACACTTGCTCAATATTTGGTACGTGTGATTTCTGCCATTTTGTAGGTTCGTCCAGACTCCCTGTAGTTCCATAAATCAATACATTTTCTTTACCAACTTTTATCTCATAATGCTGATCGTCTAAAAACTTAATTCCATTAATCTCTCTTTTCAAGGTTTCTCTGTATTCCTCATATTCTGTATTACCAAAAACAGCAATTATTGGAGCAAAAATTTTCCCGAAAAACGAATTCTGAATTTTTTTATATTCCTCTACTTCTTTTTCCAAAACATCTCTTTCAACCATATCTCCAGCAAGAATTACTATATCTATTTTTTCATTAACAATTTCTAGGGCTTTCAAAAAGTCTTTGTAAAAAATTGGAGAATGTACATCTGAAGTAGCCAGAATCTTCATATTTTAAAGTTAAAACAAGTTTATTAAAATCACCCAAACAACTATCCACAAACCAAAATATCCTATTGCTGTTTCTTTTAAGAAGTTTTCTAATTCAAAAATTTTCCTAAAAGCTAGATAAGATGAAAAATAAATTGCAATAGTAATTGAAAGAGATAGTAGGAAGCTTTGTGAAAAATATGATAATATTCCTGAAACTATTCCTAACAAAAACACTATTCCAAGCAAAACTTTTTTAGCCAGCATATTTCCAACCATAATTTTATAATTTTAAAAAGAAATCCTTTATCTTCTTTTGCCAAGAATCTTCTTTTAATATTTCCTCAAATACCCACCTTTTAACTTTTTTGTTCTCATCTAAAAGCTTCCTCGCAATATCTTGTACAGTTTCCCAATGAATTCTAAGATAACTTGGTGGGTGATCTTCTGTCTGCAATATTTTTTCTATAAACTCTCTTGTTCTCTCATCATGCGAATAACCAACACCAAAATCAAAATTTACTTGTTTTTTTATTTCTTCTATCTCCTTATCCCTCTCAACTTTAGCAATTATGGAAGCTGCTGAAACTACTGAAATACTTTCGTCCAAATAATTTTTTACAACTAGTTTAGCATTCTTTTTTTCATCTGGTAAAAATTCTTTTATCATCTTTTCAAATTTTTCCGAATTCTGTTCTATTGAATCTATGTAGATTTTATCTGCATCTATCATTGTTATCATTTCTGCAATTTTCATTGCCTCTAATTTATCTAGGTTTATTCCTTTTGCCTTAAAAGAAGAAATTTTACAAGCCGAAACCTTAACAACAACAATATCTTTTGCTATACTTTCTATTTGTTTAAACAGCTCTTCTCTTTTTTTTGGAGTAAGCTCCTTAGAATCCTTAACACCTATTACTTCTAATTTTTTAGAATCTTTGCTATCTATAGATACACATGCCAATATCATTGGACCAATTACAGCTCCTCTACCTGCTTCATCAATGCCAGCAATTATCATTATTTATACCCTAAATATTCTTTTTGGTTTCGTTAAAATTATTTATGAAAATTGAAGAAATAGAAAATCTGGTTAGAAGCGGAAAAACTGTTGAAGAAGTTCTTAGTCTTGTTAGCTGGAAGGAATTTGAAGAAAAGGTCGAAGAAATATTCAGAATTCATAATTTTAAGACGACGAGAAACTTTAAGTTCAAAACAACAAAAAGATTTGAGATAGATAT
>Ga0185307_1000711_pt1 | contig 20267 bp, 17 predicted proteins | sample LHCtaG_FD_128010 | JGI IMG/M metagenome (GOLD analysis project Ga0185307, IMG submission 128010) | Hot spring microbial communities from Little Hot Creek, USA to study Microbial Dark Matter (Phase II) - LHC4sed_matched (SPADES... | ecosystem: Environmental > Aquatic > Thermal springs > Hot... | reverse complement strand
TAAGCAAAACTAGACAAAAACAAAGAAAAAGAACAACCAGAGGCAATCAGGTAGGCTCTACGAGTATGAGCAGTACTATAGAAGCTCTGCTCTCTTGCAATGGTCAGCGTGTTTACCATAGGTGTTTGCGACCTGGGGGTGCGCGTACCCCCGGTCTTAATCTACATAGGCAAATCTGTGATCCTAGTCTGCGCCCCTTCTCTCAGGGTTGCTAAGCTCTAGTTAGTAAAGAGCTATTCAAGCACACTCTGCTTTAGCTTAGGAAAGAGCGTAGGGTGCTATAGGCTCTATAACTCCTCTACCATTCTCTTCACATATTCAACAACCTCTGTTAAGGGCCCCCACGGTTCGTAGAGGTCCATTGTGTAGTAGGCTACTGGTATGGGGAGCCCTTGGAGAAACTGCCTCATCCTATCATCAGCTACTACTATAAGGTTTTTAATCACTTGGCATACTTCGCGAAGTTTTGCAGCTTTTCTAACTCCATACTCTCTATTCCAGTAGTTCACAACCTCTATGAAAATTGTTTTGCCTGCCTCCTCTATCTTCAGGTCTGGTATGTAGACGAGGTCCTTAGCTTCAACAGGTTGTGTAACCCTTGATACATTTAGTCTTAGCACCTTTAACCTCCTGTAGACATAGGTATCAGCGCGAGTGTCGAAAACTGGTGTTGGTGCACTTACTCGCTCTACAGGTAGCAGGGGCTTTACATGGCTCGACAAGAGCCTTACATACATGTTAAAGAACTTTGTGCCTATGAGCACATCCACACACCAATACTCTCTACAGCTATAAAGCTTTGGAAGCACTGTTGCCAGCACATGGTATAAGCTCAGCCCATACTCTTTAGAGGGCTTGTTGAGGAGCAGCCTAGGACCATCAATATTAACCCTATAGCCATCACCAACCCTTCTAATATCGTAGACCCCCCCATAGTATTTAAGACCTCTTCCAAGTAGCATGAGCACCTCTGCTGAGCTACAGATATTGTGAAAAGTTAGGTGTAGAGAAGTGCTGTTAGTGAGTATAGAGTTAAGCACTCTGCTGTTGAACTCCTCAACAACTTTTCTCACACTAGGCTCCTCAACCTTCTTCAAAAAAGCCATGTCTCTGTAGGTGCACCACATAATTGCATCGGGGTCTAGCAAAATCCCCTCCGCCTTTAGGTACCTCCTCAGAGTTTGAGTAACCCTAAACCTCTTCTCAGGTGGGGCAAACCCTTTGTGCACCTTATTCACCACTCTAAACAGCTTTATTCTCATAATCTTCGGATTCACACCAGGGGGAACCCTAGCTACAGCTGTATAGAACCTGCTCTCCATAACAAGCCTCAGCAACTTAGCAAGCTTTTCATTCCCAATGCTGATCACAAGCTCCCTCCAGTCAACCTCACCAACAGTCTTCCCCTCCACACCCCTGTAAAACGATATCAAAGCCTCTACAACACTTCTATCCCTTACCACATCTAGGTACCTAGGGGTGTAGGCACCCCGAATCCTAATCATAGGCACTTCTGATAGGTCAAACTTCACGTAGCACCCCCAGAGACTTTTCTAAATCAGTAAAAGAGTTCTTCAGCACACTAGGCCTCGCTGTGAGCACCTCTATTAAGAGGGCCTCTCTCCTCCTAGGCATGAGCGTGCGGGCAACTCTATCAACATACTCTTTATCAGAGGAAACACCTCCCACAACTATCGCTATAGAGGGTTGAGGCGCTTCAACATATTCATCAAGTAGTGTGCTGGTAGCCAAGATCCTTATGGCTCCGCGGTTGAACATGTTCATATATGCTCTTCTCTCGTCATCAGGTATCTCAGGTAGTATTGCGGGTACTATAAGCTTTCTCGAAAGCTCTCTTACGAAATCCTCATACCTAGAGAAGACCACTATAGGGTCATCGCTAAACATGTTGAGTAGCTTGGCGACAACCCTGATCTTCTTCTCAAATGCTAGCACTATTTCACGCGCCCTAAGCCTAGCCCTAATGGCCTCCCTAGCCCCACTATCCTTAGACGCGAGCTCTAAAACCATTGCAAGCCTTCTCCTAGGCTCTCTTACTCTAGGCAAGGCACTTTTGCAAAACTCTGCATAGATTTTCATAAGCTTTTTCCACTCCTCATACTCTTCACTAGAAAGCCTCGTGTAAACCCTCAGAACCCTGCACCTAGGTAAGCAGCCTTTTTCTAAAAGCTCATTGAGGCTAGCGCTAAAGACCACAGGCCCTATCAGCTCTGGGTACAGCGTATGGAGATTATTATCAGCATACTGACGAGATGTTAGCCCAAGCCTGTAGGGAGCTGTTAAACTCTCCAAAACCTCTCTATACATCTCTGTCACAGCAATTTCACACTCATCAGCTACGACAAGGCCGAAGTACGATGAGAGCTTTGGGAGTTTGTGCAAAGCCAAGTCGTAGGTTATGACAGTTATCTCGCCCAGCCTCTTCACACCAGCACCATAAACCCCTACAGAGCTTTCAGGGACTCTAAGAACACTAACCAAAGCGCTATACCAGTTGGTGAGGTGATCTACTGATGGCACTAGGATGGCTGTCCTAACGCCGAGCTCGTGAATAGCCTTTAGCGCTAAAAGCCTCCTCCTCTCTGGAACTGGGTGTACTACGACGCCTCTATAGCCAGCCTCCTTCCATAGTGCATAGGCGCCCTCTAAACAGCTATCAAGAGGTGTGGTAAAAGAGGTTGTGAAGGAGGCCTTGTAGTTCAAGTCAAAACCTAGCTTTACCCTAAGGCCAAGCCCCTCTGCGTGTCTCAATATAGTGGGCAGGTCCTTAGCCTTTGCCACATAGGACTTGAGGTGAATATCGTACACAATTATACCATCACTTATTAGGGGGGATATCATGCTGTTTTTCTGTGGGTAGACTATGAGAACACCCTCGTCAAGCTCTATGAACATGTGGAAAGGCTCTGTAGCTACTTTTTGCAGAAAGTGTAGTATCCTTGGGGGTATGTAGGACTTCAGCTCCCTGCTCAAGAACTCTACTGCTTTACCTAAGCCGTAGTGAGAGATCTTCGCAGGGTTTAGCCTGTAGACCCAGTAGCCAAAGACATGGTCATAGGCTACAATATCTGCTAGCATGTCCAGCTCCTTAAAGAACCTCTCATTCTCCTCACTACTCACCTTGATGAAGAAGACCAACGCTCTACACCACTAGCCGCAGATTTAACCAAGCGCTCTATGACATCCCCAACAGACCTAAGCCCTAGCTGAACCCTAAGCGCCTCTAGCTCCACAGCAACACCCCTGGGCACCTCTATAACAACAGTTTCAGAAGAGTCAAACGATGGCATGTCGCTTAGCATACTCACTGCCTCACTAAGCCTCTCTTCACTAAACTCAACACGGTCTAGAACGTCAATCCCAGAATCCTCAAGGCTCTTCCTAATTTCTAGAGGCGTCTCTCTTCTTGTGACTAGTAGCATTTTTCTCGGTTTGTACGTAGCTTTGTAGAGGAGAACCAGCTGGTGCTCCTTGACTCTCAGCGAGGCCCCTTCCTCAACCCTTTTCTCGACATCAGCCCTCCTAACCCCCATAGCCTCTGCCAAACCTTCGAAAAGCCCGTCTATCCACTTAGACCTCCACTCCTCTGCAGTAAGAGGCTTTCTGAAGTAGCCCTTGAGGTCCCTAGCCCTCTTCCACCAATCCTCAAGCTCCTTAAACTCCACAATAGCATCAGGCCTCTTTATGGGTGGGCTACTAGACAAGTCAACAATGTCCATAACCCTACCGCTGTAGACCATTAGATCAGGCCTCAGTGCTGTGTAGAAGCTCCACACTTTTTGCAAATCACTTGTGTCCTCCCAGCTCAGAGGCCTAGGCGCTTCAAGAAAGAAGCTCAGGTAGCCTTTGCCTATGTTAAGCAGTATGAAGTTCGGCGGTATCACGCCAAGCTTCTGCTTCCCACTCCTATCGAAGTTTAGGTACCTGTTCTCTGGATAGGCTATTGTGTAGCCCATTTCGCCGAAGAGCCTCATCATCGTAGCGAGAGCCCAGAGCTGGTAGCACCCCCTGAGATTTGTCCTCAGGGAGGTGGTTATAGCCCTAGAAGCCTTTTCGTAGAACTCCTCAAGGCCAATGCTATTCCTCAGCAGGTCATAGGAGTAGTTGAAGACCTTCTTCTTAAGGTGCTGCAGGGGGTCGGCAATAAAGGAGGAGAGCTCCTTGGGTAGCGTGTAGCCAGAGATGCTTAGCACCTTCAACGCATTGTCTAGCGCTACCCTGGCCTCAGAAATCCACTTATAAGCAGCACTCAGCTCAACCTCAGCCAAGCTCTTCACAACACACAGCCTAAACTTCTCAAAAAGCTCTACACCTGCTACATTAGAGAACCTAGGCACCTTACTCTGGTCAACTCGAACAAGCCTCCTCAACTCCTCAAGTAGATCAGCGAGGTTACACTCCATAGAGCATCTCTAAATGGTACTGCTAAGAAGGGTAATAAGCCTAAGAAGGTGCTCTAAATGCGTAGGGCTGTGGCTGTGCTCAAAGCCCTCTCAATGGTTTTATGCTTAGCACCTCAACATTCTTCAGCATGGGTGTCTTTGCCTCATTTAGAGGCTCTTCACACACAACTCTATTCACTCCCTGATGCCAAGGAGCCGCTACAACACCTCTTGAAATGCCTTCAACAACCCTAGCCCTAAGCACCACCTCACCACATGGTGTTTTCACAATCACCTTCTCGCCATCTGAAATGCCCAGCTCCTCAGCATCAAGCCTGTTTATCAAAATGGATGTGGCCTCAGAATCAGCCCCATTGTTTAAACACAGAGAAGTGTTGTAGCACCCGCTCAGCCTATAGGTCACAAGCCTAAAGCCATTAAACCTGTCGACCATGGGCGCGCAAGCCTTGCTAAACCGTGCTCTACCTGAAGTAGTTGCAAACCTGCTCGCGTATAGAACACCATTGCCACACTCCCCGTAGCAAGGCCATGTCAAGCCGTCTTCAGATGCCTTTAGCTTCTCTGGTGTGATGCCCCTGTATATCGCTACAGCCTCGTTTACCTCTCTCAGCACATCCTCTGGCGAGTCGTACCTCCTCCAGCCCCTTAGCCCAACAGCATCCCCAAGTAGAGTTAGAAAGAGCCAGTCAGGTATTGCAGAGCCTGGGGGGTCAAAGACCTTGTAGGACCACCTGACCCTCCTCTCAGAACTTGTGTAAGAACCCTCTTTCTCAGCCCACTTAGCAGTTGCTATCAGAAAGTCTGCGTAGCTAGCTGTTTCACTAAACCTGACATCACTCACAATAACGAGCTCCGTGTTTCTCAGAGCCTTTGCCACGAGCTCTGAGTTTGGGTAGCTCAGCACAGGGTTTTCACCCACTATAAAGAGAGCCCTTATCTTCCCCCTGCTAGCGGCCTCAATAACCTCAATGGCTGTGAGCCCTGGTTTAGCTGGAAGCCCGTCAGCATTCCACAGCTTCTCTAGCCTCCTCCTAGCCTCATCATCTTCAATCCTCTCGTAGCCAGGTAGGTACTCTGGGAGCGCCCCCATGTCGCAAGCCCCTTGCACATTGTTTTGCCCTCTAACAGGGTATAGCCCACAGCCCCTCCTACCAACGTAGCCTAGGAGGAGTGCAAGGTTTGTAATAGCCTCTGTAGTTCTCTCTGCTAACATCTGTTGCGTTACCCCCATGCCCCACAAAATGGAGCCACTGCCAGCTAGTGCAAAGCTTTCAGCAACTTTACTTACAGTGCTCCACGAGATCTCCAAAAGCTCTTCACAGGTGCTGGGGGTGTAGGGCTCGAGGCTCTTCACAAACTCCTCAAAATCCTCAGTCCTCTTCTCTATGAACTCCCTGTTGTGCAGCCCCTTCAACACGATGGCTTTCGCCATGCAGTTGAGCAAAGCGTAGTCTAAGCCAGGTCTCCGTAGCTTCACAAAGACGTCAGCTACTTTCGCAGTTTCGCTCTCCCTAACATCAACAACTATGAGCTGAGCACCCCTCCCCTTAGCCTGTAGTATTATTGAGGCTAGTGGGGGGTGCGATACCACAGGGTTGTAGCCTAAAATGAGAATTGCTCGAGAGTACAGCAGGTCTTCAAAGGGGTTTGTCTGAGCACCAAACCCCAGCATCTTTGCCAAAACCCTAGTGCTAATCGCGTGGCACAGCCTAGTGCTGTTATCTATGTTGTTACTACCAGCAAGCCTTGCAAACTTCTGCAAGAGGTAGTTCTCCTCATTAGTGCACTTGGAGCAACCTAGAAAAGCTATTGAGTCGCCTCCGTAGACCCTCAAGATCTTCCTCAGCTCAGAAGCTATGGAGAGAAATACGCTACCCCAGGGGGCCTCAGAAAAGCGCTCCCCAATTCTCACGAGTGGTGCAAAAACTCTGTTCCTGTTTAAGAGTGTGCTTAGAGAAGCCCCCTTTGCACAACTACCACCAGAAGTGAAACCAGTTTCCTTATCTATGTAAATAGAGCAGCCAAAGCCACAGAAATTGCAAACAGTTCTCAGCGCACCCACTTGAGGCCCCGCCTATGCTTTAAGACGCTAGGGCTAGCTTTAAGCACCTCATTTGCATAGGTCATGCAAATTTGTTGTGGGGACCCCTCAAGCTATTTACAAGGTTATGGAAAAAGCCTAGCTGTAATGCTGAAGAAAGCAGATATTCTGGACATAGTGAGAGATTTGTAGCAGAGGTGTGATGAGCCCTTCATGCCCTGAGCTGTGATGAGTGCTGGGAAGCCTGATGAAGTGCAGAGCTCCTGAAAAATGGTATAGAGATTACGTAGAGACAGTGCACTCTTATAACGCTATAGCTGAGGGCTACAGGTTTTGGAGGGCTAGGCCGTGGCCCATAACTAGGGTTGTTAAGGGAAGAGTAGTGCTAGATGCTGGCTCAGGGCCTTGCACAAATGGTGCTGAAGTTGCTTTGAGAAACAGTGGCTATGTTGTGTGCCTAGACATATCAAAGCCCATGGTCTACTCAGCTAGGGGGCTCCTAGAGAAGTGGGGGGTTCTGGGGGACGCTGTTGTAGGGGACGCTACAAGCATGCCTATTAGGAGTGGCTCAATAGATGCTGTAGTAGCCATAGCACTTGTCCATCACTTACCAAGAGAATTGCTGTGGAAATTCCTTATTGAGGTGCACAGAGTTCTGAGGGTGAGGGGAGTGATGCTTGTGACTACTTGGCTGTGGAAGCAGAAAAGGTTCTTGCTGCAGACGATCACTAACTACGTTAAGACTCTCGGAGGCTTACTAGGCTACCCAAGGAGGTACGTCGTCTACTGGAGGACGAGAAGGGGGAGGTTCAAAAGAGTGTACTATCTATATACAGAGAAAGAGCTGGTAAATCTCATCACCAAGGCCTGCCTAAAGGTGGTCTCCCAAGGCCTCGTAGGGTACCTGAAGAGAAGGAGCGATAACATATACACAGTGGCAATTAAGAGCTAAGCAGTGAAAAGCGTGGCACAAGTATGTAGAAGAAAGTACCTGCACTTCATACAAGGAGCAAGCCATTGGCACTAGCTGGGCACAGCTTTTTCACCACTTGAATGAGGCTGGGAAGCACTGAACATTTGGGAACTTATACGCCACGCCTCCTAGGAGAGGTTGCACTACAACTCCTCTGAGCTCTTTCATTTAACAGCTCGCCGACACTCACATCACCTAGCGCCTGCACTCCCCCTGCTGAGCACTCTCACTGGCAGTATCGCGGCTTACGCCAAGGCCAGTGAGTTATGTGAACTACTTCAAAGGCGCACTAACCTATTATGCGTACAGCAGGTCTTGTCATGTATAGGGACCTGGGCTTCCTGATGGCATGTGTGACTGGGGGAGAGGGCAGATGGAGGAGGGCTAAAGGCGATGCAGCGCCCCTTGTGATTGGCTCTAAGCCAGAGGTTATGTACAGAGTTAGGTTGGCGGAGGGGCGCATCAGAGAAGCTGAGGAAGTGCTTTAACAGCCAGAAGAGCTGTCAAGGTGATTAAGAATACCTTAAGAGGGCTGAAGGCGGTGCCCTAGAGAGCCCTCCTTATGCATAAGCATTGCTAGAATATGTTGTTTAGGCGCTCCGCACCCTTCTTTGGCTAGACCTGCGTTAAAGCCTAGTAGTAGTGGTGTTTTTAATGAGAGTTTAATAGCGCACCTCTTCACAGCCACATGCTTCGTGGCTGAAGCTTGTATGGATTTGAATGTCTCAGAGGGCTTTGTTGAGGTAGAGGGTAGGTGTCCAATACTGATTACAGCTCTCCACGGCTTTGAGGCAGATTCTTACAGATGCCTTGTAAAGGCTATTAGGGCTTATGTTAGGGTGCTGGGGGTTTGTCAAGACCCTTGGTGCTCATGAAGAACTTAACAGGCTTCTTAAACACAGCTCAGCCGTGGACTTGCTCACATGGAAAACAGTGTTTAAGGTTGGTGTAGCTGAAGAGCTCTCTGGGCGGAGCCTTCATAGCGCACTTTGGTGGACCGCTAGTCACAGAAGCCTTTGCAACAGAGGTTAAGAGGAGTTTGCGGCTCTGCGGATCTGCAATACCTAGTGTGGTTAGGGATGCTATAAGAGCTGCCAAGGAGTGCCTTGAAGAGCTGGAATTCGCAATAGTGCTTAACTTCGTCTCGCACCCCAGGGTTGGGGGAGGTCAGCCCGCGAGCTCCTTCACCATGTAGGGTGAGTCGAGTAGCCTTCTATAGCCGTGCTTCCTATAGTATTCTCTTGCTCCTACGCCTGAGAGCACAAGGATTTTCCTACAGTTAAACTCGTACCTAGCCACTTCCTCAGCTGCTCTGAGGAGCCTTGCCCCCCAGCCCTTGTGCTGCCACGCAACATCATCGCGCTCTCCTATGGGTACCTGGGCTCCGTACACGTGAAGCTCTCTTACAATACCTGTCCTACTGTCCACCTCTGGTCTATGGGCTTTTTCAGAGGGTATTCTCAGCCTCAGCAAGCCTACGAGAGCATTGTTTTCAAGGTCATCAGCAGCCAGAAACACCTCCACTCCTCGGCTCGCCTCATAAACCTCCTTAGTTATAGCAACACGCTCTATCCTCACACCTCTGAACATCTCCTGCCTCCCAACCTCCCTAAACCTGATCTCATTTACCGTAACCCCCTTCTCCAGAGCCCTCCTCTCAACAAGCTCCCTCAGGTTAGCTTTTCTAGGCCCTGCAACTATTATTGGCGCTGGTATATCCCTCTGAATCCTCATCACCCTAACCCACTTAGGCAAGTACCTGTAGCACTCTGAGATGAGCTCCACAGCCTCCTCATCAGATAGGGGCTTGTAGAGGCCCCTTCTCCACAGCTCATAGAGCCCTGTACCCTCAACAACGAGCGTTGGGTATATTTTAAGCATGTCAGGCCTGAAATCAGGGTTTTCAAAGAGCTCTCTACACATCTGCACATCCCTATCAATGTCAGAGCCTGGGAGCCCTGGCATAATGTGGTACACGACCTTAAAGCCCGAGTCCTTGAGTATCCTCGTAGCCTCTACAGAGTCCTTCACACTGTGCCCTCTGCGAACCCTCGCTAAAACATCATCATATATGCTCTGCACCCCAATCTCGACTTTTGTCGCCCCTAGGTACAGCATCCAATCAGCATCCCTCTCCCTAGCCCAGTCAGGCCTAGTCTCAAGAGTTAAGCCAACAACCCTAATCTTAGCAGTCTCATTCCTAGCATGAGCTTCCCCGAGGCTCGGTAAGACCCCGGGCCTACCCTCTGGAAACCTGTTGAAAGCTTCAAACACGCTTGTGATGAACCAGAGCTGGTAGTCCCTTGGGAGGGCTGTGAAGGTGCCGCCCATTACAATGACCTCTACCTTGCTTGGCCTGTGCCCCATGGAGAAGTACTGCCCTAGCCTCAGCCTAACCTGCTCATAGGGGTCAAAGCCAGTGTGCAAAGCCCTCATCAGAGCGGGCTCAGCACCTATATAGCTCTGCGGGGTTCCAAACTCAGGGCCCCCAGGGCAGTAGAGGCACCTTCCGTGAGGGCATGGGAATGGCTTAGTCATAACAGCAACTATTGTCACTCCTGAGAGTGCTCTCGTGGGCCTCACGACTCTCTGATGCGCTATAGTCATGCTACTACCCTTGTGCAGAATGGGGGAAACCGCTTTGCGTAAAGCTGTGTAGGTGTATAAGTGTTGATAAAAATAGCTATGGTTGGAGTAGCGCTAGAAGGGCTTGTAGGAGAGGTAGTCCACAGCATAGCTTATCCTTATAGCTCTGCTAAGCTCATCTATAGCAACCCAGTCCTCGTGGCTAAGCCTCCACCCAACAGAATTAGCGAGCTCCTCTACTTGCTCAGGGCTCTTAGCACCTGGTATTGGGACTACAACAGGGCTCGCCATAGCGAGCCAGTTGAGAGCTACTTGCGTTGGAGTCTTACCATACTTCTCACCCACCTTCTTCAGGAGCTGGACAAGAGCCCAAACCTTCTCAAAGTTCTGTGGGTGAAAAACAGCATCTCTTGCTCTAACATCTGCAAACTTGGGGAGGTTTTCTGGCGTGTACTTGCCTGTCAAGGCACCCTTCGCTATTGGGCTCCAAGCCTGGAGCGTTATCCTATGCTTCTCAGCGTATGGTATCACCTCTTCCTCGGCCCACCTCTCAACAAGGTTGTACCTGTGCTGAAACACCTCGACATCCACCTTAGAGAGATAGCTCCTAAAGCTCTCCACAAGCTCCACAGGGTAGTTGCTCAAGCCGAGGTACCTCACAAGCCCTATGCTAACAAGCCTCTCCAAAGCCCTAGCATATACTCTAGTCGGGTAGTTGTGCCAAACAGGAGGCCAGTGCACGAGGAGGCCATCTATGTAGCCAAGGCCAAGAACTCTTACAGAGTGAAGCACACTCTTCCCAATATCCTCTGGGTTCAGAAACTCTGGCACAATCTTAGTGGTTACAAACACCTCGTCTCTCTTAACCCCGAGCTCCCTCAGCGCCTTACCTAAGGTGTTCTCGCTAAGCCCCATGCCGTAGATCATGGCGGTGTCGAAGAAGTTCACCCCAAGCTCAACAGCCTTAGCGACAACGCTCTTCGCCTTTTCGTACTCTGTCAACCCCCACGCTTCGCTAAACTGCCACGTGCCTAACCCTATTCTAGAGACTCTCTCCCTTGTCTTACCCAAGTTGGTGTACTCCACAGCACAACACCACGAGGTGTAGCTAGCAGAACACAATAAAAACGTTTGCATTTTGACACGCGGCTCACTTCACCAAGACGAGACTCGCACCCTCCACTGCTGGGGCTTTGCCATGACTATAAAGTTTATAAGTGGGCTACAAAAGTGCGGGGGTGTGCAGAGAACATGGGGGTGCTGGAAGTGGCTACACAACAGCAGATTCCTGTTGGCGAAATAGCTAAGAGGGCTTCAGCAGCTATCACTAGAGTAGTGCTGACCATAGTGCTCTATGTGCTTGTTTCAGCAGCTGTGCAATACCTAGTGGTGGTACTGCTACCAGACTACGGAATTGTTGCGGTAGAGTACGTGGTGTACGCACAACTACTACTAGCCCTACTCTTCGGCTACCTAATAGTCAACGGCATTGCGATCTTCTTCTACTGGACTGCGAGGGCAAAGTATGATCACCCAACGGCTGTTGCTGTTAGAAACGTTGTGAGGATTGTTGGCATTGGCGCAATGGTTGCTGCTATAGCTGGTGGTGTAGCTGGCGGAGCTGCGGGGGTCGCCCTAGGGGGCTTTCTAGGCATGGTCATAGGCTTCGCCTCCCAGCAAGTACTTGGCCAGGCTGTAGCGGGGCTCTTTCTACTGTTAGCAAGGCCATTTAGAGTTGGCGACGCTGTTGTGGTGGCTGGTGAGGATGGTGTTGTAGAGGATGTTGCAACGCTTTTCACAACAGTTACTAAAGCTGATGGCGTGAAGGTGCTGATACCAAACAGCGCTATAATAGGTAGCAAGATCTACCTAAAGCCGAAGAAGCAGGGCTAGAGCTCCTCTAAAACATCTATGATTTGGTGTAGCTCCGATATGAGGGCTAGGCCGAGGTCCTTTAAAACAAGCCTACTTTTTCTCCCCCTATCTATGTGAATAGCCTTCATGCCTGCTGAGAGAGCCCCCCCAACATCCTCAATAACGCTATCACCGACGTGAGCAACGCTGCCCGGATCCACGTCCATTTGCTTAGCGAAGAGTAGGAAGATTCTTCTATCAGGCTTGTTAATCCTAGTCGCATCGGAGAAGACCATGATTTCAAAGAACCTCGCCACCCCGAGCCTCTCTAGCAACCCTCTTGTGTATCTACTGCTCCAGAAGACGGTGTTCCCCACTATGCCCATTCTAAAGCCGAGCTTGTATAAGAGCTCTAGCACTGAAATAGCATCGCTGTAGGCAAGGTGCTGGGGGTCTACAGTGGAGAGGGCCTTCTCAATAGCGCTCATAACAACCTCGTGAGAGGTGCCAAGCTCTTGAGCTAAAAGCGCCTGAGACTCTACAACAATATCAAACCCATTTATCTCACCAAGCCTTCGCCTCTGCCTACACCTATCATAAACCTTGTGAACAGCCTTTTCGACGCGAGGGCTCTTCTCTAACTCTATTTGCAAAGCCCTTGCAAGCTCTGCAGAAAGCAATGCAAACATCTTCTTAGTGTCTAAGATAGTGTTCCACACATCAAAAGATATTACCTCAACAACAACCATACCGCTGAAAACCCCAGTACACAAAACATCTTTGCATCACCAAGATTATATAAGTGCTTAGGAGCTTACAACAATAAAGCCCATCCCCCACACTACCCAGCTGCTCACACATGTATTAAGAGTGTGCTCTATTAAAAGTGGAGAGCACCCTTGGGGAGAGTGACTGAGCCCTGTAGGAGGGGTTCAAAGCTCCCTGATGCCGGCCTTGGGGTGGTTGTGGCGGGCTATATCAGGGCTGTGGCTATGCCGAAGGCAGTGGCTGTCAGCATTATTAGCGTGGCTGCGTACTTCAATGCCATGGCGACCTCCCCGTAGACTATCCTGCTCACCGCTATGGAGGTTATGGCTGAGATTATCAGAGCTGATATGTAGTAGAGGGAGAGCACGTACCTAAGGTCTATGGCGGCCTTGGCGAGGGGGGTTGCGAGCGCCATTCTGGCTATGTATGAGAGGAGTAGTGCTGTTACAAGTGCGCTCATGATGTAGGCTACGACTGCTAGTATCAGTATGGATTTGTAGCCCTCTAGCCTAGCCCTCCTAAGCTCCTCCATTCTCGAGAGCTGGAAGGAGAACTTCTCTGCAGAGGTAAGCACTTCTGCAACCCTACCCCCACTCTCCACACCAACAGGTATAGAGGAGAGCACAACCCTCACATCCCTAGGAGCATTAGAGAATACAGTTTCAAAAACCTCGAAGGGGTTGTAGCCAAGCTGTATGAGCCTTGAGAGCCTCAGCACATACCCCTTCATAGGGTCGCCAACAGTGTGCGCAGAAAGCTCAAGTGCAGTAGCAATGGGCGTGCCAGTCCTGACATAGGATGTGAGCACTGTTATCAAGTCTGCTACCTGCTTTCTCAGCAAAGCTCTTGTGGCAACACCTTGCCTTAGAAACACGTAGGCTGCGAGTAGCGTGAACGCTATTACAAAGCCTGTTGCAGTGTAGGAGTCGGGGGTTAGGAACACGGGTATGGGTATGTAGGTGCTCCTCAAGGAGAAGGCAACGCCCCTGAAGCCCCTGAACCACGCAACCCCGAGAAAGCTTGACACTGCTGGGAGGATTAGAGCAGGGGTGGCGAAGCCCAGTACTAGAAGAGCTGTTGCAAGCGCAACTTCCCTAACCCTCGGCATCACGGCCTCACCCTAGAGACAATAACATCAGCTATAGTGACTATAGCTGCTGAGGAAATGGGTACTAGGATAAGGGTTGTGAGAACCATGAGCGCCTCAAAGGATATGCCCGCTATGGGGTATATTAGGAGGAGAGCTGCTGTAGAGCCCACTAGTATGGGTATCATCAGGGCTATTGCTACGTACACCTCCATAAACACGTTGAGGGCCTCTACAGACCTCTCAACTCTTATACCATACCTAGTGACATACCTTTCGACAAGGCTCCACACAACTTGCGCGACACTCCCCCCGATGCTAATTATTGAGGAGAGCGAGAGGAAGAGGTCCCTGAGCGTAGGTGAGGGGGTGATTTCAGCAACCCTCTTCAGAGCCTCATCGACTGGCACCCCAACTTTTACTAGCGAAGAGGCTAGGTCTAGCTCTACTGAGAACACCTTGTAGTCCCCCCCTAGAACCCTTGGCAGAGCCTCGAAGACCTTGTACACGCTTTGACCAGAGGCTGTGAGGAGGGCTAGGGCTGAGAGTAGCTGTAGAGCCTTTGACTCGAGCACCTCCCCCCTATTCTTATACACAGCCACGGGTAGGTATATTAGCACTGCTGAGGAGAGGGCGGGGGCAATGACGAGAGCAGCTGTTGCAGAGACCACTAGGGAGATGCTCAGTGGTAGCACTCTTAACAGTACTACAAGTGCTAGTGAGAATAGCGCAACAGAGGTTGCTAAGAGTATTCTCGAGGAGGTGGCCACGTACCTCTCAAGGCTTGTTGAAATGCCCGAGCCCATGACGTATGCTTCAAAGCCCTTGGCAAGAGAGGTTAGGTAGAGCTGGAGGAGGTGTTTGAAGGGTTTTGCAGCTATGTCCACAGCTCTAGAAATACTCTCTCTCAATCTCCTCAAAGGTTCTGAAGGTGTAGGGCTCTTTGACAAACTCTACAGCCTCTCTATAAGTCTTGTCCGGCTCTCTCCTATATCTTCTTACCAGAGTGTGGAGCTGCACAATGTCGAGGTTCATCTTAGCAGCGTATAGCAGTACTGTTGCCCTCTTCCTCAAGTCATCAACAACATCCTCATACCTAATCAGCAGGAGGTCTGACACATCCCTTATGAGCCTGCTACCCCTCAAGTTGAAGCGCCATGTGTCCTCTTCCCTACTCCACCTACACATGAGCTTTACGGAGAGCCTGTTTTGCGTGGGGTCGTAGCCCTCAATTTCGTGTATGTGTGTAGCCCTCCTAATCACAGAGCCCTTGTAGAGAAGCCTCTGCACCTGTGTCAAGAGCTTTGCTGTGGCTATCATCGAGGGGGGCACGTTCATTGGGGGGGTGAGGAGCCTTCTGATGAGAGAGGCAACGTTCTCAGCATGAATTGTCGTAAGCCCCCCATGCCCTGTGGAAACGGCTTGGAAGAACCCGTAGCTCTCCCTAGACCTAATCTCACCGACTATGAGGACATCCGGTCTTTGCCTCATAGCAGACTCTATCTGAGCTTGTATAGTCACACTCTGCACAGATGCATCACTACTAAGCCTTGTCACCATGGACATCCAGTTCTCGTGGAAGGGGAGCCTAATCTCCTGCGTGTCCTCAGCAGTAACAATCTTCATCTCAGAGGGCAGTAGCATAGCAACAGCGTTGAGTAGGGTGGTCTTTCCAGAGCCAGTTGGCCCATAGAATATGATTCCCTGCTTATTCTCAGCTGCAAGCCATAGCAGAGCAGCAACACCAGCGTCAACCATGTTGCTGTTTATCAGGTCCACAATGGAGTAGGGGGACTCCCTGTACTTCCTAATGGTGAAGCTGTGCCCATGAGTGGATACAACGTCTAGCACAATGTGGACCCTGTAGCCCTCAGGCCTAATAATGCCCTCGACAATGGGCTGAGCAACAGAAGCCTCCCTATCAGCCCTGTAAGCAAGCTTCCTCACAACAGTCTCCAGAGCCCTAGCATCAAGCCTCCTATTGGTCTCAATCCACTCAAACCTCCTGTGAAAAACGTGAATAGGCTTCTCAACACCATCGCAAGTGATGTCCTCGATCTCAGGGTCCCTAACAAAGGGGTCTACCTCCCCATACCCAACAAAATCCCTGAGCACATAGTATGAAACAGCGTCAAAGCCCTCCTGAGAAACCCTAGAGCACCTCCTCCCAAACACCCTCCTACACACCTCGACAACAAGGCTCTTGACATAGTCATAGCCCTCGTCAAAAGTGAAGAAACTTGAGAGCCCCTTCAAAACACCAACATCAGAAAAGATACTCTGATAAACAGAGCTCCTCAAAGAAAAGAGGAAAGAGTCTAGATGAGGCTCTTTAACAAAGTAGCGAAGCTTGCCATCAAAACCACTAGCAATAACAACCTCTACAAGCTCCCTAAACCCAACTCTATACCTATCAACAACCTCAATAAACTCAGAATCAAGCATAGACCAGAGCCACCAAAAAACTAACTATAAAAATAAATAGTTTAAAGGTTCTTCTCCCAAAAATGCTAAGCCGCTCTACGGCGCTACAAAGGTGTATGTAGCCTCAACACCACTAGCAGTAACAACCCTAACCCTATAAGCATAGCCAGGGTCTAGCTCCGATTCACTTACTTTTACTTCTTTTACTTCGCCAGGACCTATTGTTGGCATCTGTGAGGTGCTTGTATTTGATGCTATGATTATGTTGCTGGTGTCAAGAATGTATGCAGCTGATATCTTGACCTCTACGTTGCCTATGTTCCTAACATAGATTGTCACGGTACTATCTTTAACTTCTACTGCGTCTATTCTTATTCTCTCGTTTAGTGCTCGTTGTTCTGCTGGTGTTGTGGAGGCGAAGCCTGATACCCATAGCCACAGCATGACTCCTGCTGCTACTGCTATTAGCACTAGGATTACTGTTGCTATTATTGGTGAGACTCCTTTTCTGTGTAGCTCCACGGGGTTTCTCACCCAGTGGCTAGGTGTTTTTGCTTGCTTTTCTCTTTGGTTTCTTGTGGCGACTAGTTGTAGAAGCTGTTTGTCGTGTTTTTGCTTCCCTGTTCAACTCCTTTATTTCTACCTCTGGTCACCGCGGCCTCTATGCACACAGTTTGATTAATTAGCGGGCTAGGTGCTGTAGCTTTTCTGGGGGAATCTGTTTTGCGTGGTGTTAGTGAGTATACTGCGACGCTTATAGTGGCTATAATCACTCTTGCTGCAGGTGCTGCTATCTTCATCTATAGCTACGCCATTGTTGACTCTTACTATAGTGCTCTCCTCAGGGCCTCTGAAGAGGTTGAGCAGGGCTCTTCTGCAGCTATTCTAGCCTCTTACATAGCGCTCCCTGGAACCCTCGTTGTGATAGGCTCAACAGGCTCTAGCCCAGCGACTCCTAGGGCTGTCTACATAAACGAGTCTCTGGCGACAGCCTGCTCGCTCTACTTCAACAATACCTCTGTTAGCCTCCCACAGAGCTCAGCGACACCCACGCCCATACCCCCCTACACAGCCTTCGTCATTAAGTGCCCTGTGGGCTCGGCTACAGAACACGCCTTTGTAAAGCTCGTGTTCGATGGGGGTGAGGCTATTGCCAAAGCAGGTAGAATTGGCTAGAGGTATATCAGCAGTAATAGGAGCGGCAATACTCCTAGCGGTAATGATGCTCTTCGCAGCTTTCTATATTGTAGCCCTAGACAAGCTCGCCACAGCCTCACAAGAGGCTTTGAAGAGGGTTAGCGAAGCAGGGGCGTCAACAGCAACACTAAGCAGTGTAAAGGCTGTGTGGAGCTATGACGGAAGCAACGTGGTTATACACATGGAGAACCAGGCCACGAAAACAGTGCTGGTAGTGGCAATAGCAATTGTGTATGCAGATGGCAGCTACACAGTGGCGTCTAGAGCAAATGGAAGTATACAAGCGTTTGTAGTCATAGACGGCACAGCTACGAACAAGCTCCAACTACCACTAGGGGTGCCCCCAGCAAAGAGCCTGACAATAACCATGGACGCAGAGGGCAAGAGGCCCATCTCAGCATCAATAGCCATAGAGGCGTCTCCAGTGGTAGCCGTAGTGGCAGCAGAAAAGCGAGGTCAAGTGCCAGTACCAACTGCGAGAGCTGTAGGCATAGAGCTGGTAGCGCCGGGGGCGACAACTTGGCTAGGGAAAGCAGCCATACCAACGACAAAAAGTGGTACGACTAACAAGAGCTACCCTCAGCACCTAGAGTCAATACCAATAGACTACACGATAGCTAGGACAGGTAGAGGTGCTGTTACATACACTGATTTTGAGGTTTATCCTGTGCCCGGCTGGACTGCTAGGGGGGGTGTGTGGTCTAGTGCTAGTGGCTATAAGGGCGGTGCTCTGCGGGGTGCAGACAATAATGGCGGTCTGGGTGGCGCTTCACAGTACTACTACAATACTGACTTGTCTCAGCAATATTCTTCTCTCTGGGTCTCTGCAAAGACTAGGCTTGTTAGTGGTGTTGGCTTCCACGGCATTGCGCTACTCAATGGCGGGAGAAACAGGCTTTACGCAATAGTGGTTGCCACAGGTGGTAGGGTGGAGGTGTGGAGCTACAACGTTGAAGCGAGAAATGGTTGGCAGCGCCTCGCACAAGCAACGATTCCTGGCTACAGCTCAGCTAACTGGTACACAATAGTTACTAGGTATGCAGTTGCGCAGAATGCTGTGAACTTCTATGTGTATGTCTACGACACGAGTGGCAATCAGGTGGCGAGCTTAACAACATCAAGTACGCATGGAAGGAGATTTACGCCAGCATACGTAGGGGTTATAGTAGATGGTGTGACAGCTCTCTTCGAAGACTTCATAATATCAGCAGCAGACCCTAGGTACGTAACTGTGTCAGGGCTTGGAGGAGGCTATGTGGTTGTTATCGACAACCTTGGGGATACCGTGGGTTCTGCAGCTAATGGTGCAAGTGTCTCTGTGAGTGTTGTGTCGGATATTGTTGTTGGCACAGGTGTTGATGGCAAGATTAGGGTTTACGATTCTAATGGGGATCTTGTTGCAGAGTATGTTGCTAGTGACTGTATCTTAGGTGGCGATTCGTATGCGCTGTACTCAAGGCTTTACTCTGCTAGCTTTTCTGATGTAGCTAGCCTTTCGAATGTAGTACAGCTTTTCAGTGCTAATGTGAGCCTCTCCTTAACTACAAACACCTCTACCACGCTAGACCTGTACGTCAATGGCACTCTAGTTGTGAGTAGAGATGTCTCTGGAGGCTTTAGCGACTCCATACCCATTCCAAGCAATTTGCTGCAGGGTGCGCAAGTGTTTAATGTGACGCTTGTCCTCAAGGCTTTGAGCCCATTTCAAGTCGTTGTAAGTGTGTTGCAGGTGAGTGGCTTTGGCTACTTCGAGGACCATGTCATTGATGCCCACCTCCTTGGCTCTGGCACAGAGATTCGCTTCTACAACGCTACAGAGCTTATTAGCGCCTCTAGCCTTGAGCCTCTATACAATGTCTCTACATATGTGCAGTTCAACGGCTCTGTTGCTATAGCGTATAACTCTACTAACTACGTGCTCTACATGGTTAATGGGAGTGGCGTCTACGCTTGGAACCCGCTTGGCTGGAGCCTTGAAACTGATGGCTGTAGAGCTGTGGGTCCTGGTGCTAGAGTTGAGGTTGTTGAGAGCTTCATCGCTGTCTTACCCGGGGAGCCCTCGAGCTATGTGTGTGTATACGATGCGTCTAGAGACGTTGCCTACAACATTAGCTTGGCTACTTACAGGTTCTACAGGTACACAGCTTCAGCTGTTAACGGCACATCAATTGTCTTCACAGCCCTTGATAGTAGGGGTGGGGTTGTGCTCGCCTCGCTGGACCTTCTCACAAACGAGACAAGGCAGCTAGCTGTAGTGCCGCTGAGCTGTGCAGCTGGGCTAGCTGTAGATGGCTCCAGGGTCTACATAGTTTCGTGCGGGCTGTGGAGGGGCATCACAGGCGTTGACAGGAGTGGGATTGGCGTCTGGATTTACAGTGCTAGAGCTGGGGTTTCAAACCTTGTAATAATTGCAAACACTTCTGCAGTACGGCTTTTAGAGTGCTGTGACAGAGTTGAGGTCTACAGAAACACGCTCATTACTGTTGATGCTCAGAACATCCTCGTCATCGACAGGGCTTCAGACCTTGAGGAAGAGAAGAGCGTAGCAATCTACGCTACGTAAAAGAGCTGCAGGGGCTTTAAAGCAACGGGCTAAGGCAATGTTGTGCTCTACTGCTCTAAGCACTGCACCCTTGAACCTATTTTTAGTTGTAACTGCGCCCCGCGGCTCGAGCTCAGCTAGGCACATTGATGTACTGTAGCAGTCTTAGAGTACGCATATTTCAAACCATTGCTGGCTAGTGCTATGCTTCACTAGTTGAAGCTAGCGCATGTAGAGCTCGCCTCTAGATAGCTCTATGAGCACAGTGGCTTCGGCTGTCGTGTTTGCCAAGTATATTGGGGGGCACCCTAGGTGTTTAGTACGTATAGCCATAGGTTCATCATCTGTTATCAGCATAGCGTTGTACTTCT
>Ga0185307_1000710_pt1 | contig 20277 bp, 21 predicted proteins | sample LHCtaG_FD_128010 | JGI IMG/M metagenome (GOLD analysis project Ga0185307, IMG submission 128010) | Hot spring microbial communities from Little Hot Creek, USA to study Microbial Dark Matter (Phase II) - LHC4sed_matched (SPADES... | ecosystem: Environmental > Aquatic > Thermal springs > Hot... | reverse complement strand
GGCAGGGGAGAAAGATACGTGAAGCTGGTGCTCCTTGATGGTGAAGGAGCCCTCCCGAAAGGGGGAGATCGTGGAGGAGATGAAGGATCTCTGAGATAGAGGCCAGGCTGAGGAAAGGAGCTACCCCTTCACCTCCCGCTCGTAGATCTCGGCCACGAGCTCCGCTATGGCGGGGGAGGCGGTGAGACCGGGAGACTCTATACCTATCAGGTTTATGAAACCCCGCAGCCCCCTGTCCTCCTCGTGCCTTATCACGAAGTCCCTGAACCCCTCACCCGGGCCCTGGAGCTTGGGTCTGATGCCGGCGAACTCGGGTATGAGCCGGTACTCGGAAACGGAGGGAAGGAACCTCCCGATGGCCTCCCGGAACTCCCGCTCGTCCGACTCCACCTCGTAGCTAAGCCGGTCCACATAGTAGGCGTTGGGGCCCGCCCTTACCTCCCCCGCCAAGTCGGGGGTGAGGTGAATCCCCAGTCCCTCCCCCGCCGGAACGGGATAGACGGGTATCCGCACGGGAGGCCTGTCGAACCTGAAGTAGTCCCCCTTGCAGTAGTGAAGCCGGTAGCCCACCTCCTCCACCTTAATTCCCAGAAGGCTGGCTATTTTGTCCGAATTCAAGCCGGCACAGTTCACCACGGCCTCCGCCCGCAGGATGAACTCCTCTCCCCAGCTGGTACCCCTCACCTCGTATCCATCCTCCAGCCTCCGCAGGCCCGTCACCTCCGTACCGGTCAGGAGAATCGCCCCGTTTCGTGAAGCCCTGGCCCTGAAGTAACGCATGAGCTCGTCTGGTTCCACTATCCCCGTGGAGGGGGAATACAGGGCCCCCTCCACCCTCAGCCTGGGCTCCAGCTTCAGGACCTCCTTTCCCTCCAGCATCTCAAGGCCCTCCACCCCGTTCTCCTCGCCCTGCCTCCTGAGCCTCTCCAGCTCCTCCCACTCCTCCTCCTCCACGGCCACGGTCAGCTTCCCCGTCCTCCGGTGGGGAATCCGGTACCTCTCACAGATCTCGTAGATCAAGGAGTTACCCCTCACACAAAGGCTGGCCTTGAGGGAACCCGGCGGGTAGTGAATCCCGGAGTGGATCACCCCGCTGTTGTGGGTGCTGGTTTCCAGACCGAACCTCTCCCTCCTTTCCAGCAGGTAAACCCCCTCCAGCCTTTCCGAAAGCTCCGCGGCCACGGCCAGGCCCACCACGCCCCCTCCTATCACCACCGCTTTCGCTTCCATCCCGCTTCCCCCGGCAGGTTAACTCCGATACCAAACTAAAAAACGGAAAAGAAAAAAATACTAAACGGATGAAGGGCCTCATCCTGGCCGGAGGTTTTGCCACCCGTCTGGGAACCATTGGGGAGGTCCTGCCCAAGGCCATGCTCATGGTGGAGGGAAACACGGCGGTGGGACACCTGGTCTCCAAGCTGGAGAGGCTGGGGATCGAACCCCTCATCACCACCAACGCCCGCTTCGCAACTTTCTTCCGCTCCTATCCCAACGTGCTGGTGGAGGAGGCCACGAAAGAAGAGGAGAAGCTGGGGGCGGTAACCGCCATAGCGAACGCCATAAGGAGATGGGGGATAGAGGAGGACCTGCTGGTGGTCTGCGCCGACAACTATTTCTCCTCCGACCTCAGGGGCTTCGTGTCCTCCTACCGGGGGGATCCCCTAGTGGGCATTCACTACGCGGGAGGGGATCCGGGGGTGCGTCTGCAGGAGATGGCCACGGTGAGGTTTCCGGGGAGCGAGGGATATCCCCCTCCCAGCAGGGAGTTCCCCATAGAGGAGTTCAGGGAGAAGGTGGATCCTCCCCTGAGCCCCTACGTCAGCACCTGCCTCTATCTGTTCCCCCCCAGGATCTTCCCCCTCCTGCTGGAGTACACGGCGGAGAAGAAGAAGGACGCTCCGGGCTTCTTCATCCAGCACCTGCTGGAGAAAGGGGAGAGGGTGAGGGGATACCTCCTGGAGGGGGAGTGGTACGACCTCTCCTACAGGAGCTACCTCCTCATGTTCAGGGACTCCGAGCTGGCGAGGAGGGAGGAGGAGGTGATTCAGTTCGAGAGGAGGAGCGGGGGGCTGGTGATGCTCCTAACCTTCCTGAGGAAGGGAGGGGAGTACCGGACGGGAGGGGAAAGGCTCCTCTTCCTCATAGAAGGGGAGGGGGAGATGGAGAGGGGGGGAAGGAGGATGAGGGTAAGGGAGAAGGAGGTGGTGGAGGTTCCCCCGGAGGGGGCGAGCCTCCGCTCCCTCTCCCCCTATCTGGTCTTCCTCTCCCTGAGGCCGGAAGGATTATAGAGGGGGAAGAGGAAGGGAGGGGTGGTCCCTTGCCCTGCGTGCTGGTATGCGGGGGACAGTGGGGGGATGAAGGGAAGGGAAAAATCGTGGCCTATCTCTCCCTGAAGTACCGCCCGCACCTGGTGGCCAGGGCAGGGGTGGGGCCGAATGCGGGACACACCGTGTACTTCCGGGGGAGGAGGTTCGGGCTCAGGCAGGTTCCCTGCGGCTTCGTGTACGAGGGGGCCAGGCTGCTGATCGGACCGGGGGTCCTGGTGAACCCGGAGGTGCTACTGAGGGAGGTGGAGGAAACGGGGACAAGAGACAGGCTGGGAGTGGATGAAAGGTGTGCCCTCATCGAGCCCCACCACGTGGAGAGGGACAGAAGCTCGGAGCACCTGAGCAAGAGGATAGGGACCACGGGAAGCGGCTGCGGCCCGGCCAACGAGGACAGGGTAAGGAGGGTGGCCAGGCTGGCCAGGGAGGAGGAGAGGCTTCGCCCCTTCCTCACCGACGTGCCCCTGGAGCTTCACGAGGCCCTGGAGAGGGGGAGGAGGGTGCTGATCGAGGGGAGCCAGGGCTTTGGACTTTCCCTCGTCCACGGCACCTACCCCTACGTGACCAGCAAGGACACCTGCGCCGGTACCATGCTGGCGGACGTGGGGGTGGGCCCCACCAGGGTCTCGGAGGTCCTGCTGGTCTTCAAGGCCTACGCCACCAGGGTAGGGGAGGGACCGTTCCCCACCGAGATGCCGCAAGAGGAGGCGGAGAGGCTGGGGATAGTGGAGTACGGAACGGTGACGGGAAGGAGAAGGAGGGTGGGGTACTTCGACTTCGAGATGGCCAGGAGGGCGGCCATCATCAACGGGGCCACCCAGCTGGCCATAACCTGCCTGGACAGGCTCTTCAAGGAGTGCGCCGGGGCCAGGAGGTGGGAGGAACTGAGCGAGGAGGCCAGGGGCTTCGTGAGGAGGGTGGAGGAGGCCACCGGCGTTCCCGTGACCCTCCTTTCCACCGGGGAGGAAGTGGAGGACGTGATCGACCTCACCAGGGGTAGACTTTGAGGAGGCTGGTGGTGGCGGTAACCGGAACTCCCGGAACGGGTAAGTCCTCCTTCTCCTCTAGGCTGGCCAGGGAGCTTGGGGCCAGGCTGGTGAGGCTCAACGAGCTCATAGAGAGGGAAAAGGCGTACACCCTGGACCGGGACGGGACCAAGGTGGCCGAGCTGGGGAAGATGGTGAGGGCCTTCCGCAGGATCCTGAGGGAATCGGAGGGACCCCTGGTGGTGGAGGGGCACCTCTCCCACCTCCTCCCCACCCGCTATCTCTCCCACGTGGTGGTGCTCAGGACCCGCCCCCGCGTGCTGGAGAGGAGGCTGAGGAAGAGGGGGTATCCCCCGGAGAAGATCAGGGACAACGTGGAGGCGGAGGCCCTGGATCTCATCCTGTGGGAGGCCGTGGAAAGGCATGGGGAGAAGGTTTATGAGATAGACACCACGGGGAGGAGGAATCCCGTCCACCTCTTCCTGACGGCCCTGAGGAGGGGAAGGAGGCTCCCGCCAGGAAGGGTTAGGTGGCTGAGGGAGTACGTGGCCTCCCTCGGCCGCGGGACCCGCGGGTCAGCTTAGCTCCCACTCGATCCTGTCTCCCTCCACCCTCCTCACCCTCCCCTCCTCCTCCAGATACCTCAGGTGGGCCAGGGCTTCCCCCGTGGCGAACCACCTCTGGATGGGTGGGAAGGTCTCCCAGGTGCCCTCCAGATCCCAGGTCATCTCCGAGGCCAGCTCGTACGCGGTCTTCCTTCCCTCCTCCAGGAGGGATAGGACCTCCTCGGCCCTCAGACGGTGATGGAGCTTGAGCTCCTCCACCCTCCTCCGGTGATCCCGGAAGGGCCTGCGGTGACCGGGGAGGACGAGCTCCACGTCCAGGGAGGCGATCTTCTCCAAGCTCTTCAGGTACTCCCCCAGGGGGTTCTCTTCCTCCGAGAGGGGGGAGAGGTTGGGGGTGATGTCCTCCAGCAGGTGATCCCCGGAGAGGAGGAGCCTGCGGTGGGGTTCGTACAGGCAAAGGTGCCCCCGGGTGTGGCCTGGGGTCTCCACGCAGAGGAAGGAGAACTCGCCCACCTCTATCCTGCTCCCCTCCCCCACGAAGGTGAAAGGGGGAAGGGCGCTCGGCCCGTAGAGGCGGCCAGGATGGGTCTGCATCATCCTGAGGAGCTCCTCGTCCGGAATGCCGGTCAGGAGGACAACCCCTCCCATCCTCTCCCAGGAGGAGAGGAGCTCGGCCTCCGGTCGGTTGAAGTACACCAGGGACCCCTCGGAGCGGAGGGAGGAAACCAGACCAAGGTGATCGGCGTGGAGGTGGGTGATGAAGAAGTCCGTCCTCCGGAGATCCACCCCCAGCTCCCTCAGCTCCCGGAGGAGGACGGAGGCGCACTCCTCCCGGTTCATTCCCGTGTCCACGATCAGGTTCCTTTCCTCCCCCCTCACCACGTAGGAGTTGACCGACCTCAGGGGGTTGCGGGGGAGGGGGACCTCCACCCTGTAGAGACCAGGCAGGACCTCCTCCATTCCTCCCCCTCCCCCGGTGGGGTATTTAACACCCTCCCCCGGACCGAAAGCGGGAAAACCCGTTTCCTACCATCGGAAAGAGAAGAGGTCCCCTTCCGGGGAAAAAGGGTGAGAGGAAGGGAATTTGTCCCCTTAGGAGATTAAGAAAAAGGAAAAGAGAACGACCGGGGCTGGCCTAAGCTTCAAACCTTTCCGACGGCCAAGGGAAGAACCTCCCCGTTCGCAAGGGGGGAAATCTCTGCCACCTTTGCCTCCTCCCCCCGCTCCCCTCGATACCTTTATAAGAGGTCTTCCCTTCCCCTTCTTCGGATGTGGGTTCTGCGGACCACCCTGCTGCTGGGAGCCATGACCGGCCTCCTGCTGGCCGTGGGATACGCCCTGGCCTACGTGGCCGGCCTTCCCTTCCTGCCCACCCTCACGGTGGCCTTCGTGCTGGCCATGGTGATGAACCTGATCATGTTCTACTACGCGGACAAGTGGGTGCTGCGGATGTACCGGGCCAGGCTGGTGGGTGAGGAGGAGCAGCCGGCCCTCCACCGCATCGTCTCCCGCCTCTCGGAGAGGGCGGGGCTGCCCAAGCCCAGGGTGGCGGTGGTCCCCCTCGACCTCCCCAATGCCTTCGCCACGGGAAGGAACCCCCAGAACGCGGTGGTGGCCGTGACCAGGGGGGCGCTGGACCTCCTCAAGGAGGAGGAGCTGGAGGGGGTGATAGGGCACGAGCTGGCCCACATCAAGAACAGGGACATGCTGGTGAACACGCTGGCCGCCATCGTGGCCGGAGCCATCTCCTACCTGGCCCTGGTGGGGAGGCTCCAGCTTTTCTACGGGGCGGGGGAAAGGAGAAGCGGGGGCAGCATCCTCCTCCTGCTGCTGGCCCTCATCCTGGTTCCCCTGGCGGCCCTCATGATAAGGCTGGCCGTATCCAGGACCAGAGAGTACGGGGCGGACGAGGAGGGGGCCAGGATCTCCGGCAAGCCCCTAGCCCTGGCCAACGCCCTGAGGAGGCTGGAGGAACACTCCCGCCTCGAGCCCATGACCCATGGCAACCCCTCCACCTCCAACCTCTTCATCGTCAATCCTTTCCGCGGAAGCTCGCTCCTGGAGCTCTTCTCCACCCACCCCTCCACGGAGAAGAGGATCCGGAGGCTGGAGGAGCTGGCCAGGAGGGGCTAGCCCAGCAGGTGGAGGAGGATCACCAGCAAGATGGAAGAGAGGGAGAAGCCCACCACCACCTTCGGGGAGACCTTTATCCCTGAACCCTCCTCCGAGAAGTACCTCATGAGGCCCGCACCGCTGGGCGGGAGCCTTTCCTCCCTCCTCCGCATCCTCCTTCCTCCCCCGCCCCATCTTTTAACCCTTTTCGGAGAATAGGCGGTGACATGAAAAGGTACCTGCCTGACGACAGCGTGATCCTGAACGGGCTGCTGAGGGAGAGGGTGGAAAGGGAGGAGTGTGAGGTGGTGATCCCCAACCTCCTCCTGGACTACTTCGAAGCCCAGGCCAGGGAGGGAAAGGACTCGGGGCTGGTTGCCATGAGGGAACTCTCCCGCCTGAAGGAGCTGGAGGAGAGGGGGAGCCTCAGGCTCAGCTTCTGGGGGGAGCACGGCCTACCAGAGGAGAGGATCTTGAGCAGGCTGCTGAGGGAGGCCTGCAGGCAGGCGGACTGCACCCTCCTGACCAGCGATCCCATAACCGCTGAGCTGGCGAGGATAGAGGGGGTGAGGGTGGAGCTCCTCTCCCCCTCCCCGGAGGGAAGGAAGCCCAGGCTGCTGGATTACTTCGGCCCCGACACCATGTCCGTCCACCTCAAGGCCAGGGTAAGGCCCATGGCGAAGGTGGGGAGACCGGGAAGGATGAGGGTGCAGATCCTGGGAGAAAAGCCCCTCACCGAGCAGGAACTCAGGGAGATGGCCCACGAGCTGGTGGAGCTCTCCAAAAGGGATCCGGAGTGCTTCGTGGAGATAGAGAGGAAGGGGGCCACCGTGATCCAGTACAGGGAATACAGGGTGGCCATAGCCCGCCCACCCTTCAGCGATGGCTTCGAGATCACGGCCGTCAGGCCCGTGGCCAGGGTGAGGCTGGAGGACTACAGGCTCTCCGCCAAGCTGAAGGAGAGACTGAAGAGCAGCGCCGAGGGAATCCTCATAGCGGGGCCGCCCGGGGCGGGGAAGAGCACCTTCGCCCAGGCCCTGGCGGAGTTCTACCGCTCCTCCCACAAGATCGTGAAGACCATGGAATCCCCCAGGGACCTGCAGGTGGGGGACGAGATCACCCAGTACACCTCCCTGGAGGGGGACATGGAAAAGACGGCTGACCTCCTCCTGCTGGTGAGACCCGACTACACCATCTACGACGAGCTGAGGAAAACCTCCGACTTCCAGATCTTCACCGACATGAGGTTGGCCGGGGTGGGAATGGTGGGGGTGGTCCACTCCACCAGACCCATCGACGCCATCCAGAGGCTCATAGGAAGGGTGGAGCTGGGAATGATACCCATGATCGTGGACACCGTCATCTTCATCAAGGATGGGGAGATCTCGCAGGTCTACTCCCTCCGCTCCTCCATCAAGGTCCCCACCGGAATGAGGGACGAGGACCTGGCCAGGCCGGTGGTGGAGGTGCTGGACTTCGAGACCGAGGAGCCCGTCTACGAGATCTACACGTTCGGAGAGCAGGTGGTGGTGAGCGACCTCAGGGAGCACAGGGAAGGCCCGCCCTTCAGGTATCCCAGGAGGAGGTGGAGGTAGCCCTCAGGAACCTCTCCTGGAGGCCCAGCACCTCCTCCGCGTTGGCCGCCCTGCCGTACTCCTCCAGCCTCTGGAGGTTCAGCTGGAGGAAGGTGGGACCCCACTTGAAGGGTTCGAGCATCCCCATCGCCTCCTCCCGGTAGCCCAGGATGAAGAGGGCGGCCGAGAGGGCCTCGGCCGTGCTCAGGAGGGTGGGCCTTCCGTAGTGGGTGGGGTTGGCCGCCACCAGGTAGGGAAGGGCCCTGCCGACCTGGCCCCGCGGGAACCTGAGCCTCTCCAGATGGTTCCAGGAGCAGTCCACCGCCACCAGCCCCCTTCTCTCCGCTATCTCCCTGTCCTCCCTGGAGAGGACCCTTCCCGCCCGGGGATCCAGCAGAAGGGCCCCCCTGGGGAGCTCGCTGAGCCTGAACACCAGCTCCACCTTCCCGAACCTCCTCAACCGCCTGGCCGTGCACCTCCTGGGATCGCACTGCCTCGCATCGTACACCACTATCCTCATCCTTCTCCCCCGAATCCGTTTCCGAAGGGGCACTCGGGATCGGAGGCCGAGGGCCCTCCCCGCAACCTCATCACCCTGGCCAGGCAGCCGAAGCAGTGGGAAAAGTGGGGACAGGGGGAGCAGGGGGGCTCTCTCCTTTCCCTCGACTTGAAGGCCCGAATGAGCTCCGAATCCCTCACCCCCCTCCAGGCCTCCTCCAGGTCACCCCCGAGGACGGGAAAGAGGGAGGGGGGGAAGAACATGCAGGGGAGGACCCTGCCGTTCGGTGCTATGTAAAGGGTGGTTCCGCAGGCACAACCCCTCACCTCCGGTATGGTTATCCCGCTCCTGCCCCAGGGCAGGGAGATTCCCTCCCTCTCGGCGAAGGCCCAGAGGAAGGGGGCATCGTAGTAAACCTCCACCCCCCAATCCCTACCGTAGATTCTCCTCAGGGCCTGGAGGTGATCGGAGGGGGAGAGCCCATAGGCCCGGTAGTAGGGATCCTCCCCGCTTTTCGGATGGAGGGGAATGAAGGTGATGAACCTCCCCCCCTCTCTCCTTACGAACTCCACCATCTCCTCCAGCTGCTGGAGGTTCCGCTTGGAAAGGACCACGGTCACCCCGTGGAAGATTCCCTCCCGCCTGGCCGCCTCCACGGCCCTCCTGAAGACGGAAAAGCTGGCCCCCCTCTTGGTCCCCTCATAGGTCTCCCTGCCCACTCCGTCCATCGAGAGGATCACCCTCACCCCCCTCTTCGCGAGCTCCCTGCAGAGGGACCCGTCCAGCAGGGAGCCGTTGGTAATCAGGTAGAGCTCCAGCCCCTCCATCCTCTGCAGGAGCTGGGGAAGCTCCTCCCTCAGCAGGGGTTCCCCTCCCTCCAGGATCACCCAGTCAGGCCTGAGCCGCACCACCTCCTCCGCCAGCCGCAGCAGGGACGGGGAAGGAAGCTCCCCCTCCTCCGTAAGGCAGTGGGGGCACCTGAGGTTGCACCTGGAGGTTATGGCCCAGTCCACGAAGTGGGGTCTCATCCTTTCAAACCCTCCCCCCCTTCTAAAAACCTATTCCAGCTCCTCCACCTCCCACCCCCTCCTCCTCAGCTCCTCCGCCACGAAGCGGCGGTGGCAGAAGGAGGAGCGGGGCTCCACGCACATCAAACACGCCCTCCTCTTCCCCGCCAGCTCCTCCAGCCTTCCCATCCCCCTCCTGAACTCCTCCGTCTCCATGAACTTCCTGTACCCCCCCTTCCGGTATCCCCCCAGCTCGGGAAGATGAACGTAAGAGAGGCCGTGCCTGGGAAGGGCCTTCTCCAGCTCCTCCTTCCTGAACTCCTCCCTTTTGGAGGTGGGAAAGGCCCTGAGGTCCACCACCACCTCCACCCCATGCCTGCGGAGGAGCTCCACCAGCTGGGGGAAGGTTTTGTTGCCGTATCCCACCATCCAGACCTTCCTGGCCACCGGCTTATTTTTGAGAGGGGAGGAGTTTAAGGGGGTCGGTTGAGGATAGGAAGGGCCCACATCCTGGAGGGGGAGGAGCTGGAGGTGGTGGAGGGATACCTGGAGGTGAGGGAGGGGAGGATAGAGAAGATAGGGAGGGGATTCACGGCCCACCTGGACCTGGACCTCAAGGGAGGCTTCATCCTTCCTCCCCTCTTCAACGCCCACACCCACCTGGCCGACGCGGTGGCCAGGGAGCTCTACTCCGGAAGGACGCAGGAGGAAACGGTGGGGCCGGGGGGACTGAAGTTCAGGGTGCTGGAGGAGACCCCGGAGCAAAGGCTGGTGGAGGAGATGGGCCTCACCCTCAGGGCGATGCTCCGAACGGGCACCCTGGCCCACTGCGACTTCCGGGAGGGGGGTGTGAGGGGGGTGAAGCTCCTGCGGGGGATCTCGGGGCCCTGGAGGAGCGTGGTGCTGGGGCGCCCCGTGCCGGGGGAGGAGGTGGAGGAGCTCCTCTCCGTGGCCGATGGTCTGGGCCTCCCCTCCCTCTGCCAGTACCCCATGGAGCAGCTCCTCCACGCGGCGAGGGAGGTGAGGAGGAGGGGGAAGATCCTTTCCTCGCACGTGGCCGAGCTTCCCCACCGGGCGGGGGAGGAAATCCGCAGGGCCCTGCGCCTGGGCCTCTCCCTGGCCGTCCACCTCACCCATGCCAGAAGGAAGGACCTCTCCCTCCTCCGGAGAAGGGGCATCACGGCCGTCTTCTGCCCCAGATCCAACCTCCTCCTCTCCTCCGGAATCCCCCCCCTGGCCACCGCCCTGCAGGAGGGCCTCCCCTTCCTGCTGGGAACCGACAACGTCTCCGTCTGTCCCCCCGACCTGTGGGAGGAGCTCAGGTTCGCCTGGGCCTGCGTGAGGAAGGAAAATCCCAGGGCCGGGGAGAAGGAGGCCAGGGCCCTCCTCAGGGCCGTCACGGTGGAGCCCTCCCGCTTCTTCCGCCTCCCCTGGGGCCCCCTGGAGGAGGGTGGGGAGGCCACCTTCCTCCTCCTTTCCGGAGGGGGGGAACTGAGGAACCTCAGGGATCCCTACGCTGGGCTGGTAAACCGAACCAGGCCGGAGAACATCAGGGGACTCTGGTGGAGGGGAAAGGATATTTTTAAGAAAGGGGTAGTGTTCTGAAACCGGTGGTGGGATCTTGAAGGTGAAGGACGTAATGACCAGGGAGGTGAAGTATGTCGAGATCCCTGGAACCAGAGCCGAGGCCATCGAGCTCTTCAGGAAACTGGAGGTCAGTGCCCTTCCGGTTGTGAACGCCAACACCAGGGAGCTGGTGGGCATGGTGACCCTCCGAAAGCTGCTGGAGCATCCGGAGGAGAACCAGCTGGCCATGCTGGTGGACCGTAACGTGCCCACCGTGGGTCCGGAGGATGAGCTGAGGGTGGCCGCCGAGCACATCCGCAGGACGGGGAACCGCAGGCTGCCGGTGGTGGAGGAGGGGGAGCTCGTGGGGGTGATAACGGTCAGGGACATCGTTTACCGGGCCCTGGCCAACCTCAACATAGAAAGGCCGGCCTCAGACTTCATGCAGCCCAGCGTGGCGGCCGTCTGGGAGGGCACGCCCCTCAGGGCCGTGGTGGAGATCATGAACCTGGCGGGGGTGAGGGCTCTCCCCGTGATAAACGAGCAGGGGGACCTGGTGGGGATAGTGGATGACTCCGACATCATCAAGGTGGCGGAGGTGGAGACCACCTCCAGGATCCGTCAGATGGCGGGAAAGAGCGAGGGGGACAGCTGGAGCTGGGACAGCGAGGCCAGAATCTACATCACCAAGACCGAGCTCAGGGTTCCCTCCATTCCCGTCAAGGAAATCATGGTGAGGAACCTCATCTGCATCACGAAAAAGACCTCCGTGAGCAGGTGCGCCCAGCTGATGAAGGAGAACAGGATCGAGCAGACCCCGGTCCTTTCCGCCGACAACAAGTTCCTGGGGCTGGTCAGGGACATAGACCTGCTGGGTGCCCTCCTCTGAGGGTAGTCCTTGTCGCCCGAGGAGCTGATGGAGCTGGCCAAGCGAAGGGGTTTCCTCTGGCCCTCCTTCGAGCTCTACGGAGGGGTGAGCGGCTTCTACGACTTCGGCCCGCTAGGCATCCTGCTTAAAAACAAGATCGTGGAGAAGTGGAGGGAGCACTTCGTCAAGAGGGAGGGAGCGCTGGAGATAGACTCCCCCACCCTCACCCCCGAGGAAGTCCTCAGAGCCAGCGGACACGTGGAGCACTTCGTGGACCTCATGAGCGAGTGCGAGAGCTGCGGACAGCCGTTCAGGGTCACGGAGCTGGTGAAGGAAAAGACCGGGCTGGACGTGGAGGGAAGGCCGGCGGCCGAGGTGGAGGCCCTGCTCCGGGAAAGGGGGATCTCCTGCCCAGAATGCGGGGGGAGGCTGGGAAGGGTATTTGAATTCAACACCATGTTCAGAACCACCATAGGTCCCGGGGGAAGGAAGGTGGGGTACCTGAGGCCCGAAACGGCCCAGGGGATCTTCGTGGACTTCAGGCGCCTGTGGAGGCTGGGGAGGGAGAGGCTCCCCCTTCCGGTGGCCCAGGTGGGGAAGGGATATAGGAACGAGATCTCGCCCAGGCAGGGAATGATAAGGCTGAGGGAGTTCACCATGGCGGAGCTGGAGGTCTTCTTCGACCCCAAGAATCCCATCCATCCCTCCTTCGAGCGGGTGGCGGGGGAGCGGCTCAGGCTCTGGAGGGCGGAGGAGGAAGTGAGGGGGGAGGAAAGAATGGTGGAGATGAGCGCCCGGGAAGCGGTGGAGAAGGGGGTGGTGTGCCACCAGCTGATGGCCTACTACCTCGCCCTCACCAAGCGGTTCTTGCTGGACCTGGGAATACCGGAGGAGCGCCTAAGGTTCAGGGAACAGACCCCGGGGCAGAGGGCCCACTACTCGCAGGAGACCTGGGACGCTGAGGTCAGGACGGAGAGGTTCGGGTGGGTGGAGGTGGCGGGGATAGCCTACAGGACGGATTACGACCTCTCCAGGCACTCCCAGGCCAGCGGGGAGGATCTGTCCGTGGTCCTGCAGCCCGAGCGGAGGAGGGAGGTATGTCACGTGGTGGAACCCTCCTTCGGGATAGACAGGATCTTTTACTGCGTGCTGGAGACGGCCTACCTGCAGGGAGGGGGAAAGCTGAGGTTCAAGAAGGAGCTCTCCCCCCTGGAGGTCTGTGTCTTTCCCCTCCTCCGCAGGGACGGCCTGCCGGAAAAGGCCAGGGAGGTGCTCGAGCTGCTGAGAAACAGAGGGTTCTGGGTGGAGTACGATGAGGCCGGATCCATAGGGAGGAGGTATGCCAGGGCCGACGAGGTGGGGGTTCCCTACTGCGTGACGGTGGACCACCGCACCCTCTCCGACGACACCGTGACCGTGAGGGAGAGGGAAACGGCGAGGCAGGTGAGGGTTCCCATCCGGGAGCTCCCCCGGACGCTCTCCTCCCTCCTCAAGGACGAGCTCAGGTTGGAGGAGGCCGGACCCTTACAGGAGAAGGAGAAAGGGGAAGAGGAGGAGGGAGAAGAGGGTTAGGCACATCACCGCCGCCCCGTACAGGCCCACTTCCGTCCGGTAGGTGTGCGCCAGGATCAGGTTGAAGACGGCCGGGGGCATGAGGGAGAGGAGGAGGGAGGGTTTGGGGGAGAGATCTGAGAGGCTCAGGTCCATAGCCAGCATCGCCAGGATGGTTACGGCCGGGGACACCAAAAACCTGGAGATCCCTATCAGGAGGAGCTCCCCTTTGTACCTCCCCGGTTCCACCGCCTCCAGGCAGTAACCCGCGAAGAAGAGCATGAGGAAGAAGGAGGGGCCGGCCAGATAGGCATCGAAGAAGCTCCCCACCTCCTCCGGGAGGGGGGCCCCGAACACCACGAAGAGGGAGGCGAAGAGGAGGGCCAGCAGGGGGGGAAAGCCGGTGAGGTAATGGAGCGGATCCACCCTCCTCCGGGACAAGGAGGAAAGGAGAAAGGTCCCCACCAGCAGGTTGGCCACCGCCACTGCCACCGCGTAGAAGCTGGCGGGGAGGAGATAGCCGCTCCCGAGCAGGGCATAGACCAGCGGAAGGCCCAGGTGCCCCACGTTCATGAACGAGGAGTTGAGGACCACCCCAATCGTCCTCTCCCTTCCCAGCCCCGCCAGGAAGCAGAGGGAGGTGGAGAAGAGGAAGCACGTTCCCACCGCCAGCAGGGCCATCCACATGGCGGCCATTCCCCCGAGCAGCTCGGAGGGGGAATAGCGGGCGATGGAGATCAGAACGATGAGGGGAAGGAGGATCCAGACTATTCCCCTCTCCAGCAGGTGGAAGAGGAGGGGGAGGGGACCCCGGGACCACCTCCTCAGGGCCATCCCGGCCAGGAGGGGGGAGAGCACGTAGAGGGCGGTCGAAAGATACCCCCTCATCCCTTCCCCTTTCCCTCCCCCCTCATAAAGCCAAGGTTTTTTTCCGGGGGGAGGAAGGAGGGTGATGGTCGCCAAGAGGCCCTCCATGGACGAGTACTTCCTGGAGCTCGCCAAGGTGGTGGGCCTTAGGTCCACCTGCCTCAGGAGAAAGTTCGGGGCCGTCATAGTGAAGGACGGGGTGGTCCTCAGCTCCGGCTACAACGGGGCGGCCAGGAAGGTCAAGGACTGCCTGGAGGTGGGCCTATGTCTGAAGGACCTGGTGGGGGCCCCCCACGGGGAGGGTTATGACGTCTGCCCGGCCGTGCACGCGGAGGCCAACGCCATCGTAAACGCGGCCAGGTCGGGGGTTAGCATCCTGGGGGGAACCATGTACCTGTACGGGCAGGATGCGCAGGGCAGGGTGGTGGAGGGAAAACCCTGCACCTTCTGCAGGAGGCTCCTCATCAACTCGGGGATAGAGAAGATCATCTTCAAAAGGGAGGACGGCTCCATCGGCTGCTACGACGTAAAGGAGTGGGTCAGGGACGAGTCGCTGGACCACCAGAGGAAGATCCAGCAGTACACCGGAAGGGGGTGACCTAGAGGTACCTGCTGTCCTCGGGGTAACGGGAGTAAACGTATTCCAGCAGGTCCTTCAGCCTCATCTCGTTGAACCTCCTCAGCTCCATCATCTTCCCCCTCACCTCCTGGGGAAGCTCTTCGAAGAGATCCCTGGCCACCCGCTCCCCCTCGGGCGTGAGGGAGCAGAGGACGGGCTCCAGCAGCTCCCTTTCCACCTTCACCAGCCCCGCCCTTTCCAGCTCCAGGAGGTCGTCGGATACCTCCTCGGAGTAGGGGCCGTACAGGTGGGGGAAGAACCGGTAGGAATGCTCCACCCCCAGCTCCTTCTTCAGGAGGAAGAGGAGCTTCTGGAGCCTGACTCCTCCCTCCACCGTCCCCCCCATGGCGTGGAGGAGGCCGAGCAGCCACTTTCCCTTCTCCCTCACCCTTGACCCCTCCCCCCGGCGGGGACGGAAGACCGCCGAGGCCTCCAGCTTGAGGATGGCCGCCACCCTCCTCCCTTCAGGAGTCAGCTCCAGGACCCTCCTGAAGGGCCACTCCTTGGACTCCCTCTCCCTGATCAGCCCCTCCCTTATGAGCTCCTTGAGGCGCATCTCCACCGTCAGGGCGCTCCCCTTCACCTTCGCCTGCAGCTCCCTCACGTGCTTGGGTCCCTCGAGAAGGCTGAGGAGGATCTCCGGGGCCTTGCTCCTCCTGAGCCTGTACATCAGCGTGTTACATCCTTGGTAACGTTTATACCTTTGTCCCTTCTGCGGGCTGTGATATTACAAGCGCGACAAGCAAGGTTTATAAAACGCGTTACGTGTTTTAAAAACGATAACACGGAGGGAGGTTGGTTGGGGGTTCTACTGGAAAGGGAGGCCCTGGACCCTCCTTTCAGCGAGTTGCGCTGGGGGGGATTCCAGCGGCTCTCCCTGCTTGACTATCCCGGACACCTGGCCTCGGTGCTGTTCGTGAGGGGGTGCAACTTCAGGTGCCCCTTCTGCTACAACCCCCAGCTGGTGAGGGAGCCGGAGGGGGAGGGACCCAGCACGGAAGAGATCCTGGCCTACCTGAGGAGGAGGAAGGGATGGGTGGACGGGGTGGTGGTGACGGGGGGTGAGCCCACCCTCTATCCCTCCCTGCCGGAGTTCCTGGAGAGGATAAAGGGGGAGGGGCTGAAGGTGAAGCTGGACACCAACGGCTCCAACCCGGAGCTCCTGCAGGAGCTCCTGGCGCGCGGGCTGGTGGACTACGTGGCCATGGACGTGAAGGCCCCCCTCCGGGAGGAGGCCTACCGGAGGGTGGCAGGAGTGCCCGTTTCCCTGGAGGCCGTGAGAAGAAGCATCTCCCTCCTCCTCTCCTCCGGCATCGACTACGAGTTCAGGACGACCGTGGTCCCCACCCTGCTGGAGGAGGGGGACCTGCTGGAGATCGCGGAGGAGATAAGGGGGGCCAGGAGGTACTACCTCCAGCAGTTCAGGCGCACCCCCTCCCACGTCGAGGAGAGCTTCTCCAGGCTCCCTCCCTACCCCAGGGAGTTCCTGGAGGGAATCGCCAGGAAGCTCTCCGGCTACTTCGAGAGGTGTGAGGTGAGGGGGTGATCAGGAAGATCAGGAAGAGGGACGGAACCGTCCAGGACTTCAACCCGGACAGGATAGGGGAGGCCATAAGGAAGGCGGCCGAGGCCCAGGGGCTCCTGGACTTCGAGGGGGAGGCGAGGAGGCTGCAGGGGCTGGTGGTGCGGAGGCTGGAGGAGAAGGGATACGGGGAGGAGAGGCTGCCGGACGTGGAGGTGGTCCAGGACGAGGTGGAGGCGGTGCTGAGGGAGGAGGGCTACGGAACCCTCTCGGAAAGGTACCACGAGTACAGGAAGAGGCACGACGAGCTCAGGAGGAGCAGGAGCACCCTGTTCGACGTGGCGCGCATGGTGGAGGAGTTCGTGGGGGGGACGGACTGGAGGACCAAGGAGAACGCCAACCTCAGGCCCAGCATCTCCTCCATGATGTTCAACTCGGCCGGGCACATCAACGCCAGGTACCTCCTGGACAAGGTCTACCCGCCCGAGGTCTCCGACTCCCACGTGGACGGGGACCTGCACCTCCACGACCTCTACCAGGGGGTCTCGGGATACTGCTGCGGCCACTCCATGGAGGACATCCTGATCAGGGGGCTGGTGAGCGTGGGCAACAACCCCCACTCCAGGCCCCCCAAGCACCTGGACGTGGCCCTGATGCAGGTGGTGAACTACATAGGGGTGATGACGCAGGAATGGGCGGGGGCCCAGGCCTTCTCCTGGATAGACACCTACCTCGCCCCCTTCATCAGGGAGGACGGGCTCACCTACAGGCAGCTCAAGCAGCTCCTGCAGATGTTCGTTTACAACCTGAACGTGACCTCCCGCTGGGGGGGCCAGAGCCCCTTCAGCAACGTCACGCTGGCCTGCGGGGTCCCCGAGCCCCTAAAAGACAAGCCGGCAGTGGTGGGGGGAAGGCCGCTGGGGAGGACCTACGAAGAGTACCGGGAGGAGATAGAGCTCTTCGACAGGGCCTTCCTGGAGGTGCTGCTGGAGGGGGACGCCGCGAGCAGGCCCTTCACCTTCCCCATTCCCACCTTCGCCATCACCGGGGACTTCCCCTGGGAGGAGGGACTCAGCGACCTCCTCTTCAGGGTGACGGCGAAGTACGGGCTTCCCTACTTCCAGAACTTCGTGAGGAGCGACCTGAGCCCCTGGCAGGTTTACTCCATGTGCTGCAGGCTCTCCCTGGACCTGAGGGAGCTCCAGCGGAACGTGACGGGGGGCCTCTTCGGGAGCTCCCCGAAGACGGGGAGCGTGGGGGTGGTCACCCTCAATCTCTCCAGGGCGGGTTACCTGGCGAAAGGAAGTGAGGACGAGCTTTTCCGGAGGCTCAAGTATCTCTGCATCCTGGCGGGGAGGGCCCTAGAGCACAAGCGCAGGATCGTGGAGAAGAACATCAGGGACGGCCTGCTTCCCTACACCAAGGAGTACTTCGGGGACCTCAGGAGGCACTTCTCCACCATAGGGGTGGTGGGGGGACACGAGATGTGCCTGAACATGGGGATCGAGGGAGGAATAGTGAGCAGGGAGGGGGCGGAGCTGTGCAGGAGGGTGCTGGAGTTCCTCAGGGGAGAGTGCAGGAGGCTGCAGGAGGAGACGGGGCACCTGTACAACCTGGAGGCCACCCCCGCGGAGGGGGTGAGCTACAGGCTGGCCAGGCTGGACAGGAGGAAGTTCGGGAGGGCTATCCACACGAGCGGGGAGAGGGAGCCCTTCTACACCAACTCCACCCAGCTCCCCGTGGACTCCGACCTGGACCTGGTGGACGCCCTGGAGCACCAGGAGCCCCTCCAGACCCTGTACACGGGGGGGACGGTCTTCCACATCTACCTGGGGGAGAGCCCGGAGGATGGGGAGGGTTGCAAGAACCTGATGAGGAAGGTAACCTCCAACACCAGCCTCCCCTACTTCACCCTCACCCCGACCTACTCCATCTGCCCCGATCACGGCTTCCTGAGAGGAGAGCACCCCACCTGTCCCATCTGCGGGAGGGAGGCCGACGTGTACTCCAGGGTGGTGGGGTACTACAGACCCGTGAAGAACTGGAACGCGGGAAAGCAGGAGGAGTTCAGGCTCAGGAGGAAGTACAGCTGACGATCCCCCACCGACCTCCAGGGGGGCACAAGGCGGGGGCAGCATCCCCCTGCGAGGGGGTAAGGCTGTCCCCGTCCTCCCCCTCTACGGGAGGTACCCCAGCCCCCTCAGGAGCTCCTCCACCGCCCGCAGGGCCGGGGCATCCCTCCGGAGGTGGAAGATGGTGAGGCCCCTCCTGTCCATCTCCTCCACCTCCTCGTCCCTAGGCACCCTTCCCACCACCTCCCATCCCTGGGGCTCGACCTCCCCTCCCCCTACCTTGTTCAGGACCAGCCCCACCCTCCGGTACTTCACCGCCCCCCTCTCCGCCACCTTCCTGATGGCGGAGGCCACCGCCAGGGAGCGGGGGGAGGAATCGGAGACCAGGAGGAGGTCGTCCACCTCCCTCATCACCCTTCTGTTGATCTGCTCCACCCCAGCCTCCCCGTCTATCACCACCACCTCGAAGCTCCTGGCCAGAGAGGCCAGGACCTCCCGCAGGAACTCGTTCACCCTGCAGTAGCACCCCTCCTCCTCAGGCCTCCCCATGGCCAGCAGGGAAAAGCCCCTCCCCTCCTCCAGCGCCCCCAGCACCGCGTAATCCAGCGATAGGGCCAGCTCCTCCTTCCCCATCCCGCCCAGGGAGGAGACCCACTCCCTCCTCGCCTCCTCCACCGTCCTCCTCACCTCCACCCCCAGGACCTGCGGAAGGCCCGAGGAGGGATCCGCGTCCACGGCCAGGATCCTCTTCTTCCCCCCCTCCACCAGCAGGCGCACCGCCGCGGACGCCAGGAAGGTTTTACCCACGCCTCCCTTCCCGCAGAAGGCCAGCGTCGGACTCAGCCCTTGACCCCCCTCAGCTTCCTCTCCCTAATCTCCCTGAGCTCCGGCACGCTCCGGCACACCTCCCTATACTCGCACCTCTCGCAGTCCAGGGAGACCTCCTCCACCATCTTCCCTATCGCCCCCGCTATCTTCTGGGCCTTCTCCCCCAGCCCCCAGAGCTCCCTCACCCCCTCCGGGGAGGTGGAGAAGACCACCTCCACCGAGGAGACCGGAAAGGCGGAGCGGAAGGCCCGCCGGAGGGCTTCCCCCAGCAGGGAGAAGGAGAGGCCCCTCTCCACCGCCTCCACGCTCACCCTGCTCCAGATCCTCCCCTGGGAGGGGAGGCTCCTCACCATGTAGCCCCTCAGCCTGAGCCTGAAGGGAACCAGGCTAAGCCTCCTGTACTCCTCCTCCCCGATCTCCCCGGACTCCACCAGGCACAGCTGGGCGAAGGGCACCTCCCCCCTGAGCCCAGGCAGGTCCTCCCCGATCAGGCTTATCTCCCCGTCCCTCACCAGCCCAGGGGTCTCCGTGAGGAGGACGGAGGCGAAGGAGGGGAGCTCGGGATGGCCCAGCTCCACCCAGGCCTCCTCCTTCAGGACCAGCTGGGGCTCCTCTCCCTCGAAGCCCGAGGGATCCGAGGGGGCCAGCCTCCTTACCCTCCCCTCCCTCCTCCCCCTCTCCAGGAACTCCCTCAGGAACTTCAGCTCCTCATCGAAGGCTCTCATTTGTCCTTTCCCGGGCGAACAGGCAGGCGCCGTAAGCTCCCGCCAGGATGGGATCGAGGGGGAACCTCTTGATCCCCCTGCCCAGCTGCTCCTCCAGGGCCCTGAGGAAGCTCTCCAGCCTGCTCACCCCTCCCGTGGCCAACACCTCCCCCCTCACCCCCACCCTTCTGACGATGGAAGCCACCCTTCCCGCTACGGCCCTGGTCAGGGCGGCGGCCACATCCCGGACCTCCTCGCCCTCGTTGAGGAGGGCCACCACCTCGCTTTCCGCGAAGACCGCGCACTGGGAGGTGATGGAGAGGGGGCGGGTGGAACCCGCCACCACCTCATCCCACCTGTCCATCTCCACCCCCAGCACCTCCCCCATCATCTCCAGGAAGCTCCCCGCCCCCGCCGCACACCTGTCGTTGGTCCCGTAGTCAAGCACCCTCCCCCCCTCCACCGCGACCACCCTGGTGGTCTGGGCCCCCACCTCCACCACCGTTCCCACCCCGGGAACCAGCGAGCTGGCCCTCGCCAAGCAGAGGAGGACGGGCCTCTCCTCCCTCACGAAACCCACCCCCTTCAGTCTCTCCCCCGTCCCCACGCAGT
>Ga0185307_1000708_pt1 | contig 20324 bp, 23 predicted proteins | sample LHCtaG_FD_128010 | JGI IMG/M metagenome (GOLD analysis project Ga0185307, IMG submission 128010) | Hot spring microbial communities from Little Hot Creek, USA to study Microbial Dark Matter (Phase II) - LHC4sed_matched (SPADES... | ecosystem: Environmental > Aquatic > Thermal springs > Hot... | reverse complement strand
AACTCTTTCAATGCTCCGATGATAGTAGAATTTGAGATGAAACCTTCTTATACTTCGGGAGATTTTGATAGTGGTATTAGAGTTGGGAATTTATACTTTGTAAGCGATAGAGGAACTGGAAGTCCTTGTATAAGTACGGGATGGTGTTATCCAAGTGGTTCGCAAGACAACAACTGGCACACTTATCAGGTAGTAATAAGGAGTTCCTCCCAAGAATTTAAGGATTTGTCTACTGGACTATTTGCCACCGCAAGCTATTCCTACTCATCAGGCTACATCTATCTAATTGGCGACTCTGATAACTCAATTTACGATACTCTCTATAACTGGATAAGGGTTAGAAAATATGCCTATCCAGAGCCGATTGCTCAGGTAGGAATCTTGTTAAGCCCACAAGAAAGTATAGCAATAAGCTTAAAAGTAAACTCTTCTGCTACAGCAGCGAACGGTGATTATATGTTTAACTTAACAGCCTATTCTGCTACAGGTTCTGCTTCTGCTGTAGGTATTTATTCAATCTCTACTCCTTGCCAAGGTTTACCAGACGGTACTTGTATAGCAAACATGCAAGTCTGCATAAATGGAATTCCACGTAATTCTTGTGGTGATGGTAAATGCAACTGTGGAGAGAATGAAATTACTTGTGACAGCGATTGTGGTGGTGTTTATTACATGCTAAAGAGAGATTGGCACCTTATATCCTTGCCCTACAAGAACATTGTTAACATAAGCTCGGAGAATTGCCATGCCCATAACCTCTCTTTCTTTTACTACGAAAACTATACTTGGAAAAAAGTTATTGACATACTGAACATAAAAGGAGGATATGGTTATTGGGTAAATCCCTCCTGGTTCACAAAAGCAGAGTATTGTACGATAAATTTGACAGTAGACAGGTCTAACACTGTATCAGTTCAAGATATACCAAAGCTGAAAAAAGGTTTTAACGCGATAGGCTCAACCTATGACCAAACGAATGTAGAGGAGTTAAAGTGTATAGACGATTTTGGGAATCAGGTACCTATAAGAGTAGTATACTACTGGGATATAGATAAAAAATGGAAAGTTGCTAGTTCTATCACACAGCAGCCACCTTGGTACTATGGCTACTGGATATACGTGGATGAAGATTGTAAGCTAACTAAATAGGACACCCGGCAGGCCATCCGCAGCTAAACTCAGCTTTAAGAAAGCTGTTTGGAGATACCAAGGTAATGTTGAAAGCTACTGTTGTTGGTGTGTCTGGTTCAGGACACGGCGCTACTGTATAATTCAAATCTAAGTTGTAGCCTTTGCTCGTAGCATACTTCTCTGCAAAAATCTTGTATTCTTGCAAAGCATAGTTTAAATCGTCGCAGTTCTTGCTTCCGTTTATTGTATAGGTTGCTTTTTCTGCTATGTTGTTGAACATGAAAACTTCTTCTCGTGTAACTATTTCAGAAGTATCTATTATGCTTGCTGGTTCCATCCATCTGCTAACAGAATAGAGAATAGAAACTATAATAAAAGTAGCAATTACGAAGAATTGGCCTTTGGTCCCGAGTTTCATAAATAAAATATATTTATTTTCAAATATTAATCATCTTGACAAATTGCGCATGCTCAACTCCGTTTATAGATATCACATTCTCTTCAGCAACTAAACCTTGCTTTATTGCAAGCCCTACTATCTTCTTTCCAAAGAGGTTTCCTATTGTAGCAATCTCCATAAACTTTTTTGCAGCTTCTTCATCTATTTTTTCTCCACCATAAAAATTTTTACTTATTGTTATAGTCAAACCTTTCGATCTTATCTTCTTTCCCAAAAGTTCTTCGTCGCATATTGCAACAAGTATGTCGTGCTTCACTGTAAAAACTTTACACCAGAACATCATTTTTTCCCTACCGAACTTTTAGCACCGCATGCTTCGCAAACTATGAAGCTCAACCTGTCTTCTTTCACGAGCTTGGTGTCTGGCTTACCACACACCTTACAATAAACAAATTCTTTTGTATAGCTCTCTATCTTTTTCTTTACCATTTCAGCTGATACAGATGTCTGAAGTACTAAAGTTTCGCCCTCTAAAAAACCTGGTGTTGCAAGCTCCTTCATCAAATACTTGGCCAAGTGGTCAACAGGTCTTCTCAGCACGTCTGCTATTTCCTTCAAGTTTCTTATTGTTGTTTTATTCTTTTGTGTTTCTACTCTTGGTTCAGGAATTACAAACCTATCGCTGGCAAAAACTTTTTTAGGTGCTTTTTCCATCGCCAATTTCAAAAGTTTTTCATATTCCTCCATTCTCTCTAATTATTTTTAAGAAAGCTTAAATACTAAATTTTCTTCAACTTCGAAGGAGTTGGCTGATATAGTAAACCTTCTGTTATTAATTCGTCCAAAATTTTTTCTACTGTGCTTTCTGGTAGCGAAACAAACTCAAAAAGCTTGCTTATTTCAACACCATCTCCTTCATCTAGTTTCGATATCACATCTAAAAGCTTTTGTTTATAATCAGGTCCGAGCTTACTTCCACGAATAGCTTGTAGCATATCATCGTCTAGCTCGTACTTCCTCTTTACTTCTTCTTCGTCCATCTCTTTTAAATCATTCCTTACCCTTTCTGTAAAATCTTTCCAACTTTCCAACTCTTTTGCCAACTCTAACTTTCTTAAAATCTCATAGTTTACGTCAACTTTTCTAATAAGCTCTATGTTTATGTACTTTTCTCCACCGTATTCTTTAACCTTCCCGACTACAAGAACTGTATCACCTTTTTCTATTCCATCGATTAAGCTAACCTTCTCCTTAAAAACCTTCGCTCTTATAGATTCTGTTCCATCTTCTATAGTTAAAAAAGCATAATTTCCATCATCGCTAACAAACCTATCTATTACTACACCAACTAAGTTTACTCTAGAAACTTTCATTCCTAAGCTTGTAATGACATAGCTTGGCTTCATTCCGTCCCTGCTTCCATAGAAAAATTTTCCGTCTACTATGTCAGAAATTCTAACCTTTTTTGCTGGTTGCCTTAGCATCCTCACACCTTGCTTATAAAGCCACTCCTAGGAGAGTAAACAATCCCCTCATACTGCATTTTTCTCAGGATATCTTCTGCATCAATAACATTCTGTTCTTTTGCTCTTTTTATGATTTCATCGGCAGGAATTTCCTTACCAAAAGTCTTCCCAAGCTCCTCTATCACATCTAATACTATTCTTATCTTGCTCCTTTGAGCAGAAGTAACTCTTGCACCTTCTGCTCTATCTATATCTATTCTACCAGTCTCTGGCTCAAATCCGAACTGTCTGAGAGAAACTTTCATCAGTCTTATAGCTCTTTCTGCATCCTCAACCTCTACTTTATCGCTAAGTCTGACTCTAGCAGAAGCTTCTGCAAGCCTCAGCAAAGCTTCATACTGTCTTAAGGTTATAGCTATAGGTGCTTCTTCTCCTGCCTTTAGCCTCATCTCCAAATAAAACTCTTTAAGCCTGTTCCCAGCTTCTGGAGTTAAAGTTGGATGAATACGAGCTCTTGCATAAGCAATCCATTTTCTTATGAATTCTGGCTCAAAGAAAGGTTTTGTCTCTTCTTCGAACTGTCTCATTCTCAGTATGTGGTCTGCAATCTTTGAGTCAAGCTCAGGATTTGGAAGGTCGCGTAAAGCAAACTTTAAGTCAAACCTACTTAACAAAACATCGTCTATGTCTACTTGTTCTCTTATTGGAATGTAAGGATCGAACCTACCAAGCTTTGGGTTTCCACCTGCTAAGATTGCTGTTTGGGCAGGTAGAGTTGCAACTATGGAAGCTTTCGCGATTGATATCGTGTTGTGGAGCACCATACAATTGGAAATAAACCTTTCGTTTTCAGTCGTAACATCGTAAACCCACTCTATGCCGTCGTTCTCTATCTTTTCTACAGAGGTTACAGGTACCCATCTTATTTGACTGAAAACAAGTCTTTTCAGCTCTTCTACCGCTTTCTTACAATCCAGCATCCTGTCTACACACTTAAGAAGAGCTGTTTTGTACTTTTCTAACGGGAATTTTTTACTTTTATTTTCTAGATAAGAGATAGTCTGACGACAAACACCCATTTCTTTTGCAATTTCAGAAGCAGATACTCTTGTTTTCTTTCTTAATTTTTTAAGTTCGCCTCTTGAGACAGTTTTTTCAATTTCTTTTCTAACATCTTCTAAGAAACTAACTCTTTTAGAGAGGTTTTTAACAACTCTCCCTAAAACTAAAATAGTAAAGTTATTTTCATGTTTAAAGTGTCTAGTAAGAATTTCTCCAGATACTTCTTTCTGGTAGACTTTTAGACCTTTCATGATATGCTTAACTTTGTCTTGAACGTTCGGTATAGAATCCATAAGGTTTTTCCTGTAGGTTGCTCTCTTTGTGTAAGAGATTATCTTCCTGTTTTTCTCTTCATCTGAGAACCCCACCTCATTTACAAAATTTTTCAAGTTTTCACTACCTTTAATCACCAAATCCCAGCATGTTCTATTAACTTTTGTTAACCTTCTTCTCAGATAACTTAATACTCCCAGTATGTTCAACAGCTCTTGTACCTGAAGTGCCAATTTTTTACTTGGAGTTGTGAAATAAACATATCCATTGCCGGTACAGCCGTCGCTGTCGAATAGGGCCCTCAACAAAGGTTTTATCTCTTCTTTAGGTAATTTTTTAACCCATACAGGCAACTGCTTCTCGCAGGATCTTGATAACATCTTCGGCTCTATCTTTTGGAGGAACTTAAATAATTCTACAGAATTATAGTAGACATTTTTAACTCCTTCCTTTTCTCTAACTTTGGAAGGCTTTAACCCAAACAGTTTTTCTGTGACAAACTTAAAATCTTCTACAAGAGTATCTTTTGAGTTCGTGAAGCATATGCCATACTCCCTGCCACTAGTAGTATATCCACACCCTTCTGTAACTAGATAACCAAGAAACTTACAGAAATCTGTAGAATTGTGCAGAGGAATTCTGATGTGCTTTGCAAAAGGTAAACGACTTCTTACTTTACTTTCTTCAATTTCAAACTTCTGCGGCGTGCCTTCTAAAGGAATGACAGAAGGTATCGGAAAGTAGTCACCAACTTTGATTTTACCAGCGTCGACACACTTGATTTTACCGTCAAACACGAAACACGGATGATTGGGGGTAACTATCAATTCTCTACCAGTAGCAATCTTTATTTTATAAAAGTAATCTGGTGCTTTGTGTTTACTAACTCTCACTATTCTTGTGGGATATATACGATAAAAGTCCGTCGTTAAAATTTTTATATCCTCAGGGACCTCCAGCCACAAACATTCGATACCAGCTTTTATCCTGTTCTTATACTTTTCGAACAGGCTCTCTACAAACTCGCCAATTGTTATACTTGTACCGTCCAGCAATGTAATTTCTGTATCAGGATGATAGCTTTCCAAACTCATCGCTTCTTGTAATGCAACTCTATCTTGCGGAGAAACCTTGCTGAATTCGTCTATGCAGCATATGCTCTTGTTTGCCATCACTAAAGCACCAGCTTCTAAAACCCAACCGCCTAAGAACTCTTCATCCCTTACTACAGTAGCAGTGTTATGTATCACTAACCCGTTAGCAACGAAACTATGCTCACCCTCTACCGTCAAATCGTATACGTACTTATACTTCTTGTTATTAAAAACCTCTACCTTTACAACTCTATCCCAAAAGATTTCTGAATCTAAAATTTTTTTCAGTTCTTCAAGAGTGCTGCTTTTTGTCCTTCCAAACTTTTGGAGTATTCTTGTTACCAACTTTCTAGTTGGATTTCTCATACCTTTTTCATAATGATAACATTTGTATCCATAGAACTCTTTGGCCGAAAGTTTTAACTCTTCTCTTAGCCTCCTGAGCAAAGAACCTATTCCTGGTAGTACATCCATGTTAGTGTGTGTAGAAGAAGATTGTACTATTCTTTCAAGCTTCTCCGATTTCTCCAGCAACCCGAACCCAATACACCTTTTAAAGGCTTCTAAGTTTTCTTTACCACTAATCTCTAGCACATAGTTTTTTCCAGACTTGACTTTTCTTCCTTGGATAAAAGAAGCATGAGGCCTTTTTTCTCTTACTTTCGAAATTATTCCGAACCTATGCAAGAGAACTTGCAACCCTTGGACGAATTCTTTACTTGCAGAAGAAAACTCTATCCTACTCCCTCTTTTACCTCTGCCTTCCATACATGAACCATCTGTGTCAAAAATTCCCCTTAGATAATATGCAAGTAAGTTGTTTGGTAATTTGGATAGTGCCTCACCTATTCTAATGTTATGTGATGTGTCGCCACTTGGAAGACCAAACTTATCCAAAAGATTAGCAAAAATTTTTGAGTGGAACCTGTGGTAAGGTACTCCATTTCTATCTTCAGTATAAAGAGGTTGGATGCCTAGAACTTCGTTACACAACAAACAAAAATCTTTCAAAATTTGGTTATGAACGTTAAAGAGCTTTGTGTCAAAACCACCAAAGTTAGTTCTACTTATCGAACCATCTCCAGCAATGAGACCTGTCATATACATCAAATCTTCTGTTGGATAGAGAGGTAATGTTATCCTGTGTCCATTATATTGAGAAAGTATCAGCTTCCCTGGAAGTACTTCTTCTGGAGCAATTCCAAGTCCTCTCGCTATTTTTTCTATTTCTAAAACTGTAGGATTACCTTTCCTTTTCCAGTTGTAGTACAAATCATTTTCGTTTAACCAATAATTTTTACAAAATTCTCTTATCGTAGACCTTTCTTTTATACTCTCTACAAGTTTTGGGATGAAAGTCTTTGCATTTAGTATATGAGCATTTCCATCAATTTTGCTGAAGAGAGATTCTGTAGTTGGACATACATTAATGATTCGTGGAGAAACTATGAAGGAGGATAGCTTAACATCCTTAGCCTTTACCCATCTTATTTTTCCATCTTTTATCGTAGGTATTGGAGTTTCTAAAGTAGTTATAATTTCTTTACCCATTCTTGTTTTTATCTTAACTAGTCTTGATGGTGCTTTGATTCTCCAGTAATGAGTAACTTTTCTTGGTTCAAACTTAAGTGTTTCTGGGTTAAACGATACTATCTTTCTCTCCTCGGATGCTACAGCTCTGTAAACACCATTTCCCACCTTTTCAAACCCTTTACTAAATTCTTCCTCTACGACCTCCCCTATCTTCTTAAGTGTTCCGTCCTCGAACTGAACCAAAGTATCGTAAACTGTACAAATTCCAGCTGCCGTAACTCCACTTCCACTCACGTACTTCCCCCTTGGCATAAGCTTTGAAACAAGTTGCATTAATTGGCTCTTTCCGCTTGACGGATCACCTATCAGGAGAATGTGTATGTTTCCTCTGATTCTTGTCTTATCTTTCAACACCTTAGGATCTGCGCCGAATAGCTGAAGTATTATAGCTTCTTTCACGTCTTCCAAGCCGTACATGCTTGGAGCTATTGAAGCAACAAGCTTGTTGAAAACTTCTGGGTCCTTTGCAGCTTCTACTATTCTCTTCTCATCTTCCGGAGTTATTTCAAGTTCTTCCCAGACTGCTTCTACAGACTCTACATAGTTTGCATCTATAAAAATATCCATTTGCCTAGATCTTGAGCCCTTTACTCTTCTAGGAATTTCTTTCAGTACACCTACTACTCTAATCCTATTTCCTGGATCAGTCTTATTTTGCATTTTTGGTGAAGTCAAATCTTCTTTCAAATAAATCATTATCTCTGACGGTCTTTCTCCGCTAACTATTTCATAAGGTTCCTCTACCATTATCCATCTTGCATCGTAGAGCTTTTGGTCCACAAGCTTGAAACCTTTCCTGTTTCCACATTCACACTCTATTGGGGGTTTTACCAGCCTCTCTGTCTGGATTATCGATATATTTCTGCCACATTCAGGACACTGGAAGATTGCTTCTGAAACTTCTGGTCTAACTTCGCTTGCTCTTTTTACTATTCCGTCCACTACGATGAGCTTTCCTATGTGCTCTGAACGAATGTTCCTTATTCTTATGTTTCTGGTATCAGGAAGGTTGTAAAACCTCAACCTTATCTTTGCTTCTGAAAGACCAGTGTCTATCTGCTTTACTGCTTCTTCCATCGCAGAGATTGTTTCTTCCGGATTTTCTAGCAGATGATCTGCAAGCTCAACGTCAAACTTATCTAGAAGAGAGAAGTCTACTTCTACCGATCTTTTGCCCTCGTTTACAGCTTTCAGTAGCTCATCCTTATAGAATTCGTTCAAAAATTCTGCAGACCTTTCGATTAAATCTTCTCTTTCCATAGCCAATAATCTTATTAAAATAGATAATTTTATTCTTAACTCATTTTTAAGACTTTTCTAACTCTAGTTAGAGTGTAGAAAAACAAGGATTTAAACTTTTTCCTAGCTTACTTCCGACTACATGCAAGAAGCATAAACGTTCGGACAGTTTGAATAAACTGAACAAATTATATAGTTTGGCTCTACATCTGTTAGAACTACTGATATCAGTGCGTTGGTTGCCAAGGTTCTGTTTATAGATCTAGAGTCTATTCCACCGCCGGGATAACCGAAAGTTATGTTTGTTATTATTAGGTCTCCGGGACCTTTGTTCTGGATGAACAAAGTCATATTCTTACTCAGCATGTCATAGTTTTTGTATAGGATGACGAAGCTTGCAGTAGAACATTCAGGTTGAGGTAAGCTTACAGAAACAAACCCAGAAGCCCAGTAAGCTAAGACGCCAGCTATTGTCATCGTTATTGCAATTAACAAAACAGTAGCTACAAGAGGAGATATACCTTTGCCCATATTAAAAATTTCTGGTTTTTTTAAAATAAATATTAATAAGCTTTAATTTAAGCTCTGTAAAAATAGTAGTATGAAGAAAAAATCTATGAAAGCGTTTAAAGTGCTTTCTGTGATTGCTTTCCTTCTATCCTTAGCTATTTTTGTGTACTTCCTCCTTCTACCTTTGTTGCCAGTAGAAGTTTTGCTTCCTGTTTTACCAGAAACTTCTACCGCAGGCTATGAGAGGGTAGTGCCGAATGCGTATACAGAACAAGGAATTGGTGTTATAATATTATCGTCAAAATGTTATGTTGTGGAAGGAAATACAGAAGAGTGGATAGCAAATTCTATAGCGAACGGTTTGGCTAACAGAATAGAGTTCAGGCCTGATGCACATGACATTCTTCGTGACTTGTTAAAATCGCTCGATATAGAAGTGTTGATGGTAAAAATAGTTGATGTGGTAAACAATACTTTCATAGGCAGGCTTGTTCTTAAGCAAGGTAATAAAGTTGTTAGTCTAGACGTAAGGCCTAGCAACGGAGTAGCCATAGCAGTTCGTGTTGGTGCACCAGTATACATGAGACAAGATTTGTTAAAAGAGTATGGAAGGTATATATGCTAGTGTTTTAATGCTTCTTTGAAACTTTTTTCAAAATCCTCTAACTCTTCAAGAATATTTTCTGTAGCTTTTTCCAGAGCTTCTACAGGAGATCCTTGCGATACTCTTACAAAAATTTTAGGTTCAGCCAAATATGGATGCTCTTTTATTTGGGCTGCTTCTGTGACTGATTTAACGTCCCAAAGGTGCTCTCGCAAAGCTTCTGTAAGCGTTATCGTTTCGCCCCTACACTCTAGCAACAAAGACTTCTCGTCCTCCTTGACTACATTAAGCTCCATAAAACTATATTGTACAAGCTTATAAATTATTAACATTTATCAGCGGTATTTTGTACATTTCTAAATCGTCGGTACCTATCCTCGGGCATGCACAGTTTATGAGTGCATCCAGCTTCAATCCTTCTAACTTTTGAGGAGAAATTTCGTCCATCGCTAAAAGATAAACAACCTTTCCAACTCTTTCAAGCTTTCTTTTCAGCTCCAGTGGAAGCTTTAATTGTCCTATCTTCCAGCTAATGAGAATACCAACTCTTTTTGCGTTTTCAAGCTGAGATTTATTCCATGCTTCTATTTTTCTGATTTTATCCTTCATTTTTTCCAATTCTTCTATATACCCTTTTTCCAGGTCTAAGCTTAGCACAGGTCTTTCTGTTTGAAGTGCAAGTCCAAGAGAATAGAACTTCCCTGCAGATATGCACAAAAAACAGTCTACCTCTGACTCCAAAGCAGTAGCAGCCTCTAGTTTGCATCCTAAAATCTGTCCTGGATAGCTTAAATTTTCAGAAACTAAAACCTTTTTCCCTCTTTTCTCCAAGTAGGCTTTTACCTTTTCTAGCACTTTGACAAACTGGACGCTAGTAACTAGGCCTATTCTTTCATACTTCTCCAACTTACCAAATTCTTTCTCTAAAGCTGGAATTGGGTCTACGTCTAAAAAATATTCCCAATAAATTACGGGTATGTCGGTGTTTATTCCGAGGCCTGTATGGCCTATATGTAATATTGTATCACATCCTAGCCTTTTTGCTTCCTCAGCTCTTATATCACAAGCGCCGAAAGTTTTTTCTAAGCAAATTATACATTCAAACCCTTCTTTCTCCAGTGTTTCAACAATTTCTTGTATTTTTAGCTTAAGCCCTTCCGGAAATTGAATAAAAATTCTCCTAGACCGTAAAGCTTTTAGCTTTTTTATAACTTCCTGCATCTAACAGTCCCCTTCAAAAGTTTCTGGCTCATTTCTTCTAGGTCTTTTATAGATTAGTAGCAACAAAATAAGTATCAGAACTAGAATTATAATAAACTTTATTGGTATGAAGATTTGTGGACGCTCTTCTGATATACTCAAGAAAGAAGTTGCATAAGCCTCTTTTGAGTTTTTTGCCCTGATAGAAAACTGGTAGTTACCATCAGCGATGGTGCAAGAAACTGTAACATTGGCAAAAATTTTTCTCCTTTCCCCTGCCTTTAAAGTTATAGAAGGAGTAATGCTTATCCAGTTTGATGCTTCTCCCTCTACTGAGAAATAAAAGGTAGAATCTTTATCTCCTGCATTCGTAATATCAAATTCAATAGTATCGTTAGTACATTTTCTTAAGCTATAGTAGTTTTTCAAGTTTATGAGTGGTTTAGCTTCTAAAGGCTGAGAAGGAGTAAAGTATAAAGAAGGATAAACGTTAGAAATTGGAAAAATTGGAGAAGATTTTGTATAGTTTCTACCGCATACTTCATACTCTACTATAAGCTGATAGTTTCCTGGTTCTTGCAGGAAATTTGTGCAAGTTAGAGTAAAGCTACTGCTTGGTTCTAGATAGAGTGTAGAGCTACAAGGCATGCGCCAGCAAAAATTGCTACAAAGGTAGACATCAAGCTTTGCGTCGATAGAACTGCTTCCATAGTTGGTTGCGACAACCTTTGCTTCCATGGTATTATGGACGAACTCCATAGATGGCACTTCTATATCTACGTCAAAATTGCAGTAGCTGGCAGAAGGTAGTAAGCAATAACCATCAGAACATCCATAGACGCAGTACTGATAGTTTATCCAGGATACAGAACAATTAGAATGTTTGTATTTTCTCTGTAACCAATTTCCTGAGCATGTGTATTCATCAGCATATCCTTCTTTACATTTTGGAATGCAATTCCCGTTTAAACAGCCTTCCGAGCAATATTCTATATTTCTCCATTCTGTGCTACACTCTGCATGCTGATATTTCTGCTGTCTCCAGTTCCATAGGCACTTATACTCATCCAAAAACCCTTCTGAGCAGCAGAATATGTTTATTTCTTCACTTTTTTCGTTGTCCCAAACATCCTTTTCGTTGATTAGCTCGTCCACACTTGACTTGATTGTATGGAAACCAGCTCTAGTTTTCCACTTGCATTCTACAACTATACTGCTTCCACCCTCAACATCAACTATGCGTGTACAAGGCCATATTTCTCTACCATCTACAAAAAACCTTATTGTTGATCTTTCTTTCTTTTCGCCATTGTTTGTTATTGTTGCTGAAAAAATTGCAGTTGAATTGCATTCAGCACCATAAATTACTAGGGAAGTTAGCTGGAGGTCTCTTAGAGGAAGTGGAGGAAGACAGCCGTAAGCCTGCATAGAAACCATGCTAAGGAAGATTACTGCTGGTATTAGCCTTTTCATATTTTTACAATAAACCGAAAAGGATAAAAAAACATTAGAAGTGTTAATAAGTTCAAAAATCAATCTACTTATTGATGGTTTCTAAGAAAGTAAAAGAAAAAGGTCTAGAAATTTTTAAAGAGGGTAAAGTTAAGAAAGAGTTTGAGACTAGTAGAAGAATTCATTTTTCAGTTGTAGGTGAAACAGAAACGCATTTCGTCATATACGACAAGCAGACCAAGAAGTTTGACTGCGATTGTACCTACATGACTTTGCATAGAAAAATATGCTCTCATGCCCTTGCAGCAAAGTACTTCTTAGAAAAATCTAAGGAGAAGCCCTTGTAACGTATCTAGGAAACAAAACTACTTCTTTTATGTTTGGTATGTCCAAAAGCTTCATGGTAAACCTTTCTATTCCAATGCTGAATCCTCCATGAGGCGGCACACCATACCTAAACACTTCCGTAAACCATTTCAAAGATTCAAGGTTTAGACCTTTTTCTTTTATTTGTTCTACAATCTTTTCATACCTGTGTTCTCTTTGCCCACCAGAAGATATTTCTAAACCTTTAAAAATCAAGTCAACACTTCTCGCCCACTCAGGATCTTCATCAACCTTCATCACATAAAACGGTTTTACTGCAGAAGGGAAACGATTGATGAAGAAGAATTCATGCTTATACTTTTCCTTGATAAAATTAGCAAGAATCTTTTCTGATTCTTTATCCAAGTCGCTTCCTCTTGGCAATTTTTTACCATACTCTTCTAGAATTTCATAAATCTTTGGAAACCTCAGCTCTGGAAATGGTAGCTTTGGCACTTTTATCTCTTTTCCTAAAATTTTCAGTTCCTCCTCACATTCTCTTACAACCTTCTTTATTCCAGCAACACACATTTCTTGCTCTAGTCTTATCATATCAGTTTCGTCCTTCATGAAAGCAAACTCAGGAGCAATAGTTCTATGTTCTGCTAGATGTGTAGGCTGGTCTGAAGGTTCGGCTCTCCAGCTTGGTCCTAAGTCGTATATCTTCTCGAAACCAGCAGCTATAAGTAATTGCCTGTGTAACTGAGGGTCTTGCCTTAGGTATGCTTCTTTACCAAAGAAATCTATCTTGAAAACTTCAGCACCCCCCTCGGATATACCCCCGATAATACTTGGTGTCCAAACTCTCAAAAAGCCTTTTTTCTTTAGATAATCTTCCATACCTTCTTGCAACTTTGCCTGAACTTTAAAGATCGCAAGATTTTCTTTCCTTCTAAGGTCTAAGGACCTCCAGTTAAGCCTTGTATCTAGGTTTGCTGGTGTTACCCATCTAGGGTCAAGTGGTAAAGGTGTCTCTGCCCTGCTTATTACCTCTATTTTTTCTGGAACTATTTCCACCCCACCCTTTGCTACTTTACTTTCCACTACTTTACCCTTAACAGAAATCACATCTTCTTGATGCAAGCTATTGACCAACTCCAAAATTTCTTTAGAAGCTTTATCTCTTTCAACCTTAACTTGAACAGTACCCGTGAAATCTCTTAGAATGATGAAATTTATCCCGCCTAACAAGCGCACATCATGGCACCAACCATTCACTGTAACCTCTTTTCCTACACATTCTTTCAGTTCATTCGTGAAGTGTGTTCTCTCCATTTTCTACCACTGGTACAAAAGTATCCACACTAGAAGCCAGACTAGAAAGTAAGTTAAGCTGTTGGAAAAATACCATCCTAGCTTTTTCACTCTTACTACCTTCCGGAGTACGCACAAAGAAACTACATAAACTACAAGACCCAGAGCTAAAGCAAAGTATAAGTTAAACAGTCTAGAAAATATGCCAACTACTAGCCCTACAGCAAGGAGTATGCCGTTTACCTTTTGCTCAGCTTTCATTCCTATCACTACATTCTTTTTTCTTTCCAATAATAAAATCTTTTAACTTTCTCTGCCAGGATTTCTCCTGCAGAAGCCTAACAGTAATCCACGTCTTTCTTACATAAGGAGGGAACTCTTTCTTTTCCTTTAAAACCTTCTCCAAGAACTCTATAGTTCTCTTGTCATGGCTGTAGCCAACTCCAAAATCAAACCCAACCTTTCTTTTTATCTCTTCTATTGCTCTATCCCTTTCAACCTTTGCTATGATGGAAGCTGCACCAACTACTGGAACACTTTCGTCCAAGTAGTTTTCTACTACTAGCTCTCTTTTCTTGTTCTGCAAAAAGCTTACTATCAATTCCTTAAACCTTTTTGTGTTCTGTTCTAAAGAGTCTACAAAAACCTTGCCTTCGCTCATGTCTATTATCTGGGCTATCTTCATCGCCTCTATTTTGTCTAAGTTTATTCCTTGTTGCCTGTAAGAGTCTATCTTACAAGGTTGCACACGCATTACTACAATGTTTTTTGCTATTTTTTCTATTTCTTTGGCTAACTCTTCTCTTCTTTTTGGTGATAGTTGCTTAGAGTCCTTAACACCTAACGCTTTCAGTTTTTTCTCATCCTTTTTTTCTATCGTGACTCCAGCTATTACCAATGGACCTATCAATGCTCCGCGGCCTGCTTAACGTCAAAAGATTTCGTCGATGCCGCAGAGTAGTATTTTTATCACCTCCCTTTCAAACCTTCAAAAATATCATTACAGCTGAGATTATTATCAAGATTATGCTAGGTATGTGCGAAGCTTTATGTCTTCTTGCTAGAGCCTCGTCTTCTGGCAAGTAGCTTGCTGGCAGAATTCCATGGACATACTTGCGGAAGAATGGGAAAAGTAGCATCACACCCGCTCTATCTAGCATATCTATCAGCAAGTGAGCTAAGAGCGGGATAAAAACTGGAAAAAAGCCATAAAAAGGAGTTAGAGGCAAGCTAATTACTAGAATTCCTGCTATGCTATGCAACCAACTTCTAGGTCTGTATGCAAGATGTAATAGAGAAGGTAAATGAATAAACCTGCTCTTTCTTTTATCGTGCAAGAAACCTAGAAGATGGTCTATGTCTAGGATTACTGACAATATAATTGTCGTCGGTAAAGGTATTTTTTGGTACAACCAAAGCCCAAAAACAAAATGTGCTATTGCGTCCATAGAATATTTATGAACTTGGAAGAAATAAAAATGCAATTGTATAGAGGTAAGAGTATAGAAGAAATTTTAGAAAAGTTAGACTGGAAAGAATTTGAAAAGACAGTAGCAGAAATTTTTAGAGAGAACGGGTTTCTTGTAAGAGAGAATTTTAGGTTCAAGACCGATAAAGGATATGAAATAGACCTGGTTGCAACCAGAGGAAATACTGTAATTTGCGCAGATTGTAAGCAGTGGTGCAGAGGAAGGTATAAGAAATCAGGAATAAAACAAGCAGCTCTGCAACAAGAAAAAAGAGTAGAAGAATTTAAAAGATTCGTCGAGAAAAGCTTGATCGCCAAAAAGAGTCTTAAGCTGAAAGAAGGAGCTAGTTTCTACTCTCTTGTAATAACTCTTTTTGAAGAAGAAGTAACAAAGGAAGGTGAAACACTTGTAATTCCTGTTTGGAAGCTTAACAACTTCCTTCTTATGCTAGAGGAGTACGTGTAGAGCGTAGGGTTTAAATACTCCATAAATAAATAAGAGATTATGCCATTCGACGTCCATGTCGAAAACATAGTAGCTTCTACTTCTCTGAACGTGAAAGTTCCTCTTGGAAAGCTGGTCTCAAAGCAAAAGGAAGCAGAGTATGAGCCTGAGCAGTTTCCTGGACTTGTTTATAGGCTTTCTAAGCCCAAGGCTGCAGCGCTAATTTTTAGTTCAGGGAAGATAGTTTGTACAGGGGCAAGGAATATAGAAGACGTAAAGAAGGTTATTAAGAAAGTTGTTTCCCTTATAAGAAAAAGTGGTGTTAAAGTTCCTGAGAACTACAAGATAGATATAGAAAACATAGTAGCTTCTGCAAAGATAGATGCAAGAGTTAACCTAGATAAGATTGCCTACAACCTAGAAGGTTCAGAGTATGAGCCTGAGCAGTTTCCTGGACTTGTTTATAGGCTGGAAGATCCTAAGGTAGCTTTCCTAGTTTTTAGTTCAGGGAAGATAGTTTGTACAGGGGCAAGGAATATAGAAGACGTTCATGTTGCTATCAAGAAAATATTCAACAGGATTAAAGAGGTAGGAGCATTGATAAAAGAAAAATAAACTTTATTTTTTTAATTTTTCTATAAGAATTTATACAAATAGGTGAGTCTATGGAACTCACAGAAGAGCAGAAGAGTTTAGTCCAACAGTTTCAGTTTTACCAGCAACAACTCCAGAACATTCTCTTGCAAAAAGAATCCATAAGATTGCAAGTAGCAGAGATAGAAGAATCTCTAGAAGAACTTAAAGCAAGTAAGGAAAAGGATGTTTACAAGATTGTAGGAAGTATAATGGTGAAAAAGCCTGCTGAAGAAGTAAGGAAAGAGCTGGAAGAAAGTAAGGAAAGCTTGGACGTTAGGATGAAAAGTATGGAAAAGGTTGAGGAAAAAGTCACGGAAAAGTTGAAAGAATTGCAAGAAAAGTTGAAAGGTATCGTAGGGTGAAGTTTATGGTAGATTACAAGCCTATAATAGAGTTGTTGGATAGGGTGATAAACGACAAGACTATACCAAAAAACATAAGGGCTGCTGCAGAAAATGCAAAAAATTCGTTGAACACAGACCAGCCTGAAGACCTTAAAATAAGCATTGCAATAAACTGCTTAGATGAAGTGTCAAACGATCCAAACATGCCAGTGTATGCTAGAACAAGGATATGGAACATAGTAAGCATGCTCGAGCAAGCAAGAAAAGAACTAAGTATTTAAGTTTGGAAGCCAAAAATAAATTATCGTGGTAAAATGGTACTAAAAAAGCTGAAAGAAAAGATTTCTCCTGCTGAAGAAGAATTTGTTGAAATTTCCGAAACTCCTAGGGAAGAAAAAAAGGTGAAAGTCAGAGTTGAAAACCTAAACAGTTATTCTGATGTAGAAAGAATCCAAACATTGCTTAGAGAAGGTGTAATAGTCTTCCTTAAGATTAAGGAATTGAGAAACAAAGACATAAACGAACTTAAAAGAGCTGTAGATAAGTTGAAGAAAACTATAACAGCTATGAACGGCGATGTTGTCGGGGTAGACGAAGATTTTCTTATTCTTACACCAAGGTTTGCCAGTATTTTTAGGGGGAAGTAACTAGCTTTCCTGCATCTCTTAATCCTATTTCTTTCTCGACAAGCTTCCAAAGAACTTCTAAAAGCCTTTTTATTTCTACTCTAACTTGTTCTGTAGTATCGCGTGAGCGAATAGTTACTGTTTCATCTTTCAAAGTATCATAATCTATAGTTATAGCAAGAAAGGTTCCTGCTTCGTCTGCTCTTGCATACCTCTTTCCTATGGAGCCAGCTTCATCGTAGTAAACGTCGAAACAAGGCTTAATTATGCTGTAAACTTCTCTTGCCTTTTCAGGAAGACCATCTTTGCTAACAAGTGGAAGTACTGCTGCAACGTAGGGAGCTATTTTTGGCTGAAACTCAAACCAATCCCACCCTCTTTTCTTGTCCTCCCTAAAAGAATAAAGCAAAATTGCATAAATTGTTCTGTCTATTCCAAAAGAAGGCTCTATCACATGAGGAATTATTTTCTTTCCATCTTCAACTACAGAAAAATCTTCTCCTGAAAGTTTTGAATGAGAAGATAAATCGTAGTCGCTTCTATAAGCATTACCCACAACTTCCTTCCAACCAAAATCAAATTTTATTTCTAAATCAAAGTTTCCTTTTGAGTAATGAGGAGTTTCTTCAGGAAGCATATGTCTAAACCTTAAGGATTGAGAAGGAATTCCAAGCTTTTGATACCATAAAAATTCCTTGGCTAAAAAATAACCCATAATCTTGTTCGGTAAAATTTTTTGCTTAACTGCTTCTTCTACAGTAATCTCTAAAACTTTTCCGTTTTTCTTCTGCTCCTCTCTTGTTAGAATTCTGATTTTTGTTTTTGCAACTTCTTCAAATTTCTTGAATTCTTCAACTTTTTCTGGGTTAAAGAAATATTCAATTTCCATCTGCCTAAATTCCCTCATCCTTGAAAGAAATTGTCTTGGCGAAATTTCATTTCTGTAAGAGGTCCCTACTTGAGCTACACCAAAAGGTAGTTTGGCTCTTGTAGCGTTAAGGATGTTTTTGAAATTAACAAAAATTCCTTGAGCAGTTTCTGGTCTTAGATAAGCGATATTACCTTTTGTTGGTCCCACATTTGTGCTAAGCATCAAGTTAAAAATTTTAACTTCGCTTAGTTCGCCCTTACATTTTGGGCATTTTAACTTTTCCTTTTTAATTATTTCTGTCAACTCTTCTGGTTTTAAACCCTCAACAGATTTTTTTGCCAAATCTTTTATTAGTTCGTCTGCCCTAAAAGTTGATTTACACTTTTGACATTGAGTTAAAGGGTCTATAAAATCTCTTAAATGTCCAGAAGCTTCCCAAACTCTTTCAGGCATTATAGTAGCACTCTCTACTTCAAAAATGTCATCTTCAGATTTTATAAAAAATTCTCTCCAAAAATTTTCCACTTTCCTCTTGAGAAGCACTCCAAGAGGACCAAAGTCAAAAAAACCACTTAATCCGCCATAAATCTCGGAAGAAGGCCATACAAACCCTCTTCTCTTTGCAATCTGCACTATCTTTTCTATCATAAAAATCTTTTCTTGTGTAAGAATTTATTTTTTCAGCCAGCCTTCTAGGCTTGATTGCCTACCTCTCGAAGAAAGATCTTCTAGCCTGGATGCAAACTTTCTCACCCTTTCTTCAGAAAAATCATGCTCCTTTACCAAAAATTCCACAAGCTTTTCTGTCTTAGGTTCTTTCCATTCAATCTTGTAATGGTCTGTGACTGGCGGGTTTAGGAAAAAGTTGAAAACTTCTTGTGGAGGGATGTTCCAGTTCCATTCTACATTCTCAAAAACTTTTTCAAGAGTCTTGTTCTCCTTTACAAAAGCTAAAGCCTTCTTTGGGCCAAATCCTTTCACGCCTGGGTTATAGTCTGTACCAACAAGGATGCCTACAAGAATAAGCTGCTCCCGAGTAATTCCTAGCTTGGAAAGTACTTCCTCCAATTCTATTAACTCAGGACTTACTTCCACATAAACCTCCTTCTTAGGAAGCTTTCTCCTTCTACTAATAGAAATGTTTCTCACTAATCTAGAAGATCCTGCAAGTAAAGAGTCGTAATCTTGAGAAGCAGAAGCCCAAACGTCACCTTTCTTGCACATGTAGGCAGCTTGCATTTCTCCCTCTGAAGGAGCTTGAACAAAAGGAATCCCCATTAAGCTCAAAAGCCTTTTAGCATCTTCCACTATCTCTTCAGTGATGGTTGAAGTTGCCTGGGCATACTTTTTAGCTTCTTCTCCTTTTTCCAGAGCTTCCTCCCATTTTTTTGCAGCAAGCTCTTTTACTGCTTTTCTTTCTTCTATCTCTACTTTCTTGAATTCTGGTGGCTTACCGTCGAAAACCCAAACAGTCCTAATACCAGCTTCTATCAGGTTTATGTTTCGATAGAACAAGCCCGAAAGATGAGAAGTTATCCTTCCTTTGCTATCCCTTAAAGGCTGTCCTGTCATTTTATCTCTAATTATTGACAAAAACTGGTGAATGAAATTGTAAGCGTCTATGGCTATTGTTTTTCCTGAAAGGAAAGTTAACTCTATTTCTTTAGATGGAATTATAGCTCCAATCTGTACTCCCATGATTTACATTAAGAATTACAAAATAAAAAAGAAAAAGCTTATCTTCTCTTTCTTCTAGCGACTCTTGCTTTTCTTGCTACTACTTTTTCTTCTTTTGCTAGCTCTCTTTCTACCTTCCACTCGTCCCATTCTAGCCAAACTATGAAGACCCCTATTAGTAGAACCAAAATTGGGATTGCACCGTTAAGAACTGTTAGCAAGTCGTGCCAAGCAGGCTTTATGTTGTAGGATGGAAGTCCGTAGATTATGTAATATAAGCTTGCTATCACTAGGATTACGCCGATAATCATTTTAGCTATCGGTTGCATGAACTCACTTATTTTAATTGGAAAGTAGTATTTAAATTCTTTTACCAACTCTACAAAAAGTTAAGCAAAAGAATAGATTTTATGAATTGGGTAAAAAGGTCAAGTGCTGATGATTTTGGAGCTTGTACTGTAAACTTTGCAGTAGCTGGTGCTAATAAAGTTGGCTTGCTATAAATAGTTGGTATAGCAACAAAAAGATGAGAACCACTACCAAGCCAGTTTGGTAAACTACAGTTTGCTTCAAGCATAGCATAGCCTAATGTAGAAGTTATGATAACTGACTT
>Ga0185307_1000707_pt1 | contig 20344 bp, 23 predicted proteins | sample LHCtaG_FD_128010 | JGI IMG/M metagenome (GOLD analysis project Ga0185307, IMG submission 128010) | Hot spring microbial communities from Little Hot Creek, USA to study Microbial Dark Matter (Phase II) - LHC4sed_matched (SPADES... | ecosystem: Environmental > Aquatic > Thermal springs > Hot... | reverse complement strand
GTTTTAAGCATTTTCCGCATCATGCCGTACTGTTTTAGAAGCTCTTTAACGTCCCTTTCGCCTGTTCCAGACCCGCGTGCCACCCGTCTGATGCGCGAAGCGTTAAAGATTTTCGGGTTTTCCCTCTCCTCCGGAGTCATAGACTGGATTATGACCCGCCACTTTTCCAACTTGTCCTCGGCTTGCTCAAGCATCTCTTCGGGAATGTTGTAGGACATTCCAGGAAGCATCTTCAAAATTTTCTGGAAAGGCCCCATTTTCCGCATGGCCTCAAACTGCTCATACATGTCTGTCAAGGTGAATTTTCCACTCAGCATGGCCTTAGCCTTTTTCTCCGGGACCTTAACTTCGGCTTCCCGCACCTTCTCAATTAGGGCTTCAATGTCGCCCATTCCTAAGAGGCGACCGACAAAACGGGATGGGACAAAAGGCTCAATATCTTCGATTTTTTCGCCAGTGCTTATGAACTTTATAGGCGCGCCGGTAGCCACAACAGCTGAAAGAGCTCCTCCACCTCTGGCGGAGCCGTCCAGCTTTGTTATGAGGATAGAGCCTATGGATGTTGCCTCGTTAAAGGCTTTGGCTTGCACTAAGGCTTGCTGGCCAATAGTCCCATCTATGACAAGCATAACCTCGTCGGGCTTGATTTTCTCTTCAAGCATTTTCATCTCTTTTATGAGCTCTTTCTCTTCCTTGTGGCGTCCCGCAGTGTCCACTATAACTATGTCCTTGTCGCCGAACTGCTTTAAACCTTCAAGGGCTATCTTGACCGGGTCTTTGGCGTTTGGATTGCCGTAGACTGGCAAGTTTATTCTGTTGGCTAGTTGCTGAAGCTGGTCGAAGGCGCCTGGGCGGTAAGTGTCAGCGCATATTAAAGCTGGTTTTAAGCCCCTCTTTTGGAAGTATCTTGCAAGCTTAGCCGCCGCCGTTGTTTTTCCAGAGCCCTGAATGCCTACAAGCATCAAAACCTTCCTTTTGCCCGGCTCCACCTTCAGCGGAACCGGTTTTTCGCCTAGAAAACGGGTTAACTCTTCGTAAACAACCTTAATCACGTGTTCTCGTCGCGAGATGCCGGGCGGAACCTTCTCTTTTAGGGCTCTTTCCTCTATGCGTTTAGAAATTTCCAGAACAAGCTGAACGTTTACGTCTGCCTGCAGCAAAGCCCGTTGCACATCACGTACAAGCTCTTTAACAGCCGCCTCGTCGACAACAGCCACTCTGAAAAGCTTCCGCAAAGCCTCGTGAAGCGACGAGCCAAGCCTTTCTAATGCCATGATATTCTCCAGATTTAAGACTGCTTACATCCTTAAATACATTTAAAACTTCAGTGCTCACTATAAGCCTTATAATACAATCGCACGCGATTATAAAAGGGCATAACCATGACTGGAAAGGTTTTGGACCCGAAATTGATCCCAGTCTTGGAGGAGAAGTATGGCAAATACTGGTGGCCTGTTGAATACCCTAAAGAAGTTTTCTCAGACCCTTTCAAGAACCTTATAATAACGGTTTTGAGCCAAAACGCAAGCGAAATAAACTGTGTAAGAGCGTATGAGGGTTTATCTGCAAGGTTTGAGGTTAAACCAGAAGTAGGGCTCTGCGACTACGGAAAAAGATTTGCGTGAAAGCGTTATTGTTGCTCCAAACCGGGGTATTTGGTGTCCAAAAGCTCTATTATAGCTTGAACAGTCCTTTCACCTAGCCCTTTAACGGACAAAAGCTCCCTTTTTGAGGCTTGGAAGACGCGTCTGACGCTTCCAAAACGTTTGAGAAGGGCTTCAGCCCTTTCTGGACCGATTTTTGGCAAACTCTGCACTGCCAAGAGCTGCCTCTGCTTAAGCGTGTAGGTTTTCGGCTTGTGTTTTACAGCTATTTTCCGCCTCTCCTCCTCTTGCAGTTTTTTGGCTAGCGCATACAAGAACATGGCTGTGTGCGCTTCGTCGGGGGTGAAAACCACTGAGACGTTGTGGTCAGCCATGACCTTTGCCAAGGCGCCCCAAAAGGCTTGGGGTGTGCGGATAAACCTTACAGCGTTTACAACGTCGCCTTCCACCACTAGGCAAGCGTTTTCATAGGTTTCTGCAAGTCTTTCAGCTTGTTCAAAAAGTCTTCCATCGAAAACCGAACGGAAAAAGTCGTGGAGCCCCTTTCTTTCCACGGCGTAGTTTTCAGCCACCACGTAATCCGCTGGGGCAAGCGCTTTTTCAATAACCTCGCAGCCGAACTCCTTCAAATAGTCCTTTACATCCATGCTTTCGCGGACATCCGCATAAACCGTTGGTTTAAACTCGTTAGACAACGCTTCGACACCTCATGTCAAACTTAATTATGCTCCCCCCTTAAACCTAAACCTTTACACATAAAAACAGTGAAAGAGCAAACATCTTTATGGGCGGGAGGACACTACTGAATTTAGTGAAAACTGTAAGATGGAAACACGCTACGTCTGCCGCCGATGCGGAAAAACCTATTCCATCAACGAATATTTGAAAAGCCGCTTCTGCCTAAACTGTGGAACATTATTGATGAGAAAAGCCGGCCACGGGATGGCGACGGAAAACCTTGAAAGAAAAACCGAAAAGCACTTTGAAGGTTTAGTCAAAGAGTTCTTCCCATATTCAAGCTTCCGCCCATACCAGCTTAACGCCATAAAATTCGCCTACGAAGTAATACGGGACGGAAAAATTGGCTTGCTCTCCTCGCCGTGTGGCACTGGAAAATCCATTTCGGTTTTAACAGCCTATTTTGCGGCTAAAGGGCTGAACCCTTCGCTTGGAAGGCTCATAGCCCTAACCAGAACGAAAAACCAGCTGGAAATCTACTCCAGAGAGCTTAAAAACATAAAGGAACACTGCAGCGTCAGCTTCACAGCCTCCATTTTCAAAAGCAAAAAGGAAATGTGCCCCCATGCGTTTGAAGATCCGAAACTTAGAGACGTGAGCTATAGGGATTTCCTCTACTACTGTAAGGGGTTGAAGGAGGGAGCTTTCGGCAGAACATGCGAATATTTTGAAAAAACTTATAACGGGTGGAAGCCCAGCTGGCAAGCCCACAACGTTGTGGGCAAAATTAAGAAGATAGGCCCGCTGTTGCCAGACGAGGTTTATGAGGTTTGCCGCGACGAGGAACTATGCCCCTACGAAATTACAAAAATCTTGACCCGTTATGCAGACATCGTTGTGGGCAATTACAACTACATCCTCGTTGAAGCCATTCGCGGTTCAATTTTGGGAAGGGCGGGCATGCGCATTAAGGAAGCCAACTGCGTTTTTGACGAAGCCCACAGCCTTCCATACTATGCGGCTGGCATATTCTCAGACGAGCTTTCCTCAAGATCTGTGAGGAGAGCCAAAAAAGAAGCCAAAGTCTTTGAGGTTGAAGATCATGATTTCCTAGAGGCCTTATACAGCGTTATGGTTGATTTTGGAAAGAAGGTCTACAAGAACTACGGAGTGGATTTTGAACACATCATTGACGGAGAAGCCCTTATTGAGGCTTTAGCCAAAAGACTTAACGTTACCAGTGAAAGACTGTTCGAGATTATTCAAGAACTCGCCGATAAGGGGGAGGTTGTCCGCCAGAAAAGAAGCGAGATGGGGAAAAGCCCAGTCTCTTATCTTTCCCGCTGTGCAGATTTTCTCGCGGATTGGATAGGTCTAACGGGTTCAAGCTACGCTAGATACGTTAAGGTTGAAGTTGACAGAGATGGGAAAAAACGGGTAAGACTTGGAATCCGATGCCTCGACCCATCTTTGGCTGCCAGCGTCATAAACGAATTGCGCTCCACCATCCTCATGTCTGGAACCCTTTGGAACATGGACTATTACATAGATGTTTTAGGCCTTGACAGAAGCCGCTGCCGAAGCCTAGAGCTTCCAAGCCCCTTCCCGCCAGAGAACAGGCTTATCCTCGTGGACGAGGCAGTTACGACAAAATTTGAAAAGCGAAACGAAATCCAGTGGAAACGCATCGCAGCCCACTTAACCCAAATAACACAGAAAGTTGGCGGCAGAATCGCCGTCTATTTCCCCTCATACGAGGTTATGTGGGACATCGCTAAAATAGCCAAGCTGAATGTGCCGCTGCTGGTGGAGGAGAAGAAAACGAGGATTGTGGATGTGTTAGAGTTTCTGCAGAAAAACGGGAAATGCGTGGTGCTAGGCGTTGCCCGTGGAAAAATAAGCGAAGGTGTGGACATGACAACAGAAGGGAAAAGCATGCTTTCAGCCGTCATCATTGTGGGACTACCGTATCCCAAAAATACAGAGCTGCAAAAAGCGTTATACAAATACTTCAAAGAAAAGTTCGGGGTGAAAGCCATGGAATACGCCAACACCATACCATGCTTAAACGCGCTAGCCCAATCGGCTGGGCGACTGCAACGCAGCCCAGAAGACAAGGGCATAATCCTCATCATGGACAGACGCGCAGCTGGAAGGTTTAAACGTAAACTTCCAAAGGACTGGCAAAACGAGATGAAAGCCCACTTTCAGATAGAGAAAATTCTCACCAAAATAGAGGAGTTCATGGCCAACAGCGGTGTAAAGCAAAAAGCTTAAACAGCAAGCGTGAGTGCCGCATCCTTTCCGCAACATTTTTACAGCTTACTCAACAAAGCAATTGAAGAGGATGAGAATTTGAACGAAGAAATCAAAATAATCGAGAGGAAGGAAATCCCTAAAGGGGCAATAATGCTTTTCGGCTTCCCAGACGTGGGCCTTGTAGGCGTCATAGCCGCCTCCCACATGATTTCTGAGCTCGGTCTGGAAGAAGTTGCCTACATGGATTCACGGCTTCTACCACCAATAATAGTCTTACACGAAGGGTTACCCCACTCGCCCGTGAGAATCTTCGGAAACCAACATATCTTATTGGCTGTTTCCGAAACCGCCCTCCAAGGCGAACTAATATACCCAATAATGCACTCGCTCATCGACTGGGGCAGAGGCAAAGGGGTTAAAATGATGATTTCAATAAGCGGAATACCAGTTCAAGATAGGCAGGACCTTGAAGAGTTAAAGGTTTTCGCTGCAGCCTCCAGCCCGGAAATGCTGAAAATAGCCCAGGACAAGGGAATGGAAATACTGCGGGAGGGCTATATGGTGGGCCCCCAAGCAGTCATGCTCCAATACTGTTCAACACTGGGGTTGCCCGCTTTAACTTTGTTGGCCCAGTGCTTCTTCAACTATCCAGACCCAGAGGCTGCAGCCAAAGCTTTAGAACAGCTGGCGAATGTTACTGGCGTGAAGGTTGATGTTTCAAAGCTTCTGGAGAAAGGCGAGGAAATCCGCTTAAAAGCAAGGGACATGATGAAGCGAACACAGCAGGAGCTGACGAAAATGCGGAAGACCCAGGAATACGATATTCCCCTATACATCTCATAGGAGGGACTAATATAATGGCGGAAGAAGGCTTCAAAAGAAGACGTTCAATCTTTGACTTAATAGACGAATATTTCGAAAACCTTGAAGCTTGGGCTGAAAGGGTTAGAGAAACCATCATGGAGAGACCAAGCTGGAACTGCAGAACATGCACCATGGAACCCCTCCGCGACATAATGGTGACAAGCAATGAGGTCATAGTGACTGTTGACTTGCCCTACGCGGAGCAGAACACCATACAAGTTAAACCAGTTAGCAGCGACACCATTGAAATTTCAGCCAAAATGAGACGCAAGGTAAGCTTTGACGATTTCGGCATCACCCATTACAGAGGCGAATTCCAAAGATTCCACTGTCAAACAAGAATCCCAGTGCCCGTTTACATGGACCGCATGGAAATCCGCTTCAAAAGAGGCATTTTGGAAATTCGCTTGCCAAGAAAGCATGAGTATGAAATTCCAATTGAATGAAGCCTCAGCTCTCCTCAGAAGTCATCACTGTTCAGACGGCTCTTCTTGCGTCATCGGCTTCAGAAAATAGAGAGGGCAAACTGCCAAATAAGTTTAATGAAAAATCTTAAACACTGAAGCCGTTTAATTCTAGGCTTAGGCTGGTGAAAATGCTTTGACGGCGGAAAGGGCAATTCAATGTGCCACATTCATACTAATCCTCGTAGGCTTGTGTGGGCTAAGCGCATGGGCAGCTTACATCTACTTAAGCGAGGCACATGTAATCCTAGAAGCAGCGGCAATAGCCCTAAGCTGGGGCGTAATCCTCCTAATCCTATATGTAGGCTTTAAAAAACTTGAATGGGAATGGTGGAAATAAACACAAGCCTAGTTTAACAATAATCCCATAACAAGCATGTCGTGATATCTCTCATCTTCGCCGAAGTATGCGTCTTTCATGACTCCTTCAATTTTAAAGCCCATCTTTTGATATAGGTGGACAGCCCGCTTGTTATCAGCCACCACATACAAGCCTATTCTATGCAAGCCTTCCTTCTTCGCAAGCTCTATCAGCTTGGCAAGCATGGCGGTGCCTAAGCCAACATTCTGGAAGTCTTGATGGACGTATGTGAGTAAGTCTGCTGTTCCCCTCCGCCTTGGATGTGGAAATTTAAAAATTTGGGCATGTCCCACAACTTTGTCGCCGTAAAGGGCGATTATTGCCGTTATATGCTGGAGATTTCTAAACCATCCTGGAGATTTCTAAACCATCCCTCTTCAAGTCTTTCCCTTGTGTATGGCGGCATTCCCCAGCGCACGGCATCACTGGAGAGGGATTCATACATTTCCACAAGCTTTTCCTTATCCTCTGGCTGGAACAACCTTATTTGAACAACTCTTCCATCCTTTAACTTTACATTAAAAGTCTCCAAAACGAAAACTCCATTCAAATTTGTGATTTGGGAAGCAGCCGCCTACTTTGTTCTGACGATTTTCACCTTGCCCAGTATCCGCCAATACTCTATTTCAACGCCCGGTGCAAGCTTCGCCTTCAAATCCTCCTCTTCAGGGAATGGCGCATCTAAATACTCATAGGTTTCGAGGTCCATAATCTGCACGCTGGAGGGGGTTACAGCAAAGACTTGACCGCTTCTCTTTTCGATTATGGGCACTTCGGCTGTGGCGTCCACAGGCTTAACAATACTTCGCTTAACACCGTCGAAAACTCCTATGGCAACTATCCTCGCCTTGGCTGAACCATGTTTGCCAGGCTTTGATTTTGTTATTTCAACTATTCGGCATGGCTCGCCGTCAACTATAAGGTATCCGCCTTCCCGGAGGCTTCCAACATCAACTGGTTTGCTCACACCATCACCAGCTTAACGTTCCACCACAGCAATTTTAAACAACACCCATATATAAGTTAAGGTGGCAAATTTACGATTATCTTCAAAAAGGGGAGAAAATTGTTTAAAAGCGCCGGCATCATCGCCCGCTTCGACAAAAGAAAAGCCATAAAACTCGCAGAGGAAACAGCTGAACATCTAAGCAGAAAGGGACTGGAAGTCTACATTGAAGAAACTCTTGAAGGAAAAATGAAGAAAGAGTGGATTTTCCGCCCCTTGGAGAAAATGAAAACAGACTTTATAATCACAATAGGCGGGGATGGAACAATTTTAAGGGCATGCGTCGCCATTCCCAAACCGGAACCCCCAATACTTGCGATAAACATGGGGGTTCGCGGCTTTCTAACAGAGGTTTCGCCAAAAGACGCCTTCACCGCCATTGACAAGTGCTTGAAAGGCGAGTTTATCACGGAAAAATGTGCAAAACTCTCTATAGTGGCTGGTGGCAAAAAACTTCCAGACGCCCTAAACGAAGTTTTAATAACCGCCGATGAGCCGGTGAAACTGTTATATGCAAAGGTTTCAAAGAACAACGAACCCGTTCTAGACTGCCAAGCAGACGGATTAATGATAGCCACACCCACAGGCTCTACAGGCTACTCCCTTTCCGCCGGCGGCCCAGTCTTAGACCCGTCAGTTGAGGCTTTCATTTTAACGCCAATATGCTCCCTAAGCGTTTTACGCTCAATAGTTTTCCCAGCAGACTCAAAAATCACTATGGAGGTTCTTAGACCAAAAAGGGTTCTAACCGTTGTTGACGGCGCCTATAGGCATGTTATGGAGGCTCCCGAAGCATGCATAACGGTTACACGTTCAGAAAATGAAACCACCTTCATAAGATTTCGAGAAAACTTTTACAACCGCCTAAGGAGCAGGCTTATTTTCCGCGGAGTTGGAGGAAAGGCTAACGGCTAACCCCCATAGGAAAGTTGTTGTTTTAGACACTTCAGCCTTTGTGGCGGGGTTCGACCCCTTCTCGATAAGCGAGGAACAATATACTGTTCCAATGGTTAAGGAGGAATTTGCTGGAAGCCCCATGGCTTGGACACGGCTTAAAACAGCCATTGAAAACGGAAAGGTGAAGATTCAAACCCCCCAGAAAGAGTTCCTTGAAAGGGTTAAGGCTTCAGCCAACGCCGTTGGAGACGCCTTCTTCCTTTCAGAAACAGACTTGCAAGTTTTAGCGTTAGCCTTACAGCTTAAAATGCGAGGAGCAGCGCCTCTCATAGCCACGGATGACTATTCCATACAGAACGTGGCTAAACATTTGGGCATAGAGTTCGCATCCCTCGCAACCTTTGGCATACGCCACCCCATAAAATGGGTTAGATACTGCCCAGCATGCCATAGGAAATATCCGACAGATTAATCCGACAGATTACAAGTTTGAAAGATGCGCCATCTGCGGCACAGAGTTAAAAAGGAAACCGTTAAGAAAACCTTCCCAAAAAATTAAAGCAACAGGTGGCAAAAGTGAGCTTCATTGAAAAGAAAGTGGCGTATTTCCAAACGGCTGGAGAACAGAACACCGACACTTTGCTGAAAAAAGTTAAGGAATATGTTGAACGAGAGGGAGTAAAAAATATCGTGGTTGCCTCCACAACAGGCGAAACAGGCGCAAAAGCATCAAGAATTTTTAAGGGCTACAACCTTGTCGTGGTAACCCACTGCTTCGGCTTCCAGAAGCCCGGCGAAACCGAATTGAAAGAAGAGTTTAAAGAGGAAATTTTAAAAAATGGAGCTAAAATTTTCACTGGAACTCACGCTCTGAGCAGTGTGGAGCGGGCAATTCGTAAAGACTTCGGCACAATCCAGCCGCTGGAATTAGAGTTTAAAGAGGAAATTTTAAAAAATGGAGCTAAAATTTTCACTGGAACTCACGCTCTGAGCAGTGTGGAGCGGGCAATTCGTAAAGATTTCGGCACAATCCAGCCGCTGGAAGTGATTGCTAACACTCTTAGGCTTATGGGGGAAGGAACAAAAGTGTGCGTTGAAATAACGCTTATGGCTGCGGATGCCGGTCTAATTCCAGTTGACAAGGATGTTGTAGCCGTCGCAGGAACTGGCAGAGGCGCGGACACTGCCCTACGCATAAAACCAGCTAACACTGGCAGATTCTTCGACCTAAGAATTAGGGAAGTCATAGCGAAACCCTCCAACTTCTAAAAGGAAAAGCCGAAAAGGAGTAGCAAGTTGACGTTTAAGGACAAGCTTAAAGCTGAATTCTCATTTTTTAGAGGAAACTACCTAATTCTCACTATAAGCTGGATTCTGATGGACTTCGCCGGCGAGCTTCCCGGAACATACTACTCTGACTACGTCATCCAGCTAGGCGGAAGCCCCTCAATCCTCGGGCTCATATCCTTCGCCTCGCTGCTGGCGCTCGCGTCTGTCCAGTTTCCCGGGGGCTTCCTAGCGGACAAGTACGGAAGGCGCTGGCTAATATCCACCCTAACTTTTGGCGTCGCCCTATCCTTCGCCTTCTACGCCGCAGCCCCAAGCTGGCACTTCATACTCATCGGAGCTGTTTTACAAAACATTTGCCTCTTATACCAGCCAGCGTTAAATGCCATGATGGCTGACTCAGTCCCGCCTGAAAAGCGGGGGATGGGCTTTTCTGTTCTTAACCTCATAATGAGCGTTTCAACAACCCCCGCGCCTGTGGTTGCCCTTATTCTAGTCGCTACTTTCGGCTCTATGCTTGGGATGCGCATAGCCTACACAATTGTTGTCATACTCTATCTCGCAGCTGCAACTGTAAGGCTGAAATTAAAAGAAACCATGAAGAACGTTGAAAAAGCAAGCCTAAAAGACGCCCTTCGTTCTTACCCTAGAGCTTTGAAGGACGGCGTAAACGTTTGGAAAATTGTACCCCGCTCAATGTTTTTCCTATTCCTCTCAGAGCTGACAATGCGCTCATCACAAGCTATGATCCAAACACTGTTCCTTGTTTACGCCTTTTATGTGCTACAAATTGGAGGAACCCCAACCCAAGGTATTCCACCTCAAGAAGACCCGGCACTTCAGCTTGCCCGCATCAAATGGGGATACGTTATGACAGTCCTTTTCGTCTGCATGGTAATATCCGCCCTTCCAGCTGGGAAACTAATAGATAAGGCTGGAAGGAAAATTCCCTTGATAATATCACATCTCACAATGATTCCCGCTATGCTCCTTTTCATTTATGGAAGTTACCCAACCCTATTCATAGCCATGCCCCTTGCGGGATTTTCAATGCTTTTAGGATTCTCCTCCTACCAATCTTTGTTTGCCGATTTAGTTCCACAAGAACACCGTGGAAAAGTAACGGGCTCCATGAACTTTTTCACTTATATCGCCATGGCCATAGGCGGTGCCTCGGGGGGACTGTTATATGAAAGGGTTTTTCCGCAGCTTCCATTTCTATTGGTTGCCGTTTTAACCATACCTTCTATTGTTTTGATACTGTTTTTTGTGCACGAACCCAAACCGGAAAAAAGGGAAGTGTAAGTTTAAATGTCCTTGCTGTCGCGTTTGCTGAAGTAAATTATGTCGCGGTGCTCCATGTAGCCGCACTTCTTAAAAAGCTCCTTAGAAGCCACGTTAGAATCTTCGATTAGTGCGCAGAATATTCTGATTCCCCGTTGCCTAAGGGCCTTTTCAGCTTCAACTATAAGGGTTTTAGCAACGCCCCGGCGTCTGTAGCCGGGGTCGACGGCTAACCGTTTTATCCAACCCTTTCGCGTATCGGAACTGGCAATAACCGCGCCTATGAGTTTACCGTTTTCGAAGGCGCCTATGAAGAAATCCGGGTTTGCCTCCATTTGCCTTGCTATGGATTCCGGGCTGTCTCTTCCTTTTGGTTTGAAGGGCAGTCCGGCTCTTAGCCAGAGGAGAACGAGTTTGTGGTAGTCATTAGGGTTTAATCTGCGAATTTCCATCGTAAATCTTTCAGCTATTTTTCTTGTTCAACTTCTTTTACAACATCTTCAATTATGTCAAGCGCCGAGTCGACAAGCTCCCTTGTTATGTTTAAAGGTGGCATAATCCTTATGGTTGAAATCCCACATGTAATGACGGCTACTCCGCGTTTCCATGAACGCATCATAACCTCATTTGCCTTGTCCGGCGCCGGTTTCTTGCTTTCCTTGTCTGTTACAAGCTCCATGCCTATCATTAGGCCTTTCCCCCTAACGTCGCCGACTATTTCGCTTTTGTCCTTCAGCTCCTCCAGCCTCTTCATGATGTATGCTCCTTGTTTCACAGCATTTTCCAGCAGTCTTTCCTCTTTAATAACGTCGATTACGGCTATTGCTGCAGCACATGAAAGGGGGTTCCCTCCAAAAGTGCTCGCATGGGAGCCGCCGGTCCAATCCATTATTTTCGCCTTGGCAATCGTTGCTCCGAGGGGCAGTCCTGAAGCTAAAGCTTTAGCACTGCAGATTATGTCTGGCTCAACATTCCAATGCTCAATAGCGAACCATTTCCCAGTTCTTCCCATGCCCGCTTGCACTTCGTCGTCTATCAACAGAAGCCCATACTTGTCGGCGAGTTTTTTAAGGAGTTTAAAGTATTCTGGCGGCGGAACAACGTAGCCTCCTTCACCTTGAATGGGTTCAAAAAGTATTGCCGCAACGTCTTCGGGAGGGGCATATTTCTGCAACACAAACTCGTCTATGAAGTCGACGCACCAGTAATGACAGTCTGGGTACGTTTGCTTGAAGGGGCAACGGTAGCAGTATGGATATGGAACGTGGACTACGCCTGGCATGAGTGGAAAGAAGTAACGCCTTTGGGCGGGTTTGCTGGCCGTGAAGGACAAAGCGCCGATGGTGCGTCCGTGAAAGGCGTTTATGAATCCTATGAAAAGCTGTTTCCGTGTATGCCACTTCGCCAGCTTTATTGCAGCTTCAATGGCTTCTGTCCCGCTGTTGCCGAAAAATACTTTCTTCTCAAAATTTCCCGGTGTGATTTCTGCAAGTTTCTCCGCTAAAGCGATAACTTCACTATAATAAAAATCCGTGTTAGAATAGTGGAGAAAACGGTCGCACTGCTTTTTTATGGCTTCAATGACCTTTGGGTGGTTGTGCCCAACATTTAAACAAGCCAGTCCAGCGTTGAAATCTATATACTCGTTTCCATCAACGTCACGAACTATGCATCCTTCACCAGACTCTACAACAAGAGGGTAGAAACGCACGTAGGAGGGTGAAATAAACCTTTCATCCTTTTTCACAAGTTCTCTTGCTTTCGGTCCAGGAGGAGTTACAACAATTTTCGGGTAAACAGTCATACGCTTCACCAGTATGGAACTAACCATTTGGAAAACTGATTTTATATAATTATCTGTCAGAAGATTGTCAAAAAGTCCGTAACCTACAATAGAGCGAACCGTTTGCGAATTCTCTAATGATATATGGAGATACGGAGCTTCTATGGTTTTGCCACTGTTATTTCGATGGTTGAAACGTTGGTCTTTTGTCCCTCGCCACGGGTGACTTCCTCTGTGCCTATTGAAATGTTTTTAACTTGTAGGTCTTTGACAAAAGCCCTTCTTAATAATTCAACAGTGTCGACAGCCCTGCTGATTGCCCGCCCTCTAGCTTTTACAACAACTTTTTGTGCGCCGGAATTAAAGAAAGTGAGGCAGGCAACCACATAGTTCATTATTGGTTTTTTGCCGATAAGCACTGTGTTTTCATTTGCTTGCGCTGTTGTTTTTGCAGTTTTTTCCTCCTTTGCTGGTGCTGTTTTTTTTGGCTTTTCCTCTGCCATATTCTACCTCCTTTACCGTTTTTGCAATGTTGGCAACAACAGACTATACCATAATTCTTTGAGATTCTTATATTTTTCCGTGCGATGCACTAGCAGACACACTTTTAAAGGGAGGCTAATTTGCGGTAAAATTCCCAGTCTTCATCAACCCACGTTTGAATTCTTTCAATGTCGGCTTCGGTTAAGTGGCGAAACCTCTCTTGCATAGACAGATAGTCTTTCACAGGCTTACGTTTCGATTTGTCAACTAACCGGTCGCTTGGAGGATTAAGTCGAAACTTGCCATTTTCAATTTCGTAAAGAGCCCACATGCCGGTTTGAACTGCCAGTCTTCCAATCTCCACGGTTTTACTTGTGTCATAACGCCAGCCGGTGGGACACGGCGCTAATACATGAATGTATTTTGTGCCCTTGATTTCCTTGGCTTTCCGCAGCTTGTTGACAAAGTCTATTGGGTAAGAGGGGCATGCTGTGGCAACATAGGGTATCCTATGGGCAGCCATAATGAGGGGCATGTCTTTCTTTCTCTCTTTTTTGCCAGTGGGCGTTGTGGTTGTCCACGCGCCGTAAGGGGTTGCCCCGCTTCGCTGCAACCCCGTGTTGCCGTAGGCTTCGTTGTCATAGCATATGTAAATGAAGTTTGTTTCTCTTTCAGCCGCCCCAGACAGGGCTTGTATGCCGATGTCAACTGTTCCGCCGTCGCCAGCCCAACCCACCACAGTTATGTCTTCCAAACCTCTTATTTTTAGGGCTGCCACTATACCCGAGCATGTTGCGCCAGTAGCCTCAAACAACATGTTCTGAAGGGGAACAGCGAAGGAAGTGTATGGATAAGGCCCTTGAATGACAGTCGTGCAGCACGCTGGAACGACTAGAAAAACCTTGTTTCCCAAGGCTTTGAACAACAGCCGCAAAGCTATGGATGGGCCGCAGCCAGCGCATGCCGCGTGGCCCTTAAGAAGATACTCTTCTTTCGGAAGCTCTTTTATTGTCACCATTTCGTTCACTCCCTTAAATCAACCCATTCGGTTTCCTTCTCAACCCTCCCCCTTTCCATCCATTTCAGCGATTTTTTGGCGATTCCTTCAATGGTTTTAAACGTGACATCCCTTCCACCTAAACCTGCAATGAAACCGGCAACAAGAGGCTTGTCCTCCATATGATATAGGGAGGCTTTAACTTCTGTTGCAAGGAAGCCTTCCATTCCAAAGGATATGTGGCGGTCTATTGTGGCAATCATGCGGGTCTGTTCTGCAAGTTTTCTTATTTCCTCAACTGGGAAGGGCCGGTAAACCCTTATTCTGGCAGCTCCAACCCTTAAACCCTCTTTTCTGAGGTTGTCGACGGCTACTTTGGCTTCGGCTCCCATAGTGCCCATTGTGCAAATTATTAATTCTGCATCCTCACATCGATATTTGTCAACAAGCCCACCGTACTGGAAACCGAAACGTCTACCATACTCCCTGTCGATTTCTGGAATAAGCCTCTTCGCGTTTTCCATAGCCTCCTGAATCATGTAGCGAAACTCCATGTACCATTCCGGCGAAACCAGATTCGCGTGGGAGACGGGATTATTCAAGTCTAGGGTCCATCCGGACTTGTAGGGAGGCAGAAAAGCATCAATTTCGCCTTGGTCGTGAATTTTCACCGGCATGTAGGTGTGGGATAATAGAAAACCTTCAAGGCAAACCATGGCTGGCAGAAAAACCCGCTCGTCTTCGCAGAGCCTATAGGCTTGTATGATTGTGTCGAAGACCTCTTGGTTGTCAGCGCAGTAAAACTGAATCCAACCGGTGTCCCTCTGGGATAACGAGTCGCTGAGGTCGGGCCATATACTCCAAGGTGCTCCCATGGCACGGTTCACAACAGCCATAACTATGGGCAAGCGGGCGCCGGAAGCCCAATGTAAGGCTTCATGCATCAAAGCCAAACCATGCGCAGACGTCGCCGTGAAAGTTCTTACGCCAGCAGCCGCGGCGCCTATGCAAGCAGCCATGGCACTGTGCTCGGATTCAACGCGAATATATTCGGCTTCCATTTCCCCGCTTTCCACAAACTCTGCAATCTTTTCAACAACGGTGGTTTGGGGTGTAATGGGGTAGGCTGCAACCACTTTAACTCTCGCGGCTTTAGCCGCATAACCAGCTATGTGGTTCGCCGTATCTATTACTATTTGGGCCATTCTTATTCTTCCTCCCTCTTCATGGTTATGGCTTTAACTGGGCATTCGTTGGCGCAGATTCCGCAGCCCTTGCAATAGTCGTAGTCAATCTCTGGAGAATCATCCTCGCGGCGTGTTATCGCCGCGTCTGGACAGTAAATCCAGCAAAGCGTGCATTTAGTGCATTTTGAATAGTCAATTACGGGTCGGAAGGTTCTCCATGAACCAGTTTTTCCCATGCTACCAACGGTTGGCAAAGATAACGGGGTGAGAGGCATCTCTCTACGAGTTTTAGGAACCTTCACACTTTCACCATCCTTTCACTAACCGTTCATAGGCAAGTTCAGCTGCACGGGCGTTCTTTTCCCCAGCACTGCCCCGCCAGTTCTCCCTTATCGCCCTTACAACACTCTCCAAGCGAACCAAACCTGATGCCCCAGCAAAAGCTCCAACCATAGAAGTGTTAACAACAGGTTGCCCGGCCACACGAAGCCCTAACTCAAGTGCTATGCCCGTTGCGTCAACCGTGGCGACACGCCAGCCTAGGCCAAGTTCGTCTGGTTTCTTAGTTGTGTTCAAAACTATTATTCCATCCTTCTTTAGCCCTTCAGTCACATCTATTATCTTGTAAATTTGCGGGTCCAAAACCACTACATAATCCGGGTTGTAAACTTGGCTGTGAAGAAGTATTGGGCTATCACTTATTCTGGCGAAGGCCTTCACTGGGGCACCGCGGCGTTCAGCCCCGAAATACGGGAAAGCTTGCACATGTTTGCCTTCCATGTACGCGGCGTGAGCCAGCAACTGCGCAGCAGTAACTGCTCCTTGCCCACCTCTACCGTGAAATCTAACCTCTTTAAGCAAGACTATAACCTTCTTAGAATTTGAAAGTTGAAGCCCTCGCCCTTATTAGGGTTAGCCTAAACCCAGAGCAAAAACAACATTAAAAGCAGAGAAATTACGGCAAATAAGGGGACAACCACCCGTTTAGCCCGGCGAATCACAATGTCTGGAAGCAAGCACAGTTTTTCCAAGGCATCTTGCCCAATAACTTTAACGTTTTGAACAATCACATTACGGAATCCAACCTTTGCGGGCCCTAAACTGGCAAGGGCGGTGTGTACCGCCTTCTTTACATATTCGATTAGTTTTTCCTGATCCATTACCTCACCTATTGGATGGTATCCCCGCGCATTTAATGTTACAGCATTAACGGAATGCGTATCCGTTGTGAAAACCTCACCTTCATCGACGCCTATCGCTTGCAGTGCTGAAAGGATTTTTTCACGCAAACCGGAAACCATATTGTTTCCGTCAAATATCACGTATGCCGCTTTCTGCCCACCAACTTCAACAACTAACACGGTTATGCCGCCTGGGCCCATACCCTCTGCAAGGCCGAAGGGTTCGGGCATTATGGTGGCGGCGCCTATCTTAAACGGCCGTTTATCCATAGAATCAACCTTCTCCAAACAGGCCTTCGCAGCTGCTTCTAATGCCTCAAAAGCCTGTTTCGAGTCTACTGTGCTGTTTATGCTGTTATGGGCGTTTACAACCACGCATGCATTTAACCCATGCTTTCCAGCTTCCCGCTGTATTATTGAGCCCAATTCTTGCGGAAGGTCTTCTGTGGTGTTCGGAGCCAAAGAAAAAGCGATAAAAGCTGTCCCGCCAAAGACTTGGCAGCAAGCGGTGGCTAACCCATTTTTAACCTTAATAAAGGGCGTTGCCTCATCCCCTTCAGCTTTGAAAAAGGCTGACTCAACAACACAATTGATTATTTTTTGATTCTGAACTTGAGAGGCGAGATCAAGCTCATGCCCAAGCACTCCGAGTGGCACGCATGCAACTCCGCCAAATTTTTGTTCTAAGGCCTTTTTAAGCATGGACGGCAGAAGGCTGCTTCCAATGTTTTTGAAGGGGCCCGGATGAACAGAAGGCACAACTATGAAGGCTTTGACTTTTGACCCGTCAAAACGTAAAACTGAAACATTAACGTCTTGCTCCTCACTTAATTTTTCAAGGAAAACCTCGAAAGGCGCATTTAAATCTGCAATCCAGTTCAATAAAAATGCCTTAAAAATGGATAGAGAGGAAAACCCTACAGTTCGCTTGCCTACACTGTTCAAAAGGGAAATGAAGAAATAACTCGAAGCCAACGCAACCCCCAAGGCATAAACTAGGAAAATGGAAATCCTCCGAAAATCTGCCACATCCAGCCACAAAGACATGAACGGCGCCAAACATAGAAAAGGAGGAACTATGGAGGCTATCAGAAACCGTTTAAACCCAGAAGAGGAGGTCACGTGAAGCACTATAAGACGTAGAATTAAAACGGCTGAAAATCCGATTAGGCAAAGCCTTACCACCCACACGGCACCGTAAAAAACTGTAACGCCACATCCCACGAAGATGAAAAATAGCCATAAAATCCAACAATAAAGAGAAAGCGCTGACACACGTCTCAAATTGTAAACGGGATCTTTTTTAAAAACCAGAAATGTTAAAAAATAGTTTAAAAGGGTGGTTATGATAAAAAGGATGACGCCGAGAAGCAGCCCATTAATCAACCCTAAGTAGGATGGAGAAAAAATCAAGGTAGATGCTGCCCCAGCGGCTAGGCAGATAAGCGCCGAAAAAACGACGATGTTCTTGTAAGAGGGCAGCATAAAGAGGGATGAATAATGTTTAACTGCCCTATTCAAGTATTGATTGAAAGAGTCGCTAGCAACCACGAAGATCCGCCCAAGCGGTTTTTCTATGAAAACACATCAAACATATTAAAGTGTCGCAAAACTCTGACATAAAGATTTAAAAATGGAACAGAAAGGCGCGGGGCACCGATTAACCCTACGGTTGTCTTGAATGTTGCTGGGAAGAGTAACTGTTTTATCCTTAAAGTGCTAATTTAAAACCTTGCTGATCCCATGCCCGAGCAAAATATACCGCCGACCATATTTCATATGTTGGAGAAAAATCTCGGCAAAAATGTTAGAGTTATTCTAGACCCTTCTTATGGTTTTGAGGGAACGTTAGCCGCTGTCACCCGTGAACCAGCGGGAATATGGCTTTCAGACGCTGAGGCCATAGTTTTACGGGCAACCATTGCACAGCCAATACCACAAGTGGCAGCAAGAGAAGAGCGAAGCGAAATATTCATCCACTTGAACGCTGTCCAGCGAATAGAGGTTCTACATTCATCTTCTCGTCGTTAAAACGTCAAATTTTAGAAAAACACACGCGCTAAAATGCACAAAACTATCAACGCGATGGCAGCAACTATTAGCAGTTCTGGTCTAACCTTAACCCCTTCCGTCTCCTCTTCAAAAAACCTTAATAGTCCGGCGCTGGCAGCGGGCATGGGGGCGGACTCGCTCTTTTTCTTCTTGCTCATTTAATCTCTTCCACCCCTAACTTTTCGCATCTTAAACATGAAGCCTTCTCCATTATTAATGTTGCGTTGAACTCAAAATAGTTTTATCCGAGAAAAATCTTAGTGTGAGCGAGGTGTTCATGTGCCAACACCCCGTGAAGAATACGATTACACGTTAGGGCTTCTTCAAAAGCATCATGAATGGTTCCGGGAATGCATTCCCCTAATTGCAAGCGAAAACATTCCGAGTCCTGCGGTGCGCGAAGCACTAACAACAGATTTCGGAAACCGCTATGCGGAGGGATGGCCTGGAGAACGAGTTTATGCGGGATGCCGATTCATAGATCAAGTGGAGTTCAAATGTATTGAGCTAATGAAAAGGCTTTTCGACGCAGAGTTTGTTGATGTTAGACCCATTTCCGGCGTTGTGGCAAACCTTGTCGTCTACACGGCTTTCACTGAGCCGGGTGACACCATGATGGCTTTGTCCATACCTTGCGGCGGCCACATCACTATGGGGAAGAAGGAGTTGGGAGGCACAGCGGGAGCCGTCCACGGCTTAATAGTGGAGTACCTACCCCTAGACTATAAGGAGTTAAACATCGATGTTGATAAGGCTAAACAACGGATTGAAAAGTTGGCAGCAGAGGGAAGACCGCCAAAACTTGTCATGTTTGGAGCCAGCGTCTTCCCATTCCCCCATCCCGTGAAAGAGTTGGCGGAAACCATCCACGCCGTTGGCGGAATAGTGGGCTATGACGCGGCCCACGTGGCTGGGCTTATAGCGGGAAAGTGTTTCCAAGACCCACTTAGGGAAGGGGCGGACGTGGTAAGCCTAAGTACACACAAAACCTTCTTCGGACCGCAACATGGCGGAGTCCTTTCATGGGAGAAGTATGCTGACAAAATAAAAAGGGCAACGTTCCCGGGGATGGTGAGCAACCACCACTTGCATGCTGTGGCAGGCGTGACCATTGCGGCTGCTGAAATGCTTGAGTTTGGAAGAGAGTATGCCCGCCAAATAGTTAGAAACGCGAAGGCTCTTGCCCAAGCCCTTTACGAGAGAGGCTTCAACGTTTTAGCTGAACACAAAGGGTTCACGGAATCCCACGTGATTCTAATAGACATAACAAAGTATGGTGATGGAGGCACCATTGAGGAAACTCTTGAAGAGGCAAACATAATAATAAACAGAAACCTCTTGCCATGGGACATCAAAGAGGGCCGCCACTTCCAACATCCAGGCGGCATAAGGCTCGGCGTATCCGAAGTTACAAGGCTCGGGATGAGGGAGTCGGAAATGGTGGAAATAGCGGAATTCATAAAACGCGTGGTAATAGACAAGGAGCCGCCGGAAAAGGTTAGGGCGGACGTTGCGGAGTTCAGAAAGGATTACCAGAAGGTGCATTACTGCTTTGAAAACGCAACTGAAGCCTACAAATACGTAAAAATCCGCTAGGTTCAAATTTGAATAAGCCGACAATCTGGACTATTGGCCACAGCAACCGCTCCATAAACGTATTTCTCGACCTTTTAAGGGAGAATGAAATCCAGGTTCTTGTAGATGTTCGCAGTTTTCCAACGTCAAAAATTGAACATTTTAAAAGGGAACAAATGGAAAAATGGCTTCCAGAACATGGCATAGAATACGTTTGGCTTGGCAAAGAGCTGGGAGGCTACCGCAAAGGCGGATATAAAAGGCACATGCGAACCAAACTTTTCAGAGAAGGCATAAAGAAACTGTTGGAAATAGCCTCTCAAAAAAGGACTTGCATAATGTGCATGGAGCCAAACCCAAAATACTGCCATAGAAGATTCAT
>Ga0185307_1000706_pt1 | contig 20359 bp, 18 predicted proteins | sample LHCtaG_FD_128010 | JGI IMG/M metagenome (GOLD analysis project Ga0185307, IMG submission 128010) | Hot spring microbial communities from Little Hot Creek, USA to study Microbial Dark Matter (Phase II) - LHC4sed_matched (SPADES... | ecosystem: Environmental > Aquatic > Thermal springs > Hot... | reverse complement strand
CCCGCAAGCTTCGCTTTATAGTCTATGATGTTCTGGAGCTTCCTGAAGCTCCACCTGTTGAGTCTTCCATTGAGGGCTTTCGAGCTTCTCTTCCTCTTCATGTTACTGAGGTTTTCCAGCACGATAGTTGAGGCTGCAGCCTTCTTTGCTTCAGTGATTATTTGGTTGGCAATCTCGTGGTAGATGATGTTAATCCTTCTTTGCTCTCTACCCTTATATTTTGCCAGCAGATGCTCTTCATTCAATCTAGGGTTGGATTGGAGCTTTCTATGTTTTAGGAAGTAGGTTGTCCTTATAATCCTCTCTCCAGTCTTAATATTGGTGATGTTGTCCTCAGAGCCGGAGACAACGTTATTCTCGTTTATATCTACAGCTATCGCTTTATCATTAGGCTCCAACAACTCAACAATCTTAGAGAAGACAGCCTTCAGGTAGAGGCTTTTTCCCCTCTTTACCAGCCAAGCTTGACCAATCCTCATATCTTCAAGCTTCTCATGGTATGTTCCATGGAACAGCTTCAGCTTAATCCTACCACTTTCAGTAGCTATTGAGGTCTCCCAGTTCTCGAGGTCTACGCTGAACAAGTGACCATCTAATATTTCAAGCTTCTCAAACTATAGGTTGCCTTACGGGTATTTAAGGAGACTGACCCTAATCAATTGTTTAGTTCAGCGCTCAAGATCCCGATCATCCCGTCAAGGTCAGCCTGGTCAGACACATCATCTAAATTTTTCTATTCTTCTCTATTATTAAGATTTTCTTGTAGACAGGCTTATTCTATTAAAGATTTTTATCATCTTTCCCCTACTTTTTTGTGAATAGTATATGAAGATTAAGATTGAAGCTGAGGTTTATCCAACTGAGAATAGGGAAAAAGTTATGAAAGCAGTTAAAAACCTATTTCCAAATACTGACCTCCACGTTCAAGCTCAAGGGAATATTGAGGTTGTAGTTGGTGAAGGGGCTGGTTTAGAATTCCTAGAAAACTTGAAGAATATGCTCAGAAGTAGGAAGATTAGAGCTGCAGCGAGAAGTATTCTAAGACAGTCCAAGCTTAATGGTAAACTAGTATTCTATATGAATAAGCAGGCTGCCTATGTAAAGCAGGCATCCTTTACCGAGCCTTTCACTGAGTCACCCCTACCACCCATAAGAGTAGAGATAGAAAGTGACGATGTAGATAGAGTAGTTGAATGGTTAACGGAGTAGAATAACAGGCTTATTCTAGTAGGTTAATCACTATATGGAACTTCATATGTATGAAAGTCTTCTGCAAGATATGTTTGAGGAAATATCTTTACAGCTTCAAGAAGTAGCTTCTCTGAATTATTCTCATATCTAGGGCTTATATGAAATAGGTATAGCCTCTTTACTCTTGCTTTTCTAGCAATCTCAGCTGCTTGCCTCGAGGTTGAGTGCCCTTGTTCCGCAGCTTCCACTTCATAACTTGAATCAAATGTTGAGTCATGAATTAATACATCTGCATCTCTTGCAAACTCAGCAATTCTATCATCTGGCACAGTATCTCCTGTATAGATAATCTTCCTACCGGGGCGCGGTGGTCCAACAGCATCCTCAGGTCTTATCATTCTACCAGCCCATTCTACTGGTTCCCCTCTTTGAAGCCTCCCCCATAAAGGTCCTCTAGGTAAACCTATACTTTCTAGAAACCCTACATTCATCTTTCCAACCCTGTTCTTCTCTTTAAACATATAGCAGAAAGATTCAATGGTGTGGCTAGATCTAATAGCTTCAACTTCATATTCTCTAGATTGATGGATTAATCCTTCGTTGGTTCTTCTAACTTCTACTTCAAACTGGATCTTTCCATATCTTGTTTTCTGAAACATTTCTATAAAATCTTCTACTCCTCTAGGTCCATAGATTACGATCGGCTCTTTTCTATCTAGCATTGAGAGGGTGTAGAGTAGCCCAGGTAGTCCTAGTACATGGTCTCCGTGAAGATGTGTGAGGAATATAGTAAACTTAGCTTTGAATCCTACGCCTGCTTTCATCATCTGTCTCTGAGTTGATTCTCCACAATCAAATAATAGTAATTCTCTACTGAAGTTTACTGCGATGGATGGGAGTCCTCTATTAATGCTTGGTGTACCCCCACTTGTACCGAGGAAAGTTAGCCTTAACGTACTCATCTGAACACCATGATCTTTCTTATAAGACTCCTATGTATTCTTACCTTATATGATTCTTGTAGGGTATAGCCCATGTATGATGCTATATCCTCAATATTTATTTCTTGGGGTGTAACTAGGGTTACTGTGCCATCATCTTCTAGACATTCCCGTGACTCGGAGAAGAATATTTCAAGTAGATTGATTAGAGAATAATCAGGGATTGTAGTTGACCTACCATAAGGAGGGTCTGTAACTATACTATTGAAGCATTTTCTAAACATTAGTTTCCTCGCATCTCCTACGAGTATATTCTCCAAACTTGGAGTATAATATCTTAGATTCCTCAAAGCTCCCATAGCTATCCATTTCTTCAATTCTATACCGTAAACCTCGTAGCCTAAGAGTACTGCTTCAATCATTATGCCTCCTGTTCCTGCAAAAGGGTCTAATATTCTCCCCCCAATCTTTGTTCTACTTAAATTAACGAGGCATCTAGATAGATCAGGCTGCATAGCTGAAGGTAGAATAAATGGTCTTCGCTTAGCAACTCTATAATAGAAGTATCTGCTAGGCTTAGCTTTCTCGAGGAGGCCAATATACGTTTTTTCCGGAGAAGATATGAAGACTATTGTATAATCTGGTTTTCTCAAATTGACTTTTAAGCTAGGTATACTATCGATAATTAAGCTTCCAATCTCTCTTTCAAGATTTGTTTTTCTAACACTTGCTCCATTAATCGTTAGCCCTCTCACTACTATTGTTGAATTAGGTGGTATTAGGTCTCTAATAACTGAGGCATCGACTGAGGATAGTATATCTCTCTCATCTGTCATTGTCTCAAACAATAATCGAGCCGACAGCTTAGTGTATGCAGTTCTCTCTACAACTTCTTCTGCAACATTGCTTAACGTTTCTACAATTAATACTCTACCTTCTCTCTTGATTATTCTATGATTGGGATGGAGAAGGGAGAGAACTGCTTTTACTTCACCGAATGGTAACTCTACATCAAATCCTGATAATAAGAAGAGATGTTTTTCATCCATGTTTTTTCTTTAATTCTTCTGAGATTATTCCGGCGACACTATATTCAGCGAACTTGTTCGGGATAGTATCTGATGCTATTATCCTATCTGCACCTGCGTTAAAGATTTTCTCAACAGCATCTCCAACTAGTAGAGCATGGATACATGTTACGTAAATCTTCTGGAAACCACGTTTCTTTAAAAGTTTAATTAATTCAACCATTGTGCCACCCGTACTTATTATATCATCAACTATTATTGCTTCTATCCCTAGAATACCGTCAAGTTCTACTCTTACAGTACCTGTAACCTTATCTCTCTCAGATTGAGCTGCTGTATACCTTGCTCCTAAGTATTCTGCCACCATCTTGGCCATGTCAAGACCCTTCTTCCCAACGGAGACTACGATTGGGTTGCTGAAGTTATATCTTAGGATATGGGCTGCTAAGGGTTTCTCTCCTCTTAAGTCTATGATAGGGACTGGAGATTCTGGAATAAGCCAGGGGCAATGTATATTGACAGTATACGTTTTTCTCAATCCCAGGTTCTTGAGGATCTTTAATAATGTCATGAAGCTTATAGCTTCACCATCTAGGAATCTCTTATCCTGTCTAGCATATGCTAGGTAAGGCGAGACTAATTCAACCGAGTTTGCACCTAAATCTATTAATGTATCAATGAGAAGAAATGTCTGGATTGCATGTGTGTCTTGAGGCGGATGCATGCCCTGAATGATAACTATGTCTTCTCCTCTGACGTCTTTTTTCACTCTAATATAATTTTCACGGTCGGGGAAGAATCTATGTTCAACTTCTATTAGATCGGCTTTCATAATCCTTGATATCTTGTAAGCAATCTCAGTAGATGCTGGACCTGCTAGTAGCTTCATGCACTATCTCTCCATAGATTTACAGCAAGACTATTTCTAATCTCTTATTGAACCTTCCCTTATTGATAGTTTTTACTATCTTTATTTTTCCAACTTCTTTAGTGTTCGATACGTGTGTTCCACCATCTAGTTGGGCGTCGAAACCTTCTATCTCAACTATCCTCAAAGATGGGAGGTTGGGTATTAGTTCAGGTTTTATACGGATTAGCTCTGGATTGTTTACTAGCTCTCCTCTTGGTATGAATCTTATCTTAACATTTCTACCTTCATCGACAATCTTATTGGCTTCATACTCTATTCTCTCAACTTTATCCTTACTTAAATCTTCTAGAGTAAAGTCTATCCTAGCTTTATCTTCACTAATCTGGCTTCCTGTAATAGTTGAGTTGTATAGATGGTACACCACCCCTGCAAGTATATGTAATGCCGTATGGTAACGCATATGTCTATACCTTTTCTCCCAATCTATGATTCCCTTCACTACCGTGCCTCTACTCGGCAACTCCCCGCTTAATACATGATGTACTTCTTCACCTTTCTTTAGGACATGAATGACATATGACATATTTTGTTCCCACTCTATCCAGCCTGTATCACTTGGCTGACCGCCGCCTTCGGGGTAGAAGGCTGTCTTATCAAGTATAACGCTCCCCTCTTTTACATCTGTTACTATCGCTTCAAATTCACTGATATAACAATCTCTTAAATAAAGAAGCTCGGTCATTCCAAGAATAAAATTAAAAGCTAAATGAAAAATATTTCCCGCGTATATTCATTCTTAATCAGATAAAATAATAACTGTATTTTAAATACTAGATTGTCATGGATATTTCATGAGCTTGGGGGGAGAGATATATAGGAAGATTAGGTCAATCTTTCAAGATACACCACACCGATTTGGTTGGATAGATGAATATGTTGCAGGCTCTGGTAGACCTACAAGCTTCGAGCAGGTAAAATGGGTGAAAGAGAGGGGGATCTCGATGATAGTATCTCTAACTGAGTCACCTTTGCCTAATGAATGGGTGGAAGAGCTTAAGATTAAGTATTTGCATTTTCCAATCAAAGACCATTCAGCACCAAGCGTAGAAGTAGTAGAAAAAATCGTTAAAGAGATAATGAAGGAAGTTGAAGCGGGAGGTAGGGTTCTCGTACATTGTGGTGCTGGGCTAGGTAGAACAGGGGTCATACTAGCTTCCTACATTATAGCCAAGAAAATCATTACACCAGAAGATGCAATAAGGATCATTAGAAAGATGAGACCAGGTTCGATAGAGCAGAATCAAGAAAAATCTATATATGAGTTTTATAGAAGACTGAACCAGTCGTAGTAATCTCCTTCCTGGTTAAATTTGTTCTAGGATCTTCTCTGCTGTCTTTCTACCTATCCCGAGAATTCTTGTCAGGTCTTCAATTGTAGCGGTTCTCAGCTTCTCGATAGACGTGTATCCAGCTCTATAGAGAGCTCTTGCCCTCACTCTTCCTATACCCTTTAATCTAGTGAGGGGTATAAGTTCTTCTCTAACACCATACTTTATTCTTTCCGTTAGCCTTTCATACGGTATGACGAACCTACTATTTCCAGAAACCCTAGCTATCTGTGAAGCAGAATAAGCAATCCATTCAGAAGCCTCTCTAAGAGCTGCTATGTCTCCAGGCTGTACACCAAATCTGTCATATAGTTCAGCTTCAGGTAATTCTTCAATCCATCCCTCAAGGACCATGGCTAATCTTACAGCATCTAAGTATTCATCGTAACTTGGATCGTTAGGGTCTGGTGCTGGCGCAATCATCCAGTCTCTGTTTTTTTCTAGGTATTCTTCAAGCAGAGAGATACTTAACTTCTTCATAGGTATTCTAGGTACTTCAGGGGTTAAAGCAATTAAGTGTAGCATGCCGAAAGTATTTGGAGTGGGAGGGGCTTTTTCAAAGTTTTCCAATAGTATCTTAGCTGTTAGAGGGTCTATGTATAATTGAGAGACTCTTATTCCAAGTCTTGTAGCCTTCAGGTATTGACCGTTAACCTCGATGAATCTATACGATTTTAAGAATTGTATAGTTGACTCTATTTTACTTCTTACACTATTTGAACCATATAAGTGGCCGAGATATGTTTCTTCAAAAAATTTTAATAAACTGGGGATGCTGTCAACTTCAGATGAAGCTATTATTGATAGGACGTGAATTCTTAAATGTTTCTCTGAGGATAGTCTAGAGACAATCTTTTCTAATTCTCCGTTAATATATTCTTCAATAATATATTCTTTTTCTTCTTCTGTTCGAGAGACCGTTAAAGCATAACCGATTTCATCATATAAGGGTCTACCAGCTCTACCACAGAATTGCTTATACTCTATTACAGGAATCTTCTGGTAACCGTATCCTGGGATGTACCTCCTTACTTCAGTTATTAATACCATTCTCGCAGGTAGATTTACCCCTGCTGCTAGGGTTGGAGTAGCTACTACGGCTTTCAAGAATCTTTTTCTGAAAGCTTCTTCAATTATCCTTCTATGATGGGAAGATAATCCAGCATGATGGAATGCTGCACCTGCTTCTACAAGTTTAGCTAGATTCTCTGTAAAGCTACTCCTCTCTTCTATTAACAGTTCTGTTGCGTATTCTCTTAGTTTATCTCTTTCCTCCCACGATATTGCGTCAAGCCTCTCAGTGAATGCTTGAGCTATCTTAAACGCATAATCTTCAGCCTTCTTCCTAGTAGGAGAAAAGACTAAAGCTTGACCTCCTTCTTCAACTATATTTAACACAGCATTAACTACAATATTTTTATGTAGAATCTTTAATTCTCTGACTTCTCCATCTTTAAATTCTATCACAGAATCTGTTAATACACCTTCTTTTAAAGGAACAGGTCTCCAATCTAGCTGAATTATCTTTGCATTCAGCCATTTACCGAGATCCCCAGCATTACTTATAGTTGCACTTAATCCTATAAATTGAGCTTTCTGCAAGATTCTCTTAAGTCTAGTGATCACCATCTCAAGTGTTGGACCACGTTCACTATCACTTATTAAGTGGAGTTCGTCAAGGATTACCAATGATATGTCTTTAACCCATTGAGCACCGTGTCTTAGAAGACTATCAGCTTTCTCATTTGTTGATACAATAATATCGAATGCTTGAAGCCACGGGTCTGAAGAATCATAATCGCCTGTTGAGATAGCTGCTTTAAAGCTTGAGCCAGCACACAAGGTTTCATTGATCTCCGCTATCTTCTCTGAGGCTAAAGCTCTTAAAGGTACGAGATATAGAACTTTACCCCCTCGGGCGAGGTGGATAGAAGCTGTAAGTAGAGCAGCCAGAGTCTTGCCTGAAGCTGTAGGAGTAGAAAGTATGATATTTTCTCCTTCTAGTATACCAGCTTTGATGGCCTCAATCTGAGGTGGATAAAGCTCGCTAATATTCTTCTTAATTAGATTGTCTATGACATTCCGAGGTATAGGTAAATCTTTAATATTCAACGGCGCTTCCCTAACTATAAGAGCATACATGAATGGGTATATTATTCTTGTCTTCTTTTTTCCCTTTCTATAGAAACATTGTAATACATCCGTAAGTCTTCATTGTAATAATGTGTATACTCTAAGTTAGTCTATATATTCCAGGTCTAGGAGTGAATAATTTTCCATCGCTTAGCAATCTATTCAGGATCATCTTGATTTCTTGGTCTTCTATTCCATACTCTCTTAAAGCTTCTCTAAGTTCAGCGTCTTCAACATATCCTTTCTTATCTTGGATTTCTCCTATAATCTTTAGAACAATGCTAAACTTATCTCTTATACTTTTCGGTTTTCCAGTCATTATGACATCTATATCTGGTTTCCCTGTCTCAACATCTATACCAACTTCTGATAGGCTCCTCTTCATTAAATCAATAACATCCATTACATCTTCTTCTGTAACGTAATCTCTTAAGGCTGCTCTAGCTCTAGCTTCAGCCAACCGGATCAAAGATTCTAATTGGCGGGCCGTAATAGCTATAGTTGATGTCTGCTGATATATACTTCTCATTTGGAGATAAAAGTTCTCTATGAGTTTTGCTGCACGTGGAGTCAGCTCAGGCTGAACCCTCTTAGCATATGCAATGTATTTTCTGAGTATCTCAGGTTTTATTACAGGCTCAATAGGCGGCGTAGACCTACTCTGTAAGCTGAGAATATGCGTAGCGACCTTCTGGTCATGCTCTGGGATAGGCTCATCTCTAAGAACAAATATCAAGTCGAATCTAGACAAGATCGTAATAGGAAGATTAACATTAACCGTAAATGATTCATATGGATTATATCTTCCAAGCTCAGGGTTCGCTGCAGCAAGGATCGATGTTCTAGCATTAAGAGTTGCAACGATCCCACCCTTGGCTATACTAACAGTATTATGAAGAAGTAAGCCGTGTGATATGAAGGTATGAGTGGGCTCAACTGTAATATCATAAACCCATTCGCTAGCTATTTCTTTTTCTTTCTTTTGTATACCGACTTTTTTTACCCGAATGAACCTTATATCTGAACTTAACAATTTGTTTAATTCCTGCAGTTTATCTTCAGTTTCTTTATAGATTTGGAGAATTTTTTCTTTTGCTATTTCTAACATCCACCTTCTCTTTTCATCGGTGTATCCTCCTCTTTCAGCATAATCTATTGACGACCTTTTTAATCCAATACATGATGCTAGTCTTTGCTGGGAATATCCTATCAATACCCTTAACTCTCTTAAGTCTTTAACTTTCTTAATCTTATTAACATCATGTTTTATTTTGTTCCATATCTCTCGTACTCCCTTTATAAGGGTTTTTCTCGTTATGCCGCAGTAATTTTTCAAATTTTGATCAAATCGACCACGATAATTTAGCCCCACATTCTTCATAAGCTTTATCAAATTCTCTCCCACATCCGGTGGGAAAACATCGTGAGATCCAAGTGCATTTAATGATCTTCTTACTAGTTTCAAGGCTTTTGGATATAATCTACTGTTCTTAGGAATGATATTCCTAGTAAATCTTTCTAAGCTGTCAGATAATATTCTTACTCGATAGTATCCCTTCTTATCCCTTATAATTGAGGAACTTACACCTACTTTTAGGAGGAGGTCTTGATAATCTTCAGCTAATCCTTTAGAAGATGTCTTAAACGTTATGGAGTATGAATCTATGCTTCCATCACTTAAGAATAGCCCTCTCAAGAATTCCCTAGCAATGTCAGCCGACCCAGATAATATTTGTTTGGGTATCCTTCTCTCAGCGAATTTTCTAACTATTTCAGGAAAGTTATGCTTAATGAAATCATATAATTCTTTTGAAAGGTAACGTAATGTTTTGACTCCGTATTTACTCACGATAACAGTAGGATTTAATCCGAAGAGTTCTCTACACATATGTTGTACATCCTTTATTAGCATCTCATCCTTATTTGAAAATCTAACCTCATACGTCCTGCCAGAATAGAAATAGCCTTTCGAGGTTAGGTATCCTAGTAACCTTGCCAAGGTTGCTGATAAAGTATGAGGGAGCTTGATTTGCTTTTCTTTTTCACTTGGTAATAACTCAGTCTCTAGTGTTATTAGAGATGAATTGTTAGGTAAAAACTTTATCGCTGGAGCAAAATCTCCTATCTTTACTTCATCTGCACGGATAGTAACTATCCTACCCTCTCTCCATACGTACACTGGATGTTCTGGTGTGACAATTATTTCTCTCCCGTTTGAATATGTTATTTTAATAAATTTGTCTGGAGCTTTATGTCTGCTCACTCTGACTGGAATACATATATCAGTTTTCAAAGATTCGTTATTAATGGTGTATATTATCACTTCAGGCAGTATCTCTAGTACCTCACAGTCATCAAATTTTACTGAATGATCTGAATATTTTCTGAATAATGAATCAACAAATTCCCCTATTTTTATTTTTCCACAGTTGTATGTTAGGATCTCAAAATCTCTATGATAAGATTGCTGCGCCATCGATTCATGGATAGCTACTCTATCTTCAGGTCTCATCTTTTCTATTTCATCAATACAGCAAACACCCATGTCTGCAAGAACTAGCGCACCAGCCTCCAGTATCATGTTCCCTCCTTTATCGCGCACTACTGCGGCTGTGAGACCTGCGGCTGTAGATCCTCTCCCAGAGGTGTAGAGTCCTCGTGGTGCGATCTGTGCAGCATATCTTAGTAGTTGGCTTTTCCCTGTTCCCGGGTCTCCGACTAGTAAGACATGTATGTCTCCTCTTACTCTAACACCGTCTGGGAATTGTTTTGTCCTCCCTCCGAAAAGTAGTAGCATTATTGCTTTCTTGATATGTTCGAGACCGTAGATTGATGGTGCAATACTCTCTATGAGTTTCTGATGTATATCTGGGGCACGGGCCATTTCTTTTAACATCTTCTCTTCTTCAGGTGTTATCTGGAGTGATTCAGGCTCCTTACTCGCTGTTTCTATGCTTACTGCTTCAAGATACATTTTAGAAGTCTTTAATGGTGCCTCAGCTGTCCTCTCTTGAATCGCATACAGTATTCCTGTCACTATAACTCTATCACCTGGCCTAGCTTTATCTACTAAGTCTCCTCTCAATCCTACGTCTATGCTTCTAGGTAGCTGCCCAGGCGGTAGGTCTTCAGGCTTCTCTTGAACCCCGATCATCTGGTAGTCATAGTATTCACTCTTCTCTTCTATTAAGTCGAATTTCTGCTTCCTTCCTCTGCATTTAATGCTATTACATGATTCAGGTAGGACTAGCCTTTGTCCATCTTGCGGGATAGTTTGTTCTGCACCGCATGCTCTACATCTAAAGACAGCAGTCTTTATTATCGGTTTAACTGAACTAGCTCTTACAACCAGTCCATCGATAGCTATAAGCTTCCTAAGATGGGATGCTCTAATATCTCTGATCAGGATTACCTCTGGGAGGTTGTAAATTCTTACTTTGAATTCTTTCACCTTTACCGCATACTCTGGGTCTTCTATCCTTAATTGATTCCATGCTGCTTTCTCAAGTAATGGTAGGTACTTTAAAGGCTCATTTACGATGAGATGGCTTAGTTCTTCATCAAAAATTATTAAGTCATTGAAATCTAAAGCTATGCTTGTTGCCCTTTGAGCTGCAGATCTTGCTATTATAGAACGGTACTTCTCTTGTTTAAAGAATTCTACGATCTTATCTTCAATACTTGTAATGCTGCTCATCTCTACCTGGCCCCTCCTATTGGTGAGATAGACTTTAACCATTCATCAATCAAACTTCTAATTGTTTCATAGAGGAGTGCCTCTTCCCTTGTAAGATTCTCTACTAAGCTTGCATCGATTCTTTTAGAAGCGAACCCGAGTATCTTGTTAAGTCTTAGTGAGATTACGTCTACAATGATATTCTTTATATTCTGGTCAAGTTTATCCGCATCTTCTCTTATCATTAAATAGAAATATCTCGGTAATTCTTGTAATTCCCCTGGATTATTCTTTTCCTTCCATTCTAGCTGTATCAAATTTTTTAAATCTATCACTTTATCTCCATACTCAACTATACCTGCTTCATAGAGTTTAGCTGCTGCCCACTTACTAATCATTAACGTGGTTCCTCTTCTTAAATTTTCAAAGACCTGGCCTGGGAGAACAAGCTTCTGAACATCCTTAAGTAAGACGACCTTCTTCTCAGAATTATCATACTCTAGCTTGACAAGCTCAAGCAGCTTCCTAAACTCTTCTATTAAGACTTCGACCCCCATCATCTCTGGAAGATAGATATAATTGGTTAAATTTATCTACAGAGAGACTTGGCTGAAAATGGAGCAGACGGGGGAAATCTTCTATTAAATACTTTGAAATGACTGGGAATCTAGCGAAAATTTAAAGTTAAGCAAAAATACAACCTAGATGACAATAATACATGGCGGCCGTCGTCTAGTCTGGAAGGACACTGGCCTTCCGAATACTATAATGTATAGAGAAAGCCAGTGGTCCCGGGTTCAAATCCCGGCGGCCGCATATATACTGTATCTAACAATAGTTGAAACTTGATTATGTGTTGGTTTACCTATTTCTACATTAGAAGATATTTCTTTTTTTATGTCTCCAACATACACATAATCTAAGCCTGCTCTACTTCCACCTATCCCATCAACTATTTTAATCTTCTCTATTGCTATATCTGCATTAAATCCAAACCAATCTCTACTAGGATTAATGAAACTTCATCGTATGTGATTCCATGTCTTTTTGAATAATCATAGACTGCTAGGACTGCGCAACATAGTTTATCAGCTGTCTCCATATCAATTACGTTTAACTTTCTGTGCTTTAGAACTGTTGGGAGATATATAACACTAGTATTAGATGTTTAACTTAATTTTTCAACTTGTTTAATAGTCTAACTAGCCTGGTAAGAACAGATAATCCTACATCATCACCTTTAACGAGAATGATTTAGAAAAGATCTTCATCCATTATTTCAGGTAAATGTTTTAATGGAATACCATATCTATACAACCCAAATACATCAAAAATCTCAGTCCTAGGATCGATCCTAACAACTCTTGCGGTTATTTTAAGACATGGTAAACATCTTCATTTATTTTTAGATTAAACAGAACGTCCCAGTTATTTCAATTATTTTTTCGTTAAAAATCTTTAGTAAATCCAAAAATATGATATGCGAAGAAATCTATGTTAGAGTATGTCTGCCATCGCTCCTCTCCTAACAACTTATAGTTCGCCAAATATTAGAAAGATTTAAGTAAAGTCTAAACTAAACTTCAAATTAGTGGATAAGATGTCTGCAGATTCTTCTCTAAGAGATTTCGCAAGAATAGGCGTATTCTTGATTGGCATAGCATTAATTATTCTAGCTTCTATTATACTCAATTTCTATATTACTTATCTGAGTAGGACTTTCTCATCTTATTCCATAGATAGACCTTTCAATGCATATTGTACGTTTAATAAGGTAGTCATAGTAAGTGCTTTAAAAGATCTTGAAAGAGTAAAGATTTTAGATAATAAATCAAATACAATATGCTTCCTTGATAGGATGAAAAGCGGCTCAGAAGAGTTATATATTGTTAATGAATATGGCGTTTACATTGTTCAGTATGACGATTTTAAAGATGTAGTAGAATGTTTCTCTCCAGCCGCCGTCAGAATTGAGTCTCCTACATTGATTGATTAATTTGCTTTCTTAATTCTAAATTTTCTAAAAACCTAAAATCTTGAAGAAGAGATAGCGTTAAATATATCGATGATGATATCAAAATCGATAACCTAAATGTGGCCTACGTTAAGACATTGGATGAGGCATATGGCTGTAGCTCCTAAGGGGTTACTAAGATATTACGTACTGGAGTTATTATCTAAAGAACCTAGATCGGGTTCTGAAATAATGGATTTAGTTGAAGAACATAGTGGGGGTTTATGGAGACCTAGCCCTGGCTCGATTTATCCGCTGCTTGAATGGTTAAAAAATAGAGGATACATAAAAGAAACTCAAAGCGATGAAATTAGTACAAAGAAATATACTCTAACAGAGAAAGGTAGAAAACTCCTTGAAGAACAAAGAAAGGTTAAGGCGTTCATGACTTCGTCTTGGAGGCTGTTTGCACCATACTTTTTAGACTTAGCTTTCTATAAAAGTTGTAGTGATGAAAGACGTGAGCTAATCAATGCATTGAAAAACTTTATGCAAGCATTCTTTAGTCTAGAAGCTAAATTATGTGAAAAAGACGGTAAAGAATATGTTGAATCAGCTATAAAGGTCTTGAAAGATGCAACTCATAGGCTTGGAGAATTGGAGAAGGAGATGGAGGGAGGAATAGATGGCTGAAGACGTTATAGTAGTTGAAAACTTAACAAAGATTTTTAATGGAAGCTTGGTTGCTGTAGATCATATTTCCTTCAACGTTAAGAAAGGTGAGGTATTCGGTTTACTTGGTCCTAATGGTGCAGGTAAAACAACGACTATCAATATGCTGACAACCGTCCTAAAACCTACTGAAGGTAGAGCATTCATACTAGGATATGATGTCGTTAAACATGCAAGCATAGTTAGGAGGTTAATAGGAATAGTCCCCCAGGAATATACAGCTGATGAAGACCTCACAGGATATGAAAATATAATTTTATGCGGAGACTTATATGGGATACCTAGAGATATCTCGAAGAAACGTGCGATTGAGCTTCTAGAACTTATGGAGTTGATGAGATTCAAAGATAAGAAGGTTGAAACATATTCCGGTGGCATGAGGAGGAGATTAGAGCTTGCATGCGGTCTTATCAATAGACCCAAAGTATTATTCTTAGATGAGCCTACTCTAGGTTTAGACGTTCAAACTAGGTCAGCTATATGGAGCTACATTAAGAGATTGAAGGAAGAATACAATATGACTGTACTTATGACGACGCATTACATGGAGGAAGCAGATAGTCTATGCGATAGAATAGCGATAATTGATTATGGGAAGATTGTGATTACAGGGTCACCTCAAGAATTAAAGAATTCAATAGGTAGCGATATTATGGAGGTCATAATAAAGGAAGGAGATGATGTTACAAGAATAATTAAAGGCATAGATTATGTTAAAGAAGTTAGAAGGAGAAACGATGGATCATATATGGTAAGATTAGAGAATGGAGAAATAGCTGCTCCCATCATCATTGACCATCTCAGACAGAAAGGATACCATGTCATAAAACTCTCAATCAGTAAACCGACATTAGATGAAGTCTTCTTAACATACACTGGTAGAGCTATGAGAGATTCAGAGGAGGCTAGAGAAACAGTAATGTCACAGAGAATCACATTGAGGAGGGCGAGGAGGTGATGTTAGAGTCATATGATAGAGTTAATCTTAAGGCGATGCTTCAGGGATTCTGGGGTTTAACTAGTAGAGAACTTAAGAAATGGATGAAAGAGCCGATAATCCTATTGATGGCTATAGTACAGCCAATTATGTGGATGGTCTTATTCGGTAAATCAATGAATATTGCGGGAATCTTCTCACCTACTATATTAGATGAGATAAATATTCCAGACATAAGAGTCCCCGGTAGCTTATTAAACCCATCAATAGATGGTTTAGTAACTATACCTAACTACGTAATCTTGGAGAATCTTAGAAGCACCCTCTCGATGATTAGCTTGAAAGCCATGGTGTCAGTCTTTGGCGTCTCCGACTACTTCAGCTATCTAGCCATAGGAATGATCTCCATGATAACGATATTTACTTCAACATTTTCTGGGATGTCTATTGTATGGGATAGAAGGCTTGGATTTCTATACAAGGTGTTAAGTACACCTGTTCCGAGGTCAGCTATAATATTGTCTAAAGTATTTAATTCAGTTATACGGTCTATCTTCCAGTCAACGATAATTCTTGGTATAGCTATATTCTTGGGAATAAGATTTAGTTCAACATTTAGCTTGCTAAATCTACTAGCAGTTTACTTAGCTATCTCCCTCTTCTCGACTGGTTTATCATCTCTCTTCCTAGCTTTTGCTCTACGATCTACTAGGCATGAAACACAAATGGCAATAGTAAACTTATTCACTATGCCATTAATGTTTACGAGTAATGCGTTCTTCCCAACTAAGATAATGCCTAATTGGCTTCAATGCATCGCATCGATAAATCCTGTAAGCTATGTAACCGATGCTCTCCGCCAACTCACAATATATCAGACAAACTATGCAATCCTACTAATAGATTTCACATACCTAACAGTCTTCGCTATAGTTCTAACAACAATAGGCATAATCTTGTCATGGAAGTATCTAACCAAGTAGAAAGCTTTACTAAGTTGCTGTTGACATGAGTTAACTTATATGTATCCGTTTTCTTGTTTACTATAGTGATGAAGATATTTAAAGATGAGGAAAAGCTTTCACCAGAGTATGTTCCTCCAAATCTTCCACATCGTGAGAATGAGCTGAATACGTTAAAGACATTTTTTAGTAGTGTTATTGATGGGGCATCATCGATTTCTACTAGGGTTATTGTTTCAGGATCTGTCGGTACAGGTAAAAGTGCACTGGTGAAATTATTTGGTCAGAAAGCTGTATCAGAAGCCTCGAAGAAAGGAGTAGACTTGAAGTTTCTGTATGTAAATTGTAGGATAAATAGAACTGCCTTCTCGGTATTGAGGAAGCTGATAGAGCAGTTGAAAGCTAGATTACCTGAGAGAGGATTATCAAATGAGGAGTTCATCCATAAACTTCTAGATTACCTTGATTACAAAGGGTCCTATGCTATCCTAGCTCTAGATGAGGTTGAGATGCTAATAAGAGAAGAAGGTTCAGAACCACTCTACCTATTCTCTAGAATTGGAGAAGAAAGATTAAAGATTCCGAGAGTATCTACTATATTTATATTTAGAAACCTTGAGATACTTGATACACTTGATGCAAGTACGAGGAGTAGCCTTTTAGGAAATATAATCCATCTAAAAGAATACGATTATAACCAATTATACGACATAATAAAGTATAGAGCATCTCTAGCTTTCAGGCCTGATGTACTGATGGAAGATGCAATACAATTAATTGCTGATATTGCAAGTGAGAGGGGGGATGCGAGGTATGCTTTAGACATATTGTGGAGAGCTGGGAAGTATGCTGAAGCTGAGAATGTCTCTCAAGTAGCACCTGAACATGTGAGGAAAGCTGCTGCAAGTGTTCACCCCACTATCAGGAGAGAGCACTTAGAGTTTCTTGAACAACATTCTAAGCTTATACTATTAGCTTTAGCTCAAGCTTTAGATGTTGAAAAATCTGCATATATTACCTCAAGCGTATTAAATGATTACTATAAAATGGTTTGTGAGGAGTACGATGTAGAACCTAGGTCTTATACGAGCTTCTGGGAAGCACTCCAAAGACTTGATGACCTTGGGATAATAAAGATAAGAGTTGTAAGTGAAGGTTCTAAAGGTAGGAAATCCTACATTTCTCTACCAGGTATTCCAACATCTATATTGAAGAAAGAGCTAGAACCTCTCCTACCGAAGAGGCCGTCTGAATATTAATGGACAAGAACCACCACATATCATAAGCGGAAATAATATGTGGATCCTGCATTTTGTTAAAAATAGTATAAGTAAATAGTAAGTATTCTGGAGGAATGCATAGATAAGACCATTACTCTATGGTTAGATGGGGAAGGGCCGTACCCTAGCTAGGTAGGGAGCAGGCCTGTAGAAGTAGTTAGTGTATAGCCCTCGATGGTTCAGCCCTCTACTCATGATTTAACCCAAGAATGGAAGTTCGAGCCACGGGCTCATAGACTTGAAATACGATGTTACAAATATTGTATTAATTACTACTAAGAGATGAATGTTGTGGAAGTAAGTATAAGATGATCTTGGGGCTGGAATGTTTTTAGTAGCCTCTCCACCTTCCTCTTTATGGTGAAGCTCCTTAACATAATCTAGTAGTTTTAAATCTGTATTACAGACATGTATAGACCCATCCTTATCTACGCTTCCTTCACTATCGATGAATCCTTTAAGAAATCTTGCGATAGTTTTGTTGAAGAAGCCATTAAACCTAGAGAGGGTCAGACAATACATTGAATATAATGGCTTCTTCAACAATTCGTATAATATCTTTGAATATGCTCAATAATATAGAATCCATCTTGAATTATAATGAGTGGTTTACAATCAATGGCCTCAAAGCATCTTGCAAATTGTATAGCGAAATCGGCATTCTACAATTCAACTCTAAAAAATAGTAGTAATATGGTCTTCCTTAGTCTTCCCAATTCTTGTAGCTCCATCTCCAGCAATTGTTCCGGCAATATAAGCTAACTCTCCAAACGGTTTAATGTATTCGGGTAGAATCTTAACGCTATTCCTTGGATTATAGAGCTTTCTAAGTTACATACTTACATGTGCTTTCGATATTCTGACATTGTATCGTCTTTCAATTTCTATTACTATCTCTCTATGCGATAGTCTAAGTCTTCTAAGTCTATGAACTCCATTCATATAGTATTTGACCCTAGCTTGTATGACTCCCTCAATTACTCTCTTAAGACTTTCCTCTAGAACGCTTTGCTGGCTTCTTCGCTTTTACTTCTTTAATCTCGTCTTTCTTTTCTTCTAATCCACCATATATTTTCTTTAAATATTCAACTTCTTCATCTGTAAATTCAAAGTATTCAGCTATTCTTAGTTTTGATTTATCTGCATGTGATATTATGAAGCTGATGTATGGGAGCATCTCCTTACTTGCTTTGTATGAAGAGAGGTGGAGTCTGGAAGCAATCTTCCATGCTATGCTCTGTCTAATCTCTCTTTCATTCTTGTATTGCTGGAAAAGTCTAACCTTGTGGGGGAAAGTGAATTTCTGAAAACCTTTAGGCGGTGTTCTTCTTGCTACTGCAACCCCCCCAGTCATTATTGGAATAGCATACTTCATCAATCTCCATTTTTGGAGTTTCTCTATTCTTGCGAAATATATGTCAGCTCTCGCAAGTAAATCGAAGGCTTGTGCTAATTCGTCTGGCTCAGTTATCTGCATAGGAGCATTATCAAGTATCCATGTATAAATTGCTTGAGGCTCCAGCTCTAAACCTTCTATAGCAGCTCTAGCACCTCTGATAGATTTTGCATAGAAGATATATCTTAAAGCTTCAAATATTTCTTTAACCCTATTTCTTTCTCCCAATACTTCTAGGTCTTTTTCAGTAAGAGTATTCTTCCCAGCAGCGACTGCCTGTAGATCCATTATAGCTGACCTTAAGTCACCTTCTGACCTCTCAGCAAGCCTACTCAGTACATCATCTGAAACTTTTATCCCTTCTCTCTCGCAGATTTCTTTTAACCTTTTAGTAATAGCGGTTTTACCGAGCCTCTTAAATTCTATCATTAATGACTGCTCTCTAATAGGTGCTAGCTTCTGATCCCATGGGTTATTTGCAACCATTACTATTGGTACTCTTGTTTCATTAATTATCTTCCTCAATGCTGATATTCCTCCAGCATCTTCTCTACCCGCTATCCCATCTACCTCATCTACCAGTATTATCTTTCTTGAGTATCCATCTAAAGAAGCATATTGGGATGACTCTCCAACTACTGCTCTCATCTTTTCTTCATTCCTCCAATCACTAGCATTAACTTCAACTACATCATACCCGTACTCTCTTCCATAAGCTAATACTAAGCTTGTCTTACCTACACCTGCAGGTCCATAAAGTAGTACAGCTTTCTTAGTTGGATTTCCCATCTCCCAGCTCTTCATCCACTCGAGGAAGGATTTCACGGAGTCTTGGTTACCTACTACTTCAGCTACTTTCTTCGGTCTATACTTTTCCGTCCAGAGCTGAGGCATCCCTATCTCCCTACGCTAAGCTTCCTTGATTTAGCTACGAGTCTAGCTAAGAAAGCCATGAGCTGGACTTCTTCTGTCCCTCCTTCAGCTATTCTATAGTCTACTTCTCCAAGTAAATCGATTAATTCAAGTTTATCTTCTTCACTTAGGTCTAAATAGAATAGTTCACGGTATATTGCTGAAACTATGTCTGAGCCTGCTAGCCCCTGCACGTAGATTAACTTTCTTAACTCATCTCTTGCTTGTATAAAGTTTCCACTCATTGCTAATTCAAGTATCTTTCTAATCTCCCCCCTACTCACATAACCTAAGATATAGTAGACTGTCTTTTCATCTATTTTACGAGATATAGAAGCAGCTGCTTGTAGAGTGTTTATCGCTCTTCTCATATCCCCTTCGCTGAACTCGTATATTGTTTCCAGAGCTGCATCATCTACTTCAAGCTTCTCTTGTTCTGCGATCCACTTTATCCTTCCAATAATATCTTTCTTTAGCAATGGTCTAAACCTGAAAACTGCGCATCTACTCTGTATAGGCTCAATAATCCTATTGCTATAGTTAGCTGCCAAGATAAATCTACAAGTACTTGAATACTGCTCCATAACCCTCCTAAAAGCATGCTGAGCATCATCCGTCAACTGGTCACTCTCATCAAGCAAGAGTATCTTAAAACCAACATCTCCCCCCATAGGGATCTGCCGAGCAAACATCTTAACCTTATCTCTAATAGTTTGGATTCCTCTTTCATCGCTCGCGTTAATCTCTACAAACCATCCATCCTCAATGTAGTTTGGTCCGTACAGGTCTCTTGCGAAAGCATGTGCTGTTGCTGTTTTGCCTACTCCTGGTGGGCCTGCAAAAAGCATATGTGGAACGGCCTTTGTTTTTAGGATATTCATTAAACTTGTAATTACTTCTTCCTGGTTGACTACGTCATTTAATGTTTTGGGTCTATATTTCTCAACCCATGGGAGTG
>Ga0185307_1000705_pt1 | contig 20405 bp, 25 predicted proteins | sample LHCtaG_FD_128010 | JGI IMG/M metagenome (GOLD analysis project Ga0185307, IMG submission 128010) | Hot spring microbial communities from Little Hot Creek, USA to study Microbial Dark Matter (Phase II) - LHC4sed_matched (SPADES... | ecosystem: Environmental > Aquatic > Thermal springs > Hot... | reverse complement strand
CAAGGATCATAGATAAAGTCGCACTTATCCGTATTCCAGAAGAACTTGAAAAATGGGTTGGTGATATAGGCAGATTAACTCTTCAGTATTATCCGAGAGTTCGAGCTGTGTATAGATGGATTGGTGTGGAAGGTGTTGAGAGGAGGCCTATTGTTCAGCATATTACTGGAGAACATGTAAGGATTGTTGAACATAAAGAGCATGGATGGAAACTCAGATTAGATATTGAAAGATTAATGCTCTGTTTAGGAAATAGCTATGAGAGGCTTAGATTAGCTAGGATGATTTCATGTGATGAAGTAATAATCGATATGTTTGCAGGTGTCGGTCAATTCACTATTCCCATGGCTGTTATTGGGAGACCGAGGAAAATATATGCTATCGAGATAAACTCTGAAGCATACAATTACTTGAGAGACAACGTCATACTGAATAATGTCCAAGACATTGTTGAGCCTATTCTAGGAGATTGTAAGAAGATAGTCGGTGGAGAAATTAGAGAGATTGCAGATAGAATAGTTATGGGATACTTTGGAGGCACTCTTGAGGCAATCCCACAAGCTCTTAGAGGATTAAAACCTAGTGGAGGAATAATCCATTTCCATGAACTTGTGAGAAGAGGCAGCGAACTAGAATTCATTAAAGTAGTATGTGACAAGGTCCAAGAACTAGGATACGAACCAAATATAAGAAATTGGAGGATTGTTAAATCGTATTCAAAAACTAAGAACCACGTAGTTATAGATATCTATTCTCGCCTCAAACTTTAATCATAGAGTGATGTCTGACTACTCATTTTATCTACCTTGAAGGGAGGATGTTCAGGGTTCTAGGTTTCCGCCTCCACTACTCTTCACCACCACAATGATAGATATACTCGGCTAGCTTTCCAGCTTTGGAAGGCTGCCTCCGCCGAATCCAGCAAATCTTCAAAATCCAACTTCTAAAGATTTTTCTTCTAGAATCTCTTTAAAAGAGCATCTCCAGAAACTTTCACGCTACCATACCTATCTAGAAAATTTAAAACCCATTATAAGTATTCTACGCTAGAGAACCCTCTAGAATAATTGATGAGCTTGCAACTAGGGGTTGCGGGGTTATGGTTGCAGGTGGTATAATAATCCCCATTAAAGCTTAACCTGAACCCTAGCCTCAGCCGAGACCGATGTCTCGGAGATCGAGATCTCAGGAAGATTCTGAAGACAGTGATTGAGGCAAGGAAGCAGGCGGGTCTTGCTGGAGTGGCTAAGGTATAAGCCCTGGCAAGACCTGTACGGTAATATTAATAGTCGCTGGCAAGCGTAAAAGGCTCGAAGCAGGACTGCTCAAACTTATATATAGGTGGCCGGGACTGCCAAACCAGCCCCTCCTTCTAAATCTTTTTATTCTTTAATATTCTTTCTTACACTTTAATATTGCTAGAGCAGGATATGTAATGATGATCTCCGAGCTACTATCTATCTTAAAGAAGATTGTTGAAGATGTGAACTCAGATTACGTTACTAAGAAAATTCTTCCATCTGAATCTTTAGTGATAGAATTGAGGGCCACGGATGATGGATCAGTATATTATGTAGAGATAGGTGGGAATGGATTAAGAATATTGGATAAATTTGAGGGTCAGCCAGAAAGTATTATCATAAGTAATAGTGAGAATCTCGTGAAACTGCTAAAAGGAGAGTTAGACCCTGTTAAAGCATTCTTCTTCGGTAAAGTGAAAGTTGAAGGAAGCCTAGACATAGCCTATATACTGCATGAAAGATTTAAAGATTATCAGAGAGTCAGGAGATTATAGATCATCTCTCTGCAGTTACGTATTCTTCCTATTTTCCTCGGTTTTAATATCTGTTCTATAGAGTACGTAATTTAGATGATCATACCTGCGATGTTCGCGACTCTAGGCCATCTTTCTGCAGCTTCTCTTGCTACTGGACCTTTAATCTCTGTTGCTTTTACATCTCCTTCAGGTGTTACAAGTACTGCTGCTGTATCTTCAAAACAGATCCATGTTCCATCAGGTCTTCTATATGGTTTCTTCTGTCTAATTATGACTGCATGCATTACTTTCTTCCTGAGGTCTATTGGACCCTTCTTTACCGTTACAGATACTAGGTCTCCTACTCCAGCAGATGGGTGTTGTCTAAGCCTAGTCTTTATACCATGTACCTGCACAATCTTTAATACTTGTGCTCCAGAATTATCTGCACATGCTATTTCTGATCCTACGTTTATAGTTCTAGGTATGTTTGGTCTCCTCTCAAGAATTCCTACGGCAGCTACCGCTCTACTCTTCTTAGACATCCACTACACCTCTAACCGACTAACAACATCCATCTATTATATAACTATGAATTACTTGAAAAATCTATCTATATGGGGAGACCTTAAACAAGCAGGAGAGGTTGCATTTTTCTGCTGGCTTTTATTCTATAGTTTTTCTATTACTACAAAACTAACTGTCTTACTTATTGGTCTACATTCAGCAATCTTTACTCTATCTCCTTCTTTTACTTCTATGCATGCAGGTAGATGCGCTGGGATATTACTTCTTCTTCTTTCATATCTCTTATATTTTCTAATGTAATGAAGATATTCACGTCTCACTACTACTGTTTTATTCATCTTCTTTTTATATATTGTTCCCGTCAAGATTATTCCTCTAACCTTGAGGTGGCCGTGGAATGGGCATTCGGGATCATCGCATTCTCTTGTAGGAGGCTTTACAGGTATCCCAATATTTTTTGCTACCATCTCCTCACCTTCTTCTTTAATCTATCTTCAGATCTGCCTATTAGAGCTGCCCCCTCAACACGTACTCTCTCGTTATTCGGTAGTGTAAACTCAAATATATATGCATCTTTAATTAAACTGACTATTCTACCATCCGCCTTTAGTAGTTTGATTGTCTTCATTGTTTCTCCTACAACTTCTCCTGAATGTTCTATCTTCTGCTTTACTCCTCTAGCTAAAACATTTAACCCAAGTATTTCATGTCTAAGAATATTCTTAGCACTTAGAGTCTTACATCCATCTCTAGATGGGGAGATCTTACCTTTAACTGTTCTATCCATCTCTCGCAGAATTATCTCTTGTTCCATCTTTGAGAACATGGATTCCTCCATCTTCAATTCACTATCTTCTAATGAAGATTGTTGCATTTAAATATAAATACTTAAGAATATTTACAGCAGCCCTATCTTCTTCGTCTCTGAAATTCCTGAGAGACTCTACGATCAGGTGTTAATCCTAAACATGAGCTATACTTCTATATATCCATCCTCTAACCTATTGAATAATACTGATATAATGTCTCTTAGAACATCATCTTAACAGATTCATGGTTCTTCCCCGTTTCTTTAACATTTTACTACTCTCTTATTGAAGATCGTGATTGTTAGCCGCATGGATATTCTAAAACTAGTTTGTACAATTTGTTATCGTATCTCATTATTATAGAGTTTTCTACCAGCTTTCTCAAGATTCTTTCTGGTATTCTTTCCATCTCTTGTTTAGAGATAGTTAGTACGGCAGGCTCAGGCAAGGTCCAGACATATTCTTCACTTATCTCTACTCCATAGTTTTGATGGATCTTCTTGAGATTTTCTTCATACTTTACATCTGCTTCAGAGAGTTTCATTTTGAGCCTAGGAATATAGTCTATTAGAAAGTTATCAAATACAACTTCACCCATCTCTACTCTTAAATTATACCTCCATATCTTTATCTTGAGAGTATTTGTTAAACTCTCTAATACCATTGCCCCTAAGAATATTAAATGCACAAGAATATAGATTTAATTTAATAACTATGTTCTGACAAGTCTATCCACTGATTTTTAGAATAAATGATAAAGTCAAAATATTAGTTGTTCAGAGATCGTATGTGGCTGTGATGAATGAACGTCGCGAAGGAGCGGGGTTGGAGCTGTGACAGAACCTCCTCTCACCTGAGCCATTAAATAACAATCTACTCAGAGAAGTAGCTTATTCAGAGTTGTCAAAAATTTTTTACCAAGCCCGCACATCTTTTTAAAAGTATACTATGAAGAATATAGTTTTAACATCCATGTTCGCTGCTGTATACGCTGTATTAGTAGTCGGTTTAGCTCCAGTAAGTTTTCTACCCCTTCAAATAAGATTTGCTGATGCATTAATACCTTTAAGTATTATCTACGGTTGGCCAGCTATAGCAGGGTTAACTATAGGATGCGCAGTATCAAATTTTGTAGCTGGTCAAGTATTCTTCGGTGGATGGACATTGTTGGATGTTGTAGGTGGTTCCTTTGCGAACTTCATAGCATGCTATATTGGATGGAAGATCTGCTTAAAGCATACTAGGAGAATCATTATAGCTACTACGATTCTTCAATCAATATTGATATCAATAATTGTAGGAAGCTATCTATGGTATATCTTTGGCTCTCCAGAATACTATAGTATTCATATCTTCGTTCTACCAGGCCTGCCTGCTTTCTGGCTATCCATCCTTACGGGATCTCTAATCTCAATAGTAGTTTTAGGGAACATCTTATTAACTGCTTTAATGAGGGCAGGTCTCAATCTTAAAGAGAAGCTTTAAAATCCTCTATAACCATGTACCCATAGATGCACCTAGAAGAACTTACAACCCTGGCCAATAAGAAGAACATTACGAAACTAATAATAGAGGTTGTAAGGAGAGATATTAAGCAAAATAGCTTAGAGATATCTTTGAATGCTCTCCCGGATGTAAATCTAGGATATTATTGATACATTCTAGGTATGTATATAGGAATATTGATGGCAAGAAGATCTTCAAGCATGATAGGTTCATGGATTTAGAAGAATATGTAAAGAATGGTTTAAGAGAGTATGTTGCTAGGAGAAGTGATGTTTTCTGGGCATTGCTGGTAGGTTTAACAGGAGTCATAGGATTGCTGGTTGTAAGTCTACCTAAAATTAGGAACTTCATCAGTAGGGTTAAGAAGATGATTGATGAAGATTGTGATTTAGTCTATCTTCTAATAGCAAGAGAAGGTATAACGATACCTTTAATAAAAATTTCAAATAACAATAACAAGTTAGTTATCTCCCCCTTGGCTAGCATTATCTCTCAAGATTGCTGGGTATTATATCGTTAGATTAACTTACCCAGACATCCATGTGTCATGGGAAGATGCTCTAGGACTTGAACAAGACCCTAAAATAGAAGTAGTCTCTGAACCTATTCAACTAGAATCTCTATGGAGAAACTAAAAAATATAGGAAGATGGTTAGCCGATGAGTTATAGTAGCTGTGGGGGTGGCTAAGAGGTCCTTACCTATCTCGGGGAAGAGTATTAAGACCCTACTAGCCTCGCAGCTTTTACTGCTCATCGGCCAGTAGGGTCGTTGACCATCTGGATGTTTGTTGGAAAATATGCTTTCCTAAACATCTTTAGCATCCTTGACTGTAACTTGAATAATGCTTTCCTTCGTGGTATAGAATTGATGACCTCTATGAATTCTTCTAGACCCCCTATTTATCTCTCCATCTCTTCATATTGATGTAAATGTCTGTAGCTAATTGATTATCTTGTGGAGTTCTGCCAGAGAGGGGGTACATAGTGTAGAGGTCTGGAGGTTCAGGATTGTGAAAGAGGAGGTATAGCGTGATGAAGAATATTTCAGGAATATTTTATTGCCTGCTATGATGGTTTATGGGTCTGTTGTATTCCCGTAACTATGGATGCTTGTGTATGGTGGATACTGTATCTCTATCATCTCTCTCATACGTCCCGCCACCAAAGTATAATTCTAATGTACTGTATATGACAGGATACCAAGCAGTATTACTCTATGCAAGGGGGAAGGTAGATGCAGCCCGATGCCTCAGAAAGAGAAACATAAACCTCCATGTATACATACTTGGTGCTGCTGTTCACGGGGAGTGGAAGCATAAGCTCAACCAAGGCATAATCTTCACCACCAACACCAAAGACATAACACAATATGTGAGCCCATCAAAAACGAGAATCAGACTTAACAATTATTCTCAGAAGCCTTAGATCAGCTTCTACTCTTAAATGTATTGTAGATTCTAGTTAGAAGCCGACTCATCTTTCATTCTAGAGATGTAGCTACTTCGAGGATTTAATGAAAGAAGAAGATTGTAAACATTATCTATGTTTACTGTTTCTTTCTGCTTCAATTTTCTGAATATGCTGAATGTCTCTAAGCCTATCTTTATCAATTGATAATCAATCTTAGAAGGGTCTACCCCGCTTGTATCGATCAATCCTTCTTCAGAATAATCGCTTACTACTGCTAGAACGCATCCAGTAAATATTCTCTTGTCAAGATATCCTTCATAATAATCTCTCAATATACAGTATGCTGAAAACTCCATCTCACTTGAGATTACACCCATTTCAATAAAAGACTTAATCCTCTCTTTAAGCTCTAACCTCCTAGGGGAGAAGCCTGGTCTCTCCCTAAAGTATAAATCGTCTTTTGTATGGACTGGCCCTATCCAGAGATTTCTTCCAAGAATATACCCATTTTCTTCAGCGGCTTTCAATAATAGGGGTATTAACTCTATACTTGAAATTGCCGGATACTCTAAACCTATTACAGCTGTGGTTGCCCCTTCATCTCTTACACATGATGTTGGAATATGGATGTGGCCTCTCTTAACATGCTGTTGAAGAGAGCCGGATGTTCCAAGCCTAAGGATAACCATAAAGTCATCTTCCACAGCTTCAATGATCTCGGGAAGAATTATCATTACACTTGAGGGCCCCATTCCAGTTGAGATAGCTGAAATCCCTAGACCATTATGAAACCCATTAACTACTACGTGACCTCTCTCCCCCACGAAGACTTCTGGCTTCTCTAAAAATTCAGCAACCTTCTTAATTCTACTAGGTGAACCACCTGTGAGAACATAAGGATTTAATCTGCTTACTTCTAGATGGGCTGATCTACCAGTTGATGTCCTAAATGTTATCTTCATATTTACCAATAACATAAAGGCAAAAATTAAGTTTTAGAGTATTCTAAGTGCTTATTAGCTTACTTTTTCTCTTCTTCAGTTTTTAGCTCTTTCTCCAATTCTTTCTCGATTTCTTCTATCGGTTTAGGAGGTGGAGTAGTAGCTAATGTATATCCAATCCAAGCAAATATTGCGAGAATACCTGTGACAGCAACGAATGCAGTTATCTTTAGTATTATCAAACTCCACTCAGTAAAGAATAGCAGCCAATTATAAGTTACTATCCCTACTACTGATAGAACAAGTATTACTATACCGATTAAGGTGTCGCGGCTCAAGTTCTCAATACCTCTCTATTCCTAAGAGAGATTCGTAGGCTTGTTATTATATTTTTTTAGATAGATGCTACCTAGGAAGCAACATCTCAATCCTAACTCAGCGTCTGATCTTTAATAGGTCTGGGTAGAAGTATTTTTTGCCATGGATATTTTTTAATTCATCCCATTCATATAGAATCTTTACTGCTTCTATAGCCGTCTTGATCGCATCCTCTTCACCTACCATCCCAAATCTATCTTCAATCCTGTTCGCGAATACTGCACATACGGATCCCGCACGTAGCCCATATATTGAAGCTAGCGTAAAGATTACCGATGACTCCATCTCAAAGTTTAACACATTCATTGACTGAAGATCGCTCAATATCTTCTCTGAATAACTCCAACTATATTCTCTGAACCCTTTCCTACCCTGCCCGACATAGAAGCTATCAGTAGAAGCTGATATACCTAGATGATATTTTAACCCAAGATTTTCAGCTGCCTGGATTAATGCTAGTACAACTTCATAATCTGCGGAAGCTGGATACCCATCAATTACATACTGTCTAGATGCCCCCTCAAGTCTTACAGCAGCTGTAGATATTATGAGGTCCCCTAGATCTATACCCTTCTGGATAGCACCTGTGCTTCCAACTCTAATGAATGTTTTACAGCCTGCTCTGGCAAGCTCCTCGATAGCTATAGCAGTGGACGGTGCACCTATACCTGTTGAGCATGCAGAGATGGGTTTACCGTTAACTTTACCTGTCCAAACTCTAAACTCTCTATGGAAAGAAACTTCTCTACCCTCATCCCAATACTTAGCGATCTTCAATACTCTATCAGGGTCTCCTGGAAGTAAAACATACTCAGCAACATCTCCAGGCTTCACTCTAACATGATAAAACTCTCCACCTATAAGAGGCTCAGCAGCAGACATAACTTCAACCGAGCATTCCTTAAGATAAACTTTTATATCTTGGAGTCTCATCATGAGAATAATCGTAAAAATACTTCTAGATAAGATAGCGCTTAACTGCTAGATCCAAGTATAAGATGGCAGAAGTCATTAGATAAAAAGAAGATGGATATATATTCAAGCTAAGCTGTAATCATTAACAAGAAGAGGGCTTGGATAGATTATACATTGCTCCTTCAGTTATAAGCGGTAAGGTTAATGCACCACCAAGCAAAAGTTATACTCATAGAGTTTACGCTATCTCTCTTATAACCAGTGGTGACAGCACAATTAAGAATCCCCTAATTTCAAGTGACACTCAGGCAACCCTAAGAGCATGTAAACAATTTGGAGCAGAGATTATTGAAGAAAAAGAAAACTGTATTCTAATTAGTGGTGGAAAACTATGTTTACCTGATGATGTAGTAAATGCTGAGAATTCTGGGACTACCTTAAGATTGTTTACAGCTATATCTTCCCTCGCTCCACCTGGATACGTTATACTTAGTGGTGATGAGAGTTTAAGGAGAAGACCTATGCAGCCATTACTAGATGCTCTTAGAATGCTTGGAGTAGAATGCTGGTCAAGTAGGGGGAATGGATACGCACCTATAATCGTTAAGTCAGGAGGACTTAAGGGTGGTGAGGCGATCATTAGAGGCGATATATCTTCCCAGTTTATCTCAGCTCTCTTAATAGCATCAACTAAAGCTAAAGAATATACAAAGATAATGATTGAAGGTGAACCTGTCTCGAAAAGATACATAGATGCAACTATAGAAATGCTAGGAAGATATAGTTATAGAATTGAAAGAGAAGGATACTCGTTATTTGAGGTTAGCCCTAGTCAAGAAGGTCGTCCAATATCTTTTAAAGTCCCAGGAGATTTTAGTTCAGCATCATTTATTCTTGCTGGAGCATGCTTGACTAGGAGCAGAGTGGAGGTTAGGAACATCGATCTCAATCTACCGCAAGCAGACTCTGTAATACTAGACATTCTTAGAGAATTTGATGTTAAAGTAATTGTTCAAAATGATAAGATAGTAGTTGAAGGTTCTGAGCCTTCTACCTGTAATAGAGTATTCAGTCTTAGAGATTCACCAGACCTACTCCCGATCGTAGCGGTAATGGCCGCGAAGACCCCTAGCCTGACGGTTATCAAAAATGTTAAGCATGCTAGATTTAAGGAGAGTGATAGGATCTCTTCTGTAGCAGTAGAGTTAATGAAGCTTGGGGTAGATGTAGAGGTATTCGAGGATGGAATGAAGATCAAGGGGAGGGAAGAGCTTGAGGGAAACATTGAGCTTGATGCCCATAATGACCATAGGTTATTCATGGCCTTTACAGTTCTTGCAGCATCAACTAAGAAAGGATGCATAATTAATGGGTTAAGATGGGTGGGGGTATCTTACCCAAACTTTTTAAAAGACCTGGAAAAACTTAACGTTTCATTCAAGGAAATATAGATAAGCCTCCTAAGAAGAATTCTAGGAGATGGAATTGGCTGGCAATATAATTAAGCTGTCTAGTTGTAGTGGTCTAACATTCCTCCTCTTATCTGAAGTCTATTCATATCTACCTGACCCGGCTGCTGCAAAACGTTTACTAGAAGTACTCTCTAAAGCATTAAAGTTTAAGATCGATATGGAGAAGCTAGATATAGAGATTCAGAATCGGAAAAAGCTTTAGATGAAGAGACGATAATGGAAGCTGTTGAAAGGGTTGAGAAGCATATAGGTATTGGTATATGGTGCGTCCTAGAGTGTTTAAGCAAGGTTTTCTGGATAATATTCTTAGAAGTTTCTTTTTAGGCGGATTGTATGGAGAAGCTTAAACCATTGACCGTAACTAGGCAATACCCATAACGTGCTATTGAGAGAATAACTTCTCCAGACTATTATCTAAAGGTCTAAAATTCATAAATAAGAAAACCCTAAGTAAAGGCGAGCAGAAGCATAACGGCTATAACATTCTTAGTAAAGGGCAATGTAAATAAGGTTCCTAGAAAAAATTTTAAGAAGGTAGAATTGGCCGGGAATATAATTGGGGAAATGTTTAAGGTAGTAAGCTTTGGCGAAAGCCACGGAAAATGTATTGGAGTTGTTATAGATGGATGCCCAGCTGGGTTAGAACTCTCAGAAGAAGCTATCCAGAAAGAGCTAGACTTAAGGAGGCCTGGAGCCTCGAGGACAACTACTAGTAGGATGGAGGAAGATAAAGTCGAGATTTTATCAGGAGTCTTCAATGGATATACTACAGGTGCACCAATATGTATGGTTATTTGGAATAAAGATATTAGAAGTGAAGATTACGAGTCTATCAAGTATACGCCTAGACCTAGCCATGCAGATTACTTCGCATATGTAAAGTATGGTGGATACAATGACTACAGAGGTGGAGGAAGATTCTCAGGGAGGATCACCGCAGGATTTGTAATGGCTGGAGCAGTTGCTAAAAAACTGCTTAAGAAAATCTTAGATGTTGAGGTAATTGCTTATGCATTAGAGATTGGTGGAGTGAGAGCGGAGGATTTTACATTAGATGATGCTAGAAGATATAGATATGAAAATGATGTTAGAGCTCCAACTCCTCAAGCTGCCGTAAAGATGAAAGAAAAAATTGAGCAAGCAATCTCTAGAAGAGATAGCGTTGGTGGAGTAATTGAGTGTATTGTAACAGGTCTTCCAATAGGTTTAGGCGAACCTGTATTCGATGCATTAGACTCAGACTTAGCTAAAGCAATATTCTCCATCCCAGCTGTAAAAGGAATAGAATTTGGAGCAGGATTCAAAGCAGCTAGAATGTTTGGCTCCGAACATAATGACCCATTCATAGTAGAAGAAGGAAAAATAAAGTTAGACAAAAATGATGCTGGAGGAATAGTTGGAGGAATCTCAACTGGAGCCCCACTCTTTTTTAGAGTAGTAGTTAAACCTCCTTCATCTATTGGATTAAAACAGAAAACCATAGACCTTAGAACAGGAAAACAGACAGAGATTATTATAGGCGGAAGACATGACCCATGTATTGTTCCTAGAGCTGTTCCAGTAATAGAAGCAATGACAGCAATAATATTAGCTGATCATGCAATGAGATACAGTCTCATTCCACCAGTCATTAGAAATCTTTAAAGATAATAGGGTACCATTACAGATAATTATCTAGATAGAATGAAGTGGGCTTCCGTAGGAGTCGACCTCGCAGGCTCCCCTAAGAGATATACTGGGCTATGTAGGATGAACCTTGATCTCTACTGTGAATCATGTTTATCAAGAATGGATCACGAAATATTAGATTTCATATTTTCCTCAGACCCAGAGGTAGTTGCGATAGATGCACCGTTAAGCTTACCCAAGCCAGCTCAAACTCTAAGGTCCTGCGATAGGAAGCTGATCGAGATCGGCATACATGTGTTTCCACCCACTCTTATAGGGATGAAGATTCTAGCAATGAGAGGTATCAAACTAAAAGAAAAACTAGAAGCATCCGGATATCGTGTAATCGAAGTTTATCCTGGTGGTACACAAGACTTACTTGGAATACCTAGGAAGAGTAGAGGAACCATCCTACTTAAGGAAGGATTAATCAATATAGGTGTTAAGGGCTTAAGATGCAATGAAAGTGGACATGAACTTGATGCAGTTACATGTAGCTTAACTGGAATAGCATACATAAAGAAGATGTATATTGAGGTTGGAGATCCAGATGAATGTATTGTCATCCTACCAAGATTAGAAATGTTTTTGAAAAAGGATTAATAGTTTTCAATGGGGTCTAAATTGGTTGAAAGAATAGTAACAGGTATAGCTGGGCTAGACGAAATATTAGGTGGAGGTATACCGAAGAGAAATGTAGTATTATTATCTGGTGGACCTGGAACAGGAAAATCAATATTTGGTCAACAATATCTTTACAACGGCTTACTACGGGGAGAGCCAGGAATACTAGTAGTTCTAGAAGAACACCCAGTCCAGGTTAGAATCTCTATGTCTCAATTTGGATGGGATGTTAAATCGTATGAAGAAAGAGGATTATTCGCCATGGTAGATGCGTTTACTGCTGGGATAGGTGAAGCTGCAAAAAGAGAAAAATACGTAGTAAGGGACCCGGGAGATTTCCAGCTACTGATAGATACTCTTAGAGATGCGATAAAAGATGTAAATGCAGAGAGAGCAGTAATAGATTCTGTTACAACATTATACATAACTAAGCCAGCATTAGCGAGAAGCATGGTTCTTCAATTAAAGAAAGTCTTATCAGGAATGGGATGCACATCAATACTAATTTCACAAGTAAGTGTTACCGAGAGAGGTTTCGGCGGTCCAGGAGTAGAACACGCAGCAGATGGTATAATTAGATTAGACCTAGATGAAGTAGATGGGGAATTGAAGAGAAGCATAATCGTATGGAAGATGCGTGGGACAGCGCATTCTATGAGACGTCACCCATTTATAATCACTAGTAAAGGGATAGAGATAAAAGCAGGTGAGATAATTAAGGTCGTTGGTGGAAGATATGAGTGAAGAAATACCATTATCACCAATAGGTAGAGAAGAGATACATAAACTTGAGTATGCTCTCCTAGTAGGTACCTTGTTCAGAGCTGAAGTATTAGAAGAATTAAGAAACCCATCTGAGAGATTGACTTGGGTTGATTCTCTAGCAGTAGCAGCTGCAGCTATTGCGAGGGAGAAAGCAAAGATGACTATAAGCCAGATAGCTGAAGATATAGGTAGAACCGAGGCAACAATACGTAACCACCTTATGGGTAAGACTAAAGCAGGTCAACTAGTTCGCCAAACACTAGAGAAGTTTCTAAGAGAAGGAGTTAAAATCGATTTACCATCTACGAGAGAATTAGAAGAAGTGAAAGCAAAGCTCGAAGAAGAAAGACAGAAAACCCAGAAGCTAGAAATACTACTACAAGAAGTAAAGAATTCTCTTAAAGATCTCATAGAAAAAATTGAGAAAATCTAAGAAGCTGAGATAAACAATATTGCTGAGCAGCACATAGTTAGTTTACTTCTTCAATTCGCTTATTAACCACTGGAGATACTTGTCATATCCCTGAATTACTGGTATTGCGATTATCTCAGGTACTTCATAACTATGAATATTCTTAATCATCTTTTCAACCTCACTATACATTTCGGCCTTAGTCTTAACTAAGCATATCCACTCCTGAGAATCTTCAATTACCCCCTTCCACCAATACATAGATTTAACTGGGCCAATGATTTGAATACATGCTGCAAGCTTAGCATTAAGCAACTTTCCAGCAATCTCTTCAGCCTTTTCTCTGGAATCCACTGTAGTCAAAACTTGGATATATTCGCTCATGATTACTTACCTTTGTTTGTAATTTATTAATTTTATCAAGATTCCCTTTGCTATTTGCTGTGTGAACTTATATATCTGACTAAATGTAGACAGTAAAGCTAAAATGTTGGATGGATTATCCATCCAACATGTCAAACAGCAGGAAGGTCAGCCTGATAGCTGTTACAGTAGCCGTAAGCCTAGGCTCAAACTATATCTTGATAGGATTCGCTAACCTCAAGATAATGGATCTCTTAGTTTTTATAAGCGGCTTCATGTTTGGCTCTCTAATCGGCGCCTCTGTTGGCGTTCTCATCTGGGCTATCTATGGAGTGCTGAACCCCTACGGCTTCGTTCCACAGATATGGATCGCGACTATGTTATCAGAGTCGGTCTATGGTATCATAGGGGGCATCCTTGGTAGGTCATTATCAATAGAGAGCCTTTCTAGCAATAAAACCCTACTAAGCATACTATTCGGTGCAATAGGCTTCCTCCTTACATTCATCTACGACCTAGCTACTAATATCGCTTTCGCGCTTACATTCAATGTCCCGCTCATCGCGGCTCTGATCACAGGAATACCCTTTGCAATAATCCACCAGGCAAGCAACGCGATTCTCTTTGGGATATGTTTAATTCCATTACTCACAATCTTAGAGAGGAGTCATAGGAGGTGGGATCATGGCGTTTCTAAGGAATAAGTGGTTTTTAGCCTTGGTATGTATCCTCTGCTGGGCGATCGCTGCATCACTCCTATCTAGCTACTACTATTACCATTACATGGATCTCATTACTAGGCTCGAGAGATCAAAAGCGATCATAAACCTAGGCATAGACTATGGAAATGGCACTAGAGTTTGGTTTAATAGTACTCGGGGGCTGACATTGTATGACGCCATGCTAGAAGCTAGATGGAGAGTTGACGCGGAGTCCTACGGCACTATGGGGTTATATGTAAAGGCCATTAACGGAGTGGAGCAGTCTGCTGAGCAATCGAGATACTGGACTTGGTGGATGTGGACGAGCCTGGGATGGGCTCATGGTGGATCGGCATGCGATAAATACATCTTAAGCAACGGCGAAGTAATCCTCTGGTACTACTCATATGTAGATCCAAAGACATTTGAGATAAAACCGCCTCCCTGAGAATTGAATATCCCCTTTGCATATCTCAAGATTATTATAGAGATACTTTTCATATTCAAGTATTTTCGTAGATATTGCTGAAGAATGATTTTCTCTAAGTTAAGTTATACTTAAAGCTTAGAAGAACCTTCTAAGGAGAGAAGATATGAACAAGTATGAATCTTCAACTTTAAGATCCCGTCAATTATTTGAAGTTGCTAAAAAGTATCTACCAGGAGGTGTAAATTACTCGATTAGATACTTTGAACCTTATCCTTTCTATGTTTCTAAAGCTTGTGGTCAGAAATTGATAGATGTCGATGGAAATGAGTATACTGATTACTGGATTGGACATGGAGCCAAGATCATGGGGCATAACTATCCACCAGTGATGGAGACTATTCGTAGGCAAATTGAGTTAGGAATACATGTCGGTTTACCACATGAGTGGGAAATCCGCCTCGCAGAACAGATATCTAGAATGGTTCCAAGTATAGAAAAAGTTAGATTTACTAATAGTGGTACAGAAGCAAACATGTATGCAGTAAGATTGGCTAGAGCATATACTGGTAGGGTTGCTATCGTAAAATTTGAAGGAAACTGGCATGGCGGATATGATGCGTTACATGCTGCCGTAACTCCCCCCTACGATAAAGTTTACGCTGGATTAACTCATGGAGCAATAAAAGACACCATAATCCTACCCTATAACGATCTAGAAGCTGTAGAAAAAACTATAAAGAAAACTGAAGTTGCAGGCATAATAATTGAACCTGTCGCAGGAGCAGGAGGAATGATACCTTCTGAAAGAGAATTCTTGAAAGGGCTGAGAGAGATATGTGATAAAGTAGGTGCATTGCTAATATTTGATGAAGTGATAACTGGTTTCAGACTCTCTAGTGGAGGCGCTCAGAAAATATACGGTGTGATACCTGACATAACAACACTTGGTAAAATAGTTGGTGGAGGAGAATTCGCAGTAGGAGCATTTGGAGGAAGAGATGAATATATGGAGATGCTTAACCAACTAAAATATCGAAACTATCATGAAAGAGTCTTCCAAGGAGGAACATTCTCAGCAAACATGCTCATGACTTCGGCTGGATACACATTACTCTCAGAACTTGAGAGAAGACCTGAAATATACAACCATATAGATAGTCTTGGAGAAAAACTTAGGAAAAACATTGGCGAGATACTTGAAACATACAATCTAGGCTATACAACTGGTATGGGGTCGTTGGTGGGAGTCCACTTTACTCCTATTAAACCTAAAGATGTAAAAACAGCTCAAACAATGAAGAATAAAGAAGCATCAAAAAAATACTTCCGCCATTTATTAGAAAATAGCATTATAGCATTAACCTATGAGAACCCACAATTCTTTATCTCATCAGCTCATACAATAGAAGATGTAGAAAGATTAATAGAAGTAACAGAAGAATTTGCAAAGAACATAAAGAAACAATAAGAATCATCGGAAAGCTACGGAAGACATATCTAAAACAGGTAGGCGAGCACGAAAAGAACTCTAGAATTAGAAGACTAGTGAAGGTTTTTAAGAAACTATGAATAAGTACAGAAATGGCCCCGGTAGCTCAGCCCGGGAGAGCGCCCGGCTGAAGAATCAAGACACCATCTAAGAACTTTGAGAAACCGGGTTGTCGCAGGTTCAAATCCTGCCCGGGGCATAAAGAACCATCATTAAAAAAGAAGATTGCTATTGAAGTAAACTATGGAAGTAGTCGGGGGCTGAAATGCTTTTAGTAGTCTTCCCATCTTCCTATAGGTACCTTAAGTAGGGGAACATGATACTTCATCATAAGCTAGGCATTAGAGACTATGAGTAGGGGAAAAAGACTTCAATCTATTCTTAAACCTATACACACTATACGTCAAACTATAATGATGAGAAGGGGATGAAATGCTTCTCTGAACACTATCCATTCTACTAATGGGCTTTATATGCTATTAAAATTCACAAGGACTGATTTCAGTCAGGCGATAGCTACCGAAGAGCATGCCGTTAGAAATAATATATCTCTAAACAGAGAGGACTTTATGCCGGTGTGGGCAAGGTTAAAATGTGTACCACTTCAATGTTGAAAGATACAATCCTTATGGAAACTGATCATGGTCTATATGGTATTACTCCTGACAACGAGAAGCAATTTATAGCCGATCTTCGTAACCTCCTTATGGGTAGGAAATGATGAAATTATTGAAGACGTTTCTTGTAATATTAAGTGTAGTGACCTTAGCTCTTTTCTCGACTTTTCTAAATGCCCAGATGCTTGCCGGTGTATCCGCTACACACGACTTAGAGAAAGTAGCTAGAACTTTCGTTAACCTCATTCAGGAAGGGAAATTTGAGGATGCGGTAGAATTATTTAACGAGAAGATGGCTGAAGTATTACCTCCACAAAAACTTGAAAAACATGGAATAAGGTGATCAGCAATGTTGGAGAGTTCAAAGAAATCATTGAAACCAGAATTACCGAAGAGAGGGTATAGAGTAGTTTACGTCACTTGTGAGTTTGCCAAGACTTCCCTTGACATAAAGATCGTGTTCGACGTGGAAGGAAAAATAGCTGGATTATGGTTTGTCTCTGCAAAAACTGAAGGCATACATGGAATCTACATAGCTGCCCTCATAGCAACAGGCATTTCGATATTAATGTGGGCGGTTTGGTCTACCGGCTTTCTAAACATAAGTGGATATATCTTGTCTTAATGTTAATCACGCTTCCTTTCAGTGCGATAGTAAATCTTTGGTTCAAAAACCCGTTTACGATTTTCTTTTATCTTCTTTAGATGTTTCTTCTAGGCTGAGCATCACGTCGCCTTGGTGGTTTCTTCTGCTCATCCACTTCCTCTCACCTATTACTGAAGAAGCAATAAAGCTCTCTCCTTTAATAGTGAAAAAAATAAGATACATGATTAACAAGTCGTCCGCTCTTTGGATTGGGATGGCGTTTGGTGTAGGCTTTGACATCGGAAAAATATAGTATCTAGCATGGCAAGTCTCAAAGGTTCCCGAGCTAGCTAGATATCCCTTTTACTATTTTGGAAGTCTTATCAGCAAGAGGGTTGGAGTCGTGTTTATTCATGGAGTCATGACCGCTGTAGCAGTAACTGGCTTCAGAAAGGGGAAAGGGCTTCTGATAGGCTACGTTGAGCAGTGCCCCTTCACGCATTCACAAATATAGGCGCAATGCTGTATCAAATTAGGCTCTGGGATCTAACTTTTGCGTCACTCTACTTATTCATTCCCATCGTTGTCACCTTGTTCATATTCGAGCATCTGCGTAGAAAAGAGTCGAGAGATAAAAACATGAAAAACATTTCGTTAGACAGAGATTAAACAATTAAGAAGATGTAAGTTTTTGCAAGACAAACAAGAGAGAGGACTTAAATACGCTTTCCGAACTGTGAATTAAAGCTGAGATGAAAAATATGTCATGTTTTTATTCAATGAGTTTACCGTTTTCATCCTAAAAATAGGGAAGTGTAAGAGCAGGAAGAATAGTCCTATGATGAGTCTAAAGAATTTTCACTTCAACATTGTCAATGTAGTATGTCATCTAAGTTTCCCAGCGTACTGAGATACCTAAACCAACCCATACTTCTCCACTAGGACCAGTATCTATGTTTGCCGTATAACTATATCTTTTCCAGCCTTCAACTTCGTTTGCGTTTCCAATTACGGTGAAAATGTTCCTCATTTCTAGTTTTCTGTACGTCAGTGTATGCGCATATAACAGCTATAGTGTTTGCAAGGCTTTCATGGTCACTGTAAAAGTCAAAGGAGATGTTAACCTGCATTTTAGCGCTTTTTAGCATAGCTATTTTTTTCTATCCATATTGTTCCATCGTCCTGCCGTTTATCAATAAAAAACTTCAATGAGTATCGTCCAGAGCTGGCATATCGTTTGAACGTGTTATACTCCACTCAATAAAATGCTCTAGATTGTTTAGGTCAAGCAGTACGTCTGCATCAATAGTCCATTCGCTGAATCTGTTTTCAAAATATTCTTTCATCATCTGTGTAGCATCATAAAGTCGGAAGTACAAGCAGTAAATGCGCTAACAGTGATTGTCGCTGCGAGAATAATTGTGATGATAGTTCTTCTATTCAAATCGACCATCCACCTCGTTGTTCATATACCCCACTCTTCTTCGAAAATATATAATTCCATGGTCTAGTATGAGTACATGAAGGCATTTCCAGAAAATAGAACAGTCTATACAAGAATAGCAACATTGAGCTGCCTATGGTTCTGAAGGCATGCTCTTAATCGCCTTTTAATAAAACAATCTTCCCATATTAGGTTTATGGACTGAAATAGACTTCTAGCTACTTGGTTCATTACTTCCATCAATGGATATCAAAAAGAGAAAATCGAATCAATAATTTTATATGTTTATATGTGTTCGATGTTATGGCTGGTAGGACAACTTGTTCTTTAACTTTCACTTTTAATGTTTATACTGTTGGGACAACATGATTGATCTGCAATGGAAGGATTGTCAAGAGGTCTAATAGACATAGGGATCGGTATTCTTTAGCTGATCCTTGGAGTTGCTCTTGCTCTCTTCAGTATAACGATAGTTCTTAATGTGCTTGATAGAACTACTAAAGGGTTAAATGAGTTTGAAGAACTATGTAAGAAGAATCTTGCAGTAGCCGTCTATATCGCAGGAGTATTGATTGCTGTTGGAAACGTTGTAGGTCAAGTTGTCTCAGGAATAAGTAAGGCAGTCGTACCTAGAGGATTCAACATAGCGGCACTGATCGGAGGATTGGTACAATTAATCGTTGGGCCTCCACTAGCAATAGCGATCATCGTCTGGGCACAATCAAGAGTATATAATTGGCTAGTTAAAGCAGCTGAAAAACTACCTGGTGTAGATATAAAAGAATTTAACTTAGTAAAAGACTTGAAAGATGGAAACATAGCTACAGCAGTAGTACTGTTCGGAACATTCTTTGCAATATCCCTAATAGCCAGCCAAGGAGTAGCATACATCTCCGAGCCGATAGCTTCAGCAATACTGAGGTTAATCTCTTAAAGGTTTTAGAAAATAAATTCTACTTTTTTATTAAAGTGGCGATTTTACAACATGAATCAAGCAACTTAAGGTATGAAGCCTCTACATAGTTAGCTGCCATGTCAACTGTTATCTGATTCTTGACAATAACTATTTTCATGGCGTTAAAGCCTAAGAATTCACAGAATATCCTCTACTAGATGCTTAGGGATTTCCTCATCCACGATTGTAAGCCCTATTCCAGGCAATCCGTCTACTAAAGTAACTTTCAAACCATTAAAATTTTAGTGCCTCCGAGAATAAACTTCTACGATAATTCATGTTGGCCCTACTAGCTTAACATGTAGAGACTTTATATCTTAAGTTGTTAGATCATTGATAGCTGCGAAAAATGATTATTTGCTGAATTAATATTCAACATAGGGTAGGGGCAAGATAGTTAAGATAAATTTAATCTGGGTCACAGATCCTATAATCGAATATATATGCATCATAAGTATAGAGACTTCGCCTGATAGAATCTTAAGAGAGACCATGAGAAACAAGATCATCCTTATTGAGAAGATTTCTCGACTACTCTTAAATGGTAGATTTCTCCTAATCATAAATGGTCTTAGCGTTCATAGATTCAGCAGTGTAAAATCTATAAAGATAAACCCAAGAGATGAAATAGCAAT
>Ga0185307_1000703_pt1 | contig 20410 bp, 19 predicted proteins | sample LHCtaG_FD_128010 | JGI IMG/M metagenome (GOLD analysis project Ga0185307, IMG submission 128010) | Hot spring microbial communities from Little Hot Creek, USA to study Microbial Dark Matter (Phase II) - LHC4sed_matched (SPADES... | ecosystem: Environmental > Aquatic > Thermal springs > Hot... | reverse complement strand
GAGTTTTACGCTAAAAATAACTTAAAAATAACTTAACTGATTGCTTACATTTCTACATTTAGCATTTGTCTATCTATTATGCCATAATAAGATATGAGGGGCCCGTCATAATGTTCCAAGTAATCACAGCGTTCACATATCCCGAAATTGGAATGTTTTATTCCATTTGGGCACTTTTTTAATTGAGTAAAAACTGGTGTCAGCCTACATGCTGAGGGCAAACTGAGAACTCGCATATGCGAGCTTATTTTTCACATATGCTGGGATTAAGATTACATTCATAGTCCTCAGCAAGAAATGATTAAGAAAGTGATCATTGGGATGCTCATCGGCCCTTATGGATATATATTGTCTTATTTGTGTGAAGCAATATAAACGCCGCTGAGACCATTTTGTTCATATTCAACTTACTTGTATTTTGGCCTGCTAGAAAAGCAAATATATTATTCCTCCGAGATATCTTAAGAAGTTTATGGCGAATTAACCGTTTACTGGATCTAGGAGGAGTTATATGTCAACGCAGATGAAGGCCGCTATGGGTGGATCTGAGACTGAGGAGATGCGTATAGTTGCGATGGAGGAGGGGGAGTCGCCGCAAACTATACGCATGCGGGTTGCCGAGGGATCTATTATAATAGCTCGAAATGTTCGGCGGGAAAATGTTCATCCTCTAGGTATTGGAAGGGGCTTGAGAATAAAGGTTAATGCTAATGTTGGTACAAGTCCAGACTTATGTGATTTAAATCTGGAGGTCGAGAAGGCTAGGGTAGCCGTTAAATATGGATCTGATACAGTGATGGACCTGAGCACAGGGGGGGATCTAGACGAGGTTAGGAGGGCGATACTTAAGGCTCTAAATGTTCCAGTTGGAACAGTTCCAATATATCAAGCCGCCATTGAAGCAGCTAGAAAGAAGGGGTCAATTGTCCATATGGATGAAGACGACATATTTAACACAATAGAAAAGCATGCCAGGGATGGCGTAGATTTCATGACCATTCACTGTGGCGTCACCAAGAAAATCGTGGAGGCGATTGCAAAGCAGCCACGTTTAATGGGAATAGTGAGTAGAGGCGGAGTTTTTCTAGCGGCATGGATTCTCCAGAACAATGAAGAGAACCCCCTATACAAGAACTTTGACTATCTCTTGGAGATAGCTGCCAACTATGATTTCACGTTAAGTCTCGGCGATGGATTAAGGCCGGGATGCATATTTGACTCAACAGATTACTTCCAAATTCAAGAGTTGCTGACAATCGGTAGGCTTGTAGAGAAATCTAGGCAGTCTGGGGTTCAGGCGATGGTTGAGGGCCCAGGGCATCTACCACTAGATCATGTTGAAGCAAATGTTAGGCTCGCTAAGGCAATTTGTAAGGACGCCCCCTTCTATGTGCTCGGCCCAGTTGTGACGGAGATAGCGCCGGGATACGATCACATAGTAAGTGCAATTGGCGGCGCATTAGCTGGGTTAGCTGGAGCAGATTTTCTCTGCTATGTTACTCCGGCAGAACATCTTGGGCTCCCCTCACTGGATGATGTTAAGGAAGGTGTTATTGCCGCCAGAATAGCGGCTCACGCCGCAGACATAGTGAGGCTTGGTCGAAAAGCAGCTCTTAGGGATTTAGAGATGGCTAAAGCTAGGGCAGATATGAATTGGAAGAGGCAGATAGAGAACGCTATTGACCCGGAGAAGGCGATAAAAGTTCGCAGTAGGGTGAAGATTAGAAGCCCGGAGACGTGCTCTATGTGCTCAGAGTACTGTGCGATAAAAATATTAAAAGAGGCTTTGAAGGCTACATGCATATAACAGTTAAAGATAAGCGAAGAGTGGGAAATTTGGCATCATTTAATGACAAAATTCCCGTGGCTATTACTATTGCTGGAAGCGACTCCGGCGGCGGCGCTGGCATACAGGCTGATTTAAAGACGTTTGCTGCACTTAGGGTTCACGGAACAACAGCATTAACATGCATCACTGCCCAAAACACTTACTCGGTAACCGCCGTAGAGTGCCTTAAACCGGAGATCGTGAGGGAGCAAATTAAGCAAGTGGCGGAAGACATGGGAATAGATGCTGGGAAAACTGGTATGCTATACGCTAAAGAGGTTATCGCGGCCGTCGCGGAAGAGGTTTCAAGACATGGCTTTCCCTTAGTAGTCGACCCAGTTATGGTTGCTAAATCCGGGGCGCTGCTCCTGAAGCCTGATGCTGAAGAGGCATTGAGGAAAAATCTTTTTCCAGTGGCTTTTGCTGTAACCCCCAATAGATTTGAAGCCGAAAAACTTACTGGAAGAAGAATTAATAGTGTTGATGACGCTAAAAAGGCTGCTGAAGAAATATATGCGATGGGCCCGCAGGCGGTTGTAATTAAAGGCGGGCATCTAAATATCAATGATAAATCTATTGACGTACTCTACTATAAAGGTCAGCATACCGTGTTCAGCGCTCCGAGACTTGATGTGAAAACAACTCATGGCACAGGCTGCAGCTTTTCAGCCGCCATAACAGCTTTCCTCGCAAGGGGTGAAGACCTTCCTTCAGCAGTTAAGCTTGCGAAAGAATTTATTACAGAGGCAATAAAGTTTGGCTTAAATATTGGTAAAGGCGTCGGGCCAGTTAATCCAATGGCTAGGCTATATAAGGAGTCTGAAAAATACGCTGTTCTAAGAAGCGTTAAGGAGGCAAAAGATATCCTTGAATCCGCGCAGCACGTCGCCAAGATAGCCCCTGAGGTTGGCATAAATGTGGCTATGGCCTTACCATATGCGGAGGGCGTTAACGATGTAGCTGCAATACCGGGTAGATTAATGAGGACTTTTGATAAGGTGAAGGCAGCATCTTGCCCAGAGTTTGGGGCTTCAAGCCATTTAGCTCGTTATCTACTTGAGATAATGAAGTACGATCGAGAGAAGAGGGCTGCGATAAATATAAAATACTCTGAGGAAGCGCTTGCCGCGCTTAGAGAGATGGGGCTGAAATCGTCATCCTATGATAGGAGGGAGGAGCCGGAGGAGATAAAGCAGATTGAGGGGATGACTATACCTTGGGGCGTTAGGCAAGCGATAGCCAAAGTAGGCGGAGCACCCGATGTAATATATCATAGAGGAGATTTAGGTAAAGAACCGATGATAGTTATCTTCGGGAAAGATGCAGCTACATTGGCGAGAATCGCCGTCGAAATCTCGCGTAAAGTTAACTGAGGCATGTTAACGTGAAAAAATATAAATGTTTAGAGGCGGCAAATTTAATAGCGAGATTAATAAGGAATTATCTTGGCGAATCGGAGTGTTGAAGCGATATTGATATATAAGATACTTGGATTACGCTTACCTTTGGCAATATTCATTTTCTCACTGTTGTCTTTAATAACCTCTGGCACCGTAATAATACACCTGACTTTAACGAGTAACCTAGTGGAGGACGGAAATTGGCTATATATAGCGACGGATTACTGCAAAATAAAGTTTCCGAAAAGCTGGTATATGGATAAAGGTGAAGTTAATGAAAATGGGTCAGTATACGTGATTAACATTCTTAGCGAAGATTTCCAAACAATAACTCATGTAAAGTTCTTCAGCAGAAAGGCAACATTAAATTTTATGAGGGAAAACAATCTCTCAAATTTTTCTTCAGTGCCTCTCTTTGAAGCCCAGAGAGTATATGAATGGATACTGCGGAATAGCGAGAACGCAACTCTATCGTATATTGAGGGAGAGACTGAATTATCAACTTTCCTCGAGGACTGGGTGAAGAAAAATGCTGACGAAGCGTATTATTTAGCCATAAGGATTGGAAACGCTTATAAAAAAGGCGAATTTTTCTACAATGTTTCGGGCCTTTTCATCTCTTTGGCAATCAAGCAGAATCTGATTGAGATTATATACTATGGCGAGGAAAAATCTTGGACCATGAATTGGGAAAATTTCAGAAAAATATTAAGTTCAATTGAGATAACATATGTGAAGGAGAATGAATCTAAATGAATTTTAGCATAGATCGCTGGAAAATAATTCATATATCGATTGGCGGCATAATATTTTTCGCATCCATAATTCTGTTTGGATTTATAGCTCAGGCAATGTTAGACTTAGCGTTTAGAACTCTAGGCATATGGGGTGTACTGGCATACGCTGAGGCGCAAAATGCCCACTATATAATTAGGCTTGGAACAGACTACTTAACCGCGGGTTTCTTCGGCGGATTATACATAGGGTATAAGGTAAAGGAACATTTAAAAGCAGCCGCACTATTTCCAGCACCTTTCGGCCTCACAGTATTCTTCGCCGTGCAATATTTTCTTGGTTATGGTATTCCTCCATCCTCTTTAACTTTGATTAACCTGCTAAAAATTATTGTAGCGCCTTTAATGATATCGATTGCCGGCTCATATATGGGAATTTACACAGTTAATTGGCGAGTGGAAGAGAAGCCTAAAGAGGAGAGAATAAGCTTCATATCTTAATGATCATAACATGATTAATATTGTTATGTCATTAACGTTAGTGCCCGTTGGCCCAGTGAAAACTAAATCCCCCATCTCTTTGAAGAATGAGTAAGAGTTATTGTCACGTAAATATTCCTCGGCATCGAGGCCCAACATTGCTGATCGAGAAAATGTCGATCCATCTACAATTGCCCCTGCAGCATCTGTTGGTCCGTCAATTCCATCAGTACTCACCGAGGCTACTGCAACCCCCTTCATTCCAGATATGTTTAGCGCTGACGCCAACGCTATTTCCTGGTTTCTGCCACCTTTCCCTCTTCCAGTGACGGTTACTGTTGTCTCTCCGCCGACAACTACGCCAGCTGGGCGCCTCACCGGGTTACCTGAGGATAAAATCTCCTTAGCTATTGCGCTGATAAACAAGCCGACAACTCTTGCCTCACCCTCCATATATGAGGTTAATAGCAGCGTGTTTAGCCCAGTGCTTTTAAGGCAATCTATTGCCGAAAGGCATGCAATCCTATTGTTTCCAACTATGAAGTTATATGTCTTCTTAAAGCATGGCTCCTCCATTTTCGGCGTCTCCTGAATTAGTCCTTTATCTCCATTAGCTAGAAGATTTCTGACGGATTCGGGGACTTTATCCCAAACGTTATACTTCTTTAGGACGCTGATTGCATCGCTAAATGTTGTTGAATCCGGAACCGTCGGTCCAGAAGCTATAACATCTAATGGATCGCCGATAACATCTGAAAGCAGCAGGCTAACTAGTGTTGCGGGGTAAGCGGCTTTAGCCAGCTGTCCTCCTTTAAATCTCGACAGGTGTTTTCTGACGGCATTTACCTCGTTTATTTTAGCGCCACATTTGAGTAAGATTTCAGTGACTTTTCTCTTATCTTCAAGGGATATTTCTTCCCGTGGATAAGCCATCAAGCTTGATCCGCCGCCAGATATAAGACATAAAATTAGATCCGACTCTCCGGCGCCTTCAACCATCTCTAGAATTTTCTTTGCGCCCTCCACGCTGCTCTCATCTGGAATAGGATGGCTTGCCTCGTGAAACCTAACTCTTCTAGTCTTAAATTTCCCAGCCGTTCCACGTGGAACAACAATTATTCCATCAGTTATTCTCTCGCCCAGAATTTCCTCTATTGCCTCCGCCATACATCCACCTGCCTTGCCTCCGCCAACCACAAAAATTCTCTTAAAGGATTTAATGTCGAAGGCTTCACCGCTGATTACGAGCTTTTCACCATGCATCTTAACCCTTGAATGTATAAGGCTTTTAGGGTCAACTGATCCTAAAACTTCTTCAATAATGTCTAAAGCGATTTTTCTAGCTTTGCGATCAACTTCGGATACAGCGTTATTGAGGAGGCCCTCCTTGTTTTTAATTTTTATCTTCATCGGTCCTCATCCACCGCGCTCTTTAACAGCGAAAAATTGAATTTTAAAGATTAAAGGTTAACGCATCAAATTATGCTAGCGGCGACAAGCATATAAGCCTGACGGCGATTTTATCCCCTGAAGGGGCTTTCCCGCCGAATCTATGTAATATTTGCATCAACAACCCGTTATGAAAACTATTTTTAGTTCTTAATCCATTTTCTTTTGGGGGAACCTTGAGAAGCTTACTTGGTCTGCCAAATGTTCGCGAATCAATATTCTACAATAGGCTTCCTAGCGATAAAGTTGAATGCATATTATGTGAACGTAAATGTGTAATTCCGTCTGGAGAATATGGATTTTGTAGAACTCGAATAAACATTGAGGGAAAACTCTATACTGTTGTATATGGTGCTTTAAGCGCAATAGAAAGCAGGCCAATAGAGATCAAACCCTTCTTCCACTATTGGCCCGGCTCCACATCCCTCACTTTTTCAACTTGGTCATGTAATTTTAGTTGCCCTTGGTGCCAGAATTGGACTCTATCAAAGGCTACGCCGGACACAGGCAGCATGCATTACTACCGCCCGGAAGATGTCGCTAACCTAGCTATTGAGTGCGGAGATGAAGGATTATGTGCAAGCTTCCAGGAGCCGACTCTCCTAACAGACTGGAATATGGATTTATTTGAGATTGGGTGCAAGATGGGTTTATATGCGTGCTACGTCTCAAATGGATACATGACCCTTGAAGCCCTGAAGATGCTTAGATGTTCTGGCATGGATGGTTTAAAGATCGATATTAAGGGGGACTTAGAAGTCTATGAAAAATTCTGCGGAGGCATAGACGTTGAAAAAATATGGAGGAATGTTAGAGAAGCTAAGAAATTAGGCTTCCATGTGGAGCTTGTTAATCTAGTGGTTACCGACGTAAACGATGATGAAGAGTGCTTAAGGGCAATAATTGAAAGGGCGTTAAAGGAAGCTGGCCCAGATACGCCTCTACATTTCACTAGGTATTATCCAGCGTACAGGTTTGAAAAACCGGCGACAAGCATAAAAACTTTGGAGGATGCTTATAAAATGGCTAAGAGTATGGGTATATTGTATCCATACGTGGGGAATGTTCCTGGGCATAAGTATGAGCACACTTATTGCCCGAACTGCAATGAAGCCCTTATAAAGCGGCGTGGCTTCAGAATAATTAAATATAGAGTTACAGAAGATAAAAAGTGTCCTAAATGCGGCTTTAGCATAAACGTGTATGGCCGATATATTAGGAAGAGAGAGCGGCTTTTAATTTAGACTGTGAAGATATTAATAATACACGATGCTTCATTTATAGCTATTCATATTTTCCTATCCTAAGAGGAAAAGAGAGTAAAACAGAGAAATTAATTAAGCCACAAAGTAAAAAATGCCAAATATAAACGTATTGGAAAAGCATTCGACGCTGTGCTGAACACAACAGCATCCAAAGGATAAATGCCTATCATAAAGAGGGGATAAACAAGCCTGAGAGGATATGGGGTGAGAATAGGGGATAGAAGCACGCGATGAACCCTTATATGCCTATGGAGGCGTTGGAAAGGGGAGCATTAACAATGGAGTTCGGAGACAGAATAAAAGCGAAGAAGAGGGAGTCAACCGAAACAAGAATACCACTAAGAATCACAATATGCTGCCTAAAAATCATAGTGAGATGGATCTATGAATAAGTTGGACATGCCCCTCTAACCGAAAGGCTTTTATGTTGATCGCATATATCTGATTATTCCGAGGTTGTTGTAAATGGGGTATTGCTTTATTTAACCGCCAAAGCCGCTTCGTCGGAAAAATAAGAATTTTTGACACTACTCTTCGTGACGGCGAACAGACGCCTGGAGTATCATTAACACCTGAGAAAAAAGTCTTAATTGCTAAGAAACTCGATGAGGTTGGAGTGAATATTATTGAGGCTGGCTTCGCAGCAGCCTCTGAGGGCGAAATGGAGGCCATTAAACTTATAGCGAAAGAAAATCTCCGGGCAGAGGTATGCAGCTTCGCCAGGGGGGTTAAGAGCGATATAGATGCGGCGTTAAAGTGTGATGTCAACTCCATATTCCTAGTTATACCGGCGTCAGATGTACATATAAAGAGCAAGCTTAGGAAGACTAGAGAGGAGGTTTTAAAGATTATCGAGGAGTGCGTTGGGTACGCTAAGGATCATGGCTTAATAGTTGAGTTTGGGCCGGAGGATGCCACTAGAAGCGACGTAAATTTCCTCAAGGAGACAATTAGGGTTGCGCTCTCGGCTGGCGCGGACAGAGTTACGCCTCCAGACACTGTTGGCGCCCTGACTCCGGAGAGGTCTTATGACTTCTTCTCGGATCTGAAGAAGGCTTTTCCAAACGCCGTCTTCGGCGTACACTGCCACGATGACTTCGGCCTAGCAGTCGCCAACACTCTAGCTGCTTTAAGGGCTGGCGCCGAGATAGCGCATGTTACTGTTAACGGTTTAGGTGAGAGGGCTGGTAACGCCGCGCTCGAAGAGGTTGTTGTAGCGCTGAAACTCCAATATGGTGTTGATACGTCAATTAAAACGGAGATGCTGTACGATGCTTCAATGCTTGTTTCAAGGTTAACTGGCGTTGTAATCCAGCCTAATAAGGCTATTGTAGGCGAGAACGCTTTTGTCCATGAATCTGGAATACATACCCATGCAATCTTGGCTGATCCATCAACCTATGAAGTTATACCGCCTGAACTCGTCGGCAGGGTTAGGAGGATCGTTGCTGGGAAACACGCTGGCTCACATGGGATTAGGGCCGCCCTATCTGAGATGGGTTTGAATCCAAGCGAGGAGCAGCTTAAAGAAATATTTAGAAGGGTTAAGGAGGTGGGTGATAAAGGTAAGAGGGTTACTGACGCCGACCTCAAGGCAATCGCCGAAGAGGTTATGGGGGTGCCCTCAATCCAGCCCATAAAGCTTGAGGAGCTAACTGTTGTTACTGGAAACCGTGTGACGCCGACGGCATCAGTCAAGCTACATGTGGATGATAAAATAATTACTGAGGCAGCTACTGGCGTTGGACCAGTTGATGCCGCCATGAACGCTATAAGGAAGGCTATTTTAACAGTGGAGCCGATATCTCTGGAAGAATACCATGTTAAGGCTATAACGGGTGGAACCGACGCCGTAGTTGAGGTGATTGTTAAGCTACGTAGGGGTGACAGAATAATTACGTCGATGGGCGTGCACGAGGATATAGTTATGGCGAGCGTTAATGCGATGATAAGCGGGATAAATGTCTTAACGAGCCTAAACAACAATTATAGGCCAGTGGAGACCGCGGGCAAGCAACTTAGAGACCAAAAAGTTTTTAAGTAGCATACGCATACTACTATGCGTTTTTCTATATCCCTTGGAGGGTGAAAAGTGAGGGAGAGTCGGGTACGGAGGGATCGCTACCTCCATAGCAATCGACGGCTTCTGTAGCAAAATGATTCTATCAATGAGTGGAAAGGTGCACGGCGACTCTACGCTTTCAGTCTCCTCGATAAACATGCAGGCGGATTTTGTAAGGCGTTGTATGAGAGGTGTTTTAAGAGATGGCTAGGATGAGTGGAGCGAAAGCTCTGATAGAGGCTTTGAAGAGAGAGAAGGTTAAAGTGATATTCGGCATACCTGGGGGAGCAATACTGCCAGTCTACGATGCCTTATATGCTGACTCAGACATAAAGCATATTTTGATGCGCCATGAGCAATGCGCTGCCCATGCAGCTGATGGATATGCTAGGGCTAGCGGCCAAATTGGAGTCTGCATGTCTACTTCAGGTCCAGGCGCCACAAACCTAGTTACCGGAATAGCTAATGCCTACATGGATTCCTCGCCGATAGTCGCCATAACGGGCCAGGTTCCAAGGCCGCTTATAGGGAAAGACGCCTTTCAAGAGACCGATATAATTGGGATAACAACTCCAATAACGAAATGCAACTTTCAGATTAGGAGCGCGGCTGAGATACCTAAAACCGTTAAAATGGCCTTTTACATTGCCTCAACGGGTAGGCGTGGCCCTGTTCTAATAGATTTGCCGAGAGATGTTCAAACAGAGGAGGCTGAAATATACTTCGACGATAAGATAGAGTTTAGGGGCTATAAGCCGGTTTATGATCCGCATCCACTGCAGATCGAGAGGGCCGTTGAACTGCTGATTCAAGCTGAGAAGCCAGTTATAGTTGCTGGCGGAGGGGTTATAGCCTCAAATGCATGTCAAGAGCTTGTTGCCTTAGCTGAGCTGCTGCTTGCTCCAGTAGCCACCACGCTTATGGGTAAAGGCGTTATACCGGAGAACCATCCGCTCTCAGTCGGCATGCTGGGTATGCATGGAACCGTTGCAGCCAACTATCTAGTTCAGGATGCAGATGTATTATTGGCCGTCGGCATGAGGTTCTCCGATAGAAGTACTGGAAATATAAAGACTTTCTGCCCAAACGGGAAGATAATTCACATAGATATAGACTCCGCTGAGATAGGTAAAAACATTAAGCCGCATGTCCCGATAGCGGCTGATGCAAAAAGATCTCTACAGGCAATATATAGCCGCCTAACTGAGAAATTTAATAGAAGGGAAAGATCCGCATGGCTTAGCAGAGTTCAGGAGTTTAAGAAGATGCATGAGGATCTAATTAAAGCCGATAACGGTGATGGCGTTAAGCCGCCGGCTTTAATGGCTGAGATGAGGAAGATTCTGCCGAACAACGCGATTATAGCGACTGAGGTCGGGCAGAATCAAATGTGGGCTGCACTATATTTAAGGACATATAAGCCTAGAACATTTATAAGCTCAGGGGGGCTGGGGACTATGGGCTTCGGCTTTCCAGCGGCTTTAGGCGCTAAAGTTGCATGCCCGGATGCGCCAGTAGTCGACGTAGCTGGTGATGGAAGCTTCCTGATGACGGAGCAGGATTTGGCTACATCGATTGCATGGAATATACCAGTTATAGTTGTAATACTGAACAATTCTGTTTTAGGCATGGTTGCTCAATGGCAGAGGCTATTCTATGGTAGGAGGTATTCTGCCGTCGAGCTTAAAGGTATACCGGACTTTGTTAAGCTCGCTGAGGCATATGGTGCAGAGGGAGTCAGAGCTCAGTCGATTGAGGAGTTTAGAAGCGCCCTAAAAAAAGCCCTAAACAGCGATGTAACAACAGTTATAGATGTGCCGATAAGCCCAGAGGAGAACGTCTTCCCAATGGTTCCGCCTGGGCAAGACCTTAAAAACTTAATGTTGAGTTGATGGATATGGAGATAGAAGAGAGAGTTTACATGATATCTGCGCTGGTTGAGCATAAGCCCGGAGTCCTCTACAGCGTCTCAAACATGTTTAGGAGGAGAGGCTTCAATATAGAAAGCATATCTGTCGGCGAAGCTGAGCAGCCGGAGTTAGCTAGGATGACAATAACAATTAAGGGCGATGAAGCCATAGTTGAGCAGGTTGTCAAGCAGCTGAGGAAGCTCATAAGCGTTATTAAAGTAAGTATACTCGACCCTAAAGAGACTGTTGCAAGGGAGCTTGCGCTTGTTAAGGTTAGTACGCCTGACGCCAAGACTAGGACAGATGTGATAAATTATACTGAGATATTTAAGGGGCACATAGTTGATGTGGCTCATGAATCCCTCGTAGTGGAGATAACCGGCGATACAGATAAGATAGATGCTTTTATAGAGCTTATGAAGCCCTTTGGAATAAAGGAGATTGCTAGAACCGGCGTAGCCGCCCTCCCAAGGGGTATGAAGTCGACTAGAATGGAGTGATAAGGATATGGTTAAAGTATATTTCGATAGGGATGTCAGTCTAGATTCAATCAAAGATAAAACTATAGCCGTAATTGGTTATGGAAGCCAAGGGCATGCCCAAGCCCTAAATATGCGGGATTCAGGATTAAGGGTGATTATAGGGCTTAGGCCGGGGGGCTCCTCATGGGAGAAAGCTAAGCAGGATGGCTTCGATGTTTACCCAATATCAGACGCTGCTAGGATGGGCGATATAATCTTCATGTTGATTCCAGACATGGTTCAGCCGGCGATCTATAGAGAGAACGTTGCGCCAAACCTTTCTGAGGGAAAGACCCTGGATTTTGCGCATGGCTTCAACATACACTTCAAGCAGATAATCCCGCCGGAGGACGTTGACGTAATAATGGTTGCCCCTAAGAGCCCTGGACCGAGGCTCCGCGAAACCTATCTAGGCGGCTTCGGCGTCCCGGCGCTTATAGCCGTTTACCAGGATTACTCTGGAAAAGCTAAGGAGACTGCTCTGGCGATAGCTAAGGCTCTCGGCTGCACAAGAGCCGGCGTGATAGAGACTACATTTAAGGATGAGACTGAAAGCGACCTCATAGGTGAGCAAACCGTCCTCGTTGGGGGTCTCATCGAACTGATAAAGAAGGGGTTTGAGGTTCTGGTTGAACTCGGCTATCCGCCTGAACTCGCATATTTTGAGGCTTGTAACGAGGCTAAGCTGATAATGGACTTGATATATGAGAGGGGCTTAATCGGCATGCTTAGAGCTGTCTCAGACACCGCCAAGTATGGTGGGTTAACTGTTGGACCTAAGGTTATAGATGAGCATGTTAAGGAGAATATGCGTAAGGCCGCTATGAGGGTGCGCAGCGGCGAATTCGCCGGAGAATGGATTTATGAGCATAAATCTGGAGAGGAAACTCTTAAGAGGCTTATGAAGGAGATTGAAGATCACCAGCTTGAGAAGGTTGGCTCATTCATCCGCAAAATGTCTGGACTAGAGAAGTAAGTCTCAAGTGATTGTTCTTGAGCGGCATGACGATCTCAGAGAAAATCTTAGCCTATTCGTCCGGCAAGGACTATGTTAAGCCAGGGGATATAGTGGACGCTAGGGTAGATGCCGCGATGGCAAATGAGATAACTGGGCCGCTGGCTATACAAATGTTTAAGCGTATAGGCTTGAAGAAGGTTTGGGATAATCGACGCATAATCCTAGTGCTGGACCACCAGGTTCCAGCGGATTCCGTTAAGTCAGCTGAGCTACATAGGATCATGAGGGCCTTCGCTAGCGAGCAGAATATACCTTGCCTATATGATGTAGGCGACGGCGGAATATGCCATCAAGTCATGGTTGAGAGGGGCCATGTTAAGCCCGGAGAACTCATAGTCGGCGCCGACTCACATACATGCACGTATGGAGCGCTTGGAGCATTTGCAACTGGGATAGGTTCAACGGAGATGGCTGCCGTATTCGCCACTGGGAGAATATGGCTTAAGGTTCCGGAGACCATGAAAGTAGATGTTTCTGGAAGCTTCCGGGAGCCTGTGTCGCCCAAGGACCTGATTCTATACGTTATCGGCAGAGTTGGCGCTGACGGAGCAATCTATAGGGCTATAGAGTTTACCGGCTCAACGATACGCGATATGAGCATCAGCGGGAGATTAACTCTATGTAATATGGCTGTTGAGATGGGCGCTAAAACAGCTATAATTGAGCCTGATGAGAAGGCAATTCAATACGTGGGGGAGAGGGCTAATGGTCCATTCAAGGAATTTAGAAGCGACCCAGATGCAAGGTACGAGAAGACTCTAGAGTTTAACGTTGATGACCTTGAGCCTATGGTTGCGTGTCCACATTCAGTGGACAACGTTAAGCCGGTTAAGGATGTTGAGGGCGTCGAGGTGAACCAAGCCTTTCTAGGGTCATGCACGAACGGACGCCTAGAGGATTTGGAGTTAGCTGCCAAAATACTTAAGGGTAGACGCATCAAGAGGGGTGTTAGAATGCTCGTCACGCCGGCATCCACGGAGGTTTATCTGCAGGCTCTTAAGAGGGGGCTGCTGGAGGTTTTTATTAAGGCCGGGGCATGCGTCTGCAATCCAACATGCGGGGCATGCTTCGGCGGACACATGGGTTTACTCGCCGCCGGAGAGATCTGTGTAAGCTCATCGAATAGGAACTTTGTCGGCAGGATGGGCAGCCCGGAGGCAATGATCTATTTAGCCTCTCCGGCAACCGTTGCAGCCTCGGCTGTGGAGGGTAAGATAACTGATCCGAGAAGGTTTCTGGGGGATTCTATGTGAAGGTTTCTGGTAAAGCCGTTAAGTACGGCGATAACATAAATACTGATGTAATTATTCCAAGCAAATACTTGACTTCGCTTGACCCCAGCGAGTGGGCTAGGCATGCAATGGAGGGAATCGACCCAGATTTCCCGAGGATGGCTAGGGAGGGCGTTATAGTTGTTGCTGGAAGAAACTTCGGCTGCGGATCAAGTCGGGAGCAGGCTCCGCAGGCGCTTAAATATGCTGGTGTAAAATGTATATTGGCCGAGTCCTTTGCCAGAATATTTTATAGAAATTCCATAAATATAGGGTTGCCGGTTCTAGAGGCTCCGGGAGTGGCGGATAAGGTTTCATGCGGAGATCTACTTACAGTGTATTTAGATGAGGGTAGGATAGTCAATGAGAGTAGGGGTGAGGTTATATTGGCGAATAGGCTTCCAGATTTTATATTGGAGATAATTAGGGATGGGGGATTGATTGAGCACTTAATTAAGGTTATGAAGGCGGGGAAGGGAAATGAAGTATAAGATAGCCTTAATTCCAGGTGATGGAATAGGCCCGGAGCTGGCTGAAACAGCTATGGTTGTGTTAAATGCTGTTCAAAGAAAATTTGACCTCAACTTAGATTTTATAGAGTTAGAGGCCGGGGATGCATGCTATGAAAGGCGGGGAGCAGCTCTCCCAGAGGAAACTGTGGAGGCAATAAAGAAGTCACATGCATGTCTCAAGGGGCCTGTAGGTGAGACCGCCGCCGACGTAATAGTTAAGCTTAGAATAATGTTCGACTTATACGCCAATATACGCCCAGTAAAATCGTATCCGAATGCTCCATGTCTAAGAGATGACATAGACCTAGTTATTGTTAGGGAGAACACTGAGGACCTATATAAGGGATTTGAATTTAAGGTTGGAGACGACACGGCTATCGGCTTAAGGGTTATAACGAGGAGGGGATGCGAACGCATAGCTAGAAAAGCCTTTGAGATCGCCCTTAGAAGAGAGAAAAAGAGGGTTACAGCAGTTCATAAGGCGAATGTTATGAAGGTTACATGCGGCTTATTCGCGGAGGTCTGTAGGAAAGTTGCGGGGAATTATCCGTCGGTAACCTTCGATGAGCAATATGTTGATGCGATGGCTATGCGCCTCATAAAAGAGCCGCAAAACTTCGACGTCATCGTTACGACGAACATGTTCGGCGACATAATATCTGATGAAGCAGCTCAGCTCGTCGGCGGATTGGGGATGGCTCCCGGCGGAAATATAGGCGAAAACTATGCGATATTTGAGCCTGTTCACGGATCGGCGCCTACAAGAGTCGGCAAGCATACGGCTAACCCGTGTTCAATGATATTGGCGGCCAAAATGATGCTTGAGTGGATAGGTGAGAGATACTCTGATCAAACATGCTTAAAGGCCGCTGAAGTTATAGAAGCCGGGGTGGTATCCGCGTTGAGGAAGGGGCTTGCGGTTCCAGACTTAGGCGGCAGGCTGAAGACTGCTGAGATGGGTGAGGCAATAGCTAACGAGATTGCGGAGTTTAAAATTTAGTTTTGAGGTGTAAGTATGGAGCCGGGTTACATTAGGATATTTGATACAACTCTACGTGATGGAGAGCAGACTCCAGGCGTCTCATTAACCCCGGAGGAGAAGGTGGAGATAGCTATGCAGCTAGATAAGCTCGGCGTAGATGTTATTGAAGCGGGTTTTCCATCGGCGTCGAAGGGTGAGCAGAGGGCTGTGAAGGAGATAGCTAACGCGGGTTTGAGGGCAAGTGTCTGCGCGTTGGCAAGAGCATTGAAAAGCGACATTGATGCAGCTCTTCAATGCGACGTCAAGTATATTCACACGTTTATCTCGACTTCAGAGGTTCAGATGAAATATGCCTTAAATATGACTCCGGAGCAGGTTGTGGAGGCAACTATGGAGGCTGTCCAATATATTAAAGACCACGGAGCTTTATGCGAGTTCTCCCCAATGGATGCCACTAGAACAGATGTAGGGTTCCTGAAGAGGGTTTGTAAGGCCGCTGAGGAGGCTGGAGCAGACTGCATAAACATTCCGGATACAGTTGGCATAATGACGCCGAAGTCAATGGAGGGGTTAATTAGGGAGCTGAAGTCAACTGTAAAAACGCCGCTGAGCGTTCACTGCCACAATGATTTTGGACTGGCGGTTGCAAACTCCCTAGCTGGAGTCGAGGCCGGCGCAGCACAGGTTCACGTCACCGTCAACGGTTTAGGTGAGAGGGCTGGTAACGCCGCGCTCGAAGAGGTTGTTATGAGCCTACACCTGCTCTGTGGAAGGAAGACTGGGGTGAATACCCAGCTTATTTATGAGACTTCGAAGATGATTTCAAGGTTAACTGGCGTTGTAATCCAGCCTAATAAGGCTATTGTAGGCGAGAATGCCTTTGCGCATGAATCCGGGATACATACGAAGGGGGTTGTTGTTAAGCCAATAACGTTTGAGCCATTTGACCCAGGGCTTGTCGGCAGAAAGCGTAAGCTGATCGCTGGAAAACATGCTGGTAAACATGGAATTAAAGCTACTCTTGAGGAGGCCGGCTTTCAGCCAACTGAGGAGCAGCTGAAGGAGATTGTTGAGCGCGTAAAAGACCTCGGAGATAAAGGTAAGACTGTCACTGACGCCGACCTCTTCGCAATATCAAGGGCAGTTATGGGGAAAGCCTATGAAGAGAAGATAGTTGAATTGAGTGATTTAGCTGTCGTAACCGGTTTAAGGGTTCTTCCAACAGCCTCGGTTAAGCTGGTCATTGATGGGAAAGAGTATGTTGCGGCTGAAACTGGCGTTGGCCCAGTGGATGCTGCAATCAAGGCGATACAGAAGATCACTGATAGCCTAGTTAATGTTAGGTTAAAGGAGTATAGGCTTGAGGCTTTAACCGGCGGCTCCGATGCGATCGCCGAAGTTATAATAAAGGTTGAGGATAGGGATGGAAATGTTGTCTCAGCTAGAGGTGCGAGGGAGGATATAGTTATGGCGAGCGTTGAAGCCATGATAAGCGGAATAAACAAGATACTCTCAAGAAGAGTCAGACTGAGTTAAGACTAGATTTTTTTGGTTCTTTTCAGAATTTCTCCAGTTTTTATGGCTGTTTTTCTCTCCCGAAAACTAAATATTGCCTTTGTAATTTTATTAGAGGCATATTAGGGTGATGAATGTGAATGGTGGCTTGATTAGGGGGAAGAGGGAGACTCCATATTTTGTGGAGAAGCTTGAGGCGATTGAGGTTAACGTTCCAAAGAGCATTTCTAAACTGCTTTCAGAGATGGCTAAGACGGGTTTTCAGGGAAGAAAGCTCGGTGAGGTTGTTGAAGTATGGGAGGATATGCTTAAGGGAGAAGATATAACGGTTTTCTTCGGATACGCTGGGTCCATGAGCACAACTGGGCAGTGGAAGATAGTTAACTGGCTGATTGAAAGGCGCTTTATAGACGTTATAGTCTCAACCGGCGCAAATATATCGGAGGATGTTCTGGAGGCCATGGGTGGAACTTATTGGCGGGGCCATCATATTATTGACGATGAGGATCTGGCGAGGCATAGGATAGATAGATTCTATGATGTCTTCGCCGATGAATACGAGTATGAGGAGATGGAAAACTTAATAGCTGATTTCATGAGAACCTTAAAACCAGACTATAAGTATTCCTCCGCCGAGTTCCTACATTTATTTGGCAAATATCTTTCAGACCTAGGCGTAAAGAGTATAGTTGCAACAGCGTATGAGAATAACGTTCCAGTCTTCTGCCCAGCTATCGTTGATAGCGCTTATGGCATGGCATATATAGTGAATAGAAGGAGGAGTGAGGGTAAATTTGATATAACTATAGATCAAATGAGGGATTTTGAGCAGCTAGTCGAGATAAAGATTAGGTCCAAGGAAACCGGCGTAGTTTATGTTGGGGGAGGCGTACCAAAAGACTTCATTCAGCTAACTGCCATAGGCGCAAGTATAACTGAGGATGGAAAATATGGTAAGACAGAGCCGCATAAGTATGCTATTCAGATAACAACTGATGCACCGCACTGGGGAGGCCTATCTGGATGCACGTTTGAGGAAGCCATCAGCTGGGGTAAGGAGAGCAGGGGTGGAAGAAATGTACAGTGTTACTGCGATGCGACAATAGCCCTCCCATTGGTCTCGCATGCCTTGGCGGAGAGAATCGACGCGAGGAGAAATCCGCCGGACCTCTCGTGGTTATTTCAAAATCTAAAGTGAGTACAGGGTCTCAGAAACCTCGGTTTCACTTTATTTCACCTCTAAATCCTTCATTAATTTAGCGAAACTACGCCTATTCAGAAAGGCTGGTGGGCTGGAGCTTTCAACAAGGCATTTGTAAACCGAGTCCTCATTTAATTTTATCACCTTGAGGAAAGTTGGCCAATCAATAACTGTTTCAGATATAAAGGCGTGCCCGTCGCTTCTCTTCTTTACAACAAGTATCCTCCCCCTCCTGCAGAAGCGGGCTGCCCTCGGCGAGACTATAACTGCTCCTGAAGCCGTCGATTTAGCTCTGAAGCCTCCTTCACATGGAATGAGGGCTCTTGTTAAGGCAACGGTGTAGTACGCGTCGCTCCTCTGTGAATGAACCCTCCAGTACTTATTGGAGAGTATGGCTGAAACCAGGCTTTCAATTTGGCGGCGTGAACATTGCGGATAAGCCTTCGTAAAATGCTTTCTTAACTCATCAGCGTGCAATCTGAAGCACCATCTCAAAGTCTCAGTGGGCGTTCCCTTACAATTTATGGGCGCAAAAATATATCTTGTTTATTCACCATAATGATGTTTAGGTGGTTGAGATGCCCATTGACGTCGCAATCTTAATCTGGGTGGTAGGTATAGTATCCGTGTTAATCTTCTTAGTCTTCTTCATGGTCCTCCTCATTTCCATTCTTAGATGGTTTAGGCATCCGGGAGCCTACTATATACCTATAAGAGCTGAGGAGTACATGTGCCCAAGGTGCGGGTCAAAGGATCTAGACGCCGTCGGCATGAGGACATTGAAATGCAGGAAATGCGGAACAACATTCACTTTAAGAACTACTGTATTCGAGGGGTGCTGGATAATACCGTTTTTCTGGTGGTTTCCAATAACGCTCTTCACTAAAAATGTTGCGCCCAATAATATTTCCTTGGTAAGAGGGGAGCAAGGACCGTGGCATTAAATCTCTTTGTAGAATCTTTAGTTGTGATATAGAGCTTTCTCTATCCAAGCTTTCTTCATAGCCTCTATATTCTCACCCTTATATCTTAGGGAGTGGCCTGGAGCCATTATAACGCCGCCCTTCCTTCCTAACTTAATGCATTCATTAACCTCAGCGGAGACCTGATCTAAAGTACCTCTATCCAATGTTCTAGCGCTCACCCCGCCCCATAGGGTAAGATTGCCCTGAAAATCTCTCAGTATCCTAGCCCAATTATTGCATTCGCGTTGAACATTTAATATGTCGACCCCCATCTCCACTAATTCAGGTATCAATGCCTCTATGCATCCATCACTGTGAAGGTAGCAAAGCGCCCCAGACCTTCTAACGGCTTTGTAGAGTTTTTCATGCCTAGGCTTCAGGAATCGCCTCCACCATTCAGGCGAGAATAGAAGTCTGTCTTCCATACCCCAGTCATCGCCGTACATTACTATGTCAAAATTCGCCTCTTCAAGAATTATTTCTAAAATCTCAAGCTTGACTTCAACAACCATGTCCATTAACTCATTTACTGCATCGGGATACAGTTTAGACCACAAAAATAGCTTAGGCATACCGCCGACTAGAAGCCATGCTCTTTCAAATATGCCCCAGCCTTGATCTAGAGCTATAAGGCTAGTTTTACGGTTGACTCTTCGAATTCCTTCGAGAACCGGCTCAATTATCTTGCCTCTGGGCAATGGTGGAGGGCTATATTTATCTAGGTCTTTGAGAGTCTTCAGGGGGTGACCTGTTGGGAAACCGTCTGAGAAGGGGTCTTTAAGAGTCCATGCAACACCCCAATCATCCACGCCCTCACTTCTATGCTCAACTAGCCCATGTTCAACTATCTTGACAGAGCCATCGAACATTGGGCAGGGTAGCCACCACGGCTCCCTCCATTCAATAGCCGACAGAATGTTATCTTTTGGAGAAATTCCTGGCAGCATATGTAGGCACTGAATAAACTCTTCTCCAAGAATATTTAAGTATTTTCGAAGCGGTTGGAAGAAGCATCTCTCTATAATCCTTCGCAAAATCCTTTTAATACGCTCATCGCTTTTCTGACTTCCTTAAACATATCGGTGATTGTTGGACCCCTTATGCCCTTGATCAGCATTCCAGAGGCAATTAATGCTGATCCAGCTACATCTGAAATTATTGGTTCTGGGAAGGCTATAAGTGCGGCGCCAGCGGCGATCACCTTTGACTCTAAGCAATCTCTTCCGGAGCCGCCGATTAAGCGTCTAACGGACTTAATTGTCTGCCTAGTTTTGTCTATTTCTGTGGCGACGTCACT
>Ga0185307_1000701_pt1 | contig 20428 bp, 15 predicted proteins | sample LHCtaG_FD_128010 | JGI IMG/M metagenome (GOLD analysis project Ga0185307, IMG submission 128010) | Hot spring microbial communities from Little Hot Creek, USA to study Microbial Dark Matter (Phase II) - LHC4sed_matched (SPADES... | ecosystem: Environmental > Aquatic > Thermal springs > Hot... | reverse complement strand
CTAGTAACAATACCACGAGAACAACTACGAAGGTCCTGAAGTTATCGACTCCTATACTCTGTCTTCTCCGCACAATTATCACAGAAGTCAACACAAAGCCTAAAATGACCAAGCTGTGGTTGCCCCCAGCTTGGCCCTATAAGGTTGTTCCCCGTCGTGACGCACCACAGGTCGTACAAGTCCTTTGCGTAGAAGGGTGCAGTTAAGAACAACGCCCGTGACTATCAGCCCTCGTACACAGATTTCTTAAAAGCTACGGTAGAGGTCGCAACACCTAAGACGACTTGTATTGTCAGGAATATAGCCGTTAAAACCCACTTCATTGATTTAGCCACCAGCTGTTGGTCTTTCGTCTCCGCCCCTCAAGTACTTCTCCAGTAACCTATCCCACTTCACAAAGTCAGCACCTCGAGGGTTACTACGGTCAGCACCCCCTCGCTTAAGCCCATGTCCTCAGCAACCTCCCAAGCGAGCTTGCCGAAGAGGGAGACCAGATATAGCATGGTTGCTTTGCCCAACATGCATGGAAGCAACACGCGAAGGAGGTCATATCTAAGGAAGCCCAAGACTATGAATAGCAGGTCGTCGGGAAGAGGCGTCAACGCAGACAAAAACACCGCTAGCATCAACACGTACTTGCCCTTGACTTCTATGAGCTTTATCAAAGCGCGTAGTTGCTTGACCTACTGGCCCCCTCTAACGTGCGAGAGATGAGCCGGCCCACAGCCCAGCCAGTGAGCTCGCCTAAGCCTGAGCCGGTCCCTCCAACTATTGCGGTCACTAAGGGGTCTAATCCCTTGAGGCGAGGACGAAGATTATCGCCGTGTGGGCTGTTTCGTGGTTGATGTTTATTGGCTAGGTTTATGAGTCCTGATACTGTTCATTGCTCGGAGGCCGCTCGGGCGATGGGAGCGGCGCTCCGAGCCTGGGCGGGCTAACCCAGATGGGAGCCAGGTGCCGCTGGCTCGACGGCCGCCCGCGAGCCCGCGCTAATAGCTCGTGAAGCGCGGGCGAGGTGGAAGCCCCTAGGTGCAACGAGTGAGTATAAAGTAAGAGGATGAGCATCTAGGGACAAACGGTATCGGTATTATGACGCTGGAGGCTCTTACGAAGCTCAGCACAAAGAGGGCCACAAAGCTCAGTGAGCCAGTAACGTATTCGACGATTGCGTCCTTAAACAAGTACACGAAGGCGTTAATCGTGGTGAAAACGATCAGCTAAGTAAGTTCTTGGCCTTGATTAACGACATGAGAAGCACCAAATTCGTTACTAACCCGCGCTCTTAGCTCGCTCCATCTAAAATATCTTTCTGAGGTACTTATTTAAAAGAGAAAAAGAGAAAGAGAAGAGGAACAATACCCAAACGGGCGGTACTTCCTTTCCCACATCTCTAGCCTTCGCATTAAGCCCCATTAAAAATCAATCAGGGGGGCGAAGATATCAATGTGGTAAAGCCTCGCGCCTTCAATGGACGTCTCAAGTAATTTTTCTTTGGTCTGGCAAACCCTGCGTGGAGAAGACTATCGTCAAGGCAGTCACAATTTACTTTATAGTAGTGCTTCTCTTGATGTTGCTTCTCCCTTGGTCTCTAATGTTCTTGTAGCCCTCTTAGTAATCTTCACGTTGATAGCGTGGTGTTCGTGACCACGGCTGGGCTAGAGGTAGTCTGCGTTGGGGGGTCGGCGCCAGGACGAGGCGTTGGCAGAGGCAGCGCTACGCCCATGCTCATCACTGGCGCGTTACCAGTATGATACCATTCGACTCGATGGTCTTTTGCCTACCTCCTTGAAGTCATTGGTCTAATAGCTAGAGCTTTAAGTGTTTAAAGCTTCTTCGCGGAGTTGAAAATGCCTTGGGTAGAATTCTTGAAGTTAGCTATGGCTAGAGAGGCTTTATGGTATCTTCTATATAGGGCTTTCACGTCCTCGTCTCTCTTCACGAGTCTCTCGACGAACTCGACGAGGTCGCGACAAGACTTGGCGATTTCATACCATTCCTTTATTTTTTCCTCTGCCTTCTCTACGACTTCTTTGTCAGCTAAGCCGAAATGCGTAAGTGCTACCGACTCTATCTTGAGCTTCTTTAACCTTTCGAGTGTATTCAAGGCCTTTTCGTAATCGAAGGGTGGCGGAGTTGAGGGGATCACGTATCCATCAAAGCTTACTCCCACGGCATCCGATGGGAAGAGCACCTTTGCATCCTTTAAATAATAAGCTAACATGTGGGAGGCGTGCCCAGGCGCGTGGAGGACTATCAGTTCATCTCCGCCTAGGTCAAGCCTCTGACAGTCTTCGGCGACCACTATCATGTCTTCCTCTATACCTCTAGGCTTGCCGAGGACCTCTGCTAAATCCCCTAGCATGGCTTTTGCGGCTTCCCAGAGCCTCTCCGGGTTGGCTATGTGCTTGGCTCCTCTTGGGTGGGCTATGATTCTCGCAGAGAAGAATTTGGCCAGCTCAGCGGCTCCACCCGCATGATCTAAGTGAACGTGGGTAGGGGCTATTATCGTAGGCCTAACCTTCAATTTTTCTAGCTCTCCTATGAGATAGTTCACTCCGTTCCGAGGCCCAGGGTCTATCACGGTGGGCCTTTCATAGAGCAAGACGTAGCAAGCTACGTAGTTGGGCTCGTAGTATTTGAAGGCGTCAATCATGTGTATCCTGCTCATTTTTGGTTCCTCGACATTGCTTAGAAGTTTTTCAAGTATATGCCTTTATATGCCTTGCTGAAAGGCCCTGCCAACTTACAGACGCAGGGCCGTTTAAAGGCTTCTTAAAAGCGGTCCCGTCGACGTGCGTAGTGGCGTTGCTCGCGTCATTGCTTAATGTCACTATGCAGGTTAACAGAACCATCAAACTGAGCCCTGACGCGAGGGCCCGAGCTTTAAATACGTCTTACAAAAAGGCTCTTCGTCCTTGAAGCTTTTACCATCAGTCCAAATAGCTCCACGATTTGATGTGGAACTACTATTTTGTGGCTGAGGACGGCACTTAAAGGTGGCGAGAGTTATAAGTCATTGCCGGGATTCGACGAGGGCCACCCCTTCTACCTGGCTCACTGTTAAAGGCAAAGTTTGCAAGCTCTGCTTTTAGTATGCCGAGATAGAAATCAGTTTAAGAGAACTCCTTTGATGAGGATCAATAATTAGGTCTTCCGTTATCAGATTGCTTCCTAAAGGAAAAGTAAGAGAAGCTATTGAGAGGGTTGCAATGCGAAAGCTTCAAGGGGCTTTGAGCGATATTCTTAGGTCGCACAACTTCTTGGCCAGCTCCTTGATGTACTCTGCTTTTTCAAGCTTTTTAACCCACACCTGAGGTAGCCCCTCCTCGCCATGATAGGCCCCACCAATCGCTCCAGCCATAGCGGCTATGGTGTCAGAGTCTCCTCCAAGACTCACCGCATAGAGTACGGACTTTACGTAGCTGTCGTAATTCTTGGCGAAACAATATATGGCCGTGGGAACAGAGTTTGGGGCTTCGACGCCATTGCCTAACTCTCTTACCACGACCTTTCTATCGCTCTCGTCGAGCAGCTCGATGGCCTTCTTGAGCTTGCCTCGATAGACGTCGCTTCTAGAGAAGCTTGCCACTTCTTCGAGGTAATCTCTGGGGCTAAAGGGTCCTCTGGTTCTTAGAGCTAGGGCTATTGCGTAAGCCTGTAGGGCCGCCCCCTCCATGCCCAATTCGTGGGCGTGGGTAATAGCAGCAGACTTGTATGCTATCTCCCTTAGCTCTTCGACGTCATCGTAGTAGAGTAACGCTATAGGCGTGGTCCTTGTGGCCCCACCATTGCCTAATGAGCCCAAGCCGCCATAGAGCCTCTTAGCAGCTTCGAACCACGGGACCCCAGACAATATCATCCTGAAGACCTTAGGCGGACCGGGCCCATAGCCCCTCCACGGCTCTCTCTGCCAGTTGCGTAGGAGTGTCCAAGCCATGTGCTCTCCATTGAAGCCCCTACACTCGATAAGCGACTCAGCGACGCCGATCATCATGTGAGTGTCATCGGTCCACCTACCGACGAACTCCACGCCCACCAACGCGATGTCATCTGTGGAGCACCCCTCGTACTTATAGCCTAAAGCATCGCCTAAAGCGCAACCTAACATGCACCCCACAAATTTGGACTCCATGACCTTGCCCATCTTAGGCTCACCTCGATTTACGCACTCAACGCGAAAAGCTTTTCTCATGAGGCTTGAGCAGTCGAAGGACCTTGACTAGAGAGCAACCTGCAACTTTAGCTCGCCAGCCGGGCCGCGAGAAACACTTAAAATGCCTTTGTTACCTTCTCTCGCTATGTAGTGATCAGACTTGGGCCTTTCCAAAATAGCTACGACTAGCGTGCTATTGCTCCTGGCGGCACTGCTGATAGTCTCTTTGATGACTAACGACGTCGACTTGTGGATGATGTGGAGCAGGCTTGGAGATGAAGAGTTCTATACAGTCGTGACGACCGTGCTATACTATCTCTTGCCCCAGCTTCAACAAGGCCTTACGTCAGTGACGGCCTTGCTACTCTTTGGGTCGCTTAACATGGCGCTGAAGTACACTCTTAACTTATCGAGGCCGCCTAACCCCCTTATAGACGTCTCGAGGCCAAGCTTTCCAAGCGGACACACGCAGATATCGTCGTCTTTCTGGTCGAGCTTCTCACTCATGGTGGGGGACTTGACCATCATAATTATATCGCTGATAATAATCACAGGGATCTCCTTGAGCCGGATTTCTCTGAGGGCACATTATGCAGTCGACGTGGTAGTTGGTGCCCTTATAGGATGTGCGGTAGGTTGCGCGTCTTACTTAGCCTTAAAGTACCACTCTAAGAAGGGATCCCTCGTCGGCTATCACATAAACATAGGAGTTGCCGTGGTGCTGTCGGCCTATAACGTGATGGTGCTTGGGGCCGAGCTCGACTCTTCGACGGTCCTCTTAGGACTAGGCCTAGCGGCTTTAACCGCCTTGCCCGTCTTAAAGTTTGTGGAGGGGGTCAAACCCCTATCCTTACGAAAGTGCTTGCCTGCGTGATCTCTATAACATTGCTGTTGGGGTCTCACACCATGACGAGGGGTTGTGCCCCTTATATTAGATTCACGTGCTTCTACGTAGTCGGTTTATGCATATTTTCGATGGCTTTGGCTTTCCAAGCTCTTTTTAAGAGATTAGGGGCAAGCCATAGACATGGGTTATGTTCAAGGCGTCTTAAAAGGCTTGGCATTAAATGTCCCTAAAGGGCAAGTTGGTACGCTTAAGCGTGTAAGGACGATATCTCCCTTGACAACAAGAGGTGTGAAAGTCGTTTCAGAGGAGCAGTAGTAGCGCTAATTAGCGTGGCCAGGCTCATAATCGCTCAGCTTATTTGGCCACCTCACCGACTTACAGGCTGAACTCAGAGCTGGCGAAATAGTCTTGCTCTACCTCTTCACTTTAAAGTGAAGAGCGGGGTTCCATCAAAAAGGATCCAGGGATAGATTAGTAAGCGAAGCCTAGATTTCATTCATGGTGGGACGAGCTTGAAGGCTGCTCTGCTTTACGGCCCTCGGAGCTTGCGCGTCGAGGAGATTGAGGAGCCTTGCGCACCTGAGAGTTGGGCGCTCGTAAAGACCATCGCCGTCGGTATCTGTGGCACCGACAAAGCCTTCTACACGGGCACCTATAAGCTCTTCAAAAGCCCCCTCGTGCCAGGTCATGAGGTCGTAGGAGAAGTAGTCAAACCGCTTAGCTTGCAAGGCAAAATAGTCGTGCCAGAGATAAACTTCTCGTGCTGGCAATGCGAGGTCTGCAGGGAGGGGCTCTACACTCACTGCCCTCACAAGAAGACCCTCGGGATAGACTTTGATGGCGGGATGGCTGAATACTTTGTCGCTCCATCGAGCGCCCTACACGTGGTAGACTTAGACCCCCTGTCTGCTGTTGCTGTCGAGCCCTTAGCCGCAATTATAAACGCTCTCAATCAGTTCCCTCTCTCGCCCAACGCCTCTGTAGCTGTTTTGGGCTCTGGAAATCTCGCGCTATTAACGCTACAACTCCTAAAGTTCATTGGCTTCAAGCCTATAGCTGTGGTTAGGGAGAAGAGCAGGAAAAGAAAGTATGTCGAGGACTTGAGGGTAGAGGTCGTTGTGCTAGAAGAAGTCGAGGACTTTGTGAAAAAGAAGACTCCATCGGGTTTAGGTTTTCACGTAGTTTTTGAGGCCACAGGTTCTTCAGAGGGGCTCGACACAGCAATTAAGCTCGTCAGACCTCGAGGCCTAGTGCACTTAAAGTCCACGCCGGGATTGCCCTTCATTGTCGATATGACCACTGCCGTGGTGAAGGAAGTTAGAGTGATTGGTAGTAGGTGCGGGTCTTATAGAGACTTCGAAAAGGCTATAGAGCTACTTAAGCTTAGAGTCCTAAGGCCTATCATTACAAAAATCGAAAGGGGTCTCGATAGTGCTAAAGATGCTTTTGAATCCGCTATAAGGCCGGAGGAGGTAAAGGTCGTTATGGAAGTGGTGAACTAATAGGCCTTGCCTTTTAAGCGACTTCAGGAGCGACTTCGCTTAAATTAACTCCCTTATCACTTGAGCGTGACGTTGATGCCTGGTCATTCATGTACAATGCGCGCAGGAAGGAGCGTTGAGCTGATATCGTGCCTCGGTGCTCACTGTTCATCGAGGACAGGTACCTGCTGACCCTCAAAGCTTGATACATCTCGTAGTTCCAAAGCTATTCAAATGGCCTTAAATTGCTTTAGCTAATTTAACGAGGCTCAATACAAAACGTCAAACTCCTCGCTCAGAGATCCCATAAAGCGCATTAAAATGTGACTTAGTAAAAACCTTGACCCTGAAGCAGGGCTCACATGGAGAGAGGAAGTGGTGATATGCACGGTTCCCGTGATGTCACTACATGGCTTCGCATATGAGCTCGCTAATGTCCTTCACTTGTATTTTATCCTCGTACCCGAGGGTCTTCACAGCATCTTCGAGCATTGACAGGCAGAATGGGCAGGCTACGGCTATTACGTTAGCTCCCACTTCAAGGGCCTGTTTAACTCGCACTTCTGAGGGTCTCGGTCGGCGCGGCCAGTCGAACCACATATGACCTCCTCCACCACCACAACAGAGGGAGTCCTCTCTATTTGCTGGCATTTCCACAAGCTTTAGCCCTGGGATTGAGTTGAGGACCTTTCTCGGCTCTTCGAAAATGCGGTTGTATCTTCCAAGATAGCATGGATCATGGTAAGCAACCTCATAGTTAAGCCCCCTTTTGAAGGGGATTTTGTACGCCAGCTTCGCTAGTAACTGGGTATAGTGTAGGACCTCCACGTTCATCCCGTACTCGTTTTTGAAGCTGTTAAAGCAATGGGGTGACGTCGTAACGACTTTCTTAACCCCTAACTTCTCAAAGAGCTCTTTGTTTTGCTTGGACAGTTCCTCAAAGAGGCCTCTTTCTCCTATCTTCCTCATCTCCGCACCACAGCAAGTCTCATCGTCTCCCAGGATCCCAAATCTCACCTCAACAGCTCTGAGTATTCTTGAGAGTGACACTGCCATGTTTTGGCACCTAGCGTCGTAGGATGCCGCACAGCAAACGTAGTAGAGAATGTCGTGCTTTGCGCCGTCGAACTTCTCTATACCCAGCTTAGAGGCCCATTCACCCCTCTTGCTCCTAGCTCGCCCCCATGGATTTCCGTGGAGCAAAGTGAAGTTGAGGGCGTCTCTTAAGGTCGGCGCTATCCTCGCCTCCTCCACTAGGCGTTCCCTCATCTTAATGAAGCTCTCAACGTGTTTAATGTCGAGAGAGAGGGGGCAACGCTCCTCGCATGCCTTGCAAGTCCTGCATGACCAAATTAGCTCGTTTCCAACCGCTACCTTAGTGACGCCGTATATTTCGTTGAACATTCTAATCCAGCTTCTTGGCCCTTCAAATACCCTCTCATAAGCTAGGAAAGACGGGCAAACGGCGTTGCACGCCCTACAACCAATGCAATATAGCAACTCTTTAAAGTTCTCCCTGATGGTGCTTCTTCCGTTATCCAACAAGATAATTGATATTTGTGGATTCGTGCTCTGCGAGGTTGATGGTCCTCCTGTGCTCAGAGCTTTCTCAACGCTTTCAACTCGAAGCTCTGCTCCAATACCTTCAAGACCAAAGAGCCCTACGCAAAGGGTTTGCAGTAGAGCGTCTTCGAGATTTGGGACCACCTTCTCTAGACCTACCAGGAATATTATGTGCGATGCCTCGCGTAAACATCTTGTGATGTTCCTCGAGTGCTCCATGAAGAATATGGTGCCATCCTCGGCTGAGATCGCGTTAACGCCGAGGAGGGCAACCTTTTCTCTTCTCTCGCTCGTTCCTTTCTCAGCTACTGCCTCACCGCCTAGGCTAATGTAGATTGGAGCGTACGACCACCATTTGACCTCTGGCTCCACCTTCGGCAATTTCCAGTAGGGTATCTTCTCCTTTAACGGCTTAAAGCCCTCGAACTCTTCGTAATACGTTTCCTCTACCTCGAAGCCCTGCTTAATGAGCTCGTCCCTGAGCTCCTCAACGGTATATGACTTGTTAACTGAAATGCGACAAACCCCGCATAGGTCCTTTATCGCTTTTACAGCCTCTGTGGCGTCCTTAGCGTAAATTAATTTGATGTGCGGATAACGCTCGGCTATGGTGTCCTTCAATTTTTGTAGCAATTCTTCCACGTGTTCAACCGTGTATCGACGGATGCCCCTCAGCCTCTCCTTAACTTCTTCGTAGTTAAATATAGGAGTCCTCTGGCCAAAGCGTATAGTGAAGCGCCATATGTCGTACAAGATCCCAGGTACCTTATAACCCATCGATGGATTTACGACGACTACCTGCAGTGGTCTCACGTTGGTCACCTCTTAATTCGTCTCAGATAATGCGTTGAGGGTTTTGTGTTGGCTTTCTCGTAAAGCACAAAAGCCCTCTTCCTCTCTTTCATTAAAATTTTCGAAACTTCGCTCTCAGGATCATCGAGGTCTCCAAAATACCTTGCATGTCCATTGCAGACAGTCACGCAAATCGGCGTGACTTCTGGGTCTTTTCCGGGGACTTTGCCGTTTCCCCTCTTGTCAATCCTGTGTGCGCAGAAGGTGCACTTCGCTACAACCTTCTCCTTTATCTTCTGGTACTTCGACCTCGGATCCCTCTTCAATCTAGAAAAGAAGATCGGCAGGTCAACTTTTTCAAAGTATACTCGTGAATCGTAAGGGCAAGCGATCATGCAGAGCCTACATCCGATGCATTTGTCATAGTCTATTAGAACTATCCCGTCCTCGCGCCTAAAGGTGGCTTCAGTGGGACACACCTTTACACAAGGAGCCTCTTCACAGTGCATGCACGGCATTGGGAGGAAGACCCTCTCGACACTTGGGTACTTGCCGTCTTCAAAGTCGATCACTCTTCCCCACGAAACCCCTAGAGGGAGGAAGTTCTCAATTTGACACGCGGCTACGCATGCCATGCAACCAACGCATTTGTTGAGGTCTATGACCATTACCCAATGTACCATACCACTCACCACACGACCCGCTTCTCTCATCCCTCCGCTTTGTAAATCCTCACCTTTATTAAGTCGCAACTCGAGCCGCCAGCATCTAAGATGTCCATGTACACTCCCATGAGGTCACTAATGTTGGCCTCTGGTATTTCCTTCGCACGAGGGGCTACCCACTGGCCCAGCTGGCCGACGAGCAGGGCCACGTCCGGCCTCTGACCCTCTCTCACTATTGCCTTGCTCTTCGCCTTCCCATATGGTGACTCTATTATAACGATGTCACCGTGTTTGATGCCCCTCTTCTCAGCAGCTTCTGAGCTTATCACGACGCCTCCAAAATCGAGATACGTTGACGCTATGCCTAAAGCTATGGGATTAGATACGTTTGCCGACCATGCTAATGCAGGACTCCTGCTAGTAATTAACCACATGTCGTATTTTTCAGGGTCCACGCCGAGCTTCTTGTAAAGCTCATCCCACTCTTCGAGGAAGTCTTTTGCACGCGGTATGGCTTGATATTCTTGGAGCTGCTTATCCCACCAATGAATTCCACGTTCGTGAAGCCTATTTCTTAGCTCTTCTCCTACCCTCTTGACCCTCTCTTGGTAAGGCACCTCGAACCTTATTCCCTTCTTCTTAAAGACGTAGTAGAGATACCTCTCTAGCTTCGGATACGGCTTTAAGTAGAGGGAGTTCTCCTTAAACCAATCCAAGCCGTAGACCTCTTTGCCATCGCTCAGCATGGCTGTAGCCGCTCTACATAGCTTGTCCCATACTTCCTCCAACGTGGGCTTCTTGTTCTCATCCAGCCTGAAGTCGTAGTTCTTCCCCGAAAGCGGTATACCAGTTCCTGACCCCCTGTTCAGCCTCGAAATGAACTCTTTGAGTATGCCCAGCCTATCCATCAGCTCAATTATTATTTCCGTCATGTCCTTGGTGTTGTATACAGGTTTGACGACGGGTTGCTTGAGGATGAAGCCGTAGCCGTCCCATAGACTGTACCAGTGCTTCGAGAAGACGGAGGTCAGTTGAAGCCCCTCTAAATCGGTATGATCGGGGAGGATGAGGTCTGCATACCAAGAGGTTTCGTCTATGTAACAAGTTATGTGAACTATGAAGGGCATTTTCTTGATGACTCTCTCCATGAGCTCTGGGTCCCACATGGTCCTAACGGGGTTCGCCCTATATATTATCCAGACGTCCGGGGGGCTTGGTTGAGGCCAGTTTTCTGGCGCCTTGTCCATAAACAACCAAGCTAAAGGATACGGCGCGATCCCGCTTGCCCAACCCCTGCTTCCCACGAGTGGGCACAGTGCGGTAAATGGAGCCCTAAACATGACCTTCGGTGGCCACTTATCCTTCTCAGTCGGGTTTAACTGTTGGCGCATGAAGCCATCGCGGTCATCGCGCTCAACCGACGCCCATCGCACTTCATATGGCGGGTTTAGCCTGCTTCCAGGGCCTTTAACTCCACCTGGTACTTCTAGCGCTCCGACAAGCATCAGTAATACCGTTCTCGCCCAACAAGTTTCATATCCTCCTGGGCCGTTGTTAACCGTCTTCCCGAGCTCTATGGCGACGGGCCTATACGGCAACTTCTCCCCATCAATCTCAATGGTCGCACCGACGTTCGCGTACTTGAGGAACTCCTCAGCTACCTCTCTTATGGTGCTGGCTGGGACGTCGCATACCTTCTCCGCGTATTCAGGCGTGTAGTCCTTGACGGCCTCCATCAATAGCTGGAAGCTCGGTTTGCACTTAACGTTCTCATGCCTCCAGATAACACCATCTGGCCCCAGCTCAACACCGCTTACGACGTACTCCCCCTCTAGCGCGTAGTCCCTGATCGTGGGGTCGTCATAGGTCTTAGCCTTTCCATCCGTCGGATCCCATATTAACGGCTTTAAGGTATTCGGATCTCTCATGAAGTACCCATTCGGGCCCACGAGGTAGGGGCTGTTCGTCATCTCCTTCAAGAACTCTACGTCGCAGACCTCTCTCCAGTTCTTCTCGTGCAAGATGACGTGGATCATGGAGTAGAGGAAGACGCAATCCGTTTTAGGCTTGATGTAAATCATTTTATCAGCATACGCCCCGCTGACGCAGAGGTGCGGCTCTATCTTGACTATTTTCAGTCCTTGTTCACGCGCCTGAGCCGTCCTCCAAACAGGGGAGCCGTCCGAGGCGGTATTGTTATGGCCGAGTGACAATATGTACCTCGTGAGCGGCATGTCCGCAACGACCATGAAAGCCCTATGCCAGAACTCACCATACACGTGCTCTGAATGATAGCACTTCACCCCTTGACCAGTTCCTATGGTTAAGTCCAGCGGTCCTCCGAGCCAAGAAGCCAGCGTCGACAAGAGTGTTGGTAGTAGCCCGAAGTGTCCTTCCGGCGATCCAGCTCCTCCTAACGTCAAGGCAACCCTCGGATAGCCGTTCTCGTCGACAGCGCCTTTCTCCTTGACCTTCTTCAACTTATCGGCCAAGATGCTTAGAGCTTCGTCCCAGCTTATCTCCTTCCATTGAGGGTCCTCGTTCCTTCCCTTCTTAGGATTCTGCCTGAGGAGCGGAGATTTAACCCTCTGCGGATCGTAGAGCTTGTAAATTAGGCCGAAGGGCTTTGAGCATATCTTTCCTTCAGAGTGATGCTTAGGCGCTAAGCGGTAATTTGGTTCAATCCCGATAGCAACGCCGTCTACGACCTTAACTAATATCGGGTCTGGCCCGGCGTAACACTGATAGCAATATGTGGGGATGTACTTAATTTCGCCCTCTTCGCTCTTCACTACTACTCAATCCTCATTCTTGCGTCCACGGCGAATCCACGCTCAGGCCCTATTATGAACGGGTTTATGTCGATCTCCCTTATTTCGGGGTTCTTCTCGATCATTTTTGAAAACTTTAAGACGACGTCGACGAGGACGTTCATGCTTATTGGCCTCATCCCTCTGAATGGCCCTAGCATAGCCCTTCCTTTCAGTCTGCTGACCATGTTGTACACGTCCGACTCCGTGATCGGAATTGCCCTGAACTCTACGTCTTTATAGACCTCTGTTAAGACCCCTCCTATCCCTAGCGAGATTAAGTGGCCGAAGTGCTCATTGTACACTGCCCCGATGAGGAGCTCCCGCGTTTCGGGAGACGAAACGTCTTGACTGGCTAAAATGCCGTTAATGCTCACGTGAGCTTTGTACTTCTTAGCGTTCCTTATGATGGTTTCTATTGCCATTAGCGCCTCATCATCGGAGACGACTCTCTTCACCACGCCGGCGTCGCTCTTGTGAATTATGTCCGGGGACACTATCTTGAGGAAGAGTGGATAGCCAGGCCATTCGCTTGAGCTCTTCAGCTCTTTGAGGTATTCTTCAGCCTTCTTTCCCTCCTCATAGCCGATCACAACGGTTTTGGGGCATGGTATGCCGTACTCCTCTAAAACCTTCCTGCTCTCGCTTTCGCCGAGGACTCTTATCCCCTTCTCGTATAGTTCACGCAAGGCTTTTGACTTCACATCGCTCACCTCCATTACTTAGGTACTTGCGCTTCAGGGGGAGCAACAACGGAGAAGGCTTTAAACGCACCTCTTATCGTGTCGCAGACCAAGACGTTCTTTATGTTCTCAAGAGCCTTCCTAGTAGCCTCTTGCTCTACGCCTATTGGTACTACGATTACGGGTTTGTTGTATTGCGGGGCTAGCTCTGCGATGGCATCGACGTGACCGTAACTCCCGACGGCGGGCCAACCACTGTAATCGGCTATGTGTATCGAGAAGAGGACGCCATCGACGTTCTCGTCCTCCAGCACTGCCTTGAGCGCAGTCTTGTGCATCCTCATGGGACCGCCCATCAAGCCAGGCCATATGTCCACAGGGTTTCCTATCGGCAACCATGGTGGTGAAAGCTCTCTTATCGCCTTTATCGTTTTCTCTGATAGATCAGCCCACTCGAGGCCGAATTCGTCTGCAGCGTCTTTCGCCATGACGCCGGAAGCTCCGTGATGCGTTAACATGGCTATTCTCCTCCCCTTCATCCTCGGAAGTTTGAGAAGGGCGCTGCTGACCAACTGAAGCTCGTTATAATCCCTCACACGAAAGGCCTCGACTTGCCGCAAGATCCCGTCAAACACTTTGTCCTCCACAGCGAGAGTTCCAGTGTGAGACATTACGGCCTTTCTCCCGGCTTCCGTCTCCCCCACTTTGAAAACTATGACGTCCTTCCCTCTCCTCTTAGCCTCTCTCACGGCTTCGATGAAGTCCTTACCTCGGCCTGGCTTCGCAAAGCCTTCGATATGCACGAAAATTTGCTTTATGTTTGGATCCTCAGTGTAGTATCTTATTACGTCGACGTGGTCAACGTCGACGGCTGCGCCCACATCTATGGCCTTTGCATACTTAAATCTGGGAAAGCCAGCGAAGAAGAGCCCGGTTTGGCAGACAACGCCGATGGGGTCATACTCCCTCTTCTTTATTGGAATGAAGGAGGAGGTGAAGTTGTCGATGAAGTTGTGGGTCCCTAAAGTATTGGGGCCTACTATCCTCATGCCAGCTTCTCTAACGACCTTCATGAATTCATCTTGGAGCTTTTTGCCTTCTTCGTCAGCCTCCGCAAACCCTTGAGTGACGATAATAATGGACTTAACGCCCTTTTCTGCGCATTCCTTCACTATGCTGGGCACGATAGCCCTTCCAACGGCTATCAAAACAAGATCTACTGGACCAGGAATCTCCTTAACACTCTTGTACGCCTTTCTCCCTAAGACTTCGGTGTACTTTGGATTGACTGGATGTATCTCGCCCTTATAACCGAATGATATGAGGTTCTCCATGACGTTGAATACCCCGGGCCCTCTCGCTATTGTAGCACCTACTATTGCTACGCTCCTCGGGTTGAAGAATGGTTCTAATTCTTCTATTACTCCGGCCAAGTCAATAATCACCTCTAGGACCTCGATCTCAGAATCGGAGAAGAGGTGATAGAAGATCCTTTTTAAGCCTTACTCCCTGTGGTCTACTAAGGTGCGGTGTTGTCCATGTTATTGCTCAACGCTACTACAGAGTCAACAGAGGTCACTTCTTATGAGCGGGACAAAGCGCGACGAACAGGGTTGTTCCGCCCTCGGCCATGAGGACCATGGAGATACTCCGTTGCCCCGCGCGCTCTTCCGCTAAATGATTCCTCGCAAAATTCCCTCGTCTTGAGGGCTTGGCAACACCCTCAGCTAATGATTAGTGAATTATTTTGATTAGGAGTCCCTTAACCTCTAACTCCCAGAGGCGCATCTAGCCATTCTTACTATGTTTTGCGCCAAGCCCAACGCCAAAAAGTGAACACCTTTAAGCGAATAGAGGTCCATGTCGCCCAAGCCCACGCTATCTTAATCATCGCAATGATTAAAACGGCTCTCCACGACGTGGCAGCTTTAAGTGGGCGAATCACGTTAAGGCAGTTACGGGTGTCACGTTAAATCAAGCCATCTAACCTCTGAATCTCTCGATAACATTAATAAGCTCATTTTAGTATAGAAAAGGGACCCTAACTTTCTACGAGCACGGAGGGATCTTGGTTGGACATTCACGAGATTAAGGTGGGAGCGCCAGGAACGACCATACCTCCGTTCGACGATGTCGTAAGGAACGCCAAGAGGGCCGAAGAGCTAGGGTACGACTCCATCTGGTGGCCTGACCATCTCATGGGATGGATACCCGAATCTATATGGACTCTAGACGTAACCCCTCTGGTAATTAGGATGAAGTCGCCCCACGTGTTTTTAGACCCCCTAGTGACGATAGCGGCTGTAGCCGTACATACCTCAAGGGTACTTCTTGGAACGAGCGTCATTGAGTGCTTTAGAAGACACCCCCCGACGCTCGCCCAAGAGATCCTAACGCTGGATCACATATCAAAGGGGCGAGTGATTCTCGGAATAGGAGCTGGCGAGCTCGAGAACGTGGAGCCCTACGGAATACCGTACGACAAGCCAGCCTCAAGGCTCGAAGAGGCCATAAAGATCATAAAATTGCTATGGAGCTCCAAGGGAAAGAAGGTGAGCTTCGACGGGAAGTTGTGGAAGCTGAGAGATGCCGTCCTCGACTTAGAACCTTACCAAGAAGGGAGGTATCCACCGATATGGGTGGGCGCTCACGGGAAGAGGACGCTGGAGATAACGGGTAGGTTGGCCGATGGCTGGTTGCCCGCTTGTCTTCCAGTCGAAGAGTACAGAGAGATGTTAAATATCGTGAGGGATGCCGCAAAGCGCGCTGGTAGAGACCACAACGAGATAACCCCAGGGCTCTACGCGTATGTGGTAATAGACAGAGACCACGAAGAATGTCATAGACTTTTCAAAGCACCCCTCATGAGGGCTTGGGCCCTCACGGCTCCTTCGTTGATGTACGAGAAGCTCGGCTTCGAGCACCCCCTTGGCAGGGGATTTAACCCTCTGACTCAATACGTGCCGACCAAATACGCGCGCGAAGAAGTCATGCGAGCACTCAAAAAGGTTCCAGAAGAGGTGTGCGAGCACTACTTCCTCCACGGGACGCCGGATGAGGTTATCAAGAAAATAGAAGAGTACGCGAAGATTAGCGTACAACATATAGTGTTATGGAACCTCACGTACTTCGGCGACGCCATGAAAGTTGGCGAGTCCTTCAGATGCCTAGCTGAGGTCTTAAGATACATAAAGGGCAAGTGAAGGAGCTATGATGAACTGCGTCAAGCGTTAAAGCGGCATAGAGAGCGCCACGAAGTGTACAACGTAGCCCCAAGAACTTCTTTACGACCTCATACCATGACAGTCACATAAGCGGCAACATGGTTTCTCCACGTTAAGGAGGGTTGCAGCAAAGGGACGGGCTTTTATAATAGACGACGATAAAGCATCTGGCAAGAGGTCGTCCTTTATGACGACTTTTTTATCCTTTCGCGCATGCATTGCAGTTGTTAGAGAAGCTACAACAAGCATGAGCCCTCGAAAGTTATTTAGCTTGACGAATTGTTAGGAGTATGGCGTGAAGCGGACATGCAATTAAGGGACCTAATTAAAGGAGTTGAGAGGGGGTTCGGCGAAGCTGCCATAAAACTCGCTGAGGAGTTGCACGGAAGAGGCAAGAAAATATTCGGCTTGATCTCATGGAGCATACCAGAAGAAGTGATATACGCTAGCGGCGTGATCCCATTTAGGCTCTTTGGAGAAGCACGGTTGATCGAAAAAGCGCACGCCTATTTGCCCTCTTGGAGCTGTAGCTTTTCGAGGAAATGTCTAGAAACGGCTTTAAACGGCAGGTATGGCTGGCTCGACGGCCTCGTAGCCTCAAAGCTTGAGGACACGTACATAGCGCTGTTCTACTTATTGAGGCATTATTTGAAGCCGAAGTTCTCGTACCTTCTGCAGGTTCCGGTATTGAAGAGCGAGGTCTGTAAGGATTACTTCTCAAAGGAGATCTCAGGCCTCAAAAGCAAGGTAGAGGAATTCCTAGGAAGGACTGTGTCTGACGATGACTTGAAGAAGGCCATTAAAGTGTACAACGAGAATCGTCGACTGCTCAGGATGCTTTACCAAGCTAGGAAGGGGGATGACTTCCCCTTGAGCGGGGCCGACGTGTTGAAGATTGTAGTCTCAAGCATGACTATGCCAAAAGAAGAGCATTCAGAGGTAGTCAAAAAGATCTTAGAGAGTATCGGTACATTAAAGTCCGGATGCGAGCAAGGAGGAGGCGCTGAAAAGAAGGTTAAGGTGCACGTCTCCGGAACGGAGCTAATCGACCCTGAGGTTTTGCAGATAATAGAGGACTGCGGGGCGAAGATAGTCTCTGACGACTTAAACACAGGGACTGTCTACTTCTGGGGCGAAGTCTATGGGAACAAGGACCCCTACGACGCCCTAGCAGAGCACTACTTGCTCAAAAGTGCGCCGAGTTTGCTAATGTCGAAGCAACTTTCAAGAGCCATAGACGAGAGGATAGAGTACATACGCGCGTTAGTAGAGGAATTCGAAGCCGATGGCGTGGTGTTCTTAGTGGACAGGGGATGCGAGGTCATGGGGTTTGCCTACCCCCACTTGAGGGACGGCCTCAGAAAACACAACATCCCCTCTGTCAGGCTGGACTTAGACTACCCCTTTCCCAGAGAGCAATACGTGACCAGGATGAGAGCCTTTATAGAGATGGTACGCGAGAAAGGTCTCTAAAAGTTAAATATCAATGTTGAAAGCCTTCTAAAGTGCTCGGCTAAAGACGTAACCGGGCACAGCGTCGACATCGAGACAGGTTCTGTGATGAGTGCTTCTGGCCTGGCGACCTGAGGCCGTCGTAACGCTGTGTCATGACAGCATTTCACTTAGGCCATCTACATGAATACGAGCTTAAAACTTTGAAGCAGTAATTGTGGGCATCAACGTCCTTAAATATGACTTGAAGGCCTATTCAGGAGAGGTGAAGAAGAGGTGAACGCTTTTATTGAATTGCTACTCTGATGAACTTAGGTGACTGAGGTGCACGGCGTTGGCATAGACGTCGGATCAGCGTTTACAAAAGCCGTCTTAGCAAGGGTCAAGGAGGACAGGCAAATAGAGGTAGTGGCTTATGAAGTAATGCCTACAAGGCCCGACATGAGGGGATGCGTTCGCGAGGTCTTTGATGCGGTGTTAAAGATGGGAGGGATATCAAGGGAAGATGTGAAGGCTATAGTGGGTACTGGTTACGGCAGTAAGATGGTTCAACTGGAGGTCGGAGGAAGCGTCGTTTCTGAGGTCACTTGTCACGCTAAGGGTGCCAAGTACCTCTTCCCAAGGTGTAGAGGCGTGATAGACGTGGGAGGGCAAGATGCTAAAGCCATAAAGCTAGACGAAGAGGGTCGCGTAATCGGCTTCGAAATGAATGACAAGTGCGCGGCTGGCACGGGAAGATTTCTAGAGGTTATGTCCAAAGTGCTTGAGGCCAGCATAGACCAGCTCGGAGAGATATATCTCAAAGCTAAGAAAAGGGCTAGCATAACCAACACCTGCACCGTTTTCGCTCAAACAGAGGTTATATCCTTAATATCTCAAGGAGTCCCTAAAGAGGAGATAATAGCTGGGTTAATAGAGGCCTTCGCGTCGAGAGTCGCTGGCCTCGCGAAGATAGTAGGTATAACGAGGGACGTCATCGCAAGCGGAGGAGTCGCTAAGAACGTGGGCTTCGTAAAGGCTTTAGAGCGCAAGCTTGGTTGCGAAATATGGGTCCCCAAAGAGCCTATAATTGTGGGAGCACTAGGTGCCGCCTTGTTAGCTCTAGGCAAGGGACATGATCATCGGTAGACATGAGAGCTCTGAAGTGTAGGGCTTTAAAGTCCTCGGGATCAACGCTTTGTCCGAGGTTTTTGAGGGTTATTGAGAAGAGGTGCGGAGCTGAGCGTGATGAAGGGTGAGGAAGCTCTTCAGGAGGTCAAAAAACATCTTGAATGAGAAGATGATCCTCCACGTGATAGCTGTAGCAAAAATCGTGAAGGCGTTGGCGTGACGCCTTGGCAAGAACGAGGAGTTGTGGGAGGTCACGGGCTTACTTCATGGTATCGACTATGAGAAGACGAAAGACGAGCCGAGCAGGCACGGCCTTGAGGCGGAGAAAATGTTGAGAGACAAGGTACCCCTCGAGGTTGTTAAGGCCATAAAGGCGCACAACTTCGAAAACACTGGCGAGCGTCCTGAAAGCGACTTAGATAAAGCGCTAATCGCTGCCGACGCTGTCTCGGGCCTTGTAATAGCTACGGCCCTCGTCATGCCCAATAAGAAGTTAGCAGAGGTCAGTGTCAATACCCTAAGGAGGAAGTTCAAGCAAGAGGACTTCGCCCGGAACGTCAATAGAGATAGGATCTTGTTCTGCGAGCAGATAGGCCTATCTCTTGACGAATTCCTCGAGCTGGCCCTTAAGTCTCTAAGCGAAATAAGCGATGTCCTTGGCCTCTAGACCCTTGAGTTAGAGGACTATGGCCGCATGATTTCATTAAACGATAGTGCTTCACTTCCTTACACGTGCGAAAGCGTATATTCGAAGAGCTCGAAGCACATATCATGACACTTAAAAAGCTTCAATAAGACAATAGGACTATTCCTGCAGCTACGAGGAGGGCCCCGATCACGGTCCTTAAATCAGGCCTTTTCTTCGGATAGAACATATCTATGAGCATCGCGAACTTCTGGGCCAAGGCACTGAGGGGAGCGACTATATTGGCTTGCGTAAGGCTTAGCCCAATGAAGTAAATCGCGTCGCCGAGCCCGACTGCTATAGCCCCTTCGGTCAATGCCATGGTAAGCTCTTTTGCGTTGAGGGAACATAGCTGAGAGAAACCATTAGGTGAAAGTGCCGTATAACATGCCAAGAAGAGGGTTACAGCTAATATTTTAAAGAAAGCTATGAAGATGGGACCGAGGACCGCAGTCATCGCCTTGAGCATTAGCACTGCCACCGCCCAACAAAGCGCTGCACCGATCGATGACGCCACTCCAAGCTTAGATCTACGAGGCGTAACGTAGGGGTCCCCTTTATTGCCTTGCTTATCAACCATATAGCGGCTATTATTGCAAAAGATTCGAGGACTATGTTTATGGTCAGCTTTTCATTAAGAACGAGAACGCTGAAGGGAAGCGCAAAGAGAGGGTTAGGAGTAGGCTAGTGGCACTGCTCATGAGGCGCCTATCCACTTCAACTCGATGAAGTACAGCATGTCTCCCAAGGCCCATCCCACGAGGGAAGCGACTATCAGGTACATAGTCAAATTGATGTCGAGAAGGAGAAGGTACCCCAACTTCCTAAGAAGCTCGACGAAAATGAAGAGGACGAGGGTTGCGCTCGTGCTACGAACTAAGTTTAGAGTTGTTGGAGAGGTCGATCTCATGCTACTCCTATAGAGATCAGCTCCTGCAGCCCAACAAAGCGAAGCCGCCAATG
>Ga0185307_1000700_pt1 | contig 20428 bp, 25 predicted proteins | sample LHCtaG_FD_128010 | JGI IMG/M metagenome (GOLD analysis project Ga0185307, IMG submission 128010) | Hot spring microbial communities from Little Hot Creek, USA to study Microbial Dark Matter (Phase II) - LHC4sed_matched (SPADES... | ecosystem: Environmental > Aquatic > Thermal springs > Hot... | reverse complement strand
CTCCTTTTGGAGCTTCAACCCCAAGCCTTTCGAAAAGTTCCGGGTATTTGAGCGGAAGCTCCACCATCTCCCTAATCTTTCTAATTTCCTCTTGCAGCCCACCGATGTCTTCGTAGGTTACCCTCGGGACTTCTCGCACGGCAGCCGCGGGCTTTTCGCCTATGATGATTTGGGTGTCTGCCGTTATTATGACGGCTGGCGCTGGCGGCTGAACGCTTGTAACTGTCAAGTCCACTTTTCTGCCCATAATTCCAATGGGGATGCTGTCCCCCCTTGTAACAACTCTGCCTTCCAAAAGCTGGGCTAGATAATCTTCAGCACCTTCAATGCGCAGAGGCTCCGTGGGCGCAAGAGTTATTTTTGCGGCTTTTTTGGCTTCAACCTTACGAACGGTAACCTTTTCATCTATGCTTACGCCTGCATTGTTACGTGTATAACCGTCTATGCGAATTATCCCCTTACCGGCGTCTTCGCCGTAGCCGGGCCAACAAATAGCTACAGTCTTGCGTTTGCCACTAATCTCAACGACATCACCCGGCGTCAGACCCAGCTTCTCCATGACTTCCGGGTCAAGCCTAGCAATACCCCTACCCACGTCACGGCTACGAGCCTCAGCGACCCGCAAACTCACAACATTAGAGTTTGTCATCAACAGAGTTCTCCTTTTGAATCGCAAGTCTTTTAGCTATTAATATTAGTTTTGCCCTTATAACCCTTGCATTTCTGGTCAGTCCTTTTAAATTTTGAAAAAGTTTTTTAAAGAGAACGCTTCTACATAGTTGAGAAGGTAAAAACCATGATTGACATTTTCTAGATATTTTTTCTATACTTCTTCTTAGCAGTGTTTCTGTGGCCTCAGATAAGGCATAAAATGATTGAAAGTGAAAGATTGAGCCTGATTAGAAAAATAGAGTCAGCTACGGGCTCTAGAGTTATAACAATGATTCACAGGCAAGAACGTCTCACCTTGTTCGGCATACCATTTTACCGATACATTGACATCGAAGACTCTGAGCAGGTTTTGCGGGCAATTAGAATGACTCCACCCGACATGCCCATAACATTAATACTGCACACGCCTGGAGGCCTAGTTTTGGCTGCTTCACAAATAGCCCTAGCTTTAAAGGGACATCCAGCTAAGAAAACAGTTATCGTCCCCCACTATGCCATGAGCGGAGGCACATTAATCGCTCTAGCGGCTGATGAGATACAAATGGATCCATACGCGGTTTTAGGACCGGTAGATCCACAGCTTTCAGACCCGCAAATGGGATCGGTTCCAGCTGTTTCGGTTATTAAAGCGGTTAAAGTAAAAGGTGTGGAAAAAGCGGACGATGAAACTTTGATAAAGGCGGATGTTGCTGAAAAAGCAGTAAAACAGCTTGAGGAACTTGTCATCGAGTTAACTGTGGAAAAACTTGGAAGGGAAAAAGCTGAAAAACTCGCCAAAACGCTAGTTTACGGCACATGGACCCATGACTATCCTTTAACGCCTAAAAACTCCAAGAAATAGGGGTTCCCGTTAAAGTTGGAATCCCTTTGGAGGTCTATCATCTTATGGAACTGTATCCTCAAGCATCGCCAGTGAGGCCCAGTGTAGAATTTATTCCTTCGCCGTACTACGCCCCTCAAACCCCTCAAAGAAAGATGCAAGAAAAATAACGCCATTAGACATCTGTTAAACAGCTCGCAACAATTTTATGCTTATGCTTATTCTTTAAGCCATCGATAAATGGTTTTTAATGGAATATTCAATTTTTCTGATATTTGCTTCGCAGTATAGCCTTTGTTTCTAAGCTCCTGTGTCTGCTTCTTCATCAATTTTCTCTCAACTCTTCTGAATTTTGCTTTATTCTCAAAAATTACGCGTTTTTCGTTGCCGAAAAGAGAAAGAGCCAACATGAAAGCCCTTAGGTAGTTGTATTCTCTGTTGATGTAGCCTATTATTTTGACCTGATAATTTTCCGTAATGAATGTTTTTAGCTGGCTCAGCGCCTCTTCTAGCATATCTAAGGTTATGGCTGATGCGAACGTAACTTCAACCGTCCTGTTTTCAGATTTAACTTCGATTGTGTATCCAGTGTTGGACATTTTTATGCCTCCTTTTGATTTAACGTTTAATGGATTTCTTGTAGAGGCTTATAAACTTTTCTCAAATTAACATTTTTTCATAATGCGAAAAGCTTATATGTTCCTCTTCTCATTATATAAAAATGAAAAATGTGAGACTGACGGAGGTGATGCCTATGATGATTCACAAGATGCAAAGATTGAAAATGATCAAAAACAAAATAACCGATAGAGGGCCTCCGATACCCTTACTTTTTATATTTATTTCAAAGCTATCACACAAGCCTAACGATTTTTGTAGCCAAAGCTTTGAGAAGATGGATGTCCTACCCTTATTTTTCTGTGATTTAAAACGTAAAGTTTTTATATTGCTGCTTATCTTTACCGTTTTTCCAAGGAGTGAAAGGGAGGCCTAAAACGGGTTCGGCGAAATCGCGGTTTTTGCATCTCCCTTCTCTCCTTTCTCCCCTCGGAAACCTCTTTTCGCCGGCCCGTGGGCAAACCCTGGAAGCGTATTGTTAAGCTTGATTTTTGCTTTGGATTTTGAATATTGTTTTTGGGTATGTAAACGATTTATATGGATTCAAGATAAATATCACCGGTAGTGAAATCCCATGCTTGTCACGAACAAGGAGCTTCTGTTAGCCGCTAAACGGGGTGCCTATGCCGTCGGCGCCTTCAACATCCAAAACCTTGAAAGTCTACTGGCTGTTGTGGAGGCTGCTGTGGAGGAAAAATCGCCCATAATAGTGGCAGTTACTCCAAGCGCCATAAAGTATGGCGGGCTAAAATATTTGACTGCGCTTGTTAAGGTTGCGGCTGAAAACGCGCCGGTGCCTATGTCGCTCCACTTGGACCACGGCGAAGACGTTGAAACCGTCCGGAAATGTTTGGAGGCTGGCTTCACGTCGGTTATGATTGACGGCTCTCACTTGCCCTTTGAAGAAAACGTTGCCTTGACTAGGCGTGTTGTTGAATTGGCTCACTCCATGGGGGTTTCCGTTGAAGGCGAGCTTGGAAGGCTTACGGGAGTTGAGGAAAAAACTGTTGAGGAGCGGGAGGCAGTGCTAACCGACCCCGACGGGGCGAAGGAGTTCGTTAAGCGGACCGGCGTGGATGCGTTGGCTGTTTCCATTGGCACTTCTCACGGCGCCTACAAGTTTAAGGGCGAACCGAAACTGGACTTTGAAAGGCTTAGGCTTATCCGAGAAAAGGTTGACGTTCCATTGGTGCTGCACGGTGCCTCCAGCGTCCCCCAATGGATAATAGAGAAAGCCACTAAATATGGGGCGGAGCTAACAGGCGCCAAAGGCATACCAGAAGACCACGTTAAAAGGGCGATTTCGCTTGGCATAACAAAGATAAACATCGACACAGACTTGCGGTTGGCGTTTACCGCCACCGTCCGCGAGGTTTTGGCAAACCAGCCAAAGGAATTTGATCCCAGAAAAATTTTGGGTCCGGCGAAGGAAGCCATGAAGGAGGTTGTTAAGGCGAAAATGCGCTTGTTTGGGAGTTCTGGAAAAGCCTAAAATGGAGGTGGATAAACCATGAAGGTGGGTGTTTTAAGCGGGGGCGGAGACGCTCCGGGAATAAACGCCGTTATAAGAGCCATTGTTAGACGGGGAATCCAAACCTACAACGACGAGATTGTAGGCATAAAAGACGGGTGGCGAGGCCTACTGGAAGCCAATTATGTGCCTTTGGATTTGAACGCTGTGACTGGAATTCTGCCCCGCGGAGGCTCTATTCTTGGAACTTCGCGGACAAACCCCTTCAAAAGGGAGAAAGGTCCAGAAAAGATTATGGAGAACGCTCGAAAGATTGGTTTGGACGCCGTCATCGCCATAGGAGGCGACGATACTTTAAGCGTTGCCTACAAGATGGCGGATTACGGGCTTAAATGCGTCGGCGTGCCAAAAACGATAGACAACGATTTGGCTGGAACAGACTACACTTTTGGGTTTAACACGGCTGTTTCCATAGCCACAGAAGCCTTAGACCGACTGCACAGTACAGCCGAAGCCCACAACCGCGTCATAGTCCTCGAAGTCATGGGCCGCTACACTGGGCACATTGCCTTGCACGCTGGACTCGCCGGAGGAGCCGACGTCATACTTATCCCGGAAAAGCCCTTCGATATAGAAGAGGTCTGCGAATACATTAGGAGCCGCCAGCGCCGCGGGAGAAACTTCAGCCTCATAGTGGTGGCGGAGGGCGCCAAACCTAAAGGCGGCAAAGAAATTGTCTACAGCGAACGCATAGACGAGTTCGGCCACATAAGCCTAGGCGGAGTAGGCTACTTTTTGGCGAAGGAAATTGAACAACGCACTGGCATAGAAACCCGCGTGGTGGTATTAGGCCACCTACAACGGGGAGGCTCACCAACAGCCTTCGACCGCATATTAGCCACAAGATTCGGCGTAGCCGCCATAGACTATGTTCACGAGGGCAGGTTTGGCTATATGACAGCCCTCCAAGGAAACCACATAGTGCCAGTGCCCCTAAAGGGTGTGGTTGGCAAAAGAAAAACCGTAGACCTAGAACTCTACAACATAGCCAGCGTGTTCTTCGGCTAGTTTTTGGTTTAGGTCGCCAAAGTCTTCGCTAACTCCAAAAGTTTTGTGTCAAGAGGTTTTTGGTTTTTGCATGATTCTTCTAGGCTTATGTTTGTGATTTCGCCTTTCTGCAAGCCGACGACGCGGTTTCCAACGCCTTGGCTGATAAGTTGGACAGCTTCTTCTGCGAATAAGCTTGCAAGCAGGCGGCTTCTCGCTGTGGGGCCTCCGCCTCTTTGGGCATAACCAACAATGCTTAGGCGAACCTCCGCCCCAGTGTTTTGTTCGATTTGACTGGCGATTTTCCTTGTGTCGCCCACGCCCTCAGCCGCCACAATAATGCCGGAACGCTTCCCCTTGGCGGCGTTTTCCTTAACCGTCTTGTAAACTTCCTCCATGTTTAAGGGCACTTCTGGAACAAGAATAACTTCGGCGCCAACCGTTAAACCTACAGCCAAAGCCAGAAAGCCGCGTTTGCGGCCCATAACTTCCACGACGAAGATTCTTTCATGGGATATAGCTGTATCACGGATTTTGTCTATTTCGGCAACGGCCGTGTTCACAGCCGTGTCAAACCCTATGGTTTCGTCCGTTCCATAAACGTCGTTGTCTATGGTGGCCGGAACCCCAACAATAAGCACATCGGTTTCACGGCTAAGCTCCAAAGCACCCCGAAAAGAGCCGTCTCCGCCAATAACCACCAAGCCATCCACACGGTTAGCCGCCAAGTTCTCCGCAGCCTTTCTAACGCCTTCAGGCGTTTTAAACTCTGGACATCGGGAAGTCAAAAGGATGGTGCCGCCAGACTGGATTATGCCACCAACAGAACGTGGATCCAAACGCCTAAAACGGTTTTGTATTAAGCCCTCCCAGCCCCGCTCAAAACCCAAAACATTAAAGCCCTTCGCATATGCCAAACGCGTAACCGCCCGGATAGCAGCATTCATGCCAGGCGCATCGCCGCCACTTGTAACTAAACCGATAACTCGCATTCCACATCACCTTAACATGGCAAGATGCCCTACAACCAGTAAAAGTTTTGCTTTAAGCTGGAAAAGCTTCAAACTCTCATCTGCAAAAATTCATATATTCGCTTAATGACTATGATGTGAAGAGTGTTTGAAGAATGATAGTTTGCCAAAACCTTCATGTAACCTACAAGTGGCGCCAAGAACCAGTCCTAAAAAGAGTTAATGCCAACTTTAAGGGTAAATCCCTTATTTTAGGGCCGAACGGGTCTGGCAAAACCACCCTATTTAGGGCGATATGCGGTTTAACAAACATAAATTCTGGAAAAATCTTGATAGACGAAACACCCGTTGACGAAATTTACGCCAAAAAAGGTGTTGTTTCTGCAAACTTCCAGGAAATTTACACGCTTCTGGATGTTAAAGCCTTTGACTTGATAAGGCTTTACGCAGACCTCTCAGAAGGAGACGCCCAAATTGCTTTCAGCATTATAGAGGATTTTGGCATAGATTTAGGCTTCCTTAAAAAGAGGAAACTAAGCGAACTATCTTCTGGACAGCAAAAATATTTTGCACAGCCTTGGCACTGGCAATGAAGGCTAAACATGTACTGCTCGACGAGCCCTTTGAGGAGCTTGACCCGGCAAGGAAGGGGAGAATGGTCAAACACCTAAACGAGTACGACGGCATAATCCTCATCAACACCCATGAAACTTGGCTTTTAAAAAACCTACAGGACTGGGAGGCCCATTTAATGTTTGAGGGAATCATCTACGGGCCATTGGCTGTTAAAGACCTTTTGAAGGCAAGGATATCCACAACAGAAGAGGCTGACGCCCTGTTACAGTTGAGGCTTCAAAATAAGACCGTAAGCATTGTTCGGGAAAGGCACAGGGGAACATTGCTCACAAGCCTTGAAAATCTTGACAAAATATACGAGATTGCTGGGGGCTGACGGTTGACAAAATATTTATGGATGAACGTCAAATCGCTCTTAACAAACCCCCACTTGCTTTTCTGGTCTATTCTCTTCATTGAGTTTTGGGTTTTCATGTGGGCGTATGTTTTCGGCAACTATATCCCACAAATTGAAGAGGTTGTGAGAATTTATACAGCCGCAGCCTTCGGAAATCTGTTGATGCTCTCCCTAGCTGCGGCGTCCATAACCATAGCCTCAGCTCTCTTGTATGGGTCAAAATCCATCCGTTACGTCACAAAATACACAAAACTTTCTCCAGCACACTTCTTAGTGGAGAATTTTGCATCGGCGCTATTTGTTCTGTTGGCTATTTCGGCAATAATGTTCCTATCTGTGGTGGGTGTTTTCTACACCAAATTCGGATTCGTCATCATGCCGACAAATGCCACGGGGATTTCCTTCAGCGTTTTTCTTGGAATAGTGTTCATTTATGCACTAGCGTTTTTTCTAAACTCCGTAGTGGTGGTTCTTAGGTCGCCAAAATCAGCCTCCTTCATATTCTTCCTTCCGCTAATACTTGCCTTTACGGCCTATGCATCTTTATGGATAGACTTTGGAAACCTAGTCTACATTTCTCCATTTAACTGCATAGTCTCAACATGCTACTATTACTTCTCTGGAAAGACGCCCCCAACAGGCGATCTCGTATCTCCTATGCGAGATGGACGCACCCTTGTAGACGTGAACATGGCTTTAGCCTCTCTCATAACATGGTTAATAATACTCATGGCATTAAACATCTTCTTACTGAGAAAAATGAGAGGCGTCAGCATAGAAGAAATCAGAACAACCTAACAACTCAAAATACTTAAACTGAAAAGCAACCAGACTTCTCTAACGGTGGAAACTATGGAAGACTCATACGTGGTTGTATTGACAACAACATCCAGCAAGGACGAAGCGGAGAAAATTGCCAGTTCACTGTTAAAGGAGAGGCTAATCGCATGCGCCAACATAATCGGCCCGGTGCATTCGTTTTTCTGGTGGCGGGGCAAAATAGACACAGCTCAAGAACACTTAATCCTAATGAAAACCAGAAAAGACTTGTTTGGCAAAGTTTCCGAGCGGGTGAAAACGCTCCACAGCTACCAAATCCCAGAAATAATAGCCACACCAATCATTGAAGGTTCAAAAGAATACTTGAAATGGCTTGATGAAAGTTTAAGGTAAAGTTTTATAGTTTTCGCTGCTCATTTTTCTTTTGGCGGTGGGTCTTAGGCGGGGGGCTAGGGGTCCCCTGTACCGTAAACCCCCTATATGACGGGCCGAAAGCTGAGGCTGAGGCGTCTGTGGCCGCCCAACCCCCTCTCTTCCGAAGCTGTGACCATCCGTCCCTTGGGGTCGGCGGTCGCCGGGCGGCCTCCGTAGGGAGGCTTGCCACGGCGTTTGCCGGGTGAACCTGGCTAGGCCCGGGAGGGAGCAACCTAAGCCTGGACGTTCGGCGCTCAAGGGGGTGCGGGTGCGAGTGTAGGGTTTGAGGGGGTGGGCGGATTCTAGGCGTCGAACCTCAGTGACCCACCGCCGCTTCTAGCCTATAAGCCATAATGGAGTGCGGAGTGCTTGGGGTTTGGCGATTTCTTGTGGGGTGTTTCTTCAAGCGGTTTTCAGTTTGAGATGGGCGACCTATCTGGAGAAAGTGTTGATGCGAACACTGACTGGTTTGTCTGGGTGCATGACAAGGAAAACTTTAGGAGGGGCGTTGTGAGCGGCGATTTTCCGGAAAACGGCGTAAACTATTGGGGTTTATACGCCAAAGACCATGAAATTGCTAGGAGACTTGGACTAAACGCTTACAGGATTGGCTTGGAGTGGAGCAGAATTTTCCCAAAAAGCACGGCTGACGTTGAGGTTGGCATTGAAAGGGCTTCGGACGGAAACATTTCAAACATAGACTTGGACGATAAAGACCTAGAGGCTTTTGAAAAACTGGCGGATAAAAAAGCACTAGACCATTATAGGCTAATCGTTGAAGATTTAAGGACGAAAGGCTTCAAAGTTTTCGTCTGCCTAAACCATTTCACGCTTCCGTTGTGGATTCATGACCCGATAACTACGCGGGCTACAAGGCTTAAACGGGGACCGAGAGGGTGGCTTGACGAAACCACTGTTGTCGAGTTCGCCAAGTACGCGGCTTACGTAGCTTTCCGTCTAGGCGACATCGTCGACTACTGGGCAACCTTCAATGAGCCTATGGCTGCAACCTACTGGCTAGAATTTTCGCTGGAATTCCCGCAATACCTGAAATTGTGCCAAACTATGGGTTTGGATGTCAACCAAACAGCGTTTCAGCCGTTGGAAAACCCACGTCAGACATGGGTTGGGAAACATATCCGGAAGGTTTGCTTGAAGCTTTAAAAGCGATGGCTGGTTTTGGCAAGCCACTTTACGTAACAGAGAACGGAGTGGCTGACGCTGAAGATAAGCTTAGACCGAAGTTCTTGGAAGAGCATGTTGCGGTTTTAGAGAAAGCCGTAAACGAGGAGAAGTTGGATGTTAGAGGCTATTTTCATTGGGCTTTAACCGACAATTACGAGTGGGCTAAAGGCTTCAAAATGAAGTTCGGCTTGTACGCCGTAGACCTCAAAACCAAAAGGCGAACTCCGCGGAAAAGCGCAAAAACCTACCAGCGGATAATCGAAAAATCTAGAGGGATCTAGACGCTATTGGTTTTATGGCAAGCCAAACCATGTTCGAAAACGCTAAATCTTTATGGCGTAAACCTTAATGTCAGCTGGAGTTGTAGACATGCCTCATAACGAGCTTCGCAGAGACTATTTACTTGACCGCTGGGTTGTTATAGCCACAGAACGGGGACGCCGCCCAACGGACTTCGCCAGAAAAGAAAAACCCCAAGCCAAAACAGGTGTTTGCCCCTTCTGTCCTGGAAACGAGCACATGACCCCGCCAGCGGAACTCGTCTACATAAAATCTGACGGCAAAATTGAGAAAGTGAAGGATGAGAATAGTTTTAGGTACAAGAACTGGTTTGTCCGGTGTTTTCCAAACCTTTATCCGGCTTTCACTCCGCCGCAAGAAGAGGCGGACAGTGGAGGAGGAAAAAACGTTGTAAAAGGCGATTTGGCTTTGGCTGTTGGGCATCATGAGGTTTTGGTTGAGTCCCCAAACCATGACGAGCATCCTTCTGACGCCAGTGTTTCACAGCTCTTGCATGTCGTGAACGCATACGTGGATAGGCTTCTCGAACTAGCTTCGAAGCCCTATGTTAGGTACGTTTCCATATTCCGCAACCACGGCCTAGAAGCAGGCGCGTCGCTTTCTCATGCTCACAGCCAAATCATCGCAACGCCTTTTGTCCCCAAAATTGTTGAAGAGGAGTTACGGGCTAGCGAAAAGTTTTGGAGAGAGAAAGGCGAATGCATATTCTGCAACATTATAAAGCGTGAAAGGGAAGGCCCCCGCTTTATAGCTGAAAACCAAGGCTTTTTCGTTTTTGCGCCGTGGGCAAGCGTCAACCCCATGGAGTTCTGGATTTTCCCAAAAAGGCACATGTCAAGCCTTCTTGAAATCACGGAAAACGAGAAAACAAGCTTTGCTAAAATCTTGAAGACATGTCTTAGTGCCTTGAAAAATTTGTTAAACGACCCGCCATACAATTTTGGCTTTCACATAAGCCTCGACGAGAAAACCCGCCAACACTACCATTGGCACCTAGAGGTTTATCCAAAACTAGCCGTTTGGGCCGGCTTCGAAAAAAGCACAGGCGTATACATAAACACTGTTTCGCCGGAAAACGCCGCTGAAAGCCTCAGAAAGGCCATATCGCCCTAAAATTCATGGATCTCCCGCTCAAATCTCGGTCTTAACAACAAAACGTCTTCTACGTAAGCCCTTAAAGGCTCAGCTACACTCCAAGCTTGGGCTATGCAGCCTCTCGGAGTGTGCGGGGGGTCTCCATCAAAGATTTCGCTTACATTGCTAAGCCCAGCCTTAAACACTTGTTCGGTGAGAAGCGTAGCGAGAAAGTTTTTGAACGCATATTCACGTGCATGCCCGCCGTAACCCTCAACTTTAAGGTAGGCCGTTGTGAAAGGTCCAAGAAGCCAAGGCCAAACAGTGCCGTTGTGGTATGCCAAGTCGCGGCTTCGTCTATCGCCTTGATAAACGCCCACATACCGTGGGTCGCTTTTAGCAAGGGTTCTTAAACCATAAGGCGTTAAAAGCTCGCGGCGCACAACATCCACGACCATTCTGCTTTTCGCCTTATCCAACATGGGGGAGTCCAAGGAAACAGCTAAAATCTGGTTGGGTCTAACAGACGGGTCGCCGCGGTCTTGCACATCTACAACGTCGAACAAACAGTTTTTCTCGCTGTTCCAAAACTTTTCGTTAAAGCTTACCCTCGCCTTTTCAGCTAGGCTGGCGAACTTTTCAGCTTCATTTGTCTCCCGGAATTTTTTGGCTAGAAATTCAAGCGTTTTTAGGGCATTGTACCATAATGCTTGAACCTCTACGGCTTTGCCTTCTCTTGGCGTTGCCGGTTTTCCATCCACCATGGTGTCCATCCAAGTCATCCGTGGACCATGCAAAATAAGCCCGTCACCGTCCACCCGCATGTCTGCATGTACACCCTTGACCATATTTTCCACAAAAGTTTTCAAGTTTTCCCACAGATTTGCCTGTACAAAAGCGAAATCGCCAGTGTACTTTAGATATTGGAGAACTGCATTCACAAACCATAAGGTGGCGTCCACACAGTTGTACATGGGCTGTCCATCCAAATCTGAAATAAAGTTTGGAATCAAGCCGCCAGACGAATACTCTTTAAACCTTAAGAAAACACGTTTAGCATCCTCAAATCTGCCAGTTGTAAGCATAAGCCCCGGCAACGCGATGAAAGTGTCTCTGCCCCACTCTTCAAACCAATGATAGCCAGCCACCACAGACCTCCCGGCTTTCACAGCCTTACCTAAAGCTTCAACGACAAAGGCGTCTGCGGCCAAAACAAGCCAGCTAAGCCAGTCTTTCGCTTCCATGGTGCCATGATCCTCGTAAAACTTTGAAAGAAGCCTTTCACGACGTTCAACCTCAACCTCATATAAGCCTTCAAGATCATAGACTGCTGCAGGCATTTTGTCCGCAGTTTCCTCCGCAGACGTTTCGTCTTGGCTGGCAACAGCCACCAACGCAAATTTTCCGCGGGTTTTTCCCCCAACTTTGAACGTGAAGAAGCCCGGCTGGAACCAGTCGTCTAAGCAGCTTTCTCCACGGGCGTGTTCCTCGCGGAAATAGACTTTCTCCAGCCATTTTTCAGATTGGTGGTAAACGCCATGCACAGCCTCCATAATTACCGTGGCCTTGGGTGCTTCAACGTTAATTTTCACTCTCCTTCCGTGGCTTTTCTGGGCAAATACTGGAGGGTTCCGCCATTGATCCACAACGGCATGAAAGTGTCTGCACGCAAAAACTGGAAAAACATGCACTTCAACTTCTGAAGCACTCCCGTTTTCAACAGTGTATAAGGCTATTGTGGCGTTTTCTCCACGAGGCATAAAAATTGTTTTTGAAAACTTCACATTCTGTAAAGCGTAAACATACATTGGGAAAGGTGAAAGGTAAAACTCTTCTATGAACTGGAATCCGTGGGGATATATTCCGCCCTGAAACTCGTTGGCGTAAAGCGGATAAAACATATTTCCAAGCTTCAACTCTTCGTCAAGCTTAGTCACGCAGACCATGCGTTTTCTGGGCGGATGGAAAGCCGCCACAAGAATTCCATGATATTTCCGAGTGTTCACACCTAAAACAGTGGAGGAAGCGTATCCGCCTAAACCATTGGTTATAAGCCACTCTTTCCCAAGAAGCGCGTCAGTTTTTGAAAGCTCTTCACCTTTTATGCGAATTTGAGGCGTCAACCCAGACATTTACGGCATCAACTTCGCCACATTTTTATTGCGTGGCACACCGAAAAAATTTGCCACAGGCTCGCATTTCGTTCTAAACAGCAACGCATGGGGCTTTTCAAGCTTATACTCCGTCAAGGTTTCAGCGTAGCCCATGCCCTTCGCGAAAACCATATCTACAGACTTGTAAATGTCCATAAACTCGGCTGAAACCTCTTTGGGCGACAAACCCACTACATCCGTGCCGGTGGTTATAACTTTGTCCGCAATTTTTGTCATGCCCGAGACTTCAGCATCTTCCATGGTCGCGTCGGTTATAACAGGTCCGCCTTTAACCGCCACTATGACTGTTAACCCCATGTCTTTAAGCTGCTCCACGACAAGCGTGTCAAAGACAATTTCTCCAGCATTGTCCGTTAAATAAAGGACTTTGCTTGAGCTTCTGGCAACTTCGTAGATTTTGCCAAGGTCATCGACCACAAGGTCTTTCGCAGCGTTCCTTAGGCTTTTCTTCAAACCGTTAAAAGTGAAATTGTGTCCGGGAATATCGAATTCCATGATGTTTCCAACCATGGCGCAGAGGCAAGCCCGCTTAAACCTATCCTGCAATGTGTAGCCTTCTTCAACAAGTTTTCTTGCATAGGGCAAAAGCTTCAAAGCATTTTCATTGCATAAACGTTTGTTCCTTTTATAAGGGTCGCTGTTGCCAGTCACCCGCTTAACAATGCGGTCCCTTTTTGTGCCTAAATCCGCTGGCACCGCGGAAGGTTTAAACTCTTTTTTCAGCATGTGGATAAGCTCTATCATGGCTCTGAAACGTAAAGCCGGATTCGCAGTTGCCATTTTAATTTCAGCTGCCGCTCGGTTAATAATGCATGCTGCACATTCAGCTTCAACCTTCAATTGAATGGTCGCTCCTTAAACGCTTGTTTTTGCTTTTTCGGCGAATTCCAGCAAAACCCTATATGGGTTTTTCGCCTTAACAACGGCGCTTGCCACCAAAACCCCTTGGGTGCCAAGCTTTAAAGCGGCTGCCACATCCTCACCGTGGCTTATACCTGCCCCACACAGAACGGTAACCGCTGGGTTTACTTCCTTAACTAGGCGGAGGGTAGCTGTTACGACCTCTGGTTTAGCCTTTGAAACCGATATGCCGGTGCATATAAGTTCTGGAGGCTCCACAGCCACCATGTCGGGTTTTAGGGCTGCTGCCGCCGCACTTACGCTTTGATTGTTAGCACATACAACAGAGATAAGTCCTCTTCCACGGGCTATTTTTATGGCTGCGTCTATTTCAGAAAGCCTCAACTGTCTTTCAGAATGATTAATTAGGGTTCCGACAGCCCCAGCCTCCCTAACGGCGTCTGCAAGCACATAACCCGTGTAGTTTCCAGGCTCAATGGGGTCTATGTGCTGGGCGAAAACTGGAATCTCAACTTTTTCGGCGACTGGAGCTATGTCTGTGAACTGGGGTGCCACACATATGGAGACTTGGGTTTCACGGCTAACTTTTTCGGCTGTTTTTGCCAGCTCAACAGCCTTTCTCCCAGTAGCCTCAAGGTAAGTTTTAAAATTGACTAGGATTAAAGGGGTTTGAATTTTTAAGGACAAAGGTTTCACCTAACACTTTCTGGTTTTAACGCTAACCACCTATATCTTTTTGGATAAAAAGGGAAATTGGGCGTCCGCTACTTTTCTTTTCTTCCACCCGGAACGAAGACTGCCGCTGCAATAACGGTGGTCCACAAGCCGTTTTTGTCGCCTGTGGCAGACTGCGTTATGTTGGTTGTCTTGATTATTAGTCCGCTGGCTCTGAAAAGCTGTTTTCTCTCGTCCCAAGCGGTTTGCGGATCGAAGGGTATGCCCATGGTTGTGGCAAGCATGGTTGCAGCCAAATCTTCAGCGTACTCTCCAGCCGCCTCATCTGTCTGCCCAAAAGAATGGTGCTCTGACAAGTAGCCATAATTGTTCTTGCCCGATGGTATTGCTACTCCAATGGAAGCAGCAATAAGCCTATGCGGCTCGTTTGTCTGGTTTTTGGCCAAAACACAAAAGGTTATTTCGCCCGGCCTAAGCATTTTTAGACCTTTCTCTTTTGGAATTAGTTTGCAGCCCGGCGGAATTATGCTTGAAACGTTCACAATGTTGCAATGTTGTATTCCAGCGTTCCTCAAAGCCAACTCGAAGGATTGCAGTTGCTCCTTGTGTTTTCCGACGCCCTTTGTTAGAAAGAAGTATTTGGGTATCATTTTGCCATCAAAATTACAGCATTCGCCTTAAAAACTTTATCCCTCAGCCAGTATAACGAAAACACTTCAGTCTTTGAGTTTTTGAACAGAAAACTGTTTTTTAAGTTTTCGGTAAACCTTGGGAGGAGAGAAAAGCATAACAAAGGTTAAACATATTTTTCAATGAGGCTTGAGAGTGCCAGCTCCGGCGTACCGCAGCGTGTTCAAGGATGAATCGAAACTTGACTTGAATTATGTTCCAAGGAGGCTTGTCCACAGAGAGGTGGAAATGCGTCTTTTAGCCGAGTTTTTCAATTTCCTTTTAACAACTCCAGAGAAGATGGCTCAAAGAGTCCTCATTGTTGGGGATGTGGGAACTGGTAAGACGGCGCTTTCTCAACGTTTCGGGTTAGACCTAGCCCAACAGGCTAGGCAGCGAGGCGTAAATCTCCATTATGTTCATGTGAACTGTCGCCAGTATCGTGGAAGCCTCTTCCTAATACTTCACCATGCAGTTTCAGTTTTTCACCCGGGCTTCCCTAAAAGGGGGTTTTCAGCCGAAGAGCTTTTGAACATTTTCCTCCAAGTTTTGGACGAAAGCAACGCATATGCTCTTTTAACCCTTGACGAGTTTGAAAGCCTAATCGAGAGGGAGGGCTCCGAAGCTGTTTACAAGCTTACTCGTTTACAGGAGGCTAGGCTGGGCAAGCCTCAAAGAGTTTCGATTATAGGCATTTTGAAAAGCCTAAAAGCCATCGAGGGCTTGGACGCCAGCACAAGGAGCACTCTTCAATCCAACATTATAAGGCTGGAGAAATACTCCAAAGAACAGCTTGTAGACATTGTAAACGACCGAGTCGAATTAGCCTTCAAGCCTTTAACGGTTCCAGAGGAAACAGTTGATCTCATCGCTGAACTTGCCAGTATAGAAGGTGGAAACGCCCGTTTCGCCATAGAACTCTTATGGCGGGCTGGAAAATATGCGGACGCTGAAGACTTGGGCGTTGTATTGCCTGAATGTGTTAGAAAAGCCGTTTCAAGCATATTCCCCGTCGTTAAGAAAGGCGATTTGGCAACCCTAAGCCTCCACGAGAAGCTCTTTCTCCTTGGCATAGCGAGATTTTTCAAGGAAAACACGGACAGAGCCTATGCGTCTCTAACGGAAGCTGAAAAGGCGTATGCCGTTGTATGCGAAGAATTTAACGTCCAACCTCATACACATACCCAGCTGTGGAAGTACCTCCAAAACTTTTCAACTTTAGGCATTGTCAAAAAAAGCGTCTCAACAGCAGGTCAACGTGGAAGAACAACACTTATTTACTTGCCGGGGGCGTCTGCCCACGAACTTGAAAGAGAGCTCTTTTCAATTCTTGAAAAAGAAAGGGCTAGCCAAAACCGTCCGGTGCAATAAAACACATATGCATCTTTTCTATCATATAATTCATCGGAGGCAAAAGGTTGGCTAACTGTCCCTTATGTGGCTTAGACTTGCAAAAGGAGAAAATCTTCTATCAAGACGACTCCTTCATTGTTTTGAGGACAAAGAACCTTAAAGGCCACAGGGAACGCATCATGATAGTTTATAAGCGACACCAGCACACCATACCTTACAAAGCTTATGAGCGCGCTTTGACGATTCTGTCCCAAATAGGCAGGGAAGTGTTCAAGTACACTCCAAAATTTGTGATTTTAGACACCACTTTCGCCTCGATAAATGATCACTGGCACTTGGTGGCTTCAGACCTAGACCCCGAAAGCGAGGATTTCGACCAGATTCTGGCGACAAGGTGGATCAAGGTCGTCGACAACATGTACGCGGACCAAACTTAAAATAGGCTGTGCAACCAAACATCAAAATCATGGAAATTGAAGAAATCCTTGGAAACCAGCTTCGGCTCAAAATTTTGAAGGTTTTAATCCAACTTAGGGAGTTAAATGTTTCCGAAATCGCCAGAAGAACCAGGGCAAACTACAAGACTGTTACGGAGCATTTGAAAATTTTGGAAGGGGAGGGTCTTCTCCAACACAAGAGGTTTGGAAGAATCCACTTGTATAGGCTTGATGAAGGCTCTGCGAAGGCTAGGGCTGTGAAAGCGTTTTTGGAGGCTTGGGAAAACATCGAAAGACACTAGCCATCTTGCACAGAACCTTAAATAGCTGTTTCACGCCTAAACATTCTTTGAAGGGTTTCTGTATGGCGATGGTGGACATAACTGGAAAGCCAAAAATTTTCCGCGAAGCAACAGCCACAGGCAAGATTAGGCTTAAACCCGAAACCGTCCGCTTGATTCGCAACGGGAAAATTGAAAAAGGAGACCCGATTTACACGGCGAAGATCGCTGGAACCTTAGCTGCAAAAGAAACAAGCATTCTCATACCGTTTTGTCATCCGCTGCCACTAACAAACGTGAAAGTGGAAATAGAAATAGTCGATGACACCACAGTACAAGTTTGGTCCACCGTCAAAACAGAAGCTCAAACAGGTGTCGAAATGGAAGCCTTGGTGGCGACAGCCGTAAGCCTCTTAACAATTTGGGACATGGTTAAGCAGTATGAGAAGGACGCAGATGGGCAATATCCGTCAACGGTTATTGAGGAAATTCGCGTTGTGAGGAAGGTTAAGGAAGAAAAGCCAAAATGAGCGAAAGCACGCTTAGGCATAAGGCTGAAGCGCCCAAAAAGCTGGGTTTCGGCATTGTTGTCTGCAGCACATCCCGCTACAACCAACTGAAGCATGGCGAAAAAATTAGGGACGAATCCGGCGATCTAATAGAGAAGCTGGTTAAGGAGCATGGCCATTCGGTTGTTTTCCGCAAAATCATACCAGACGATAGAGAGACAATAGCGAAAGAAGTCAAAAACATCCTAGGCTTGCCAAGCGTGGACGTTGCCGTTTTCTGTGGTGGAACTGGCATAACCGCTACGGACGTGACAATCGAAACAGTTTCACCTTTCATGGAGAAAACCCTGCCCGGCTTTGGAGAACTCTTCAGACTTCTAAGCTACGAGAAAATAGGGTCGGCTGCAATTTTGTCCCGCGCCTTTGCCGGAATAACCAAAGGCAAAGCCTTCTTCTGCATTCCAGGCTCCATGGACGCTGTCAAGCTTTGCCTTGAAAAACTTATATTGCCGGAAGCTGCACACATCGTTAAGCACGCACGGGAATAACGATGGTGCTAGTTGACAACTACGGGCGTCCACTGTTAAACCTTCGAATAGCCTTAACAAAGCCTTGCAATTTGTACTGCAGTTTCTGCCACGCTGAAGGCGAAAACAAAAACGTTGAAAACTCTGTGGAGATGACAGCTGAAGAGGTTGTACGCATAGCCAGAATTGCCGTCAACCTTGGCGTTTCAAAGGTTAAGCTTACCGGCGGAGAACCCTTGCTCCGGAAGGACATAGTGCAAATAGTCAAAGGCATAGCCGCTTTACCGGGCTTAGAGGAGCTTTCCATGACGACTAATGGGACGCTTCTTGAACCATTAGCCAAAGAACTGCGGACAAGCGGCTTGAAAAGAGTAAACATAAACCTTCCAACTCTTGACGGCGAAACTTACTGCAAATTGACCGGTGGCAGATTGGAAAATGTTTTGGGAGGGGTCAAGGCGGCTGTTGAAGCCGGATTAAACCCTGTGAAACTTAACATGCTTGTTTTGAAGGGCGTAAACGATTCCCAAGTGCCGGAAATGATGGATTTTGCAAGAAAAATCGGCGCCGTGCTCCAGCTTATCGAGCTTGAACCAGTAAACGTGAGCAGCGAATACTATAGGGAGTTTCACAAGCCCTTAGACGAGTATGAGGAGATGTTGAGGCAGAAAGCCGTAAAAATCGAAGTAAGAAAACACATGCAAAACAGACACGTCTACCACCTGCCGGACTTGAAGGTGGAGGTTGTTCACCCCATCGAAAACACCGAGTTCTGTATGCACTGCACCCGTCTAAGAGTTACAAGCGACGGAAAACTCAAACCGTGCCTAATGAGAAACGACAACCTCGTGGATATTTTAACGCCGATGCGAAACGGAGCAACAGACGACGAACTAACAAAACTTTTCAAACTAGCTAACCAAAAGAGGCAGCCCTACAGCAAAAGCGAATAAAACCTTTAGGTTTTTAAGCGGTTTAACGCCTCTTCTAAAGCTTTCACTGCATCTTCTATTTTGCTCTGCAGCTTGCCAAGTCTTTCTTGAAGCTCAGCTTTTTCTTTTCGCTCCTTCTCCAATTCAAGCTTAAGTTTTTCAACATCCTCCTTTGACGGAGCCTCAGCTTCCCTAATCATGAAGGAGAGGACTTTTTCGCCGCGTACAAGCATTTCGTAGGTTTCCCTCACAAGCCGTCCAGCCTCAGTTTTCCCAGTCAAATGTGAACGTATGGTCTGTTCGCCTCTTCCAAGCTCGTCAGCTATACGGGGAACATTCATGCCTGCCTTTTCCCTTGCAAGGGCTCCAGCTGCCACAGCCAAAGAATCTATCCACGTTATTCGGTCTTTCGGGTCTGCGCTTCGCATCTTCTCGATAACATCGTGCCTCGAAACAGTTCCAAGTAAGAGGACGGCTTCAAGCTTTTGGACGTCTTCCCTGCCCAACGGCCTCAAGGGAACCTCAATTTCGCTCATGAGCTTTCACCTCCCCCTTCCAAAAAGCCTCTCGGAGTTATCCTTATAGTCTTGTCCGGATAAACTATTATGCCTTTGCTTGTAATGTCGAAGGGGTGCCTTCTCATAGAATGGCTTGTGCCCCGCATTTTCCAAATAATTATTGAACGTTTAAGCTCGCCTTGAAACTCGTCCAAATCAAGCCTTATAATGCCGTCAGCCGCATGCTCAACACCTGGACCGCCAAAGCCACGGTCTGTAACGCTTACCTGGGAAACCAGAAAACCCGTACAGCCCAAACCAGCAAGAACCTTTTTAATCAACATTATGGTGGACCTCGCCAACATCGGCTTAGTCATGTAAAGCGTTGAAACAGAATCTATGACAACCCGTTGAGCATTCAAGTCGGTAATCGCCTGCCGAATAACATCCAGAAAACTTGGAACATCGTCTGGATCCTTAACAACATAGCGTTCCCTCTTTGCTGCTTCGCCAATTCCCGAAGTAAAAGCATCTACAATAGCGAATTTGCCCTCCTGCTCAAAGCGTCTAGGCTCCCAGCCAAAACGATCCATGTTAATCCTAACTTGAACCGGATGCTCCTCCAGAGTTACTAAAACCCCTGGCTCACCTAGCTTAAACCCGGCGTATAAAAACTGTTGTCCAAAGATAGATTTACCAGTGCCTGGACCCCCAGAAAGTAGGACAACGTTTCTCCTGGGTAAGCCGCCATTCAATATCTCGTTCATTCCGGGAATTCCAACATCAACACGGTCACTCATCCAGAAACCTCCAATAAGCTAACTATTATAGTTTTACAGACAAAGCACTTTTGAATTGCAGTTCTATAAAAACTTTTCTAGACCGTTCATACTCGCATACCTTACAAATCTACAGTAAAGGCTTTTAAAATCCATTCTCTATCTTTTGGCATGGCGATGAGGGATTCCTCCTCTCTTCGCCGACAAGATGACGAGGGGGCATACTCCCGAGCCTACAAGAGCATGAGGGCCGGTAGTTCAGCTGGTATGAACGCCCGACTCGCACTCGGGAGGTCGCGGGTTCAAATCCCGCCCGGTCCACTGCGAAAACCCCGAGGGGGTTTCCGCGCTTCCCCCTTTTTCCTTAAGCGTCATGCTTTGGCTTCTTATTCTGTTTAGCGTCTGCTCT
>Ga0185307_1000698_pt1 | contig 20441 bp, 18 predicted proteins | sample LHCtaG_FD_128010 | JGI IMG/M metagenome (GOLD analysis project Ga0185307, IMG submission 128010) | Hot spring microbial communities from Little Hot Creek, USA to study Microbial Dark Matter (Phase II) - LHC4sed_matched (SPADES... | ecosystem: Environmental > Aquatic > Thermal springs > Hot... | reverse complement strand
CAACTCTTCTACTAGGCGTAGGGTGTGCTTGCTCACGTTTTGCACCGCTCTACATAGGCAATGGCATCAATTTCTAACTCTACACCTCTAGGCAGATGCGCTACACCAACCACACTTCTTGCTGGAGGGCTCACTGGGAAGTACCTAGAGTAAATCTCATTGAATTCAGCAAACCTACTCATATCCCTTAGGTATACAGTGACCTTCACCACATTATCGAGGCTCCCCCCAGCAGCCTCCACAATAGCCTTGAGGTTCTCCAACACCCTCACAGCCTGGGCCCTGAAATCCCCCTCAATAACATTACCAGTAGCTGGGTCTAGTGGTATCTGCCCAGATATGTATAGCCATCCGCTAACACATACAGCTTGACTATAGGGACCCACAGGCTTTGGAGCCTTATCCGTGAAAACCACGTTCTTCAAAGCACTTCACTAGCTTAGTTTAGTAGTCAAACAAAGTTAATATGTTATCGCAGTAAGAAACGCCTGCTCCTAATTTCGGCTAAAGTGCTCTCCAGTATACGAATAGCATCAAAATTTTGAGTATAAGCGTGCTCTCTGAGCGCCCTAACACAGTTCCCTAAAAACGAGATTAAATGCCAGCCGTATTACTAAACCAGTGCTTAAAACCGTTGCTATAACCCTTAACACGTTGAACACATTCATAGTAGTACCAGCTAGTTCAGCAGGATTCCATGTAGCGCTCCCAAGGTTTAGTGGGCGCATTGGATGAGCGCCTTTGGGGCGGGAGAGGCTATTGCTTTACTAAGCCCTCCCCAGTCATGCTACTGTCGTGTTAGGGAGCACTCTAAAGTCTTTTAGAATCCACTTTAACCTCGCCTTCCCATTCGATGTCCTTGTGCCCCACTCAGTGCCTATCTCCCAGTCCATTAGGTAGAGCTGCGACAAGTCCACTGTTGCGTACTTCCTCATGGCCTTTATGAAGAGTGTTGGGTCGTAGGCTACGTGACCACACTTCATAGTCCAGCTCCTTGGTTTAAACGCTATGTACTGCCAGCCACCCCACGGAACGCTATCCATTCTCCACACCTCCCACTCAACCTCCATTTTCTTTCCATTCACCACTATAGGCAAGACTTCTGTACCAACTATGCCCCCAGCAGGTGTTAGGTTTTGGTTGTAGAGCCAGACCATGATCTCCACATCACCAGGCCCAGCTGCTGACGGGCTCTCTGCAACTTCTCTTCTAGTAATCCACGCATCAGCCGCTATATTGAGGTTTACAGCTGGGTCCGCATACTCTAAGCATATGTAGAACGAGACTGTGAAGGGGTGTAGTTCAGAGAGCTTTAGGGGGAACTTGAGCCCAGCCATGGTTGCGTAGTAGGGGTACCAGGGCTTTCTCCCAACATATATCTCGGGGTAGCCATTGACCCAGTCAGCGGGTTCAACATCCTCAACATCTATGTCAACAATCATTGTGTTAGAGCTGGCATCAAACAGAACAAGCTGCCTCCCTCTAGACGTCTTTACTTTCCACGGGTTTACCTCTAGAACAACCTCAGCAATACCATCGCTATTGATGTCAGCTGTGTAAAAAATGTTTGGGTATTTAGGTGAGGAAGATAGTACAACAACTTTACCCAATTCTATAGCCACGCAAAACACCGCAGTTGGCTACTAGAAAGTTTTAGAAGTAGAGTAGTATAAAAACACTTGCCTAGTAAAAACCATGCAGTTTAGTAATGGAGTGGAGAGCTCTAACAGGCAACTTATCTTAAACTCATTGAGCACCCTATTATACCCACAGCAGCCCTTCTTTGAAGGCGTCTTAGTGTCACAAGTGTTGCTATGCACGTGATTAGGAGAGTTGCTGAAACTACTTTAAAGAGTTGCTTATAGCCAAGAACCTCTACAGCAGGTCCTAGTACTACATTTGAAGCAATGCTCGCTAAGGCGAAGCTAGAGCTAGTTAAACCCATTGCTGTCCCCCTACCCTCGGCATCAACCACTTTTGCAATGAAAACTGAGGAAGATGTTATGTAGCTTGCCCACACAATGCTGTACATAGCCATGACCAGTGCAGCGCCTATACAGCTCTTCACAAAGGTGTTTGTATAGAGGTAGAGAGCCATGGATGCAAGGCTAGATGAGTAGATGTAGAGGGTGTTTTCAGGGTGCAGAAACCTGCTTACAGCTATGATAGTGGGTATTTCAAGCCAGCTCGCTAAGCTCAGAATAGCTGTAGCCATCTCCTCTCCCAGCCCAGCAACATAGGCGTAGTACTGTGGCACATACACATTTTTAACAACGTCTCCAACCATGAATAAGAGAGATGAGGTGTATAGGACAAGGAACCTGACATTTGTCAAAACATTAGCAAAAGGCTTTGCAGAGAAACCTTTTCCACTCCTAGTGTTGGTGTTGCTGGAGGGGGCTATGGATATGAATAGATGTATGGAGAGAGCCAGTAGTGCAAGGGATAATGCGAGCACTATTAGGTATATAGAGGCTATGCCACAGTGCTTAAGCAAATAGCCTGCGAAGACAAGGGGGAGAGCCCATCCAAGAGAAGCACTAGCCCAGTACCACCCCATTGGCTTACCCAAATCACCTAGGCTTAAATCAGCTACTAAGGCATAGGAGGAAACGCCAACAGCACTACCACCAAAGCTCAGGAGAATAAAAACAGTAGCAACACCGTATATATTTTCAGCGAACAAGAAGCCCAGAGCGGAGAATAAAACCATTGCAATGCCGCCGATGAGCATAACCTTGTGCCTCTGGCCGATGGCGTCACCCACATAACCCCATAAAATCTGTGAAACAAGGCTAACAAAACTTGAAGTAGCTGTTACAAAACCAGCTACAGCAGCCCCCAAACCCCTGCCAACAATGTGTAGGGGGATGATAGGGTAAGTCAGGCTAGAAACAGCCATAAGCAACGCATTGGATGTGTAGAGTACGCAAAGTTCTCTAGACCTAGGCAAGGCACGTCACGTAGCAAGCATTAGCAATTCTCTAATGACCCCCTATTATAAGCTTAAACTGTGAATGTGCAGTACAGCGCCAATACCATCAATGGCTGTGGGTACTAGTCTAGGCAATAAGCAAATTGCTCAGAATAACACTTATACAAACATGATCAATTTTAGCCAAGTCAGCAATGTTTAGCTGTATAGGAGTCAAAGTGGTAGGCATGTATGTAGCAACACCTCCTCTACTACCTGTAGAGCCTCATTGAACCCCCGCTGCTAAGTATATAGAGTACAACGAGTAGCGCTATGAGAAGAGCTACTGCAACGCCTATAGCTAACTGCTTTCTTCTTCCACGCCTCCTCTTCCACACCTTTACAGGTATTTGCACGTGGGCTGAGGCCTGGGTTTGTGGTTTTTGGTGCTCGGCTTCTGCATGCTCTATATAGAATGTTGCTGGTCTTGTAACTTCTAAAACCTCTTCACTTGGCTCTAGCTCTCTCAACACAGCTAACAGTGGGTCTGCGTATGTAGCTAAAGGCTTGTACCTAGGGTTAGTTGAGATGAGGTACTCAACGATATCAGTATAGCGAGTGAGGGGCCGGAGAGAGTCTCTAACTTCATCGCACATCAAGATCTTTTCAAATGCTTTTCTAGACCTAGACTTATCTCTCCACACATCTTCGAGTCTAAGAACAAGAGTTGTGAGCTTAATTAGATAGCCATCAACTGTTGAAAGGTTCTTAGCCTCATTAACAAACATCTCTACAGACCTCTGGGCAATGAGAATATCATTGTCAGAGACATGCGTTGAAAGGCACTTCACTTAAATCCCCAGGAGGCCCCTTTGCAAAAACGTTTAAAAGTGTAGTAGGCTGACAATGCTTAGAGCTCCTCCTTCCTAGAGCTCTTGAGCTCATGCGCTGGTGAGCTCAAGCGCCTGCACTATTCTCTGAGCTACTAGTTGCGGGCTTACAGCTATGACTCTCACACCGGCTTTTCGAAGCAATTCTATTCCTCTGAGCTCCTCTGCCGCCACCTCTAGTTGCCTAGCCCTATACACATCGATGAACTTCTGCGGCAAGCCGTGGGAGACGTCATACGTTACTGTAATGGGGGCCACTACATAGACTCTGTGGCCAAGCGAGGAGAGCTTTATCACTAGGTCTAGTAACCGCTCTGTATTTGGAGTGGTTTTGGTGAATATGAATATGAACGCTCTCTCCCTTGGAAGCACGGGTAAAATGCTGATCAGCGCAGCACTCCAATTAACCTGGTCCTCCTCTGTACACAGTGTGCAGAGGCTTACGTTTGCCAAAGCCTCTAAAACTCTTGAAAGCCCCTGTCTACCGTAAACAGGCCCACCGAAGACCACAGTACCATACTCATTTACAACTGCAGCTGTTTGCAAATAGCCTCTAGACGCAGCGTATCTAGCTATAGAGGCGATAACTCGTGCGCTATGCTCTACGGGAGTCGCCTTCGGCACCCCTGTCCACATGTCCCTAGAGGAGTTGATTACGTACACAATGGCCTGGTAGCTCTCCCTCTCAGCCTCCCAAACCGCTAGCTTCTGCCTAGTTGCATAGATCCTCCACACAACTCTCCTCAGCTCATCGCCGGGCCTATAGTCCCTCACATCATAGAACTCTATGCCCTCCCCAGGCCTCCTCGATCTGACTAAGCCAGAGCTCCTAGTGTAGAGATAGAGCCTCTTTAAAACAGTAGCCTCTGTTGACGGTATAACCCTGAAGCTGGAGCCTTTCCAAACTACAAGGGGTTGCGATTTGAAGAGCCCTAGGAAATCCCTTACAACAAGGGTTAAACCATCTATTCTATGCATCCCCACCCTAGCGCCAAAAACAAAAACAAGCTCTGCTACACCTCTTGAGGGGACCGTGAGAATACCTGCTTTGCACCCTTTCTCAAGCCTCAGGATAGGCTCATACCCAAGGCTGTACTCGGCTAAGAGAACTGGGTATAAACCTCTATTCACAAGCCTAATTCTAACAACAACAGGCTCTCTATCTGTAAGAGCATCTATCGATGCCTCTACCTCTAGCCTATTCACAGCCCCTATAGAGAGCCAGAGGTGAAAGTACATAGCAATCTCTAGTGCTAATAGAGTAGCTGCAATAGGGAGAGCCCCTGGCTCAATAAACACTGCTACTGCTATGACAAGAGCTGTTACAGCCATATATGCAGAAAACCTGTGCGTAGGGTTAATCATATGAGGTTCACCCCCATCCTCTCACTAACTCTCTCACCAACTTCATCAATTAAGCTCACCAACTTCTTAACGGCTCTACCCCAGAAAACAAGTAGTGGAAGCCGGCTCTTGCCAATAGCCTTCCTATGCAGTTTCAAAACCCACTGCAACTTCTTGTAGGCCCTCCTCCTATCACCAAGAAGCTCAGCTAGCGTATCTAAGGAGCGTTCACTCCAAAGACCAGAACCACTGTAGAGCACTAGCAGGGCGTCAAGGGTTTGGCAGAGAATGGCAAAGTCTTGCTTTGAGAGCCTTACCTTACCACTAATAACGCTCTTCTTAATCTCTGCAAAAACACCCACCTCCTCCTCGGCCTGCTCACTAAGCCTAAGGTCGTGAAAAGTCCTTGCGTTGCGCATTAGAATCTTGTGGATGACCAGTGTAAAAAAGAAAATGAGGATAGCGCTGGCGAAACCAGTTAAAATAGTTGTGAGTAGAGAGCTCAAGAGCTGTACTAGTGGTGGCAGCCATACAGAGGGGTGCAGGAGAACAGCTAAAAGAGAAAGCACCACATAGATAAATGTGGTGGGGTCCCTAACCAGCTCCTGTAGAGAGTATGCGGGGTTTGAGAGGAGGATTGCCGGCGAGAGGCTAGTGTAGTGCATGGCATCGAACACAACAGTGCAGCGTGGATTACCCTCACATAGGTATGAAAGGAGCTCTCTTGCAAAAGCCATGTACTCACTTTTATTCGAAGAAAGGACTTGGTTTAGGAGCACAGAGCCATCGCCAATGGCAAAAACATCAACACCACTAGCAACCTCCTTTGATGCAACAACAAAGGCGGTTCCACACTCATAGATCTCCCCACTAGGGTTTGCAAGGCAGAGGATAGCGCTTTCTGAGCGTGGATAGGCATAGCCTATTGGAAGCCCCCCAGAGACTGTGGATGCCTTGTCAAGAACGATAGCATGGCTACTCCTAATCATTATCTCTGCTAGCGGGTAGGGCGAGGGCAAAGAGTAGTTATATGCAGACTCATTTACCGCGATGACGGGGGCGGCGGTTGAGACCTCTAGGACCCTATTACCATTAACTCTTATGCTGGAGTTCAGGACCTGGAGGAGGGGGTTTGAATATGGAGACTCATCTGCTACAAGAACCTTTAATTTTGAGCACCTCCGCTTAAGGAGGCTGATGATAATTTCTGCTTCATCGCCTCTAAATGGTATCTCTGGAGATATTGTGACGAAGACGCAGAGCTCTCCACTGACCTTCTCTAGCTCTTTTAAGCTATAGATAATGGCGGTGCTATAGTTTCTTGCGGCTAAATCTACCAGCTGTGATGTCCCTAAGGTCATCGGGTTTAGGGGAGAGGCACCAACGGGGATGCCAGATGCGGCAGGGCCTTTTTCAACGAGCGCTAGTAGCCCTATAGCTACGAGCAGAGCTATGAGCGTTATTGGTACATACGCTCTCTGTCTAGGAGCCTTTTTCAGCTGCGTAGACATATACTGCAAGCCTCATTATGTAGAGGGATGTGGAGAGAAGTGCAAAGCCTATGAGTGCGGCGAGGAGTGATGTTCCCACAAGACCCCTCTCCATGTAGCCTATAGAGGCTAGGAGGAGGTATGCTGAAAGCGCTAGTACTGCTATTGAGAATACGGGGAGTAGGTACATTAAAGACCTTCTGAACTTAGCTAGAGCACTCATGGGGCTGCACCAACGAGTCTAGATAGAGTGTTGATAAGGGTTATAACCGTATTGCCAAAATCAACATAGCTCTTCTGAATAGCCTCTGCAAGCCCTTGGAAATCTGGTGCTAAGAGTGCTCCCCAGCCGTGGTAGGGAAAAGCGAGTTTAACAGCTGAGGCGTACGCTAGGGCCAGCATGGCTAGAGATGCTACTGCAAGCTTTTTCTCACCCCCATAGAGCTCAGAGAGAATGTCAAAGGAGCGGCATAGAAATATCAGCAAGGCGTAGGCGACTGCTGAAACCCCCATCCTCATTAAATTACTTAAGTTGTTTAGCACATCGTGTAAGAGCACGTCAAAAACCATTGTGTATATAGGGCTGTAGAGCACTAGGGCTAGTGCCATGTACATAGGCCATCTGAATACAGGGGTAAAGATAGAGTCTATCTCATCCTCATTCAAAAGCTCTGATAAAGCAGCTGAGGGGGTGGGAGCTATAGCTATAGCCGTAATCTCGCCAGCGGCTTTAGCAACTTTATACGCATAGAGGAGGGCTGCTAGAGACATAAAAATTTTCGTAATGGGCGAGGTCATGATTGCGTAGAGCTGGGGGTTTGACTGAGGTACTCTAGTAAGAGAACCTATAATTGCACTTACGACAAGGGTTACCACAGTGGCTATAGCTGTGCTCACAGCCACTACAGCTAGTGGGATTGGCACAGATTTTGCGATATCCTTGAGCCTAGCTCTAACGCTAGTGTGCTCTAACCCTCTGTAGCCAGTGACTATAGTGTTTAGCATGAGGTACGCCATGAAGAGTAGCAGCTGAGTTAATGGCAAGCACGGTTTCACGCATGTAAATGCAGATAGTATGACAGCTATAGCAAAGAGGAGAGTGTTGCCTGTGGCAAGAGTTGCTAAAGCTAGTAGTGATGTGGCGAAAGACGCTAGGAAGCTCGGGTTATACACAGCGATAAGCATGGCACTGAAACCCCCACTTAAACTCGCTAGAGCAGTGCTAATGAACATGTAGATTTCTCTATAGAATGCTAGTAGGACAAGGGCTCTGCCAAAGGCTAGCAGAGTAGCCCTATGCGGAGACCATGGCATGCTCCAACAACCTCCTAAAGCCACTTAGAATCCTTTGGCCAGCCTCAGCCCTAAAACCATACCGATACACCTCATAGGCGAGAGTAATGTCTTTAAACACCTCTGCAACCCTCGGGTCAAGCCTTTCACAAACCTTTGCCAAAAACTCTCTATGCGTCTCTGAATCAGCTTTCTGCATACCAGAAATGGTGGAGACTATGTGAACAGAACGCCAGTAGGCCTCTAGAACGCTATCACCAATATGCATCGCCGGCGCTCCTCCTATGCGATGGATTTTCAGCCTTTTGAAAATGGGTCTAGCGTACTTTCTTCCAAGTAGTGCAGCTAGGGCTACGGAGCCGCAAATAGCTATAATAATTAGGGTGGTGAGGGGTATTGGAGGGAGGGAGAGCCTTAGCTGAGGTATAGCAGGTAATGCTACAAATGGTAAGTGCAGGCTTGGGAGACCTGGTGCAGGGATTTCAGCTGAAAACTGCTGAGGGCTTTTGAGAGCTGGTAAGGGGTTGCTCTGCGCTACTTCAAGACCTTTCAAAGCAGAGAGCGTTCTCAACACTATTTCAGATGTGTAGGGGTTCTGAGTAGCACTTGCTAACGCTTCGAGAGCCCGAAGTGCTAGTAGCTCGTCGACAGGGCTTAGGGCTCCAGACGTCTTTAGGCTATTCAAATAGTTTAGAAAGGCCTCCACATCCTCAGGGCTTAGGGCTCCCTTGCCTGCTAGGTTAAGAAGGCTATCGCGTAGCTCAGGGTTGTCAATTCTCTCCACAGCTTCTTGAAAACTCAGGTTACTAAAATCCTTTAGCTTCTCAGCATCGCCTCTACTCAACGCACTGCTCTTTGAAAGTTCGAGAATGGCGTTCTCCACGTCACTTAGGTTAACAGGAGGTGAAGTTGGTAGTTGAAAACCTTCTACACTCTGAGGGAACCCCGGTGTATGCCTATCAGCCTCACCAAGAGCGTTAATAGCTGTAGTGCTCAGAGTTGCAACAAGGGCTAGAACTAAGATTAGCGCTAGTAGCACCACATTCTTCAAGGCTTTGGCACCGGGACCCTTGATAGAACATCCTCTACAACCTTATCGGGTGTAACCCCCTGTAACTCTAGCTCTGGCTTCACTATAACCCTATGTGTAAGAACAGGGATTGCCACAGCCTTAACATCGTCTGGAATCACATAGTCCCTGCCACTGGTGTAAGCCCATGCCTTAGCCATTTTAACTAACGCTATAGCAGCTCGTGGAGAGGCCCCCAGCTTTACAGCTGTGTGCTTCCTCGTCTCCTCAACTATAGAAGCCACGTAACTGAGTACAGATTCCTCAACCTTCACACTCTTAACATTCTTGATCTCCTCTAAAACCTCCTCACGAGTAACGCTAGGCTTGAGGCTCTCAATAGCCTCTTCAATCTCATCAGCGCTCCTCATAATCTTGACAAGCCCTTTTGTGGTTGTGTAGCCTGTGACAACCTTTATCAAAAACCTGTCGAGCTGGGCCTCTGGCAGTGGGAAGACCCCCTCCATCTCTATAGGGTTTTGCGTGGCAATAACTATGAAGGGCTCCTCAAGCTTGTAGAGCTCCCCCTCTATGGTGACCTGCCGCTCCTGCATAGCCTCTAACAATGCTGACTGAGTTCTCGGAGAGGCCCTGTTGATTTCGTCAACTAGAAGAATGTTTGTAAATATGGGCCCCTTCCTCAGTACAAACCCCCCAGCCCTCTGGTCATACACGTAGTACCCTATTATATCAGAGGGTAGGAGGTCGGGGGTCATTTGCACCCTCTTGAAGGAGAGCCCAAGAAGCTTCGCCAGGGCCTTAGAAGTGTAGGTTTTTGCAACCCCGGGAACCCCCTCCATAAGTACATGACCTCTCGAGAGAAGAGCAGATGTTATAAGCCTCAGCTCTCTCTCCTTTTCAATAAGCACCTCCTTATCGATAAGCTCTCTCTTAATCGCGTCAAATATGCCCATAACCATCATCACAAACTTTTCTCTAAAACACAGTTCATTACTTCAACTTTATAAGTTTATAATACAGTAATTTGTAATTCAACTGTATTTCAAAATGTTTTCCTCGATTTCAACTAATCCAGCAGCTCTCCAAAACTTTCCAATAACCTCTTCAAGACCCTGTGGCTTTCTCTCAGATAGCCACAGCTCTTTGTATAGCTTAGCCAGATCGATGTAGTCAGATGTCATCACCTTGCTGTCCAGCGCCTTGAGGCACGCCTTGTAGAACTCTCTAATGAATTGCAGGTCCTGAGGTAGCGCAATACTTTCAGACTTCATTACCGCTTCCTCTAAATCCATTCTAACTCTCTCAAAAAGCTCTTGAGGTAAGTACCTTCTGTACATGCTCATTGCCCTGGTCTTGAGCAGTATATGCTTTGGTAACCAGAAGCCCCATCTACTGCTGTACTCATTGACGACTGTGTCAACCTTTCCAAACACCTTCCTCACCTCGAGTACAGCCCTATCCTCGCCTGTGAGAGCCAGCCACTTCTCCTCCCAGTTGCCAACACCCTCGGCAATCTCCATGGCAGCTAGTATTAGTGGGTAGAGATGTGAAAACAGGCACTCACTTCCATCATCACCCCATGCTGTCACCAAGAAACCCTCTACAGAGGGCTCCCCTCTTGCAACAGTCAAAAAGTTTCTCAAGTTCTCTAACGCTGTCACGTAGTCTGGGTAAAACCTGCTCCAATTCCACAGCCCAGGAGCTACAACCTGCCTTAACCCCATATTGCCAAGCTCCTCTACAGACTTTTTAAAGTGCTCTACACCCCTAGGTGTATAGTCCCAGTTAACTACAACAGCATCTCTCCAAAGGGGGCTCTCCAAAACCCTCCTCCAAAGACCTCTCTCACTTTCCCTAAGATACGCCGCTGTGATCATGTCTCCCCACACCATTGGTACTCTGCCTCTCTTCCTAACAACCTCTACCAGCAACTTTGTGTACTCCTCGTAGAGCCTAGGCCCTTCAAAAGCAAGTGTTTTATCAAGGCTCTTGCCTCTCCCAAGAGCCCAGGTTTCATCACCACCAATGTGAACGTACTTCGATGGGAAGAAGTCAAGCACTTCCTCAAGTAGGCTTAAGCCAAAGGCCCTGGCCTCTTCACTACTAATGTTTAGCACTCCCTCTGCAGGGTTGTGCCACTCACTAAGCCTTGTGTAAGGGGGTAGTGAAAGTATGTTCTCCATGTGCCCCAGGAGCTCTAGAGAGGGAAACACTTCCACACCTAGTGCTGCACCATACTCTATGACCTCTCTAAGCTCCTCTCTAGTATACCTACCCCTATGAGCGCCTATGTCAGGGTACCTCTCCCATGGAAACAAGTCCTCTAAGTAAAGCCCTAGGTAGTTATACTTCAGCAGAAAGAGCCACCTCAACAACCTCTTCAAGGTACTGACCGTAGGTACTCCACCTCTAGCAACATCTAGGTGAAAGCCCCTGAACCCAAACCTAAGCTCCTCCACAACCCTAATCCTGGGCATCTTACCCCTACCCTGAACAACAAGCTGTAGAACCGTTGCGAGAGCGACATTCTCATTGCCCCAAATCCTGACAACACCCTTCTCAACAGCAACACCAGTCCCTGTACCGCTAACCTTCTCAATGACCCAGCTGCCCTGGGGGACACCGAACTCCCTAGCTAGGAACTTTGAAAAGTTGGAAAAACCATCAAAATCATACCACGTGCCATCAAATTCTATGAGCTTTGGCTCAGGAACTATGTAAATACGATTATAATACATACTAGGCCACCATATGATAAGCAACGCCAAGAGTAAATAAAGTGTGTAGACCTGCCTCCAAGTCTACTGCTAGTGGTGAGCTTTGCTTTTTGCTCACTGTAGTCATTGTAAAAAAGCCTGCTTAGGACGTGAGAGCTCTCTGCTCTGAGCCTAGGTGGGCTAGGTGTAGGCGGGGGCGCCCACACCATTGCGATCTACAGCCACCCACAAACCCACACCAACACCCCGTGGGGCGAGGGCAGAAGCACTTAGACTCAACAAATGCAAACCAATGAAAATGAGCGCCTAGGGGCGAACGAGTTTTGCCCCTCTTTAGATACGCAACTAAGTGCAAAGGAGAATTACATGCTCATCTTTCTCACTAGGCGCATTACCTAGAACATTTAAAGCTGTTTTAATTACACTCATTTCAACTAAGCTCTTTAGGGAGGCCTAAGTGCTCAACCCCAGCCCCCCTCAATGGCTTGATTATCTATAGAGTCATTGTGGGCGATCCAAACGCTGTGAGCACCTGCTTTGCTAGTGAAGAAGAGGTTTGCATTAAGAGCACTTGTGGACCTTGAGGAAGCCAATCTGCTATGAAGTAGCAGATGAGCTTACAGCGCATCTCTTTGGAGAGCCTTTAGCAAGCTCTTAAAATCCTTGTTTAAAAGGTGTGGAGAGGTTTGAAGTGTACTTACAGTAAGCTCTCTAAACTTCATAGTTACACAAGCAAGGCCCAACCCATGGTTATGAGAACTTTCGTCACGTTTAAACTCATTTAAGGCTACATCAAATTGTGTAGCGAGGCTAAGCTCTTTGTAGCTAGCTTTGTCATTACTAAATTCATTGCACTGCTATAAAGCATTAACATGCACATAGCCAAGCCCTTATAGTTATGGAGATGATTTATAGGCTCGCCTCACGGGATTTGAAGAACCTTCAATTCCCCATTCTCATCTACCGTATAAGAAACCCAGCCTTGCTTACGCGCTAGGCCCTTCATTCTCTTCACAAGAACTGCTGTAGTAACCTGGCCCTTCTCAACACCACTGCGCTGTGTAATTACCACACCATCTACGCAATGCTCAATGTGGTTAAGAAAGTCTTTAGCTACTTGTGTAGAGGTGTGTAGAGATGCGAATACCATGACCTCCCTTACCTTAGAGATGTTTGCCCTCATATCCTTTACGTACTCAGCTAGCTCCTCGGGTTTGTAGTAGCTAAGAAACTCATTTAGAGAATCTATTATTAAGGCCCCTCTACCAACGATCTTGCTCTCATCTAGGACACCAATTATGGTGCTTATTGTGTGATGCATGTTATGAGGGTCTACCTCAGCAATTACAGACACATGCATTTTCCTGTGCTCACCTCTCACTCTATAGCTATACCCATCTATTATGAATAACAGCTCCCTCTTGACATACTCAACGACGTTGAGGTTTAGTGCTGAAAAGAGCTGCACGACAGTCTTAGGATCATCATCTAATGCCATGTATATCACGGGCTCTCCATTCTTTAGCAGCGACTTTGCAACACTTGTTAGAAGCATGCTTTTACCAGAGCCCCCTTCACCAGCTATAATAATGAATGAGTTTCTGGGGATACCTTCTGGAAATATGTGCTCAAATAGCTCACCAGAAAGCTTTACAAAACCCTCGCTTAATGACATAGCTCTGCGCCACAGCTACAGCTTATAAGTAAGTTCTGTACACATATAAATTTGACTTTTCAAGACAATGTTTGCAAGCGGAGCTGCTAAGTGCAATGGTATAGAGTTGAGGGCGGTGTGGGTGTTCTATAGTGAGAGGTGTTATTGTAGAGAACTTAGTGAAGTCTTACGTGAGTAGAGGGGGGTTTAAAAAGAAACGCGTTGTAGAAGCCCTTAGAGGTGTGAGCTTCTCTGCAAGCAGTGGTGAAATTCACGCACTCCTAGGCCCTAATGGCGCTGGAAAAACAACGCTTATCAAGATTCTCGCAACGCTTCTCCTACCAGATTCTGGTGTGGCATACGTAGAGGGCTACAATGTGGTTTCACAGGCTGATGATGTGAGAAGGGTAATAGGTGTGGTACTCGATGTATCAAAAGGCTTCTACACCTCGCTAACAGGTTTTGAAAACCTAGTGTTCTACGCCATGCTGAAGGGCTACACCTACTCCGATGCCAAGAGGAGGGCAAGAGAGGTTTTAGAGCTAGTGGGGCTCTGGGATATGGGTGCACACAATAGGCCCTACTACACCTACAGCCTTGGTATGAGGGCGAGACTATCAATAGCAAAGGCCCTTTTGACAGACCCAAGGGTGCTTCTCCTCGACGAGCCCACACTTGGTCTAGATGTAGAGAGCGCAAAGATGGTGAGAAGGCTCATAGTTGATCTAGCAAAGGAGGGTAGGACAGTGCTAATAACAGGGCACAACATGTTTGAAATAGAGCAGATAGCAACGTCAATATCGATAATAAATGGTGGGAGGATAGTTGCTTCAGGAGCTCCGCAGGACTTGAAGCAAAGGCTTGGGTTGCTTCACAAAGTTGTGATCAGAATTGAGGGTAGGGCAAGAGAGTTTCTGAGTAGAATCTCAAATACTGTAGAAATTAGCAGTGCTGTTGTTGAAGAGCTTGGCGGGATCTCAAGAATAACGTTCTACGCTAAGGCTAGCAGAGAAGATGTTATCCAAGCTGTTTTAGAAGCACTTAGCCTACTGGGTGCCAGAATGGTGGATTTCGTATTTGAAGAACCTACACTTGAGGACGCATACATAGCTGTGGTTAGTGGTGGGCGTAGTGCTGAACGTAGCTAAGGCCATTGTCTACAGAGAGTTTGCATGGTTTAAGAGGTTTTTATCTGACTACGTAGTCCTCTGGGTACTCCCACTGCTATTCTCTATAGGAGTAGTGTTCCTACCAGCATCATTAAGTAGCCCTACAGCCGTTGTGAAAAATATGGGCATGCTGTATGGAATTGAAATGGATTTGAAAACCGCCTACAGCATAGCCCTGATGTTCACAGGTGTAATAAATGTCGTAGCTGTGACGATAAGCGATGTGATGGAGACGCTATTTGCTGAGTTTAGGTTTATGGAGGTCGGCATCATGATTTTAGAGGCGACAAGGTTTGCAAAGTATATAACCATTAACGCTGTTCTGAGGCCGCTGATCATGACACCCCTTGTCACAGCGTACATGGCTCCACTTCTACTGTATCTAAATGGTGTTGAAGGACTTCTAGAGTTTCTCATTGTAGAGGCTATCCTCATGTTCACATCAGTTGCACTAGGGCTTTACTCAACTATTTTTGCTGTACCCCTAATCTTTCACACCAATGTGTCAAGGCCCTGGACAATAACAAGCGTCTTGACTCCCGCAATTCTAGCGGGTGCGGGAACCTACATACCCATAGAGCTTGTCCCCCGAGTTCTTAGGCTCGTTGCTTTAACCACCCCTGTTCCAGAGACATGCAAAGCGCTGTACACAGTAGCTTCAAAGGGGTTTCCACAAGCATTACCAACCTTTGGCGCTATTCTCGCATTCTCTACAGCGCTATATATAGCGGTCTCCGGGCTCTTATCAAAAAGAGCTGAGGTTAGGGTGAGAAGAGGTTGAGTATGAGGAGAGTGCCCCACTTGATTTACATAGGGTTTCAGCTAGCTAAAATGCATGTGACAAGCTATGCTGCGTCCATCGTTAGCTCAGTTCTATGGTTTACACTGATGTTTGTTCCTACAATACTCTTTAGCGGTCTTAGGGAACAGGCTCTACTCCTGCTTGCACCAGGGGGCTACGCAATGGGCATAGCAATGTCAGCTATGTGGGTCGCAACAGAGTTCCTAAGGTGGAATGTGTACCACGGCCTCACAGATCTTTTTCGAGAGTGTGGATTAAATGTATTTCACTATCTTCTCAGCAACTCCATTGTCGATGTGGTTTTCACAGGTTTTATAATCTACTCCCTCTCCATGGTAATGGCGTCAGCCTACCTAGGAATAAGCATAGCCGCCATACTACCTGCGAGACCTGTGTACATAGCCCTAGCAACACTCCTAGCAGTACCAGTCTACTTGCTAGTGGGGACCCTTATAGGCCTCTTAATGGCCTCTACAAACATAGGTGGTGTTTGGGTTAACATAATACAGATACTTACGATATTTGGTACTGTGGTGCCGCCAAAAATCTTCCCAAGTCCCTGGATTGCTTTGGCAAATCCTGCAACTATTGTTGCAGAGCTCTTTAGGGCAGGGTATGGCACTAATACACTACCCCTACCACATCTCCTAATCATGGCACCTCTACTCATCATAGTGTACACCGTTGCTAGCATGTGGATAGGGTTACTGTGTGAAAAGAGGGTGGCTAGGCATGGGATGGAGTATAGGTACTAAGAGGCTTCCACTAGGGTACCGAACTCCCCTAGATAACCTAGTAATACCAGGTGTTGAAGTAATTGAGGTCCTTCACAAACACACCCACATCATAAGCCCTACACACCCCTCTAAATGGGCATGAATAGCACTTGGGCTCCTCTTGCATGCAAGTACTTCTGCCAAAAACCCATAGGAAGTCGTCCAGTAAAAACACGTCAACACCACTCTCCCTAGAAACAGCCTTAAAGCCTTCTCTAACACAGATCCTTATCAGAGCATCTTCATCGTGTGTAAGTTCATAGCCGTTCAGAACTTTTTTAAAGAGAGCCTCCTCAAGCTCGACAATGCCAAGCCTTAGAGCAATTCTAGTTAAGTGGTTGTCTACAGGCACATGCAGGTTCTCTACATCTCTTGGCTCAAACAAGCCCCTGTAAAACAGGAATTTGACTAAGAGAAAAGCCTTTTTCTCTACAGGGTCCTGGTATGCCTTAAAGACCTTGAGAAGGTCCAAAAGTCCGTAGCCCTCTGCAGCCCTTAGGTAGCCTCTAGGGATCTGAAGCATTGCGAGTGGATTTCCATTGTATAGTGAGAGAAGCTTTTGCCCCAGGTCTCTTAGGAGGAGAGCTCTAAGCCTAGGGTCAGGAGGACTTGCATCACCTATAGTGAGCCAGGCGACAACCTCATCCTCTGTAATCCTAGCCAGGTTCTCGGGGCTGAAGAACTCTGGTCTCTCACCATACACCATCATACCGAGTCTGTACAGGAGGTCTGCACCCCTAATCCTCTTACCATTTAGCACAGCTTCGTAAGGCTTTCCAGGCCTACTCAACCTGTGGTCCATAGCCACCATGACTAGGAAGTAGAGGGTGACCATCTTAGGAGGGTCTGAAGCTGGTGGGTAGTACCTAGTGTCAAAAACATTGAGCTTTGCAGACCCCAGGTCAAATCTCTTAAGCGTGTCGCTAATGCGTAAAACCCTCTCCATGTTTATGAGTGGCATAGAGCACCACAGCTAGGAGATGCACATAGAGAGGCTTGCACCATGGTGTTTACGCAGCCCGCTCCTCCTTGAAGTACACCTCCCCCAGCGCCCTGGGCGCAGCAAGCTTTTTGTGCAGGGGTGTGCTGTACACCACTGTCACTATCGCTATGGAGGCTATGTAGGGAAGCGCATTAACTATTTCTGAATGCACTCCATACAACAGCTGTAGTGCGTAAGCAGAGGTGTAGAGGTAGCCGAAGGCTAGTGCTATTGGATATGATAGTAGTGGGTGCCATGTCGAGGCCATGGCGAGGGTTATTGCTAGAAAGCCGTAGCCCCTACCAGTGTACTGAACCCACCCACCCCTGTAGACCACTGCATATATGTAGCTACCTATGCCAGCCAAGGTGTAGCCTATGGCGCTAGCCAAGAACCTCACTCTCCAAACTCTAACACCAAGGTGCTCAGCAGCCCTTGGGTTAAACCCACATGCCCTTACAGCCATGCCTATAGCAGTCCTGTAGAGGATGAGCCATGTGAAGAGCACTACGAGGATGCCTACTGAAGCAAGGACTGGTGGAGGTAGCCTGAGGGTGGCTATAGTTGGGGTCTTCTGAAGCCTTAGCCCTATCAAAGCGCTTAAACCGTAGAAAGCTATGTTTAGCGCAAGCCCTGTGAGCACATGGTAGGCGTGGAGAATGTTTATGAAGAGCATGAATAGAGCTGCAAGCACTACTGTTGTGGCAACAGTGACTAACAAGCTCATGATGGGGGCCATGTCAACACCCCACAGGATTATAGTGTGGCTAAGGTGCTGTGTAGAGACAAAGGCTACTGCAATGCCCACCGTGATGATGCCGTCGAGCGCTAGGTTAATAACGCCACTCCTCTCAACAACTATGTCGCTCAATACCCAGAACACTAGGGCTACAACCAGAGGGTCTGTTAAGACTCTTGCGACTTCCTCTAGCAGGTCTTCTTCACCTCAAGACAAGCTTGTACCTAGTTAAGAAGTCTGCAAGGAGTGCTAGGGTGAGGAGAGAGCCCACAATAGTGTTTGCAAGGGCATCGCCAATAGCAGCGCTACCTATTTGAAGCCCGAAGCTCAGTATGTATAGCGCTGCTGTGTAGTAAGAGGCTGGTATCAGTAGCAAGGGGTTTAACCCTCCGAGCCAAGCCAGCATTATTGCGGTAAATCCATAGCCACTCCCAACTATAGGCCCCTCTACAAGCTTTCCGTGGTATACTAACAGCTTCACACCACCAGCAAAGCCTGCTAGAGCCCCTGACAGTAGAAATGCTATGAGGTAGAGCCTCCTACTCGAAACACCTATGAGCTCTACAAAGCGCGGGCTCGAGCCTAGGGCACGCAGAGCAGCCCCCAGCCTAGTCTTATAGAGGAATAGGTATGCAAGCAAGGCTATCGCTATGCAAGCGGCTACCACATACCATGAGAAGCTGTAGCCGGGGGCCATTGGGATTCTCGCCTGCCTGGGCACCATATCTGTTGTCGGGTAGCCGTAGACTGCTCTCCCCCTCCAAGGCCCCTTAACCAGGTAGTTCGTGGTGTAGTACGCAATAAAGTTCATTAGAAGTGTTGTGAGGGCCTCATTAACACCTCTAAACATCTTGAGAAGGGCTGCTGGCAAAGCCCAGAGAGCGCCAAGGAGAGCTGCAAAGATGATTGATACTACAGGAGCCACTATCTCCTGGCTACCGAGAGGTGTGTAGAGAGCTGCGAAGGTAGCCCCAACAGCACCCATGACCAGCTGCCCCTCTGCCCCAAGGTTCCACGCGTTTGCGCTAAATGCTATGCAGAGCCCCACGGCTATTGGTAGTAGTGTAGATATGTAGACAAAGACGTTGAGGTTTACAAGGCTTTGCAAAAGCGTTGCAAAAGCTATGTCTATGCGGGTTCTCGTAACAGTAGAGACCAAGGCTACAGCTATGAGCATCCCCAGCAGGATTACAAATACCTTTGCTAGTGCGGACATAGCCATTGGTAGCTCTCTCCTAACTATAGCTACCCTAGGCATGCACCATAACCCTCTCTATAACCTCTCTGTACCCCTCTAGGTCAGGCCCCTCAAAAACCCTCACAATCCTTCCACTCACCATTACACACACTCTTGTAGAGGCATGCAGAGCCTCCTCCAAATCCTCTGAGAGGAGGAGGACTGCCGAGCCCGCATCCGCTAATCTCTGCAGCATGTTTAAGGCGAGTACCCTGGACTTTTCATCAAGCATCCTAGTAGGGCTGTACGCAACAACAGCTTTTGGTGTGGTTAGTAAGAGTCTTGACAGAGACACCTTCTGTACATTGCCTCCAGAGAGTTTTGCAACAGCTACAAGTGGATTGCTTGGACTCACATCAAGCTTTCTTGTCACAGTCTCTAAAAGCTCTCTAGAGACCTTGGTCTGCGAAAAGAGCTTCATGTTTTCAGCAATAGTGAGCCCCATTGCTACCCCCTCTCTAAACGGGTCTTCAGGCACGTAGACAAGCCCCCTTCTAACTCTTTCACATGCGGGCATGTGAGTCACATCAACACCGTTGAGCCTCACTCTGCCCCTAGAAACTCTCCTCAGCCCCACTACAGCCTCCCCCAGCTCCTTCTGGCCATTGCCTGCAATACCCACAATAGTCACAATCTCGCCAGCTCCCACAGTGAGTGTGACACCGTTTACAGCAGGCTTGCCATACTCATCAAAGACAAGTAGGTTTTCAACAGAGAGTGCAGCAGGCTTTTGCGGCGCTCCCTGGGTAAAGCCCTTTGCAATTCTTGTCAAGTACTCTTCAGAACCAAACATTGCTTGCCTAAGGGTGGAGGCATCAACACCCAGTCCAAATACCCCAACAACGCTCCCCCTCCTGAGGACAGCAAACCTATCCCCCATTTCAATAGCCTCCCCAATCTTATGCGTTATGTACATGACGGAGCTCCCTTTAGCGCGAAGCCCCTTAACAATGTTAAGAAACCTCTGCTTAAGCTCTCGAGGAAGGTAGGTCGCCGCCTCATCGACTATGAGAAGTCTGGGCCTCGCCATCAAGACCTTTGCGAGGTCCACAAACTGCTTCTCCGTATAGCTAAGGGTGTGGACCCCCCTATCAATGTCTACAGTGATGCCTAGCTCGTTTAGAAGAGCATAAAGCCTCTTCCTCAAGTCTCTCGACGGGGGCTCTCCAAGGAACATCGCAACGTTCTCGAGAATGGTCATATCGTCTATTAGCTGAGGCCTCTGACTCACTAAGAATATGCCTTTCCTCTTTGCTTCCATAGGCGATGAGAAGACTATTGAAATGCCCTCGACTTTGATGTAGCCTTTGTCAGGGAAGTAGAGCCCGTAGAGTATTTTAGCTAGTGTGGATTTTCCAGAGCCGTTCTCTCCAAGAACAATTAGAACCTCTCCTGGGTATACAT
>Ga0185307_1000696_pt1 | contig 20462 bp, 16 predicted proteins | sample LHCtaG_FD_128010 | JGI IMG/M metagenome (GOLD analysis project Ga0185307, IMG submission 128010) | Hot spring microbial communities from Little Hot Creek, USA to study Microbial Dark Matter (Phase II) - LHC4sed_matched (SPADES... | ecosystem: Environmental > Aquatic > Thermal springs > Hot... | reverse complement strand
AGAGCTTGTCAAAGAGCTTGAGAGGGAAGGAGCTATAAAGCTTAGTACCGATGTTGAGAAAGCTCTATATATAGCTGTCATTCTTCACGATATAGGTGTGCATCACGATCCTAGCGATAGGCACAGGGAGTACAGCTACAGAATGATCCTAAAGCATGGAGAAGAACTCAATAACGCGTGTAACTGTAGCATCGCTGGGAATAGCGCTGTAATTGCTCGGCTACATGGAAGAAAAGACCCGGTTCCAGAGAACCTCGATAAAGAGCTGAAGATAGCCATAGGCATAATCAGAATTGCAGATGGATTCGATTACACATTGACACAATCTATAGAGCGTATCGAAGTAGCTAGGAGTAGTAGAGGCATAGAAATCAAGGCTCACTGCATAGACGATGAGAATCTATGCGAGATAAACATCGACAGAGCAAACGCTAAGAAAGCTCTACTCGAAAAAGTGTTAGACACTGAGATAAGCATTGAGATGAGCAATGAAGAGAATTACTAAGAACTAGAACATGAAGTAGACGTCTAGAAAGCTTAGGAACGTTAGTTCCCTTGCCTATGACAGCGCTATCTCTATGTGCTGACTTTCATTAAGCGCTTTCAACATGCTCTTAAATGTTTTCTTAAATACTTCTTCTAATTCTAAAGATCTCGTCAATTTTAAAGATCTTGCTATCTCAATAAGCTTTGTGTATATCCTTGTATCAACTACTATTGATTGTGCTCTATTCTCATCCATGTACACCACTCTATGGATATGCGTATTGTTTACCCCTTTATCTCTTCCTTGAAGAACATTTCCTTCATTGCTTTAGAGAATATCTCTACTTTAACCTCTCCAAACTCCTCTACCTCGTGCTCTAATATACCATCGGATGTGAACTCGTAGACCTTAGCAAGGCTCCTCATGTTATTCTTCGCCAACTATCGGGTAATGCTGTATAGCACAAATTCGCTGTGAGTTGCTATTACGAGTGGTATGTCTGCACCTCTATCCCTAAGAAACTTTACCATCTTTACCAAGGATGTATCTCCTCACCCTTCTCAACAATATGAAGCACTATCACCAAATCTAGTAGCTGTGGCAATGCGTAAAACAATAACGCTTTCTGCACCTTTGGATCGAAAGAAAACATTGATAAGATTGACTTTAAGAAAGTGTAGAGATCTTTGTAGTACTCAAGCTGAACAGATATTAATCTCTCTAACTATTGAGTCATTTCCTCAGCTTTTCCAGTCAATCGTAGAACTAACGCTAGAATGAGCCCCCTTAACACTGCAGAGATCTCAACACCATAGCTAGCTATAGAGCTGTTCTGCTAGCGATGTTTATAGATTGTGTTTATAGGCTCTGATTCTATATTTGGTTTGAGTTTGTTTAGGCGATGGGGTCAATGCTCTAAGCCTAGTCACCTAGCTTCCAAGGGGTCTGTGCCGCTGACCCCGATGCCCAATGAACCCACTCCATAGGTGGCTGTGCCACTAGTGATGGAGTAGGTGAGGAGAAAGTCCCTAGACACAACAAATAAATACAAAATAGAATAAGCATCTAAGGACAAACGGCTAGTAGAAATATTAGAATGTTAACTAGCTAATGAGACCTCTATCGACGCCGTGTTCTAATGGTCTGGTTCGGGGGATTGATCAAGCCAATCCTCGACTTAAAGCTCAATCTGTCGTACCATTAGAGTCTCTCACACTCTATCAAGCTAAACCGCTAGACACTTTAACAGACATAGCATCCACGGCTCTCTTATTCGTTAACACTAAAATTTGAAATTGTTGTATCAGCTATCTGAGCGACTGAGAAAAGTGCGGGGTGGATTAATTACGAAGCTTTGTTTCTCGGCAATCACAGACTAGAAGGGTTCGAGGAGATGAGGGTATGCTTATGAGATTAGAAAGATTTTCCTAGTATCCCTCTTTCCAAAGCTACGAGAAACAAAGAATGGTTTTAGCACTTCTTTGGGTTACCCTTGTAAAATTTAAACTTATAAGTTTGTTCTAGAAGTGTTATAATGAGTTTGTAACTGCATCACTTAATGCTTATCCATAGGTTGCCAGGTGTGGAAGGTGAGTGAATCTGTGTCCACTTCCACTTCGAAATACTACACGGTTTTTGTTAAGTTCCTCAGAACATTTGGTGAATTCCTGAGGACTCTTGGTGAATTAGAGAAAGAAACGGGTAAATCCATAGATGAGATCACAAAGGAGTTTACTAACCCTGAGACATTTAAGATGCTCACAGATGCTTTACCGAAGGAGCTTTTAGGCGAGTTATTCAGGTTACTCATTTCTATTGCCACGATACGTATCAAGAAAATTGATGAGATGACTCCCGGCGAGAAGATAGAGGTTGGTAACCAGTTAATAGAATACTCTAATCAACTTGAAAAGTTCATGAAGGAAGTAGAGAGGTGGCTTAGCGAGCATGCTAAGACCAAGTGAAATAGTCTCCATAAGCAATAGTATAATCGATCTTCTCCCTAAACTACCTTTACCAGAATACATAATTGAAAATATGGAACATATCAATGAAAAAATTCAAAGCTTACTACAGACTATTGCCCTACTACTATGCTCTATAGGAAGTAGCTATATCGGAGGATTTCCCGTAAAGATCATTAATGCTGATAAGCTTAGGGATCTGCTAGTGCATAGACCTGAGCTAGCGTATAGACTTGAAAAGCTTCTGCTGGACCTTGTAGATGCTCTCCCCAATTACTTTGAGCGAGAACGCATATCAAGTATTGAAGTAGAGCACTATACTGATCCAGAGGATTACAGCGAGTACATTGTTGTGAGGGTTTGTGTCAATGATGATTCCGAGGAGGTAATCAATGCGTGGATAGAGCTAGCCAAGAAGCTCATAAGGAGAGACGACGACATAGCTCTATCCCTTAGAGTCACACCAACGTACCTATGTATAGAGAGCCCTAAGCGTATAGGGTATGAATCATGAAGCTTGAGGGGCGCGGCTTTGACCCGAGGGAGTTCTTTAAACTAGTTGAAGAAGCCATAAATTCCATAAATAAGGGGGACTCTAAATGCGTTCTGTCTATTACTGAAGGGCTATACAGAACCATTGTGAGTAGAGCATATTACTCTCTTTTCCTACGCATAAGAAAAGCCCTAATACGCAAAGACATGAAAAAACTCATGAAGCGACAGAGAAGCATACATATTTTAGTTATTAAGAGACTGAGAAAACTCGGGTATAATGATATCGCTGAACTACTTAATGAATTAAGGCAGCGAAGAACAGAAGCCGACTACGATCTCACAAAACATGTGGATAGAAGAACAGCTATATACTCATATAACTTAGCTAAAAAACTACACGAATTAATAGATAAAGCAAGGCTAGACCCATAGCTTTACCAAACCTTGTATCAACTACTTTCATCAGTTGCTTCAACCCGTTGTATTGTAATACAAAGGCTGACGCTGTTCTCATCAAGGATTGGAGTGTGTACACGTCGTGTCTAGAGTTGTTAACCTAGGCGACATGTGCGGCTTCATATGGGACAGAGGCGGAGTGCCGAAAAGGTGTCGAAGTCGTTGAGCTCAGGTGGCTAGAGCCAGGAACAAGCCAAAAGGCTTGAGGTTAGCACCACACGCCATAGCATCAAGATGAGAAAGCATAGAGAAGAGATAAGGCTCTACGTTTTAGCCATTGGCGGATTTGATGAAGCAAGTAAGAATAGAGTCTTTGGAGAAGCAGGGACTAAAGATAGTGAAGGATGAGTGTAACGATCTTTCGAAGCTCGGGGATGTTCTCGAATCTATCCTTAACAAGGTAAAATCTGATAAAAGACTCTTCAAGGCGTTACTAGTCCTAGGGCCTATGAACATTGAGGCAAGTCGTGATGAAGAGCTTAAGCAGAGGATAGAGTTCAAGGTTATTTCTAACTATGTGTTCTGTAGGTATATATCTCGCCTTCGTGATGCTAATACGATTGCTTACAAGATTCGTACGGTATTGCGTGGTTTCGTTATATTTGTACTTCGTGAATTATCCCACAAGCTAAAGCCTCTAGAATTACGTAGTGTTGATGGTAAAAGCTATAAAGTAAGTACTGTCATAGGAATTGATGCTACAATGTTTGGGTTGGAGAAGGGGTATTACAAGATTGCGTGTGCAGTAACGCTTGTGGATCTAGGGAATGGAACTTTTGATATGGAAGTGGATTTAAAGTACAGTGATAGGGGAGAGGATGCAGTATTGGCGGAAATCTTGAGAGATCAGGTTAACAACTTTAAGATATCTGAAGACTCATTTGTCTTGATCTACATTAATAGAGCGAATATTGAAAGTGTTCTCCTAAATTATCTAGATCTCTCAACAATTAGTAAGATATTGGAGAAGGGGATAGTTATCGGCGCCACTAAGACTCATAGCTACTCAAGGATACTGAAGCTCCAGGAAGGGACTATAGTTAATCCAGAGCCGTGGATATATGCCTCTCTGCAGAAGAGGAACATCATTAGATATAACAATTTGAAGCTCTATAGCTCAAGATACTTGATGACCACTATTGAACAGCCCAAGAGATTAAAAACACCACCAACAATAAGGCCTGTCCTGTTCACAATCTTGTATGGGGATAGATTCACAAAAACCTACATCTCAGAAGAGAACTTACTGAGCTATTCAGCTTCGCTAGTAGCGATAAACAATGTCTCATCTACTTGGAGACACTCCCTTCCATGGCCTCTACACATTGTTGATAGAAAACTTAAGAGAGCACATGAGCTTGCTCCACAAGAGCAAAAGAGTGCAATGCTAGAACTTTTACACGATAAAGAGATTTTCAGATTACTCTAACCATTTGAATTTTACCCCTAGACACAAACAACACCAACCTGCTATGAATTACTATGTGAGTAAGAGTCAAGAACTTGTGGCTTAATCATGCTGATGCTTGCTAGTTCCTCCCACATTACATAACCATCTCTGTATATCCACCCAATAGCATTGCCATTACCTATTCTTAGAAATTCCCTAACCTCTCAAAATACAGCAGTCCTATTGTTCTTAACATCCTTGTACATACGGAAATAAACATAGACTCGGCCTTAGAGGCTCAATGTATGCTTAGGCAAACATCTGTGTGTAGTTAAATAGATTGAAACTTGGACCTTGGTAAACGTGGTAAAACTTAAAGTACCAATCTTTGCTACAACACTTACCTGAGGTGTGAATCGTGGGTCAGGAGCCGAAGAAGGAAATTAAAGAGGAGAAGAAGGGGGAGAAGCCAAAGAAGCCTCCAAAATGTAGGTAGGAAGTTACCAGGATTTCAAAATCATATACCAAGTATAGTAATCGGAATGCATAGAGCTACAATACTAGATTATATAGTTCAGTTTATGTTTTTCTGCGTATTGTTGCTGTACCCTTATTGCTTCGTGCCATGGTTTAGATAGCTTTATCAATACTTCTCTTCTCCATGTACCTTCTTGCATCATTCTATATAATTGTAATTGGCTTAGAAGAGGGGATGAAATGCTCTGTGACGCGATACTCTGTACCTGTTTTAGAAAGCTCCATATGTCGTTGACAGATATGTTATAGAGTGAAGAGAATGATATTAGTGGAGGTGCAAGCATACATATTTCATCGTTGATACGAGTAATATAATGTGAATGAAATTCATCCTTTATAATGCTTTCGATTGATTGTTGAAGAATTATAGTGTTGTTTACTTCTGAGCTATGTTCAATACTTCTAATTTTATTCATGATGTTACTAACCATTTTTCGTATATGCTTAACTGGTGCACATAAACTGTAATATTTCCCCTGGAATAAGATATGCGAACCCTCAGCACTTAATAACAATCGGAGTTTACCTATGATTGAAAGTGCCTCAAGCTCTATGTACGGGGAAATCTCTGAAAAAGCTACAAACATTCCATTGGAATTACATTCCCCAATACAAATAACGGGGAAACCATTCTTAAAAATAAACATGCCGAGCAAATGCGTAATTATGGCTTTGCCCTTCTTAATGTATTCGTAATACTCATCAAAGGCACTATCATAACCCCTTACTAAAAATATTGGAACACGAAACTCAAATGCCTTATCATCTAGAGGATTATACACAATGAGAAATGCGTTATTAGAGACATATCCTGGAACTGAGGTATACATGATCTTGAAATCTTTAGCAGGTTTCATTTCCCTTACCACTATGGTTAGAGTTGATGGAGATAAAACAAATCTCTTCTCTACATTATTAACCGTGACTATGGTGGTTATGTATGAGAGTGGAGAGGGAACTATGAGGTCATGTTTAGGAAAGGATTTTAGAAACGGTCTTATTAAAGCTAAGAAGGGCGATATCATCATCTGAGGTTCTAGTGCCATAACTTCCAGAACTTCTCCCTCAGTAATGAAAGAGCCTAAAAGATCCTTACCTATTAAAGATCCTTTCTTCTGCTTTGATAATTTGTAGATAAAGAATGAGCTCTCAGAGCTTAAAGAACGTTTACCAGAGTATCTTATACCCCTAATAGCTAAAAAATCTGAAAACAATACAATGCAAAGATCGTAAGTAGCATGTAGAGTTTCGTAACCTCTAGTAAAGAAATATTCAAGCATTAATGTTACCTTGGGAAAGACTTGAAGACTTAACAATGGATCATAATAAGCTCTATACTCGAGTAATTTATCAAGATGTTGAACATGTTTTAAGAGATCATCAACAAGATCAGTAACATCTTGAAAAAGTAAAGATTTTGAAATGTCAGGGTAATCCATAGTCTAACCATCCATGCAGGGCCATATAAGCTTATACCAGCACTCTTCTATACTACAGAATATATCAAAGCTATTAAACTTTTCTTACATGTAATTAAGTAATAATATTTATAAAAAAGACTAGGCTTCTCTATATATGAAGCACGTTTTGTCACACGGTGACTATATGGGTATAAAGAACTTGGCTCGGAAACTGATTTACTGTCCTCATTTTAGTCCTAAAAAGATGCCTTTTACATTACATGTCGTTAAAACTCATGATGAGTTTAAATATTATGTTAAGAGATTGATAGAAGGAAGATTTGGTGTTTTATGTGAGGTAGAGAAAGAGGTCGTACTACCTGGTGGCGAAAAAGGATTCGTAGATCTTGTATGTCATGGAAAAGAAAGAAGTATAATTGCTGAAGTTAAATCCTTTAATTACTTAAGAGCTGATAATGTGTTGAGCGATCTAATGCAGCTTCTTCTTTATGCATACGCTTATATACAAAAATATGGGAAGGATGAAGTAAGCATAGATCTTTTCTTAGTTTACAAAGATTTCGATGGAAAACCTCTCTTTATAAAGTTGAACAAAGATTCTATGTATGTAAACTTCAATATAGAGAATGAAAAAACAGTCACGGGTAACTATCGATATGTAAGCCCTTTGTGCACGTTCTGCTCCTCTCAATGCTCATTTAAGGTTAATAGTTAAAGTGATAGTATGAGCAAAGCACTTTCATTGGACGTCTTATCGCTTTACCATGAGATACTTATTAACGAGATTGCTTTAATGCGTGCAAATAGCATTGCTGACTCTGGTATAGATATAGACGATACAATTGTATATGTATCTCCCTTGCCTCATAACCCCAGTGTTACGCGAGGACTTGATTACATCCTTCTGATATATGCACTAGTTAATGGGGCTAGAAGACTTGAATGCGGATACAACGTTCTAGATCCTCTCAATATAGTAAATATTGATTCTTATTGTATAAAGAAAGTTTGGAATAGATTGAAAGAAGTTCTGAATAAACTAATTGATGGTGTTCCCCATTTAAGAGGCTTAGTAGGGGATGAGCTCGAGAGTGTTTTAGCGGGAATAGTGTTTGCACTTCTCCACTATGGACTGCTCTTCATCACAGTACATAGTGAATATGAATCTGGTGCTAGGTACAGTTCTTTGGATACTGTAAACCCATTGAAGCTGCACTTCAGTATGAAGAGACATTATAAAGAGGGTTATGCAGAAGTTGAGGTCTCAGATATTAGGGTTTTGAATGAGTTGAGAGTATACGGCAAAGTAATGCAATTCCTACGAACATTCGGAATTGATGTGGAGAAAGCTATAAACAAATTCAAAGAGTTATCTGAGAAGAGCACTGGTGTAAGGCTCGAAGGAAAACTGTCTCTACTCAACATACAATTCAAAACTTTACATGGCATGCTATTCAAATCTTTATCCTATGCTGCGGCACTACCTGAACATTTTGCTGTAATGGAAGTGAATGTGCTGCCATTTGTCATAGAACCTTTACCTATCTCGATACGTAATGAAGACGTTAAAGAGCTAGATAATCAAATAAATAATCAGGTAGGAGAGCTACTTAGGAGTTCTAGTTCATATGTAGAGGAAGAAGTAATTAAGATAATCGGTGAAGTGATTAAACAAACTTTGAGAAACCCCTTAACAGAGTATCAACACCTTTACCTAAAGAAAATGTTTGAAGTATGTTCCAGTAATAATGGAAGAAGCCTAACTGTGATAACTTCTCCTACAGGTACAGGCAAAACCTACATATTCCTATTTTACGCCCTAGCTAAACTAATTGATGCTAAGATAAAAAACAGGAAGAGGAAGCAGAATAAAAGACCTCACATACTAATACTATATCCAAGAAAAGCGTTGGCAAGGGATCAACTAAGCAAGATAATAGAGGCCGTTAATTATGTTAACGAAATATTGAGATCCAAAAGATTAGAGGAAATCAAAGTAGGAATATATGACGGGGATAGACTTCGCAAAGACGAAAAAGAAATTACAGAACTAAGGGGGTTAAAGCTAGGCAATAAAAAGCTGTGTCATGGTATTATCGATGGAAAGTACAAGGTATTCTTAACTGATAGTGAGCGTTGTGAACTCAATGAAAAGGCTAAAGAAATAGATTGGCTTTACGATTACGATGATATAAGCATTCTAGAGAAAGAAGGGATAGATATACTGATATCGAATCACTCGATACTCACAAAACTTATATTTGAAACCTTTGCAAAAGATATTAGAGAGTTTAAGAACTTTGTAAAAGATCTTGAAGTATTGATTCTAGATGAAGCACATTTGTATCTCGAGGAGAGACTTATAGAAGTATTAGCACCAACATTATTCAAGTTATTTGTTCTTCGTGCAGAAGCCCGAAATCAAAAACCTGTGACTCTTGATGATCTTGCAAATAGTCTCAATATGGATATAATTATTTCAAGTGCCACACTTACAGATTCAAATATAATTACAAAAGAGTTTAATGGCGTCACGTGGAAGATGAGCTCACAATTTGTTGTAGGATTCTTCAAAGTAAAGCGTGGGCATAGCTCTCTTGCTGATGTACCTCAATCACTTAGAGACTTTCTGAAGAAGCTCTTAACTGATAAGATCTATAAAATGTTTGAGGATAGAAAGGCAGTAATATACTATGACTTTGACACCATTCTTGCGAAGCACTTACAAAATGAAGGTATTTATCAAGGAGCGTTCAAGATCAAAATAGCTCTAACCCTACACCCTCACCCAAGAAAACAATCCTGGACAAGTTTAGCAGAATCCATGATCACCTTAATCCACTTTATAAATGCCATTAGGTCACGAATGCCAGATGCATCTGGTGCGCAAGCACTAGTGTTTGTAGATATGAAGAGTACATTGAAGGATATATTCAGGACATTCTTGAGGAGGCAAATATTGGAAGCTCAAGACCATGCTGATAGAGTTCTATTAACAGGTAGATACATACATGATATGTTAAGAGGTGAGGAGAGGATTGACGCTAAAAACATAATAATTGGTTACATAGACTCGAAAGCAAAAGAAAGGAATTTAACAGCCTTTGATTTAATATACTTAGATCCTTACCTCAAAGATTTCAATGAACTCCCATTCTATATAAGGCCCGGCGATTTAAAATCCCTATTTAAGCGCATTAACAACTACAATGACTTTCTCAATATCATCATGAGCTTAACCCTTTCGAAGCATATTGATTATTTAATTAGTTCGCTAAACGATTTTGCAAAAGAGTCCTACAATAATTTAGAGCGTGGTTGGCATAATTATATAGATTCATTGAAGAGTGTAGTTAATAGGTGTAAAGACTGCGCTACTATATTCATACACTATGGTGATCTAGGAATAGCGGAAAGAAGCATTATCGAGTCTTGCATGAAAAAAGAAAGATACCCCATACCACTAGTAATTATGGCTACTTCAACTCTTGAAATAGGTGTGGATATTAAGGATGTGGCAGTAGTTTTTCAATATGCTTCATATCCTCACTCTACTGAGTTGATGCAGAGATTTGGTAGAAGCGGAAGAGATATATCATCATTTCTAGTATCGACACTAGTGCTTGTATTAAGAAATACTGGAGAGGATCTAAGGTATGTTATAGACCAAGAAGCAGTAGAGTACGTATACAATCTTAAGATACCTCACGTCAAAGACGTATTTAGGGATAGAGAAACTATTGTTAGAAGCATGCATTACCCCCTTTTACTTAGTCTTCCAGATGAGAAAAAAGCACTACGACGAAAAGTAAATGACAAAATAAAGTATGTACTTAGCATGTTAGAGAAAGGCCTTAATGAACAATATATCGATGTATATTATCGTTGGTATAACGCAGTTTTTGTAGAAGCCTCTCCATATGGTGAGACAATACCGCAAGACATTCGAGAATACATAGAAGACATTATAAAGACTTTTAATAAATTAAGACAGGAAAGACCGAACTTAAAAGAGATATCTTATATAAGTTACTTGTGGCAAAATAATTACGCAGATATAGCTAGTAGAATAGAGTATGTGCAGAAGTTGTTTGAAAACCTTAAAAAAATCGTAAATAATGTTAAAGCAGTTAAGGCTGTCCCCTTTAACCTCTTACCACTTGTCGCTGAAATATATGAGATACAAACACGTGTTCTACATCTAAGTTCCTCCGACAGCATACTCGGAGAGATTTATGATGTGCTTTTCGACATCTACATTAAAACTGTTCAGATGATTAATAGTTATGTTATGTTTCAATTCGGTAAGAATATAGGTAAGAAGGCGCTAAAGAGATTTCTATGGTCATATATTCCACCAGGAGTAACGAATGATATTGGCGAGGTAAAGACGGGTATTATCGTGTATCCACCTATTGGTGGTGACATTGAAAGGGATAGGGAGCTTGAACCATCAGAAGCATTTAATAAAATAAGACCTTTACATACTGGTGAATGAGGTGCTATAATGAGGGTGCAGTTTCCATTCTTTGCTAATTTAGGAAAAGGAGGAGTGGCTAGTTATTATTGTGCGAGCATTATATACAATGAGAAGGAAAGTAAGCTTACTATAAAGCTTTATAGAGTGCAATATGATGAAAGCATTGTTTATAGTCCTATTACACACCCAGATGCTATAGATACGAGTCGACTAAACAATTACATAGAATGTTGTGAAGAAGAGTTCAAAGAAGCTAATGCAATAGTTGTTAGGCACGAAGTTCATGAATCAAGAGGTTCTAAGAAAGCCATAAAAGTTCACATCATTATAGCGTATGAACGGGAAGGAGAAAAAGATAACCAGAGGCTTTGGTTAAGTTATTTGCGGGGAATTAGCAAGATTAACAACGAGGAAGAGGAATACAACATATTCATAATTTCGAGTAAACGAAGGTACGTACCCTACAGAAATAACAGAAATGCAAGTAGACCCGAAGATAAGGTGCTTGTTGCAGAGGTTAAAGCTATAGACATCATTAAATATGGGGGTGTACATAGCAGTGATAAGATTCGTATAGGTGGAGTAAGTAGGGAGGCAAAAGAACAGATTTTACATCATATTGAAATTAATCAGGATGAGGAGCTAAATAGTGTGGAGCTAAATAGGATCAGAACCTGGTCTCTCATACTTCAGCTACCAATAAGCATAGAGCTTCTGGACAAAAAACTTGAAATTGAAAATCTAAAGGTTACCTCTATAAAGTTGAATATGATTGAAGGTCTTTTAGGGAGTAATGTAATAGCTGCTGATAGGCATAACATAAATAAGCAAATTCCTTCAATCATACCAACACCATTATTATCAGCACTCTCTTCGGTTATGACTAAAACTGTAGGTAATCACAGTGGCTATTCAGGTTCTCCTATACTTACTGTTCTCCCATCGATATTCCATCCAAATGTAGGTGGGATAATGTTGCAAATAGATCTTACCCCCCTTTTCGAAAAACTATACTGCTACCTGTATAACAAGATGCTTGAGGTTGGTAAATTACAAATAAATGCAAAAATTTCAAAAGCTCGATATGTCGATCTCTACGGTTTTTCGTGTGGAAATATAGATCTAGGCATTAGCGCGGAGGCATTGCTTAAAGCTCTTACCAGTAACTTTGTTCTGCATAGACCACGGATTTACATATCTTCAAAATGTCTCAAAAAGGATAATAAGGATAATATCACTGAGTTAAGTTCCTGGATTAGGCTTCCACATAGGATCCGTAGAATAGATGTGGGCATACCTGTAGAAGGTACTAGCTTTCAACAAGCAGTACTTTCAAGTACTAGTACCATTTATTTGGCTTATGAGGTTGTGCGTAACAGAGTGAGATACCTAAGGAAGTTGCTAAAATACGTTAGGGATCTTAAACAATTGTTACCTAACAATTACAATATTAATAATACAAAACTTTTACTCCTAGCCTTTGCCAGTTATATAGGTGAAAGAGTTGAAAAATACTGTAAAGGTGATGTAGAGCTACAGAAAGTAGCTGAGAAAACACCTCTTGTAGGCATTTATATACCTGTTATAGCCTCTCGAATAGCACTTTTACTTCTGTTGCTAGGGCTTCACGGTCTTTCTCATCTACTCCTAAAATACCTGTATGCAGATACCAAGACTCGAGGTGATAGATTAAGAGAGTTTGTCATTCTATCAATAGACAAGAAATATATTAGAAATAGAGCAGGGCTCTCACAATATTATGTTGATGTAGTTATAAACGGCTTCACATATTTACTCTCCAACGAAGAAGATAAGATTATTGGCACAATTATAATTAGTGATACAAAGCCCTATACATCTACACTCTGGAAAGAAATCACACAAAGATTTGATATCGATAGGTTCATAGAGTTTGCTTATCACATCTTAAGATCGAATCAATATGATGATAAATGTTTGGGTATTTGGAGGGATATGCAAAAACGCGTAAAAATGTTTACAGAACTTTGGAATTGGCGAGTAATTATTGATAAAGCCGTTACAATTCTTAGTGAAGATTATAAACTTGGAGATCCACAAAAAGGACGTTTAACACTTCCACTAATCGATGCTAGAGTTATTATATCAGAAGATGTCATTAACAAGCTTGAAGATAATGCTAAGAATATCATAAAGCATCACTTAGAATCTCTATATGTTATGGCAATGCCTTTCTGTTTTGATGGATGCTACAACTGTATTGTTCTCGATAAAGGGTGTAGAAGTAATCCGTTAATGAAGGAGTGGACCGTATCGAAGTCTATCACAAGGATAATAATTGATGAAATTAGAAATAATCTCTAAGAAAGCATCAAACAAATTGAAAGACGTCTATACCTTTTCAGTAATTACCCTTTATTAGAGATTTAATACTTGTGGGAATGCAATACGTTAAGGCATGCAGGGTAGGAGTGACGTATAGGTGATTATATGGGTCTTGCAGGTGTTATTCAGAAGCTGTACAGGGTCTATATGTATCCTGCTAGGTTCCCTACGAAAATATTTGATGTGTTCTTCTCTAAGGCGGATTTGGAGGGGGTGTTTTTCGATCCTTTTGCTGGGAGTGGAAGTTTTGCGTTGGCGTGTTACTTAATGTGTAGGGATTTTGTTGTGTGGGATATTAACCCTATGATGCAGCTGCTGGTTCACGGAGGTATCAGTATTGTTGAGGGTGTGAGTATTGGGTTGGTGAGGGATCTTGTTGAAAAGGCTCTTGGCTATGGAAGGCCTTGGCTTCCTCAGGGTGCTGAGGGTTGGTGGCCTGAGCAGGTTCTCGATGTTACTGCTAGGGTCTGGGGCTTCTTCAGAGATGAGGTAGCATCCTTTAACCCGAGAAACTTGATGTTTGAGCCTCTTGTCAGTAACAGTGTTTGGAGCTTATTCGCATTGGCATGTCTCTACGCCTCGAGAAGACTTAGCTTCACTGATGATAGTGTACCGAAGTGGTTTAGGTCAAGAGTGAAGAGAGAGAAGATCACAAAGATGCTGAAGAAAACTACGAGTTTTGAGAAGTTGAGGTCCCTGTTCATGGGGTATGTTGAGAAGAAGCTCAGTGACTTCTCTATTGCTCAGAGAAGTGTGTTTAAACCTCTCTGTAAACCAGGAGTTCAAGAGGTTGTGATTGTTGATGCTGTTAAAGCTACGAACTACCCAGAGAAAGTTGTTGGTGTACTAACATCACCTCCGTATCTCCAGGCACAAGAATACATAAGGAGCTTCAGCTGGGAGCTAAAGCTTCTTGGGGTACCACCAGCTACTGTCTCTATGCTTAGTAAGCTGGAGATACCGTATAGACCACCCATAAACGTGAAGATCGAGAGTGAAACATATTACGAGGTGCTGCAGTCTATAGACCCGAAAATGAGGAGATTAGTCGAATCATACTTCACAAACACAATCACTGTACTAGAGAAATCAACCAGTAGCCTAGTACCCAAAGGCATTATAGGGATATTCGTAGGAGACACAACAGTGAGGGGAAAACCAATACCAATAGTTAAAATATTTAAAGAGCACCTAGCCAAGAAAATGGGTCTAGCCTTAATAGATGGAGGAGAGATAGATGATGAGATAAAGAGGCGAAGATTATTCAAGGGAAGGAAGAATGCTAGTCCTAATGGGATAAAAATTGAACATTTAATATTCTTAACTAAGCAGTGAAAATACATCACTTCATGTTTTACTCTTGGCCTTGCCAACTTTAATTATGTAACTCTTATACTTTCCCGATGGCTTAACTTGCCACCTAAACCTACCACCACAACTAGGACATTCGCAAAAGTATACGTTCCACCAACTATACTTCCATGTTTTTAAAAGCTTGAGCTATCCTTCGTATCCACAGTAGGGGCATTTTAATGCTGCTTCCATATCGCAATCCCTATTACAGCATCTAACATTGCAGAGAATATAAATATAATTTAAGGAGCGGCACATTTAATACGTTGTTTTTGGGTGATTCAACGTTGATGTTTCCCAGATGCAGAAGCCTGGTTAATTTCTCTAACAGGGAAATTAAGAGACTCTATAAAAAGTTTCTGACTCTGTAGCAACTTTAAATCATCAGAGATGCCCGAAACTATTACTAATTATGCCCCACATATTAAACTTTCTTTGCTTAGACCAATACAAAACCATTACTGAGAACTCAAGAGCTGTAACGGTGGTCTATATGTGGAACTCTGTTCTATATCTAGTTGGAGAGAAGAGTTCTTAAAGAGAGCCATTGACTCTGTGCTTATATATGCTTTTACTTATTTCTAATAGTAGTGCATGTACTGAAAATGTGGATGGATGTAAACATGTTTGTAGTTGGCGGTTTTACCATCAACTTGTTCAGAATAAGGGCAAGTAGTCCAGACATTAAAGTTAGATATATAAATCTCCAAGATAATTTCACAATAAACAATGTCATTCACAAGTTAGAACATGAGTATAAATGTATTGCTGGACCACAGTATGGTAGTTACCGTGGTTTAGAGCCTGGCGTGTATTTCGTTTGTAATGGCTATGAAACTCTAACCAGTGATAACATAGGGTATTCGTTTGAGACAAAGATAATAAATAGTAGCTCATATGTTATGAAATATCTGGTGCTGAAGGCTATTGCTAAAAAGGTTCAGGAACTGAGTAACGAGGGTAAGCTATTTCTTCACCATAACTGGTTTGCATATAGCCAAATAACTTGTTGTGATAGTGAAATCTTACAATATTCAAAGCCCTACAAGCTTTTTGTATTAAGACCTTGCTTAGTGCTTAGGGTTGAGCATCTGCTTGTAGACGATGAGGATAGGTTATATTTATTAGCAGATTTAAAGCTAAAAAGATTTCATTCACTAACTTTGAGCAACACAATTAAAATATTGATGGAGAAAGGGCTTGACACACAGAAAATAAATGAGCTTCTACGAGCACATTACTACACCTGTATTGATAATGAAAACGGAGTAGACTGTGCTGTGAATAAAATAGAGGGTAACGAGGTTGAAGTTATTATAGAGAGTAAGACGCGAAAACTTGCACTAGATAATGTAATGTTAAATTCTCATCCTAAGCACACAAGAGACTTCATCGAAAATCAATTAGGCGAGAAAATTAGTGAAATAGAGAAGCTGCAACGAACTTTAGGCAGACAAAGACCGAAGTATAAGATAGAGAACATTAAAACCTATATCAAAAAGCTCCTTATAGAATATGGAGTCTTTCCAATAAGACTAGGCAACGTTGATTATGTTCTAAAATTAGTTCCTCAAACAATTTTTCCTTCCTACAGGTGAGGTGTAATGAGTGGCATCAGCCTTGAGAACATGTTGCTCCTACCTAGCCGTAACTTGGACATATCAAGACTAGTCTTTGGAGGGGAAGTACCAGCTATTTCACCATACTACGGTTTAATCATGTACGGACCCTATGAACTACCACCAAAACCACCAAGATCTATAATACTTCTGTATCCTAACAATAATGAATTCAAAGATGTTGCAACAAAAATTATAGGAGCACTTAAAGATGGTTATAAGGGGTACTTTCCAGGAGGATTCACAAATATATTCCAGCTTGACATAGACTTGGAAAGGATTGATGTGGATTTCACTAAATACGATATGCTCAACCCAAAAGCTACAACTGAAGCATTTTATAATAGGTTTCTAGAAGTGTGTAAAGATGTGAATAGTTGTTTCCCTGTTATAATGATGAATAGAGTTCCACGAGGTCTATATGAGTCTCTCTACACGGGGGTAAAGTATAGATTTACGATAGAGGGTATACCATCCCAGGTAGTTACCTATGAAGTTTTTTCAGATGAGAATCGATTCAAGTGGTCTACATTTCCATTGGCACTACAGATTTTTGTTAAAATGGGTGGTACCCCGTTTCTACTTTATGACCGTCTAAATATACCAGAAGACGAAGTTGCTATAATAATTGGGGTTGGTTTATCAAGAGTGCGTTTACAAGATAAAGAAAGTAGGTATATTGGATTCGCACTTGCTTTCGAAGCAAATGGGCGGTGGCGATTAATCAAGTGGAATCAGCAGCCATACAGAAAAGAGATGTTGCCACAAATGTTGAGAACCCTGATACATAACGTCGTATATGATGTGCTAGATAAGTATGTAGTGAAGAAACCGAGAAAAATTCATGTAATAGTGCACTACTCAGGAAAGAACGTTAGCGTAGCTGAGGAAAACGCCTTAAGGGATGCATGCCAAAGAATAGGGCAGGTGCTAAATATTGATGTAATACCCTATCTAGTTAAGATCCAGGAATCCATGTACAGGCTCTATAATGAAGATAGCCCTTGCATTGACAGTGATGGGCAACCAACATATTTAGTTAGAGTTGGTACTGTGATAAGTTTGAAGGAAGACCTATACTTACTTCAAACAACTGGTTGCGTACTTGTACAAACGAGTAAGGGGCAAATCATATTTAGACCTAATGCACAAGGAGCTCCATCACCAATAATAGTGAGTATAAAGAGGTTGCAAGAAGTAAGATACGAACTCAACGATATTGAGCTTGTGAAGTCAGTACTCTACATGGCGCGAATGAATTACGCATCAATAAACAATCCTGTCTCAAGGCTACCTATATCAGTAAAGTATTCAAAGCTATTAGCATACATGACAGCAAAACTTGCATATAAATTAAACCAGGTTGGGGGTGACAATATAAACTCCTTAATCCCGGACAGACTAAAACAAGTGTTATGGTTTATCTAAACGTTTTCAGCTTGTCTTCTAAATCCCTAAGCTCCGCCTTCTTAATCTCCAATTGTTTCAATAACTCACGTCCTTCTTTTTTAATAAACTTGACACCAAACTCTGCAATACTCTTTGCAATTGTTGAAATAACATTTGTATTGATAATTATGTCGCGGAGTTGCCGAACTAGAATGTAAAGAATAATGAAGATAAATGTAACAATACCACTATATATACGGATTGACTCGTATGGCATAGTAAGAAGGGAGGCCACGAGATTTATAACAATAGGCAGAACCTTTTTGATTTGATTAGACATACTTTCAACAATTTCATTGTATTTTCGTTCTAGCTCCTGATACTCAGCTTCTATTTTGTCAATAATTTTCTTTCGTTCTTTGTATATGTTCTGCAACTCCGTAGCTCTCTTTATGAAATAACCCCATATTGTGTACACCCATTTAGGTTCTTCAGCATAAGTCATGTCTAAATCTAAGAGAAAATAATTAGCTATCTCCTTAAAGTCAGGATCGTTTAATAGTGTTGCTAGGTATTGAAGCTTTTTCTCTGTATCGCTAGTAACTTTGTTGAGGAGTGTCTTTATAGACTCGTCGTACTTGCCCATAAGCTCAACTATGGTTACTCCTTTGACCAACTCTGAAACTTGTGTAGTGGTCCTCATCTCCTGTATCCGCTTAATTGCCATGTTTATGTCAATCCCTTCTAGCTTTGCTTGTACAGCATAGAGTATAATGTCTGTTGCTTCCTGCACCTCTGGAGGCAAGGTATTCCTGACACTAGGCATAACCTTATTCAAGTAGTTTAGTAATAATTTACCAGCCTCTGCATCGTTATTAACAAAAACTTTGTGGTAGAGAGCAACAATAAATTGTTCGATAGATCCCCAAGGCCTTCTAACCCCCTCCCTCCTATTAATCTCAGCCTCTAATAGGTTCAGAGCCTTTCTCCTTAACTCAGCATCAGAACTAAGCAAATACCTGGGTACCTCATCAAAACTCATAAGCTCGCTAAACATACCTAGCTTTACCTCTAAATTATTACTCTATTTTAAAAAATATATTTATGCTCGGGATTCAGACCTTAATCCTATGTAATAATCACTCTTTGAGGATCTCGCCAGGAGCTAGTATGTGTAGCCGGCTTCTATTACACTGTCTATACTCTTAGCGTTATGTCCTTTACTAACTCAAATTCACCTCTGCTCCCTTGCCATAGGGAGGGAGAACTGCTTTAGCAAGCCACTTGCTATCTTCTTGACAGCCCTCTCATCTCCTATTATAAAGTTATCAGAAAACCTAGTGCAGTGACCTATCCTAGCCTCTAGATTCTCCTTTCTCATCTTGTAAAGTACTTCAGCAAAATAGTCTGAGGCAATACCATAACCCTGAGATAAGCAATGCCTAACATACCTAATCTTTAGGAGCCTCCAGCCTAGCATTACACCGTGAACTCTATCAATGAAACCTGAGTTCCTCATTTCCTTAAGAGCGTAGAAGTATGAACCCCTCTAAATAAACAAACACTTCTCCCATGGCTCAACCTCGATATTATTCATAAAAATAAAAACTAGTGAATACATAGATACGTTTCTCTTGTAATCACGTTTGTAGCAATCATTCTTCATATAGTCCTTGAGCTTACATATCATCTCACTAGGAAACCTCTTCACAAATCTATGTCAAGAACCATAGCAGTGATCCTGTTGGTTGAGAGATTCATTTATTCTTTATCTATGCTATTTATTAGACTGTGTGTGGCAGAGAGTTTAGTGGCTGTGTTGTGTAGGGGTTTTGGTATGAGTGCTTGGATTGTACCTGTGTCTGAAGCTAATTGGGAGGTTGTAAGGAGATTGAATATCTATGGTGCTCCTGAGAATAGTGTTGCTCCTAAGCTTATTAGGGTTGGTGACTACATTGTTTTCTATGTAACGGTCAAGGGTTCTAGGGTTTTGGGCGGCAAGTTTGTTGGGGTGTATAGAGTTGTTTCTGAGTGGTTTAGAGAGGATAAGCCTCTTTGGCCTGATGAGGTTGCTGAGAATAGGGTTAAGTATCCTTGGAGAATAAGGTTAGAGCCGGTCAAGCTCGGTATCGCCGATTTCAGAGAGCTAGTTTATAAACTCTCCTTTATAAAAGGCAGAAAGATACCTCAGGCAATGCTTGTAGGTACACCAGCAAACATGAGAAGGCCTATTCCCGAAGAAGACCTTAGAATTATTCTAGAGAGACTTTTGCAATTACTCGTACCTTAATCGTACGCTAGGAATGTACTACTATCTCTAAGACCTAGGATCGTTGTTATATCTATGCTGTATATACAGCTCAACACCTAGGTTCATATGTAGTACAAAATCTTTTTTCTATCCTCAAGATCGATATAAGAAGCAATGTTTGTGTAGCACCTTGTGCATTCGTAGAGGTATACATTTCATCATCTATATCTCCAAGTTTTAAAAGCTTACCTTAAAC
>Ga0185307_1000695_pt1 | contig 20525 bp, 20 predicted proteins | sample LHCtaG_FD_128010 | JGI IMG/M metagenome (GOLD analysis project Ga0185307, IMG submission 128010) | Hot spring microbial communities from Little Hot Creek, USA to study Microbial Dark Matter (Phase II) - LHC4sed_matched (SPADES... | ecosystem: Environmental > Aquatic > Thermal springs > Hot... | reverse complement strand
AGGAGGGGAGGCGCTAGAGAGGTCCACGTCAGGGTGAGCTGCCCCCCGATAGTAAGCGCGTGCTACATGGGCGTTGGCTTCACCAGCAGAAAGGAGCTGATAGCTAAGGTGATGGGCATAGAAGAGCTCACGAAGTACATAGGGGCCGACTCATTGCACTTCAACACGATAGACGGGTTAGTAGCTGGCATAGGCCTGCCCGAGAGCGAGCTTTGCATGGCCTGCCTCACGGGGAAGTACCCCTTGGCCAAAAGCTTTGCGCTCGAGGTCTTAGAGGAATACTTGGGGAGGTAGAGCAGTTGGCCGGGATAGTAGGCATATACGCCTTCGACAGCTTGTGGCGGATGGCCAGGTTCACCTACTACAGCCTGCTGGCCCTGCAGCACAGAGGACAGGAGTCCGCGGGCATAGTGACGTGCCACGAAGGGGGCCTCTCGGAGTACAAGAGCAGGAGCACCGTGGACCGAGTCTTCATAGAAGAGAAGCTCACTGCCATGAGGGGCTGGATGTCGATAGGGTGCGTAGACGCTGAGGTGAGACCTGAGGAGTTTCTACAACCGGTGATCGTGAGCAAGCCGATCAAGATGGCGTTCTGCATGGATGGCAAAGCGGTCAACTGGCAGGAGCTAGCGTTAAAAGAAGGGATAAGGTCTGAGAGCAACGTCCCGGCAATAGCGATGCTCCTGTCTAAGTACGTTGAGAAGCACGGCCCCCTCGACGGGGCAGTAAAGCTGTTAGAGGTCCTTAAGGGCGGCTATTGCTTCGTGGCCCTTACGGAGAGAGGCGAGATGATAGCGGCCAGGTCCCCCAGCGGCTTGAAGCCCCTCGTCATAGGCAGCTTCGGCTTCGATTACGGGGTTGTGGCGTCAGAGAGCTGCGCGATAGACGTCATAGGCGCCGACTACAAGGCCGACATCTTCCCAGGGGAGGTCTACCTCTTCACGCCCTATAGCATCGAGAAGGCGAGGGCTGGAGGGAGCGACGTCACGTACTGCTCGTTTGAGTACGTCTACTTAGCCAGGCCAGACTCCTACATAAACGACATAAGCGTCTACGAGGCGAGAGCTAGGATAGGGGAGGCGTTGGCCGAAGAACATCCGGTCGAGGGCGACGTCGTCATAGGGGTCCCCGAAACTGCCATACCCTTTGCCATGGCCTACTCCAACAAGACCAAGATACCGATAGCCATGGGCTTCGTAAGGACAGGCCCCCACGTGAGGAGCGCCATAAAGCCCACTCAGTTCGAGAGGCTCGTCGGCGTCCAGTTGAAGCTGAACCCCATTAAGGCCGCCATCCGGGGGAAGAGGTTAATACTCATCGACGACAGCGTCGTCAGGGGGAACACCACGAAGAACACGGTCACAATAATGAGGAACAAGCTCGGGGTCAAGGAGGTCCACGTCAGGATCGGAAGCCCCAAGATAATCTCCCACTGCCCATTCGGCGTCGAGGTCCCGCCAGAGGACGAGCTGATAGCTCGCCACCTGACGGATGAGGAGGTCGCGGCCGTCGTAGGAGCGGACTCCTTCCACTGGCTGTCGCTCGAGGGCTTGATCAAGGCCATAGGCCTATCTAGGGATAAATTGTGCCTGGGCTGCTTTACAGGGCAATACCCTCCTTGCGCTGAGGTGTGAAGTCGGGGGTGTGAGAAGTGGTCAAGGTCTTGCTTGTAGGCGACGCCTCGAGAGAGCACGCGATAGCAGACGCCTTCGCTAGGAGCAACCACGAGCCGAGGCTCTATGCGGCCATGTCGAGGAGGAACCCGGGGATAGCGAGGCTCTGCAAGCGGACCGGAGGCGACGTGGCCATAGGGAACATCGACGACCCGAACTTCGTGGTCAGAGCGGCGCTGGACTTTCACGTCGACTTCGTGTTTGTGGGTCCTGAGGAGCCGCTCTTTCACGGCATACCCGACGCGCTGGAGGAGGCCGGGATACCGTGCGTTGGGGCCAAGAGGCAGATGGCCCTTATCGAGATGTCGAAGGCCTTCATGAGGAGGCTCATGTGGAAGTACAAGATCCCCGGGAGGCTTAGGTTCAAGGCATTCAAGTCGCTCGAGGACGCCATAGCTTATGTGAATGAATACGCCGAGAGCGTGGCGATAAAGCCCGCCAGGCAAGCGGGCGGCAAGGGGGTCAAGGTGATAGCCGACCTCCAAGTCTACTTGAGCAAGGAGAAGCGAGAGGTCAAGGCCGAGCACGTCAAGACGGTCTACGAGAAGCACATGGCCGTCTACGACGACATAGACGACAAGGTCCTCATAGAGGAGAGGGTCGAGGGACCTGAATACACCCTCCAGACATTCACCGACGGCAGGACGGTCCTGCCTTTGCCAGCTGTCCAAGACAACAAGAACGCGTACGAAATGGACATAGGGCCCGAGACCGGGGGCATGGGGTCCATAGCTGGCCCAGGGTGGCTCTTGCCCTTCATTACTGAGGAGGAGTACAAGCAGTCGGTCGAGATAATACAGTCGGTCGTGGAGGCCCTCTGGAAGGAAACCGGCGTCAGGTACAAAGGCGTCGTCTCAGGCCAGATGATGCTGACGGCCCTCTGGGGACCGACGATAATCGAGTTCTACAGCCGATTCGGAGACCCTGAGGCGTGCAACGTGCTCCCGTTCATGGAGGCGGACATAGTCGAGATCTCGGAGGCGATAATAGACGAGAGGCTGAACACGATCAAGATGAGATTTCCAGAAGTGGCCACGGTCGTGAAGGCCGTCGCCCCTAGGGGCTACCCCGACCACCGAGACTTGGCCAAGGGACATCCAGTCTTCATAGACGAGGAGGCGATTAGGAGTAGAGGATGCATAGTCTACTACGGCTCCGTCGAGGAGAGGCCTGACGAGACGCTAGTCACTGCAGGGTCTAGGATAGCCGAGATAGTGGCGGCAGCGCCCACGATACCTGAGGCTGGCGAGCTCGCCGAGAGCTGTGTGCAGTACGTGAAGCTCTTGGACGGCTGGGGCGTCTTCCACAGAAGCGACATAGGGTCTGAGGTCCTCCTGAAGAAGAGAATAGAGCAGGCCCAGCTCATAAGGGAGATATACCACTACAGGCTGAGCAAGGGGCTGATAGGAAGGACCATAGACTGGATACCGGGGAGGGGCAAGATAGAGTACGAGTTCTAACTGTGCGTAAGTATATGTCGCCTTACTTCACAAGGTCGGGCTCTCGACCATCGCACCTTTATTATGAGTCGACTCCACGAGATCTCATTTCGCGGGTTTGTCTTCGATAGCCTTCAAGGGCCTAAGGGGTTGCCTTTACGACTTGGGGCTTAGGCCTTAGTGAGTAGAAGGCTATAGCCATTATTGTCCAAGCAATCGCCGTGATCACGAAGCCCATCACGATTACTGACGTCGCTGCGCCTATGAGCAACAGTAGCCAAGCCACGCCGAATAACACCTCGCCAGACCTAAAAGAAAGCACCTCAAGGGACCTCCTCAGAAGCAGGGCCCCTATGAGGTAACACGCGAATACGACGATAAGCACAATTATTAGACCCCCGAGAAGAGGGACTAAGAAGGTCTTAGGTCCAATAGTTGGAGTCATTAAACGAACATACCATGCATATGCAGCGTAAATGTAAATGGCCTAAAAGGCGATGAACCCTATCAAGTACGCAGTCAATCCACGTAGGACCCCTCGGAACATGTCGTTCTCGCCGTAATATTCAGCTACAACTTTAAAGGCTCTGAGCATGAGAGCTACGCCTACAATGCCTATGAGCGGGAAAGTAGAGCCAATGGCCATGAGAAGAGCGCCGACTACGCCCTGCAATTTGCTCTCTTCAAGAACCATATAGTGGCCAACATAGTGGGGGCCTCAACCCCTTATAAGAATTGTGCTCCATGGCGCTTTAGCAACCTTAAGCTCTCCGCATACCGAAGGAGATGAAGGGAGAGCTTAGAGGACTTCAAGAAAGAGGTTGTGAACGGAGCTATATCAAGAAGACCTTAGAAGCTCAACAGAGTAACAATGGCCCTTTTTTGGTGATCATATTCATCATGTGACTAGGCGACCCTCTTTACTATCCTACGGCGCGTGACCGCAGGTCTTAACGAGTTCATAGCGGGACGTGGTTGTTAAGGAATAGAAAAAGGAAAGGAAATGAAGAAATAGAGTAAGTAAGGCCGCGGAAAGGGGGTAGAACGCTCCAGTGTAAAACGCATGGCATCGTAAGAGACAACGTGCCAAGCAATGATGTGGATTATTGTGATTGTGATTACTATTATGATCAACACGTGTGCTCAAGACATAAGGGTGAGGAAGCAGAAGGGGGCAACGCTGGTCCCGCTCCTATCCTCGCTCGTACACCCTTTTAGCCTCCTCGAACAACCCCTTATTTCCCGCCAAGAACACCCCTCTGAAGAATGCTTCCTCGGAAAGCCTTCGCCTCTCCCTCGCCATCTCGAAGAACTCCTCCACAGTCAACACCATAGGCTCCACGTCCAGCGAGAGCCTCGGATTTATGTAAGCGGCGACCCTCTCCAAGGGGTTCTTGGGAGCTTCCCTCACGACTATCAACAAGTCAGCGTCGGAAAACGGGGAGTAATCGCCCTTAGCTAGAGAGCCTATAAGCACCACCAGCTCGGCGAGCCCTCTCCTCACCAAGTCCTCGGCGTATCCCCTCACTTCTCTAAGCACGAGGTCGTAGTCAAGCTTGAACACCCTTACTCCTGCAGAACTCAATGATCTCTCTCGCATACCTCACCGCCCTCTCAGCATCGCTTTTAGTGTAGTAGTCTAGTGGAGCCCCCTCACTGTGTAAGTTAGGATACCTCGTCGGGATGTAGTGCCTGTCGAGCTCCTTGGCTTTGTCTATGAGGTCGCTGTGGGGCTTGAGGTCTCCCGGGAGGCTCTCCAGCATTCTTGATACGGAGTGCCCCCACACCTCCATGTTCCTGCTTTCGTAAAGCGCCTTGACGGCTTTTTCTGCAGCTTGTTGGGCAGCAAAACAGGCCCACTCGTAGTCTCCCATTTCCAGAGAGCGCTCTGCGTGCGCTAAGTCCTTGAGGGCTTGCCTCATCCAATCCCTAGCCCTAGAGACCACCGAGCCTCACTTCGGGGGTCCTCACAACTACTCAAGAGGCCAAGGTCGATTTAAGATTTTCCTTGAGGGCCGCTTTAGCCATGAGCCGACACTTTCGGAGCGCGGGTAGTCAGCTTCTTAAGCTCGTCGTGCAGAGTGGTAGAGTTAGGTGATTCCTTTTGCGCTTTAGAGAAGAAATAGGAACCCCGCTGTTTGAGGGCGCGACCAAGATCCTGCTCTTAGGCGCTGGGGAGCTCGGCAAGGAGATAGCCATCGAGGCCCAGAGGCTGGGAGTAGAGGTCGTGACGGTGGACAGGTACGACATGCCCCCTGCTAGCCACGTGGCCCACAGGCACTACACCGTCAGCATGCTCGACGGCAAGGCCTTGAAGGCCATAGTCAGGAGGGAGAGGCCCGACGCCATAGTCCCCGAGATAGAGGCGATAAACACTGACGCGCTCCTCGAGCTGGAGGAAGAGGGCTTCTTCGTCGTGCCGAACGCCCGAGCCGTCAAGATAACGATGGACAGGATACTGCTCAGGAGGCTCGCGGCCGAGGAGGCGGGGGTCTCCACATCCAAGTACATGTTCGCCGAGAGCCTCGAGGAGCTCGAGGAGTGTTGCGAGAAGCTGGGCTATCCCTGCTTGGTTAAGGCTCAGATGAGCAGCGGCGGCCTGGGCTCGACAGTGGTCACCGACAGGGGCATGGTCAGGACGGCCTACGAGAGGGCCCTGAAGGAGGCAAGGGGCTTCAGCAGGCAGGTGATAGTCGAGCAATTAATAAACTTCGACGTCGAGGTGACAGTCTTGACCTTGGCCCACTTGGACTCGAACGGCAAGGTGACCGTGACGCCGCTGGAGCCCGTGGGCCACGTGAGGTCGACAGGCCACTACCACGTGAGCTGGCAGCCGCTCTTCGACATAGACCCGAGCACCGGCCTGTCGAAGTCGCTCTTCGAGGGCTACGGAGGACCCATGCACTTGATGGAGGACCCGCCGGTAAACGGGCTTAGGTGGAAGTCCGAGTGGAACGGCAGGAGGATCGACGCTGAAAGGGCCAAGATAGTCAAGGAGATGTTGTCGGAGACTGCCAAGAAGGTCGTCACGAAGCTCCTAGAGACCAAAGAGGGATTGAGGGGGTTAGGGATCTTCGGTTGCGAGATCTTCGTCAAGCTCGGCGACGAGGGCGAGAAGCCGCAGGTGTTCTTCAACGAAGTCTCGCCTAGGCCCCACGACACCGGCATGGTCACCTTGGTCACTCAAGATCAGTCCGAGATGGCACTGCACGTCAGGGCAATCTTAGGCCTCCCGATACCGGAGGTCAGGGTCTTGACCTGCGGGGCGAGCCACGTCATACTAGCCAAGGTAGGAGGCGCGTGGGCGCCCAGATACGGAGGGGTCAGCGAAGCGCTGAAGATACCGGGGGTCCAGCTTAGGCTCTTCGGCAAGCCAGTAACGTACGTGGACAGGAGGATGGGAATAGCATTAGCCATAGCGGACTCCGTGAACGAGGCGAGGTCCAAGGCCATGAGGGCGGCCCACACCGTTGAGGGAGCGATAAAGTATGGCTAAGCCCTTAGTGGCCGTTATAGCAGGGAGCAGGTCTGACGAGAAGATCGTAGAGGAAGTCGTCTCGACGCTGAGGGAGCTCGGCGTAGAGCACGAAGTGCAGTATCTATCGGCCCACAGGAACCACCTCCTGCTGGAGGAGTACGTCAAGAAGAGCGAGGCCAAGGTCTTCATAACGATAGCTGGGATGGCAGCTCATCTGCCAGGCTTCATAGCCTCGATAACCGAAAGGCCGGTGATAGGCGTGCCCGTGAGCAACAGGCTCCAGGGGCTGGACGCGCTCCTGTCGATGGTGCAGATGCCGAGAGGCTTCCCAGTAGCGACCGTCGGCATAGACATGGGGGCCAACGCGGCGATACTCGCGGCCCAAATACTGGCGACGAGCGACCAAGAGCTGGCTCAGCGCCTGAAGCAGTGGAGAAAGGAGAAGTTCGGCTGGATGGAGCCCCACTAGATCACCGTGACCACGGGGCTATGATGTCATTATCAGAAGGCTCCTGCAAGGTGAGCAGGAGGAGGTCGCCGTATCACTTGACTTAGGACCAGAGGAAAAGAGATAAGTCGAGATACCATCTCTTTATCTTATCTTGGCCAGGTGTCACAGGGCTTGAGCCTTATAAGCGAAGCTCAACGCTTAGCGAAGATGATCCTTACCTCTAAGAAGGTAGTGGCGCTGACGGGCGCCGGGATATCGACCGAGAGCGGCATACCCGATTTCAGAGGCCCTAGCGGGCTATGGAAGCAAACAGATCCGAGCTTGGCGACCATCCAATCTTTTAGGCTCTTCCCCGAGGCCTTCTGGTACTTCATGATTAAGACTGCAAACCTAGTTCTGAAGGCAAAGCCCAACAGGGCCCACTACGCCCTTGCCGAGCTCGAGAGGCTCGGCAGGCTGAGCTGCATCATAACCCAGAACGTGGACGGACTCCACTTCAAGGCGGGCTCCAAGAACGTCGTGGAGCTCCACGGCAACATGAGGGAGGCCGTTTGCCTGAGCTGCGGCGCCGTGATCTCCTTGAAAGAGGCCTTGAAGAGGGCCAAGAGGAGTTGCCTTCGCCCCTACTGCAAGAAGTGCGGAGGTCCTATAAAGCTGAACGTCGTCCTGTTCAATGAACCCCTACCGCAAGAAGCGCTCGAGAGGGCGATCCGAGAGAGCAGGAGTTGCGACTTGATGTTGATTGTTGGATCCTCATTGCAGGTGTACCCAGCGGCGAGCCTGCCCGAATACGCCAAATCGAGAGGTGCGAAAGTCGCGATAATAAATGAAGAGCCAACGCCTTTTGACGACAACGCCGACGTAGTTATACGCGCAAAGGCCGGAGAGGTCCTCCCGGCAGTGGTCGACCTGGTGAAGGGAGCCCTTCCATTGGCCTGAGGACGTAATCGACCAAGTACCACGTCAACTGCGAGGAGGCGTCGTTGTGCTTGCAAACACGAAGGACCGTTTCCTTCTCGAATTAACGTTTTGAAGTTTAAGGCCGAATTGACTCGACGACCAACTTGATTTTTCTGCAAATTTCTTTAAATATCCTTCAATCATAACACTCTTATAGAGGAGAGGCATGCCTCTTGGAAAGGATGTCGTCGTAGAAAGAGTACCCGAGGACAGGCCGTGGTTTAAGGTGTACGAGAAGCTCGGCATTAGGAAGCACATCGACATCCCAGAAGTGTCGTTCCCAGAGCTCGTAGATAGAGCCGCTGAGAAGTGGCCCGATAGGCCCTCCTTGATATTTTACGGCAAGAGAATAACCTTCAAGGAGATGGGAACCCTCACAAAGAAGTTTGCAACGGCATTGGCAGACCTAGGGGTGAAGAAGGGGGACGTAGTCGCCCTGTACCTTCCAAACTGCCCCCAGTTCGTAATAGCTTTCTACGGCGCTTTGAGGCTCGGTGCTATAGTGACTGCCATAAGCCCTCTAGCGAAGGAGCGTGAGGTTGAATATCAGATAAATGACTCGGGCGCCGAAACCCTCGTAGCCCTAGACACGTTTTACCCCACGGTCGAGAGCGTCTGGGGCAGGACCAAATTGCGCAACGTCATAGTAACGAACATAGCCGATTACATGCCCAGGGCCTTGGCCTTCCTCGGCAAGTTGTTGAAACGGCTTCCTGTGCACAAGGTAAAGCCTAGGCCAGGCCTTCACTTCTTCAAGGAGCTTATTGCCAAGTACCCGCCCAATCCGCCAAAGGTCGAGATAAACCCAAGAGAGGACGTGGCCGTCTTCCAGTACACCGGAGGGACTACTGGGTTACCCAAAGGCGCCATGCTCACCCACATGAACTTAGTGGCAAACGCTTATCAGTGCTACGAGTGGATGAGGGCTGCTGGGCTTAAGGAAGGCGAAGAAGTAGGTCTGGCCGTCCTCCCGTGGTTCCACAGCTATGGCATGACGACCACCCTGAACATAGGACCCGTCGCGGGCGTGACCGGAGTCATATTGCCGCGTTTCGACCCTGAAGAGGTCCTGCGCACGATTCGGAAGTACCGCGTGACGATCTTTCCGGGAGTACCGACGCTCTACGCGATATTGATAAATCACCCTAAGATCAAGGAGTACGACTTAAGGTCCATAAAGTTCTGCATATCCGGCGCGGCGCCACTACCGCCAGAGGTCCAGAGGAAGTTCATGGAGATAACTGGCGGCGTGCTTGTCGAGGGCTACGGCCTCTCCGAGGCCACGCCAGTCACGCACGGAAACCCCCTCGACAAGACCCTGAAGTTCGTCAAGATAGGCTCCATAGGGATACCCTTCCCCAACACTGACGCGAAGGTAGTAGACATGGAAACGGGCAGAGAGTTGCCGCCGGGAGAAGTGGGCGAGCTCGTCGTGAAGGGCCCCCAAGTCATGAAGGGCTACTGGAACAGGCCCGAGGAGACGGCCGAGACACTCAAAGACGGCTGGCTCTACACTGGAGACATCGCCAAGATGGACGAGGACGGCTACTTCTACATAGTGGACAGGAAGAAGGACATGATAAAGTACAAGGGCCACAGCGTCTACCCGAGGGAGCTGGAGGACATCTTGTACGAGCACCCAGCAGTGAAGCTCTGCGCCGTGATAGGGAAGCCAGACCCCACGGCTGGCGAGATACCCAAGGCCTTCGTAGTGCTGAAGGAGGGCGCGAAGGCCACTCCCGAGGAGTTGATGAAGTTCGTGAATGAGAGGGTCGCGCCCTATAAGGCGATAAGAGAGCTGGAGATAGTCAGCGAACTACCAATATCGGCCGTGGGCAAGGTATTGAGGAGGGTGCTGAGGGAGCAGGAGATCAAGAAGATGGAGGCCCAAGCGAGGCAACAAGCCCCCTAAACATTAACATCTCCCATTAATTTTTTGTTTTGGGTCGGCAAGATCGAGAAGGGCACGCCGTAGTTGTGAACTTTCGTGGAGGCCCGAAGGGCGTGGTCGAAGAGTTAAAGGTTCAATCCTGGAATCCTTTGAAGGAAGTGCAAAAGCTCTTCAGGGGGATGTTCCAGAGCCACATAATGAGGGTGTTGCAACTTCAAGCCAAGGGGAGGCCAGTGGGGTGGTTCTGGGCGGCCTCTCCCGTCGAGCTCGCCTACGTCTTCGAAATCATAAACATATTTCCAGAGCAGTACTCGGCCTTCTGCGCCTCTCGAGGGAAGAGCGATGGTCTGATAGATGCGGCCATCGAGTACCAATATGGGGAGTTCACGTGTGACTACCTGAAGTGCTCAGTGGGCTCCATTTTGAACAGCGAGGCTGCCCCTCTAGGGGGTCACTGCGGCATGAAGCCGGACTTCGTGCTCGACTCTCGCATGTGCTGTTATGGACATCACGCAATGTCAGAGATTTTCGCGAACCTCTACAGCGACGTGAAGAAGTTCACAATAGACACGCCGTATTGGACGGTAGAGAAGGTCGGGAAGGTAGACTTCCTGACGAAGGTCCCTGAGAGGATCGACGAGGACGACCTCGACTTCGTAGTAGCTCAGCTGTGGGACTTCATACACTTCCTCGAAAGGCTGACGGGCGATAGGTTGGACGAGGAGCGCATGAGGGAGGTCTTCGAGGTCTCTGAGAAGACGTCGAGGAACTTAATAGAGATAGCCAACCTCATGACGTCGAAGCCAGTGCCCATGAGCCAGATGGACTATAGAGACTTCCCGGCCGTGGGCTTCTTCGTCACGGCGGCCGACTACGCCCTCGACTTCACCGAGAAGAGCCTCGCAATGATCAAAGAGAGGGTGAAGAGGAAGGAGGGGGTCGCAGAGGAGGAGAAGGTCAGGCTCGCATCTCAAGGCATAATCCCGTGGTACAGCGAGCTCTATAAGTACTATGAGGAGAGGGGCGTGGCCTTCCCCGTAAACCTGTACGTTGAGGGCACGTTCTACCTCATAGAGGCGTCAAAGCCGTTCGAGAGCCTCGTTAGACGTAGCATGCTCCCCCTGAATTGCGAGCTCGACGCGTGGATAGAGTCCGTCATGAGACGCATAAAGCAAGCCGATGTCGACGGAGCCATACTGTTCGAGAACACTGGCTGTAGACCCATATCGCTCGGCCTGCGAGCCTTCAAAGAGTTGCTCCAGCAGGAACTGGGGGTGCCCAGCGTGATAGTCGAGGCTCCTCAGTGCGACCCAAGGGGGATGTCGTTTGAAAGGGCTATGACGAAGATAAACGCCTTCATCGAAACAATCCTATAACTTACTCGACTTCGACTCTAAATGCCCGACAACGCAAAGGGCTTAAAGAGCTACTTAATGATCCACGGGGTTGAGTTGTAAGGGGTACCATAGTTTTGCACTGAGTCGAAGGAGGTCTTGGGCTTGCCTCTTGATGGGTGGAGCCCATGAGATCGCCCTCGGCTAAGTCCATGGAAAGTGCCGCGGGACTGTCCATCGAGACCGTGCACGGCTTCTCGGCATGCGATGCGAGAGGCCGCTTAACGACCTCGGCCACTCCAAGAATAAGCAAAGGCCCCTCCTATAATAGCGAGCATCGAGCTGAGCATCGTGTAGTTGAGGCACGCCATCAAGCACGAGATGCCTAGGAGAATTAAGATGAGCCCTGCGACCTTGGTCACCGCCTTCTTAGGGCCAATTATAAGAGCTAGGGACGCCACGAACGTGAGCGCAGAAGCAATGGAGGACGGGGTCCACCACGTCGCCGATTGACTCAGATCATGCGTCGTCGGGTAGGCGAATAGGAGCGCCGATAAAATGCCCAAATAAGCTCCCCAGAAGGGGTACCTTCTTCTCACGTCGAACCACTTCCTCCTCAGCAGGAAGTACCCCAGCGTTGGGGGGACGACGACTGCCAACGTCACCAGTAAAGCGACCTCTAGCGCGTAAGATGGAGCTAACAGCAACGACATTGGCTCGAGGAGCGGCAGCGAGCTGATGAGCACGCCGTTCAAATAGAGTAACAGCGTCAAGTAGACCATCACCACGGCTACAAGAGCTCCGGCCACTATCTTGGGGATCCTTTCGAGGGACGTGAGGCCCCCTTCTATGTCGGCTATTACTGTTACTCCTATAAGCAGGATCGTGAAGAATGTAGAGGTCACCAAGAGGGCCAAATTGAGCGTGATAATGCATGGGAGGGTGCTTGCTACTTGCCAAGAGGTTATCGAGGCGACCAGTAAGAGCGGTAAGACTATGCGCTTGCGACTCCACAACCCGATAAAAGCGAAGCCGATCCTAGTCAAGAGGTCAATAAATGCCGAGGTTACTCGCTCCTTTAAACTCAAAAACCCTCGCCTCCGTCAAAACCCCGTGAAATAGTTCTGTTCGTTGAAAATATAAAGCCTCTATGGGATTGAATGCCTTGCATAAGCCTTCTGCGAATTACGATTTTTCACTGCCTGTCGCAAAGGCGTCGCATTTGCGATATTTTACTCAGCGGGTAATGAGCAACGAGTCGGGGGCTTGCACCGTCAAGGACAACATGATAGCGAAAGACATGATATTCGCGCTCCTATAAGCTTTCGAGCAAAGTTTTTTACCATCATCTACGGCAGTAAGAGATTGAAGTGTCGCATTAAGCCCCAACCTTCTGCCGGATGGTGAGTTATGGCGTGGAGTTATAGCAAGGCGGGGGTCGACCTCGATAAGATCAAGAAGGCCCACAGGTCGATCCTCGAGCTAATAGAGCTTACGTACAAGTTTAGGGAAGGGCTCTTCGGCCGCGTACTGAGGGGGGCCGGGCACTACGCTGCTTTGATAGACGTAGGCGGAGGTAAGGCGCTAGCCCTCCACGCTGACGGCGTCGGAACCAAGGTGCTGATAGCCCAACTGATGGACAGGTACGACACTGTTGGAATAGATTGCGTGGCCATGAATGTGAACGACTTGATATGTGTCGGCGCTGAGCCCGTGGCAATGATAGACTACTTGGCAATGGAGAGGAGCGACGACGAAATGGTAGCAGAGATAATTAAAGGGCTAGTCAAAGGGGCAGAAATGGCGGGCATTGCCATCATAGGCGGCGAGACCGCAGTCATGCCCGACGTGATAAAAGGGGCAGTCGAGGGCAAGGGCTTCGATTTGGCCGGCCTGAGCATAGGGGTCGTCGACGTCGACAAGGTAATCCTAGGTAACAAGATACGACTTGGGGACGTGGTTGTAGGGGTCGAGAGCTCGGGGATACACAGCAACGGGCTGACGCTCGCGAGGAGGGTCTTATTGGAGCACGCTGGCCTCAGAGTCGAGAGCTACTTGGACGAGCTCCAGTGCACTTTAGGAGAGGAGCTCCTGAAGCCCACCCACATATACGTAAAGCCCATGCTAGAGATCCTGCGCAGGGGCGTGGAGGTCCATGGACTAGCGCACATAACTGGAGGCTCCTTCACTAAGCTCATGAGGATAGCCCCTCGGGGCTTAGGATTTAAGCTCGACCAAATGCCCGAGCCCCACGCCATATTCAAGTTAATTCAGAGGCTTGGAAATGTGTCGAACTGGGAGATGTACAGGACCTTCAACATGGGCGTGGGCTTCTGCGTGGTGGCTCCTGAGCACGAGGTCGACGAAGTGATCAAAGTGTTTGAAGCTCATGGATTTAGGGCCATGCAAATAGGCGAGGTCATAGACAAACCGCATGTAGAAATACGCCTCAGGGATGAGGAGCTCATTTACGTCTGAAGGCCTCTTTCGCGTTTAGTGGCCCTAAGTCAGATTATCCCCACGAGCGAAGCCGCTAAGAGCAAGAGCGCAGCTCCTATGATGTCGCACACGGCCGTCACTATCGGTATTGTTGCGTTGTCCGGATCCCAGCCGCGCTTAAAGGTCACGAAGCCAGCCGCAATGCCCACCGGGAAGGCGATTATCGAGATCGAGACGCTGCACGCCAGCACTACGGCTAAGATCTTCAAGGGCTCCACAGTGCTCAGACCTAAGAGGTGAGAAGCGGCCACCGCCAAGAACGTCAGGTAAAGAGACGTCAGCACTGCAACCGTCATTACTGCGGCAGCATACTTCATCAGATAGGGGTTTTTCTCAAACTTAGGCCTTACTATGCCCAAGTGTAGGAACGTTGCTATTTTGGACCCGACCATGCAACCTATGTCACCGGTCATGTCCATTAAGCTAGGCAATAAGACCAAGAGGATCGGGATCGAGAGCAGTGCCTCTATCTTGGCGTTAAGCAAGACCCCTGCAAAGCTGTCAACTACCACAGAGGCCGTTATCGCCACGCCCCCTTGCTTCACTATGTCCTTAGCCTTGTAGTAGGTCATATCAGATCCCCGCGGCCATAAGTATTAGGGCAGCCAAGAAGAGGCAGGGTATGCTGATCACGTCCCCGAGGGTCGTCACGAAGGGGCCCATTATCACGTCAGGGTCCAAGCCCCTCTGATATATTTTAATCGTCATTGCCGTCGTGACGAACATTATGACCAAGTTCGATATCATGCCAGCTATCAACGCCAGTAAGAATAGCGTCAAGAGGCCTGAGGACTTGAACCCGAAGAGCAGGCACATGAAGTGCGCTAAACAGCCTATGAGCCCTGATAATATGACGTTCAGCACGAAGGTGCCGACGAGGTTCTGAGAGAGCTCCCTCGAGGGCTTGAGCCTCGGTTCTATGATGCCCGTGTGCAGTGCCGAACTAAGCCTCGAGGCCAGCGTGCCACCTATGGCCCCCCTCATCTGAAGAAACGCCGGGACCATTATTAACATGCCCGGGAGCTCCTCTAGTGCCCCCCTCATCGATGCCAGGCCTATCCCCGCCACGATGCCGAAAGTTTGTATAACTACTTGCGACAAGAAGCCCTCCCGTACCGTCCGCTTGAACATCATCTGGTCACCTCGATAGCGACGGACCTTAAGCTTTATCCTTAGCTTTGGGTATGTATTAATATATCCTGTGCTCGCAACCAATATGGAGGACTCGATTTGGGTTGGAGGAGCCCAAGTCTGTTAGGGAGCTGTTGATTGAGATAAAGAACGTGACGGAGAGGATAGTAGACCTAGCGTTCTCCTCATTTATGTTCAATTTAGAGGACGTGGCTCATGAGGTGCTGAGGCTTGAGGAGCGCATAGATGACCTGCTGTACTCGTTGTACGTGAGGGTCTTGATGGCCTCAGAGACCGCTTACGACGTAGAGAGGCTCGCTCCGCTACTATTCATAGCCTCAGCGATGGACAGCATAGCTGACGCGGCTGGCGACTTGGCCAAGATATTCCTCAAGGGCTTCAGGCTCCACCCAATAGTCCACGAGTCGCTGAAGGAAGTGGAGGAGAGAGTGGTCTCTGCCAAGATAGGAGAGGGCTCTAGGCTGGCAGGCAAGAAGCTGGCAGACATGAGCGAGGAGCTCGGCGAGCCCGTGACCCCCTTAATCGTCTGCAGGGGGAGGAGGCGCCTGATAAACCCTCCAGAGGACCTAGTATTGGAGCCCGGCGACGTGGTGATAATCAAGGCCAGCAAAGAGGTCGCTGAGAAGCTCGAGGAGGGCATGTGTCCGTGAGCAAAGACCTGCTCTCTCAGATCAGGGACATGCTCAAGGAGCTGAAGAATATCTCAGAGTTCATGGTTGACTTGGCGTATACGGCATTGCTGACCAATAGCAGGGAGCTGGCCGAAGAAGTCGACAGGCTCGAAGCATACGTAGACGAGCTACACGCGCGCTATGAGGCAGCTGTCTTGGAGCTGGCGAAGCAGAGCGAAAACCCATCTGAGTTCTTGGGGACCCTGAGGGTCGGATTAGTAGTCGAGGCCTTGGCAGACGCCGCTAGGAGGATGGTCGAGCCAATACTGAGGGGGGACAGACCTCACGAGGTCCTTGCGCTAGTCATGAGCGAGGCCGAGGAGGCCCTGCGCAGGATCGAGGTCGAAGAGAGCTCGCGCCTTGCTGGCAAGAGCCTATCGGAGCTCGAAGACGAGTGCCCGCCAGTGACGATCATAGCGATAAGGAGGGGAGGGAGCTGGATGCTCAATCCGGGAGACGACGTGAAGCTTTACCCCGGCGACGTGCTCGTGGTCAAGGGCAGAGACGAGGCTGTCGAAGAGATGAAAGAGCTGGCTCGAGGCGAGTTGCAAGGGGAATGACGTAGATGCTTAACGTCGCGTCTAGAGCGCTCCTCAAGGTTTTAAAGCACAGGTCGCTCGAAGTCAATCAGCTCTTAGACCTCGGATTGAGCAGAGACCTATTAGACTACTTGCGTAGTCAAAACGTTGTGCGCTTAGACGGTGAAACCCTTCGAGTGGTCGACCCGATACACTTGGCCGTGGAGGCCATGAGATTGGGCGCCGACGTAGAGGCCGTCTCCGAACTACTCAGTTGGAAGGATTTCGAAAGCCTTTGTGTGGAGGCTTTGAGAAGCCACGGCTACGAGGTCGTAGCCCCCTTCAGATTTAAGATTGAGGGCAAGAAGTACGAGCTGGATATAGTAGCGCATAGGAAGAAGACATTGCTTTGCATCGACTGCAAGCACTGGAAGATGAAGCGGGGCCAGAGGAGCAAGGTCAAGGACGCCGCGACAAGCCACTTCGACAAGTGCACGAAGCTCGCTCTATCGGCCGACCTACTCAGGAGCGCTGGCTTAGAGGCTCGTATCGGCCTGCACGTGGTTCCAGTCATAGTGACTTTGATTGACTTAGGCTTTAAAAGTCATCTGAATGGTGTGTACGTCGTACCGATATTCAAATTCAACAACTTCCTGTTGGAGCTCGAGGTCCACGTGGACGAGCTCTTCTACACGACGACCTATTAGGCAAACTTGATTAGAGCCATCCATAGACGACTAGCTTAGGCTGGTGAGTGCTACGAAGGGCTCGAGGGCGGGGCTACTGGCATCAGGTTGGCCTAGGACAGCCGTGGTGTGCCTAGCAGGCCTCGTCTCGTCGATCCTCTCAGCCCTCTTACTCGTCGCCGTGGAGAACCTTTTAGACGCCTTTAAGGGTTTGATGCTCGGAGTCGCGGGCCTTTGGCTGCCGGCACTGGCCTTTTCGCTCCTCCAAGCACTCGTGCTGGGCGGCGAGGTGATGAACTTCAAGAGGGGGCTCAACAACTTCTCCGCCCTTTTGAGCCTCGCCTTCTTGGCCTTCGTTCTCGGTTACGTGGTCCACTCGATCAGCGTTAAGTTCTCCGCCAAGGAATTAGCCCTCATAGGTACGTCCTTAGCCGCCTCCCTTAACGCCTTAGTGCATCGCTACATAACTGGTAGGAGCATAGCGATAACTGGGGCTATATCCGCACTATGGCCTCTCTTGACTTTAGTTGTCACCTCTGCCATGCTAGATATTAAAATCGTTGAGCTGGACTTCGCCAAGTACATATTTGTCTTCTTCATTACGCTTTCGCCGGCGATCGCGATCTCAAAGAGCATAGACATGTTGAGTCAAAGGCTTGTCGGAATGAGCTCCAAGAGAATCTTCAGAGCTTACGCGAGGAACTGGTTTATGGGGATTAGGGAGGAGTTGGAGTCCTTCTTCAACAGCATAGGCGTCGACTCCACGGTGTCATGCGACATGCTCTTTCTGCTAGGTCCTGGTGGAGGGGTGAAAGGCATAGTAGTCGTGCCCCAAGTCCACCCGGGCCCCCTCAGAAACGTTGGTAGCAGCTCCCTGCCGTCGGACATAGCCTTAGGCCTTGAGCCGTCTCTTAGCGCGAAGGTCATAACGTTCCACGGATTCGTGACTCACGCTTCTGACATAACTTCTTCCGAGGACTACCGAAACCTCTTGGAGGAAGTGAAGAAGGTGGCGCTACGACAGCCTGGCTTAGTAGTTCAGGGCCCCTCGAGCCCTCTGGTGAGGGTCGAGGTCGGAGGACTGTCTGTAGGGTGCCAGCTGATTAAGGGCGTGCCCATAGTGTTCGTCTCGGGCGACAAGAAAGGCATTAACGATGTACGCGAGGGCGTCAGGGCAAACGTTGAGCGAACGGTGAAGGAGGTCCACGGCGTCAAGCCTCTGCTGATAAACGCGCACAACTCGTACGAAGAAGACCCCAACATAGACTTCGAAGAATTGGAGAGGGGGATACTGAGGGCTGTAGACATGGCCTTCAAGTCATCGTCCCATGGCCTCGTGAGGGTCGGCGTGGGCGTGTCGAAGAGCGCCGACCTCGGCGAAGTTCAAGGCATAGGGGCTTCTGGTATTAGGGCCTTAGTAGTGGAAGTCCAGGGATCGAAGTACTGCTACGTCGTTGTAGACGCGAACAACGCGAGCAAGGAGTTTAGAGTTGCTGTAAGATCTGCCGTGAGGGCTATGGGCTATGAGGATTGTGAGCTATTCACGACCGACAACCACGCGGTAGTGCACTTGAAAGGCGTGAAGTCGAGCCGAGGATATTACGTCCTTGGAGAGAGGGCAAAGGTCGAGGCCCTCTTAAACGCCTTAAAGGCGGCGATAAGCGAAGCCGAAGAGACTCTCTCCGAAGTCGACGTAGCCCTCAAGGAGGTCACGGTCAAGGCGCGAGTTCTCGGGGATTCCGCCTATAAGAACATAGAGGTCTTGGTCTACAAGGCCGTCAAAAAATTTAGAGACCTAGGGCTGGCGGGTTACGGTCTAGCCGTGACGTCATCACTGTTGCTCTGCGGGCTTATATAAGGAGTCCACAGTCTTGTTGTCAATAATACTTAGGTTTCCTCAAGAATCCAACGTATCTCTCTCAAGCTCTAGTAAGTCGTCGTGGAGTATTTTGAGAAACCTTTTTAAAGGAGCCCCCTTGTGAAAATGAGAGTGTCGTCAAAGGTGAAGGTGACTTGATGGAGTATAGAGAGCTGTCCGTGAGCTACTACAACTTCCTCCCAGAAGTGAGAGCGCTAATGGAGTTGCCTAGCGACATAATAATCCACGATACGACGCTCAGAGAGGGAGAGCAGGCGGCGGGGGTCGTCTACAAGCCCGAGGACAAGCTCTACATAGCTAAGTTACTCGATGAGGTTGGAGTTCAGCAGATAGAAGCTGGCTTCCCGGCAGCTTCCAAGGGCGAGCGAGAGGCCTTGAAGATGATAGTCAGGGAGGGGCTCAACGCCAAAATCTTCGGGTTCGCTCGAGCAGTCAAGCCGGACATAGACGCCGTCGCCGACGTGGGTGCTTATGGGCTGGTCATGTCATTCCCCCCATCGGACATACAGCTAAAGTATAAGCTCAAGATAAGCCGAGAGGAGTACTACAACAGGGCCGTGGAGCTCGTGGAGTATGCCAAGAGCCGCGGTCTCTACATAACCTTCAGCGCCGAGGACACCACGCGAGCCGACTTTAACTTCCTGATGAAGGTGTTCAATGGGATAGTAGAAGCTGGTTGCGATAGGGTTAGGGTGGTCGACACGCTTGGTTGCATTCACCCCACGGCTATGAAGTTTCTAATAAAGAAGATAAGGGAGTCCCTGAAGAAGAAGGTCCCCATAGAGGTCCACTGCCACAACGACCACGGGCTAGCGGTCGCCAATACCCTAGCCGCCGTAGAGGCGGGGGCCGAGGTCCTGTCGACCTCAGTCTTGGGCTTGGGCGAGAGGTGCGGACTAGCCCCCACCGAAGAGGTGATAGTAGCTCTCAAGAACTTGTACGGACTGGGGAACTTCAGGACCGAGAAGCTCTACAAGCTCTGTAAGGAGGTCGAGAGGATAACTGGCTTCATAATGCCGCCTCACAAGCCCGTCGTGGGCGCAAACGCCTTCGCTCACGCGAGCGGCATACACCAGCACGCCGTCCTAGAGAACCCGATATGTTACGAGCCCTATCCACCTGAGATGGTCGGCCAGACTAGGAGGATAGTCATAGGAAAGCTCTCCGGAAAGCACGCCGTAAAGGCTAAGCTGATAGAGCTAGGCGTACAGGCTACGGACGAAGAGGTCTTGAAGATTGTGGGGCTGGTGAAGTCCGTTAGCGAAGAGAGGAAGTCCCCTCTAAGTGACAAGGAATTCATGGAAATAGTTGAGAAGGTCAAAAAAGGCTTATCGCTTAATCAGTTTTAATGAATCTCTGCGATGGCCTTTTTAACTGCCTTCGTGAAGTCCTTCGTCGTCGCCCTGCCCCCTAAATCAGGGGTCAAGTTCTTTTTGTCGCTCAAGGCCCTTACTAGAGCCCTCTCTAATACCTCAGCGGCTCTGAACTCTCCGAGCCACTCCAACATCATCTTCGCCGAGAGCATTGTGGCGCAGGGATTCGCGATCCCCTTGCCAGCTATGTCTGGAGCAGCTCCGTGAATGGGCTCGAATATCGCGTACTTGTCGCCTATATTAGCGCTAGGGGCGATCCCGAGGCTCCCAGTGACCGCTGCGGCCTCGTCGGACAATATGTCCCCGAACATGTTGGTCGTAACTATCAAGTCGAACCTCTCAGGCCTCACGACCAGGTTGTAGGCACAGGCGTCCACGTACATCTCCTCGTAGGAGACGTCGGGGTACTCCTTCGCAACCTCTTTGCAGACCTTGGCGAATAGCCCGCAGGTCAAGCTCATAACGTTGGACTTGTGGACTATTGTGACGAGCTTCTTGGACCTCCTCGACGCGAGCTCGAA
>Ga0185307_1000693_pt1 | contig 20581 bp, 13 predicted proteins | sample LHCtaG_FD_128010 | JGI IMG/M metagenome (GOLD analysis project Ga0185307, IMG submission 128010) | Hot spring microbial communities from Little Hot Creek, USA to study Microbial Dark Matter (Phase II) - LHC4sed_matched (SPADES... | ecosystem: Environmental > Aquatic > Thermal springs > Hot... | reverse complement strand
TAGATATTTCAGAGATGCATAATATGCTATATGAAATAGAAAGATTGTTTGATATTGAGCTAGAATTTAAAAGAGATGGAAGAATCTCGACATTGTATAATGGTTTAACATGGTTCCATGGACAAGAATATATAAATATGATACTAAAACAATATAATATTGAGTTGATAAGAGATTATGATGGAATAACTCGTGTAGAATTCATAACTGAAAGACCATATACATATGAGAAAGTTAGTAAAGCTATTAAAATAATAATTGAGATTTAATTAATACTTTTTATTGATGAATTCATCCCAAAAATATTCTCTATTCTCCTCTCTATTACTCCTTCCATGAACTTGATTTCTATATTTTTTAACATTAAATTGATCTTCGAAAAATAATATTGAAGATCTTAACTCACAAATGTAGTTTCATAAAATTACATGCGGATTATTAATGGAATGGGAAAAGAAAAATAATTCCTTTAAATTAAAAAGTAAAAAGATATTCTAATTTTATATGGAATTTATGATTTTCATTAAGATTCGATATAGTATTTTTCAATTCATCATTCTCTTTTTTAGATCTTCCATTGTCTTATTTGATGTTGGATATATTTTGTTTTGTAATGTCCAATAAAAATTTTAAAAAATTTAAAAATACTATTTTCAAATTGTCATTTATTAATAAAAACTAATAAAACAATTGCAAAATAAAAAATAAGAATGATATAAGTCTTTCTATTTCTTAATTTTTATTATATTTCAATTATCTTTAAAGCTGTTATATAATAAACTTCTTTATCTTTTATCCATCCACTTTCACTTAATTTTTCTTGAAATCCTTTAGTAAAAATTCCAATAATAAGAACTTTGCTACCTTCTTTTATTTTAAGATTTGTAAGAACTCCAATTTGATGCTTGTTAGAAATTACTACCGCATTATATGGAAGTTTAAGCTCTGGTATTGTTACAATGTAATGGAATTCTCCAGTAATTGATACTAGCTTATTCTCATAAATTTTTGGATTAAAGACCAATTCTGAGATATTAGCTTGAGTGATTTCAGGTAAATTCATAGTGATAGTGGTAGTAAGTTGAGTTGTAAATTCTTTAGTTATAGTTTTCGTTATAGTCTCATACATAGTTTCATAAATAGTTTCTACTTTAGAAGTAGACATACTATATCTTAATAGAATATATCCTACTAGAAGCCCTACTATAAATGATATTATCATAGTTAAAATCAATGTACTTTTAATTTTCATTTTTATCGTCTTGAATTATTTCCTAATTAATAATATGAAAACTCTTATTTAAGATTTTTTTTAATAAATGAATTTTAAAAATACTTCTAGGTTATTTTTTAGAAGTTTTATATTTTTATTTTTCCTAAATGAAAATAAATTGATTTTTATATTAATAACTAATTTTATCATTTTATTAATATAAAAAACGAAAAATTTATAAATATTATACTAATATACGAAATCGATAAAAAAGAGGAGAAAATATATGAATAATAATAAAAAACTAAAAATATTTGGTACAATTTCTATTGCTTTAACAATTTTGCTTCTATTAAGTTCAGTTTTAATTTTGCCAATTCAACCTCAGGAAAATAAAATTGAAGATAAAATTGCTAAAGAAAATAAAATTGACCATAAACAAGAAGTAAAGGAATTAGAAGTAAAAAAAGAAGAAATAAAAGAATTTTATAAAGTTAAGTTAATAACTGGAGATATCGTAAATCTTGCAAATACTTCAAAAGGTCTTCAAGTAGTTTCCATAGAGCCAGCTGACCCTTTAAATAAAGGACAAAGTTTTCAAACAATGAATTTTAATGAACATTTATATGTAATACCAAGTTATATCAATAAAAGAAAATACGATCTAAGTCTATTCGATGTTACATATTTAGTAAAAGAGAAATATTATGAAATGAATTCTATTCCTATTATACTTAAAGCAAGAGATTCTTCTTCAATAGCAACTATAGCTCAAAAATCAAGCGAATTAAAAATAAAAGCTAAAACCATATCGTATCAATTAAATTTAATTTCTTTGGAAGTGAAAAGTGAAAAAGACGATCTTAAGAAAGTTTTTAAGGACATGCTTGAAACTAATAATATTGATAAAGTATGGCTTGATAAGAAAAAGCATATAAATCTTGATGTGAGTGTTCCAAAGATTGGAAGTGACTTAGCTTGGATCCATACACAATCAAGTGGAGAAGGTGTGAAAATAGCTATCCTCGATACAGGTATAGATTTATCTCACAAAGACTTTTACTATATGAATGGAACAAGTAAGATTCTAGAAGCAGTAAGCATGGTGGATTGGCCTGAAGATGAAATAAATAATCCGATCGACTATCATGGACATGGAACACATGTTTCTGGTATAGCTGCAGGTACTGGACTAACCCTACTGGACCCAAATTACCTCTCTCCAATAGCTCATCCACTAATAAAGAGAAGAATAGTTCAAAGTGAATGGAATGATGAAGCGGCAATAGTCGCAGGCAATGGTACCCATTTAATAGTAGTATGGCATAGTGATGTTTCAGGAAACTGGGAGATATGGTACACGATCTACGATGGAGTTACATGGAACCCCCTTAGCCAACTAACTACAGACCCCAATTCAGATAGATGGCCATACGTTTCCCTACTTTCTAATAATAGAATACTTATAGTATGGGTTTCCAATAGGACAGGTAATGATGAAATATGGTATAAGGTATATATTAACGGTATGTGGACTGAAGATAAACAACTTACAACAGGTAACAATGACTATGACTACTCACCTGCATTTACTGAGCTAATAGATGGAAACATAGCCATGATTTGGAGCTCAGAGATTATAGGAACCAATACTACAGACGTATTCTTCGCAAAACTAACAATGCAACCAGATGGGTCTCTCACATTCATAGATAGAAAAAAGCTAACAGAGGCGGCGACAAATACGTGGTTCACCGCTAGTTCTATCCTCTTAACTGATTCTGGAAGGTTATGGGCTTTCTGGTTTGATCTATCACATTATGACTTTACGACACACTGGGGTAGTATAACAACAATGTATTACAACTTCTCAGACAATCTAGGAGGCGATTGGAATGGTGGGGTACTGTACACAGGTAGTGGTTGCATAGGCCCATATGGAGTACAATTACAGAATGGAACACTTGTTGTTTTCTTCTCAGGAGATGACTATGAACATAATGTTCCAGACACAACATATTATCTAAGGCTAAAAACCGACAACACATGGGAGGGGCCTTTCTGGCTATCTTCAGATGTATGGCATAGATGGAGACCTACAGCAGCATACGGTCCAGGTGGATTATATGTTACTTTCACTGCTCCCGGTAGACCATGGGAATATTATGGTAATGATATCTACATCACTACACCGAAACCAAAGTATGTCGGTGTAGCTCCAAAAGCCGATCTATTAGAAGTCAAGGTTTTAAATAAGTATGGATGGGGGTATGATAGTTGGATTATTGCAGGTATCGAGTGGGCTGTTAAGAATGGTGCCGATATAATTTCTATGAGTATTGTTGGCTGGCCGACGGATGGCACTGACCCACTTTCGCAAGCTGTTGACTGGGCATTTGATCAAGGTGTGCTAGTAGTTGTTGCAGCCGGGAATGAGGGACAATACTTTGGCGTAACTGCGCCAGGGGCTGCTAGAAAAGCTTTAACAGTTGGAGCTGTAGATGACAGTGATAATATTGCAGGGTTCAGTAGTAGAGGCCCAACACTTGATTATAGAGTTAAGCCGGAAATTGTTGCGCCAGGAGTAGATATTTGCTCATCCGTCCCAGAATACTTATTCGGCTCACCATACGAGTGCTGGAGTGGGACTTCAATGGCAACACCACATGTAGCCGGGGCAGCAGCATTAGCTAAGCAGTTCTGCAGAGTCTATTTCGGCTTTGATGCATCACCTGAAGTTCTCAAGAATTCATTGTTGGTTGAAGCTACAGACGACCTCGGGTATAACGTTTATGAGCAGGGTGCCGGCAGACTTAATATCACAAAGCTTTTCGCACAAAGTAGTATATTTGGTTATGGAGGTGGATGGATTTATCCGGCTGTGATAAACTTTGGTCCCATAGTCAAAGGGGAGGAAATATCAGCTGAAATATCAATACAAGAGTTTATGCGTAGTAGAACATATTACCTAGAGTTAGAGGTTAGAGAGGCATTTACCGGAGAACTTAGGAATGAATTAGCCCAGCTCAGTACAACAACCCTAGAGATAGAGCCAGGAGAACAGAAGATGGTAACATTAACTATTTTGCCATATGCTCCTGCGGGAGTATATTCTGGAAAGATAAGGATCATGGATAATTATAGCCAAACATATAATGTGATTTTCGGATTTACCATACTTAATAGGTTAACTATCCACAAGATTCCATGGGAGGGAGAAGGTCAGGAGCAATGGGTAGCTAAAGACTTTGTTGAAGTAACGATACTAGACCCAGACTCAGAGGATGAACTACGAGGTGGTTGGCAGTGGGGCTGGTTTGACGAGAATGGTTATGCTTACTTCTTCCTTCCAGATGGAACCTACGAGATCTACACCGTCGGAGAGTACAATTATAAACCTGTCTTCTTAGCCTATGACAACCTTATATTAACGGATAATACGGAAATAACGCTCGATGAAAGAAGTTCATATGAAGTAGTCTTTGACCCAGCTAAGACTGGACAGATATTCGCAGAAGTATATCATGGAATGATTTCCGAATACATATGTCCTCCTAGTGTAGGCTGGTGCTATAGCTTTGGCATTGATTGGCTTGGATACTACCCGAAAGAAACATCAGTCTACTATTCATACTCATATAATTTATGGTCTATCGACAGATACGTATACTATCCAATAAAGGACGTGAACCCATCAGACCTGCGTGTAATATCAACAGATATCTGGCACGACCTACTCTACGTAGAGAAAGAGATATGTTCACCTATAAACAGAGTAGCAGACTACAGCCAGCTTGTCACCAAACATACTGAATACAGGGCTGCATCGGTTCCCCGACAATCAGCAGAAAGAGTAATATGGGCCGAGCGCAATGTATCACCAATGTCTACTTTTTACTGGTTAATGAATATCCCATATTCTCGATTAGAGATCGTATCATCAGATACATGGTATTATGGATTCTACAGTAAGGAGGCGGATCTACCGGGCTTTCCAACACCATACTGGGAATACTATGGTGAGTTCTGGACTGGAGGGCTGGCAGGCATAGAGACAAAGGAGGTTTGGGGAGAGCAACCGCTATTTCCAACCGTTAAATATGTTTATTCATATGATGCAGGTAGTGGTCAGTTTAACATTCATCTAGGAGCAGAGACATTTACTGATTCCAACTACTGGTATAACACATGGTTCCACTCAAGATACCCACTCGATGAGATAGATGTAAAAATCCTTAGGGATGGAGTAGAGATACCTATCGATCGGTTATATATCTTCAAGAAGTATTGGGGAGACTATTATCTAAAACTCTTGTATCAGCAACCTCCGGCAAGTTATACTTTAAGGACTATAGCTTATGAAGGCCAGACTCTATCCACAGAGACTATACTAGAATACGATTTCAGATTAAATAGCGATGGCTCTATATCTAGAGCACCAATAATAGCGGACATTGATGTTAAAGACTTGACGTTAAACAATACGCTGGATAATAGATATATTAGAGTAAAGTACAAGTTGGTGAAACCTGAGACAAGTATAACCTCGACAAAGTTAGAGTATAGTTTAGATGATGGTTCAACTTGGAGAGAGGCTTTGGTACATGGTCCATATAATGTAACATCGTATCAGGAAGAGTATTATGCTGACTTTGCGGTTCGTGATGGTAGATATTATGTTTCCCTAAGAATATCTGCGCAAGCTACTAACGAACAAAAAATGTCATCCACGATTATCAAAGCATTCTACATACCATATCTCGGAAGCCCAACGGTAGCTATGCTGAACTTTGATGATAATGCTTATAGAATGGGTAGCGTGACGCCTTCACCAGCCTCGAAAATACTTTACTTCCCCCACTTCCATCAAGATTCAAGTTGGAGAACGTACATATCCCTCGTTAATCCTAATCCACAACCTGCTGAAGTAACTTTAACAGCTTATAGTAATTATGGAAGCGTAATAGCTTCAAAAAAGATAATTATAAATCCAAACTCTAAGGTCAGCGATTTTGTTAACAACATAATACCCGGAGCAAGGGGCACAGGATGGGTAAAAGTTGTTTCCTTCCTACCAATAATTGGATTATTAAACTTTGACGATTATAGTAATAGAATGGGTAGCCTGTCGGCTGTAATTCCATCAACGACAATTTACTTCCCACACTTCCATGATAGTGGATCATGGAGGAGTTATCTATCACTAGTTAATCCAAGCTCTGATACACCAGCAACCATTAATATCGTGGCATACGATAATGATGGAAATATATTGGCATCGAAGAATTATAACATTAACCCGCTATCAAAATTAGCTGGATTTGTGAGTACGATTATCGGTAAGCCGAGCATTGGTTCCCTCAAGATAACTGCTGATATTCCAGTAGTTGCAATACTCAACTTTGATGATAAATTATATAGAATGGGTAGCCTAGAACCATCTACTCCATCTAAAGTTCTTCTATACCCTCATGTTCACCAAGATTCCTCTTGGCGAACATATATAGCAATCATGAATACAGAGACAGAACTTCGAGCTAAGGTTAGAATAACATTATATGACAATAATGGGAATATTAAAGGAATGATTGAAAGGTCTATTCCACCTAATGGTAGAATTGCTGCAACTATTCAACAATTATTTCCTGGATTTACTGGAGCAGGTCATATCATAATCGAATCAAATGTACCTATTGCAGGAATGTTAAACTTTGACGATTATAGTAATAGAATGGGTAGCCTACCTGCAACTACCTTTGAGTCCGAGAGGATTATTGCACACTTCCACCAAGGAGGCGGTTGGAGGAGCTATCTAGCTATAGTAAACTATGGTGACAAGGGACGTACGATATCAATAAACTACCTAGATAAAAATGGTAACATTCTTAATAGTCAATCAATCTACTTAAATCCAGAAAACAAAAGAGGTGCATTTACTATCCAAGGTGTTGGATGGATATCAATAGATGTAGCACAAAATGATTAGAATTTATAATGAGAATACCTACGCACTCCCTTCCTTTTTTTTAAATAGTTTCTTAAAGTTATATAAATAGATTAAATAGCTTCAGTGTCGCTATATTAAATTATTTTTTATAACTAATCTTTTCTTTAGTTTTTATGATATTATTTAAACGTGAAAAATTTAAGTTATTTAATAATTCCCTCCATTATGTAGTAAATATATTTTTATGACATAGTATCCTAAACTTGGATCATTAGGGTCTATTGGTATAGAGTAAAGAATGTTTGTAATTAAGCGTCTATATGGTGGAGTTAGAATTGGTGTTATAATACCTTGAAGTTTAAATACAGCTTTACGACCTAGATATAGTTCGTAGATTTTCAAACTTGTTTCGCTAATGACGAATGTTGCATTATTTTCATTTATATCTTTAATTGTAATAAGATAATATTTTTCAAGTAACCATTTCTCTGGGTCAGGCCTTACTTTAATATCTATAACATAAAAAAATGCTGTAACATTTTTCATATAATTAGAAATGTTTTGTTTAATATCTATTAAATCTATGTTATTTTCTTGGATTGGTGTTATATTTCTAGGTAAGTAAAACCATATTAAACTAGCTATCGATCCTACAATTATTAAAAATAAGATGTAAAAGTTTCTTGTACGAAATCTCATATTTTCAATCCCAATAAGAATTATTTGTAAGCCTAATTGCAATCCATCCTTTTCCAGTTTTTCCAAATAATGTGCTTATAGTTCCTGACCATTTACTCTGTCCATATAAAAGTGCTGGTTCCGTAGATCCTATTACATTTCCACTTTCATCAAATATCTTACTAACTCTCGTTAAAGAGGTATAATCTTTTCCACCTAACCTAATGAAACCAACATATGTTCGCCATCGTGAATCCATATGATAATGTGGAAATTCTATATGACTCATGATTTCAGATGATTCTAAACTCCCCATCATGGTTAATGTAGGATAATTATCAAAATTAAGGAGACCTATCAATGAAGATGTTTGTGAAAAAACAGTAATCCATCCTTTCCCTGTAAGACCTGGAAAAATTGTATTAACAAATCCCTCCAGTTTAGATTTAGGAAGTAATGTGACATTTTTCGTAGCTAATAGGGATCCATCTTCAGAGAATACCATTAAAATTATTGGGACTTCAATATTATCTATATTTACTATTGATAAATAACTTCTCCATCCTCCACCTTGATGAAAATGAGGAAAAACAAGTTGGCTCTTATTTTCACGAGGCGTATAACTACCCATTAATGTAGATGTAGGATAATTATCAAAATTCATTAATCCAACTAATGGATGATTAGACACAACTTCTATCCAACCTTTCTTACCGCTCACACTAGAACCTAACAGTTCAGTACTATCTACAAATCCTTTGAGTTTAGATTTAGCAGGAATTGTTTTTACTACTTCTGTAAAAAGACTTCCTGTAGATGAATATGCTCGAATACTTACAGTTGCCAAAGAAGAAGATGGATTAACAAGTGTCATATAACTTCTCCATCCTCCACCTTGATGAAAATGAGGAAATCTTAATATTAACTTTGGTTCTGGCATCCCTGCAATACTTCCCATTAATGTAGATGTAGGATAATTATCAAAATTGAGAAGCCCCACCAATGGTGCATTTGATAATACCTCTATCCAACCTTTCTTATTGCTAACAACCGGACCGAAGAAAACACTAGAATCTATAAATCCTGATATTTTTCCTAAATTAGGTATATTTATGTTCTTTGTTGCTAATAAAGTTCCATCGTCTGCATAAGCATTAATAGTAACTGTTGCTGATGATGAATATCCTTTCCCAGCTTGTATCGGATATACTAACATTAAGTATGTTCTCCATCCTCCACCTTGATGAAAATGAGGAAAGTATAGAGTTTCTGAAGGGTGTTCTGCTGAAACACTTCCCATTACTCCTAAATAATTGTCAAAATTTAATATTCCTGCCATAGGGCCTTCATCAGCATTAAGTGATGCATCAAAATACATTAATTCAGGTTCTATATGACTTATTCCAACTATTCTTAAACTTGAATTTGTATTATCTTTCCATTTAGAATTTGGATCTGTTAATTCAGTAAATTCATCTTTATGTTGATTATAAAATGGATCTTGAGGATCTCCACTATTACCATCATTAGGGATATCCAAATTTTGAGTACCACCATGAGCTTCTTCAAGATCTACCCAACGATCATTCTCATCCGCATTGCTTTCTTTGCTATCATCTATATGCCAAATAAGTATTCCTTCTCCAGGAAGATATTGATCATAACTTGTTTTTCTTCTATACTCTATTAAGAAATATTCAGTAGCAGAACTTGTACGAGTAAATTTATATATAGAATATTCAGAAAAAGATTCTTCAGCAGCTTTAATAGGAATAGAATATAAGTACTGAGAAGATAACTCGATAGGCTGAGCCCAACCTAATTTAACTCTACACCAAGCCGATAAAAAGGCAGGACTGGAACCACCACCAAGCCAAGTACCATAAGACATAAGGCACCATGTACCTACACCATCACTAGTATAATCTGTATCATAAAGATCTGGAAGACCTAAAGAATGCCCAAATTCATGCGCAAATACTCCCATAGGAGAAAATTCGGATTGCATAGTATATCCACCAACATTTCCTTCTCCCGGATGTCTGGTGACCCTAACACCATCTACTATCAAGTCTTGTGGTGGAGGGTATCCAGAAAAAACATAGCCTTCACCAAACATAACCCAACGATGTGACCATATATCATTAGAATTTCCTGATTGCTCTTGTCCTTGACCGGCATGAACAATTATTATACTAAGTTCATCTTCTTGTAGTATATTGTCATTATTAATATCAAAAGTTTTAAAATTTATATCAGCATCAGCTAATGCTACAGCAGCTTTAGCTAGTTCAAATATACAATAATTATCTACCCAACCATCAGATGGGGCACCCCAATAACTCATCGTATGTTCTTCAGTATAATAACCGTCTTTTGCCAAGTTACCTACAATTGTTAACTTACCATATGAAACCGTTAAATAATAATGCTTCATAGAACCAAAACTATTTCCATATATTCTCAAAGAAATATCTGATGGTGGTGTTGTCCCACTTACATCTGTAAACTCTATTAAAATCGTGAGAGTATTTCGTGATCCTGTAACAGAGTTTGTTTGAGGTGCATCCACCCAATCAACGAGTTTAGGTAACTGCTTACCCTCTTTTCTGTATAAGTCCAGTACCTGTGGTGATGGTACTATACCTGGGAATCCTCCTTTAAGTGAAACTTGATGAAGTATGCTTTTTTCAGGGTCTGTAACTTCTTGAGAGTAACATATTTTAAAAGATGCAAAAAGTAAGAGTATTACCAAAAGACATATAGAAAGAAAATTGATCTTAGTTATTTTATTAATTTTTTCTTTCATAATTCTTTACATTTATACGTATAAGCATTATATAAGTTTTTCTATTTATTTTTTGGTTCTGTTAAAACTATTTACATCCAACGAAAGATCAGCGGTTCAATAATATGTACGTTTATCGCATGATCTAATTTTTGTCTTATAAAGTCTTCAAGTATTTCTTTTATACGTGTGAGATTTTCTGGTATTGGTTCCTCCGAAGCCCATTCATCGACCCATTTAACTTTAATGTTCTCACCATCTTCCAATTCCAAGAATATTTCATATGTAAAATAATCATAAATTTGTCTAGCACTATACATTTTACCATTGTAATCTAATATTCTGTATTCTTTAATAATCTTCTCAAACAGTGATTCTATTTCAGATTCATTGGTGGATAATGGAAAAGATCTATTACCGAATCTAGGGCTGAAAATACATCTGTAGATTGCTTCATTCGGTTTACTAATTTCTAAGATATTATATATTCCTTTTACTCCACCTCTCTTTATATATGTTAAGGATTTAATAGGCATCATCCTGGTCTTACTTATAGAGGTAGTTGCTGTAGTTGAATTTATTACTACCGTTATAGATGTTTGATGAGCTATATATGTTGTGAGGTATGGAGAAGTAATGAAGAACAAGACTGGTAAAATTATAATTGTGACTATCGTTAGGATGATTAGATTTTCGCTCTTACTAAGGAGTTTATTGGTAAGTGTTGGATTTATTTCCTGACCACCTAACCTTATTTTCATGCTAGTAAAGCTTATAACAATGTTCATGCACTTTTTATTGCTAATATGTAGACATACCTTTCTTTCGTTAAAGGATCGATCGACTGATAGATTCTTTTTATGATGTTGTAGTTATGTTTATTAAGGATTTCTTCTATTTTCTCTAGATTTTTCTGAAAAACTTCGATTATTAAGGTTGGACCATATTTCTTAATGATTTCTTTCATTCCCTCTAGCACTTCCATTTCTGCTCCTTCAACATCTACTTTTATTAAGTCTATTTTGTTGAGTTTTAGTTCTCTTAAAGCCAATGTATCAAGTGTCCTCGTTTGGACTGGGATGATGTCTATTGCTGCATCTAACATGTCTTTGTGAAGACTATGTAAATCGCTAAATTTTGATATGTATAGATATGATAACCCATCATAATTTGATAGCGCACATTTTACTGGTATACAGTTCTTTACTTTATTTATCGATAGATTCTTTCTTAATATGAAATAGTTTATAGGACTTGGTTCGACTGCTACTACGAGTTTAGATATTTTGGAGAACGCTAGAGTATATGCTCCTAAATATGCTCCTACATCTATGAAGACTGGGTCTTTCATTTTACAGAGTAAAGAGTAGATTATCAATGGTACATTACCTTCATGACTTAACATCATTATTCCGTATGAAGATGTATCAGATAATGTAAAAAAATAATCCCACTTATTATTGTATAAAAATATGTCCCTATCGAATGTCTTAGAAAACCATCTGAGAGGAGAATAAACTATCAATGATAATATCTTTCTTCGTTTCATGAAATCTTCAATCTTAATAATTCTATATAGCAAGATTGATGTAATGAAATTAATTAAATGGAAGATTATGACTAATGGTTTTGGTCGCCCTCTAAACCTATCACATATTTCTTGAAACATCTTTGTAACTCCTAGCTACAAGCAATTAATGGACAATTACCGTAGGGCTAAATCTTATTTAAGATTTTAAGATGAATAGATTAAGCTAGGTTATTTTTAGTACTTCTAAGATTTTGTGAAAAGAAGTTATTTTGCTTTATAGGATTATGATGGTATATTTCGCTTTCTGTATTGCTGATATTCTCTTACTTAGAAAATCTTTTCTCTTTCTCATAGATAGTATTGCGGATATCACAGAGATGAATCTGGTTATTGCTAGGAAGAATTCCTTTTTCCTATCTTTTAGAAAATAATAGAATATTGATAGAAATTCGTAGACGCATGCTTTAACTAAATATCTTAATAGGAAAATGTATGAGTAAACTAATCCATGATGCCATGCTCTTTTTAAAGCATATGAAAGTGTTAGTCTTTTAGGATTTCTTCTATGGTAAACAACGGCACTACTGTTATATAGAAATCTCGCTCCCGATTTTCTAGCTCTAATCTTAAACTCAGTATCTTCTACACTAATATTATCTTCAAAGTAACTAAGCATAGTATTAAAATTACTATCTATTTTGTTTAAAGCCAAGTTATGCCTTAAGAAAGAGTAATTTGGTGGATTTGCCTCGATAGCTACTATCATTTTACAGTATTGATGAAATGCTAGAATATATGAGCCGTGGTGAGCTCCGCATCTATGAATATAGGTTTTTCTGAAAAGCTTTTTATGATGTATAATAAATGGAATGGCACGTTCCCTTATGGGTCAGCATCATAGTATTTAAGATGAATGATCAGAAATAATAAAGAAATAATTCCATTGATGTTGAAAGCTATCAGTTTTGTTCTCATTTTTTGAGTTAGCTTTATACATGGCTCATATGCTAAAGTATTTATAATTTTATAGCGTTTTAGTATATTTTCTACTTTTAAGATTCTATAACCTAAGATTGAAACTATAAACTTAGTTAGATAAAAAATTATAATAAGCAGTTTTGGATTTCCCCTTAGTTTATCTATCAACAAAGATTTCATTTTATATCTCCACTATTCGAGTTCTTACATTTTTTATGCTTTGTAATCTACGGTTTAAGAAGTTAATCCGTTTATTAAAATTGATGATAGATGAAAACAATGTTAGAGCTCTTGTTAATGCTAGGAAGCTTTCCATTCTGTTTGTGATAATGTACCATGGTATCGAGATTAAGTTATATACAAATCCTTTAATAACCGAATTAAGAGGCAAAATTATCGAATAAAGCATTCCATGTTTCCAAGCCCGTTTAAAACAATAGTTTATTGACAATCTTTTCTTAGAGACACGATGGTACACTATAGCAGAATGATTATATATAATTAATGGATTATATTTTTCTGCTCTATGCTTTAATTCAGTATCTTCTCCTCCAATGTCATCATATTCAAGATATCCAAGGATCTTTTTAAAATTCCCTATTTTATTGATAAATTCTTTTTTAATAACAAGATTATTTGTCCATAACCCTCTGATTCCTTTTACGACATATAGAGAGCTGCCCAATCTTTTTCTAAATTTCATAAATAGATAATTCTTTACAGATATAAATTCTCCGAAGTATGGATGTTTATTCAATAATGTTAAAGTTTCAAAATCACATAAAGGTTCTACACGACCACTTATTATGTCAGGATTATAAATTAGACATTTTTGAATATTTTCTAACCATTTTTCATCTAAGACAACATCATCATCGATGAAAATGATGTAATCTCCAGAAGAAATTTTTACAGCAAGGTTTCTGCAAAAACCTACCGTTGTGGATGGTGCTACCGTAATAACTCGTAGCTTTGATATTTTCTCTAAGTTATTTTTTAAAAATTCTTTGCAATAGTTTAAGGTTAATTTATTATTTAAACCATTAATAATGATTATGACTTCATCCGGTAGTACTGACTGCTTTAATAATGTCTTAACACAATAATCAAAGAACCGTATCCTTTTAGGTGTAGTAATTAATGCTATACTAAACTTCATCAGTTTTTTTACACTATGAGCTTTATATAAATGCTAACTATTGCATTCTAAGATAGTTCACCATATCGTGGCTACAATTTATGTCAAAATATTTCTTCATTATGCAAAAAGTATCCACATGGTTATATAATACAAAACAATATTTTACATCGTATTGTGAAGCTTTAACCATGCACTTTCTTTTTATAGATGCTCTTAATATTCTACAAATATATACTTAGATCAACTAAGAAATATTCAGAAAAGATAGTTTTAATTAATTTATTAGGATTGTATGTTCATATACATTAATGATGCGATTAATAAGAAATTCTGGATAGTACTTTTTAATATGATTCTTAGCATTTTTATTCATTTGATGGCGTATCTTTTTGTTTGATAATAATTGGATAACTCTTTCAGCCACCTCTTCTGGATCGTAAGGATTAACTTGAAATCCTACGATACCATGGATTATTGGATCTACTGCTCCACCTGAGCGCCCTGCTATAATGGGTTTACCGAAAAACATTGCTTCTATAAAAACTATTCCAAAACCTTCAATATCGCCCCTCCCTCTAATCTCTCTACATGGCATAATAAAAACATCACATATGGAATAATAATCAATAAGATCTTGATCTGGGACTTCTCCAGTGAAAATGACTTTATCTTTAACTCCAAGATTTTCAGCTAATTTCTCAAGTTTTCTACGATTAGGTCCATCACCAACGATTAAATAAACAACATTGGATTTTTTTTCTAAAATCTTTGGTAATGCTCTAATTACTGTATCATGCCCTTTTCTTTCGATCAATCTTCCAACCGTAAGCAAAACACATCTTCCCTGTAGCTTGTGACGAGCGATTATCTTGTTAGGATTTGGTTTTCTCTTAGAAAGTATGGTATAGTTAAAAAATGGAGGTATTACTTCAATATTAACTCTTTTTGTTATTTGGAGTACTAACTCACACGTGAATTTACTTACAGCTATAACAGTGCTGGCTTCCTCAAGGATTATCTTCATCAATTTCTTGAAAAAATCTCTTGAATAAAGTAGTGTGCTATAAATTTCCAATCCATGAGTTGAAACTACATATTTTATTCTTAAACATTTATGCACAAAGAGAGCGGCAAGTCCACAGGGATACCATTGAATCACATGGATAATTTTTGGTTTATAAATAAGTGAGATTACTAATGTGTAAAATATGTATAATATTATGAAAAAACTGGGCCCAAAGATGGGAAATCTAAAAGGACCTGGGCATCGAATACAGGAGACTCCATTAATCCGCATATCAGCTTTACGTACTCCTACTGTTAAAACGATAATGCGAAAACCTTTGTTAACAAGATTTACTGCTAATTCTCTTGAATATGTCTGAATACCTCCCTTAGCTGGAGGATAGTCCATAGTTAGAATTAGGATACTTCTCGACTTCAAATCAAGCTTACTTATGGGTTTTTGCAACAATTAGTAAACCTTGTCCACTGCTTTTATTACCTAAAAGAAAGTCAAGTCTTGAAAGGCCATAGAGTAATGGAAATAATAGTAATGCGAATTTTTTACCTCGAAACATATAATTGAATTTCCAAGCTAAACTGCTAAATGTTTTAAATGTTTCCTTGTAATGGTCGATGGTAAATTGTGCTTCTTCAAGCTTAAACTTTAGTGCTTCAAAAGTATATCCTTCTCTAACATGTCCAAAATTTCTATAGTCAATTTTGTCTTTTAAAAATACGTAGCTTTGTTTCTTTTTTGGAACATGAACTACTATAATGCTTTTGTTTTTTAAGACACGATAAAGTTCGTGAAGTGCTGTCGTATCATCATTTATATGCTCAAGTACATCAACACAGAGTACCTTGTCAAAAATGTTATCTTTTATTGGTAAATTACATATGTCTCCAATTAGAAAAAAGAGTCTGGTATCTAAATGTGCCGCTTTAGCGGCTCTTAAACCTTTTATAACAGCTTCTTTTGATATGTCGATACCTATAACAACAGCCCCTTTTAAAGCGCATTCTAAGCTATAAACACCGATTCCACAACCAGCATCTAGAATCATATCGCTAGGCGAGGGGTTTAGATCTCTCATGGTGTTATAGGCACGAACTCTGTCGCCTATGTATAATGGATAGCCTAACAGTTTAATAACTATCTGAAAAAGACGGAAAATTAACCCTCTATTAGCCACCATCAAAGTATATTTAGAACCAAAAGGCATACGGATCATCTTATCTAACTATGATATTACAATGGATAATGCTTTTAAATTTTAAGTTGTTAATAAGTTCTGCCTGCAAAATATGTTGAGAATGAAAGTTAGATTTTTCAATATCGTATATGCCTACTGGACGCCTTCTTTATAATTTTCAAGAACCTTATTATAAATGCTGATTAATCTATTTATTCTTTTTTCTGGATTAAATTTTTTAAGAGCATATTGTCGTGCTTTTATTCCTACTTCTTCAAGTTCTTGCCTTGGCAAAGATGCTACTTCTAATATTTTCTCTGTAAGTTCATCAATTTTGTAGCAGTTTACATAGAACCCGCTTACTCCGTCCTCTACCTGCTCCTTTAATCCTCCAACTGGATTAACTATTACAGGTTTTCCTGCAATCAAAGAATCAATTGCTACTCTACCAAAAGGTTCAGGCCATAAAGATGGTACAACAACTATGTCTGTTTCTTCATAAACTTGATGAATATCCTTGTAATTCACTTTTCCTAAAAACCTGATATATTTTGTGAGACCATTCCTTGATATATATCCTTTAATGTGCGGTTCTAAACTACCTGCACCACATATTAAGAGTTTGACTGCATTATTTTTCTTTATTACTTTATGAAAAGCCCTTATTAAGTTCATTATACCTTTATGTACTTCAAGTGCTCCAATATATGTAAAAGTTATCTCTTCAAAATGCCTACTCTTAGGAATATATGGTTTTTCTAATATTGGAGGATGAATTACTTCGATTGTCTCACTACTTAAGCCAAGATTGCTACTAATAACTTCTTTAACGAAATTGCTTATTGCAATAATTTGATCTATTTCTTTAATCTTCCTCCTAATTATCGAGTAAAGCCTATTATTCATACAATATAGAACCGGATTAAAGTAAATATTATATAGAAGGTGTGGAAGTTTAGTAATTCCATACTTAAGGTAAGTGCTTCTTCTACAAGGAAAACCTCCCATGAAAGTACTATGAGCGCAACATGTACCTTCTCCATCCATTAATGTTCTATAAACACAAATAGGCCAGTAATCTCTAATGGTGAGAATAACAGGTATCAACACTCCTTTTTTAAAACCAATGTATGCATGTTCTACATGAATTAAATCAGCATTCTCTTTAGAAGCTACTTTTTGAATATATTTCCATGAAGCCCCCTGGAGAAACCAGTACATAAACTCGCCGAAAGGTTTCGCTCTAGGATATATGAAGGAAGTGAAAACCATTGGTACTTGGTATACTTTTAATCTTTTCATCCATTCTCCGTCTTTATTCAGAGTCAAATAATTGTTTGTAATTAAAATTACTTCAACTCCCTTTTTAATTAAGTCCTCACATTCAAGCATAGTACTAATCTCAGCACCTGAACCTTGAGGTGGGAATAAGGGTGATACTAATAGAATCTTCATAAGAATTTATTCTGAATAACCATATTTAATTGAAGAGTCCATATAATCAACAAAGTTATAACGAGCTACATCGATTAAAATATTCTATGAGATCCTAACTTTCTTCCAATAAAGATTTTCATTCAGCTTAAAAATTACAAGAATGAAGGTTATTTCCAGATAGTTGTTATTTTTTAACAAAATTCAATCGACTAATTGTCCTTTAAACAAACTATTTCTTTTATAAATTTTTCTGTGTAATTTGTGATCTTTTGAAAAACTAAAACTTAGGGAGAAATAATAAACGGAATATTAGCACCTTCGTTTTAGTAATTTAACTATTAGCAACATCTTCTTGAAATTTATAAAGAGAAATAAAGGACCCTTTAAATTCATAACGAAGAATTAATTTAAGGAAAAGTGGATATTTACCTTGGTATAAATTTTTAATTAACAAATTATTTTTAAAACTATCGAGCATCAATTTGTCAACTAAGATATAAGTAATATTATAACTTTTTAATATCTTCCTAAACAGTTCATAGTCATCCGGAACAAGTATCAATATGGCTCTTTTCTCCGTATACCAAGCAGCTTCATATGGCTTTCGAGTTAAAATAATATCTTCTGAATTAGCATTCTCCTTTAACCATTGATATGCTATTTTTAGATGCGGCACCGCATCTATCTTTTCTATAATAATGTAAGATTCTTGCACAAACATCCATTGTGAAGCAACATCGTAGATGAGTAACGGACTCAAAAAAAGGATTACTGTTAGTAAGACTGTGATTACCTTTAACTTAATTTTAGCTCTAAATTGTTGGAATCGTAATGGTGTATGTAATTTTTTCGATAGAAAATTAGTTATAAAAATTGATTGTAAATAGATTATTAGGAAGTAGGATAGAACAAAAAACCTATGCTTATCAAACCCTTGGGGAAAATCTATTACAGAAATAGAAATATACATTACATATAAAGTTACAAATAGGATGATGGGAAGCGATTTCGAAATAATGTTTGCCTCTTTCATCTTTTGAAGGGCATTTACAACTGTCACGAAGAATAATATCCAAAGAGTAAGCGGAAAAGTTTCGATTAGATATCCAGAAAAAATTTTTATCCTATCAAGCATTTCATTTAATGAATATATTTTGATTAAGGAGATATTAGTAATAGGATTTTCTAGTAGTTGTCCGTATGCTGATCCTGCTATCTCGTAATTTAAATGAAGAGCAATTATAGAAGGCATGGAAAGCAAGCATAGGAGAGAGATATTAAATATTGTTACCACTTTTAAGTTATTAGACATAAATTTACCTAGAATAACCCCTACTGCTCCGAATATAAATATGAAAAATGCTATGCTAACACTTACTGATAACCTTATCAATAATACAAAAAAAGCACAAGTGGTAAAAACCATGAAGAAATTAGCTATTTTATTTCTTATCGTATTAGTTTTACCAAGAGAAGATACCATAAACCAAGAAAAAATTAAAGGAAATACTAAACTAAAGTAATCGAATCTTGTTCTTGCGATAGAATAAGCAATTAAAGCTAATAAGAAATAGTTACATAAATATGGCTTTACTACTATCTCTAAATCTAATTTTTCTAATAATAGAAAAAACGTTAATACTTGTAAAGTAGCTATTATCTCTGATCCATTAAGTGGAAATGCTCCAAAAGTCCATAAACGAGGAGTTAGTAAGCATAAGAAGGCAGATAATAGACCAGCCCTATATCCGTTAATTAAAGTAGCTAGTAAAAATAATACAAGAACTGTTAATAAAGTAGCGAAAATATTTGCAATCTTGGCAGTTTCATAAGAAGGACCTAAAAATATCATGAATTGAGCATAGTAAAATGGGACGTATATATGTTGGGGGCTTATCGAATAATATCCAGGCATCGTTGAATGTAAAACATTAGAATTTATTCTACCATTACTTAAAAGACTTCTAGCCTGATCCAAAAATAAAGCAGTATCACTAGATGGAGCTACCGAATGGAGGGAAATATTTATCAAAACAATTGTTAAAATCATTAATATTAATAGTAAGCCAGAAAGATAGTACTTGTAACTTACTCCATTTAAGCTAATTGATTTAAGATGTAATTTATTCTTCATACTAATTATTGTCAAGATAATCGTTGAGCAAACTATTGATGCTATAAATAATCGTTCTAGGGTTATAGATAAGTATCCTGATAAAGTACAAAAAATTGTAAGAACATTATGATATAGATCTAATAAAAATAAAGAAATAATAAGGCCTAGCACTAATGTTAAACCAACAATTATTAATGGATTTTTTAGCTTCTTAAATCGAGCTAATTTTAGAGCTATCGCACCTAGAATAAAATAATGCAATACTATAATTATTAGCCCTGAGATTATTCTAAACTCTAACATTTACATACAGTTCGTATAGTATCATTAATCTAGGTATTATTTAAATCATTTTTCATAAATTTATATCTATCAAATAACATTTTCATAGAGTGTGCTAACTCATAATTAATCCCTAAGTTATTCTCAGCACTATATCCTAGGTTGCGCGAGCTTCTAGTAAGCTTAACTTGTGGTTCATACTTTTTAGCGATCATATAACTTTCATCAGTGCTTCCATTATCAATTATTATCACCTCCGTTCTAGGATAATT
>Ga0185307_1000692_pt1 | contig 20591 bp, 22 predicted proteins | sample LHCtaG_FD_128010 | JGI IMG/M metagenome (GOLD analysis project Ga0185307, IMG submission 128010) | Hot spring microbial communities from Little Hot Creek, USA to study Microbial Dark Matter (Phase II) - LHC4sed_matched (SPADES... | ecosystem: Environmental > Aquatic > Thermal springs > Hot... | reverse complement strand
GTTATTATTGGACTATGATGACATCGAGGTACGCTGACAGGGTGATTGGTTTTTCCGCTCCTGAGTCCAGTAAACGCATAGAGGCTTCTACAAAATCATGTCGCAAAGGGGGTAAAAAGATAGATGGCGTTAGGTTTCAGATGGTCCGGTGACGTATGCCCATATGCTGACTAGGATAAGCGTTAGGAAGGCGCCTGCAAGCCCCGAAAGCAAGTATCTTGTAACTACGCCTAGCGATGGCAGCAGGGCAATCAATGCTGGGATCACGTAGGTGGCAGTTATGTCGGCTATGATGCCTGCGAAGAATCCTAGAAGCCCCACGAAGATGAAAACCTTTAACCTTTCACCCATCTGTTTTCACCTAGCCTAGAATTGGTTTTCAGGGCTCTTTTTAGTCTAACTTACAAGTTTTTGTTTATTCCAGCGAAAACAGCAAAGATTTCTTTTCACTGGAAAATTAAAGCTTAAAAAGATTTCAGCCGGCACGTATATCTCTACGTATATACGTAAATATTTCCAGCATATTAACAATGTATAAGATTTCTTTAAGCCCCAATGCCTTTTGGAGGAATCTATATTGTCAGAAAAGTTTAGTAAACGATGGGAGGAGAGACGCGACGAGCAACCACTTACGGAACGCATAAAGGAGGCTGTTAGACCTCCGGGTCCGTTGAAGCCACGGCTTGACATGGCTATCCGCCGCATAGAACTCCAAATTCAGAAGCTTGATCAGGCAAGCGAAAGGTTCAGCCAAAGAGACAAGTCCATATTCGCCAGAATTGTTGACGCTTACACGAAGCACGACATGGCAAGAGCCAACGTTTTTGCAAATGAGCTGGCTGAAATAAGGAAAATGGAAAAGATGATAATGCAGGCTAGACTTGCCCTTGAACAAATTGTCTTAAGATTACGAACTGTATCAGAGCTTGGAGACGTTGTTTCAACCCTCGGCCCAGCGGTCAGCGTATTAAGAGCCGTAAAAACCGGAATGGCCAACATTTTCCCAGAAGCTGAAAGAGAGTTGGGGCTAATTGGCAACCTGCTTAGCGGAATAATAGTGGAGGCTGGACAAAGCACGGGTCTATCTATAAACTTTGAAGCCGCCAACGAAGATGCCCAAAAAATCCTTACAGAGGCAGCCGCTGTCGCTGAACAAAAAATCAAAGAGAAGTTCCCGGAACTTCCGGCTGGAATACCGCAAATGCCACTTCCAGAGAAAACCCAGACAGAAACAACCTAGCCCGATGGAGAGATGTCTATGCCACAAGACTCCAACATTTTTTTATCCCTCGGAAAACCAGTTAAAGACGAATACGGTCGCCTAATCGGAGAAGTTGTCTCTTTCACAGTTAAACCCAACGGCGGGGTTGAACACGCCTACGTAAGACGAAGTGATGGAACGTTCACCAGATATCCTGCTGGAAACCTAAAGTTTAACGGATCAGAAGTGATTTACATATCAGACATAAAGGCTGGAACAGCCGCATTCTGCGACCAGATCCCCCTTATATGGCGTAAAGACCAAGCCTTAAAAGAGCTTTACGAGAAAAAGAAAATATCACCAGAAGTCTACGAAGATTTACATAACAGTTTTGAGGGCGCCTTAAACCAGCTTAAAACAGAGGCTCAAGCCCTTCTGGAAAATGTGGACAAAGAGATTGAAAGATGCAATAGAGAAATCAAAGAGCTTAATTACGCCCTAGTCCACTTGGAAGTGGAGCATGAAATAGGGGAAGTGGACGATCCTTCCTATCAGATAGCCTTTTCAACTATACAAGAATGCTTGAAGCGAGCTAACATGGAAAAGGAAGACCTTGAAAGCATGAGAAGCAAACTATCAAACATTCTTCTAGGCGAAACAATCCATGAGCCTTTCGCCAAAGAAAAAGTTGAACCCTCAGCGTCCGAACCAACAAACCTTCCAGAACCCCCTGTAGTAGTTTACGTAAAGGAAGCGGGCGAATCAAGCATTTAGGGGTTCCTAAGGCGTAGCGGGCGGAGGGAGCTGAAATAAAAAACCTTTTTGCGTCGTCCCCTCCACCACTACGGGAAGTTATAACTAAGTCAATCTATAAGCTGAGGATTCAACAGCAGAAGGTTGTCCAAACCTCTTTAAGGCTTAAGGAGAGAGATAAAAACCTCTTTCAAGCATGTGTAAACGCTTTAAGGGCTAATAATCGTGAAAAAGCAGCCATATGCGCCAACGAGCTGGCTGAAGTCCGCAAACTGGTAAGTTTTCTCCAGCAGGTGGAACTTGCCCTTGAAAGGGTTATCCTCCGCCTTGAAACAGTGCGAGAGTTAAGCGACATTGTGATAGACCTAAAACCGGCCCTGAAAACTCTTCAAAACATTTCAAGACAGCTTTATGAGATATTACCTGAAGTTTCATCAGAAATAAATGAGATAAACAATGTTATAGGCGAAACGATTTATTCAACGAAAATCTCTGATGAAGTTGTAATTCCAGTGGACAAGGTTACGCCTGCTGGAGAGCAGATTCTGAGCGAGGTGGAAAGCTTCCTCGAAAAGAGGATAACTGAGAAGCTTCCTGAACCGCCTGCTACGCTGGAAACGCCCAAACTCGAGAAAGCTGAAATCAAACAAATGGTCGCCCTAACCGCCTCCTGTTCCCAGATGGTTGGCGGCGAAGCCGTTGACGAAAACGGAAGCCGCTCTGAAAACTTAATCTCCTTTAGAAAAGCTGAAATTCAGGAAATTAGCCTAAAAGTTGGTAAGCCTTCCCTTGAGGAGGCCCTTTTGGAATATGTGCGTCGAAGCGGCGGCGAAATAGACCTAATCCGTTGTTCCCGGGACCTAGGCGCTTCGTATGAGGAGGTTGAGAAGGCCCTGCAAAGTTTAGGTGCAAAGGGAAAAGTGAAAATTGAAGTTAGGAGGTGAACTGCCGTGGAAGCCGCCCAAGAGCTTGAAAAGTCAGCTACAAACTATGCCTTGGAAGCTGTCCGCCTCGACAAGCAAGGCGCAAAGGGTATGGCCATAACGATGTATCAAAAAGCCATAGAAACGCTATTGAAGCTTGTCCAGCTTTATCCCGACTACAGTCTAAACAAGATTTACATTCAAAGGGCCATAGCCTACCAAGAGAGGATAAAGGCGCTGCAGGGAGCCATTGTCCCAGCGGACCAGCAGACGGAGCCTAAAAGCATTGAAGGAACAAAACTAGGCGAGACAAAGAAGGCAAGCTATGAAGAATTGATCATAAAAGAAAAGCCAAACGTTCGCTGGGACGAGGTTATAGGCTTAGACTCTGCGAAAAAAGCAATCAAAGAGGCCATAATCTACCCGGTTCAGAGACCGGACCTCTTTCCGTTAGGGTGGCCTAGAGGCATACTGCTTTTCGGCCCGCCGGGCTGCGGCAAAACCTTGTTGGCTGCCGCTGCCGCCACAGAGATTGACGCAGTTTTTATTTCTGTGGATGCGGCTTCCATAATGTCTAAGTGGTTGGGTGAAGCGGAGCAGAATGTTGCCAGACTTTTTGAGTCTGCCCGGAAAATCGCCTTGGAAGACAAGAAGCCGTCCATAATTTTTATTGACGAGTTAGACTCCCTCATGGGGAAGCATTCTAACGAGGTTGGCGGCGAAGTTCGTGTGCGCAACCAGTTCCTAAAAGAGATGGACGGCATAATTGACAAGGGTAAAAACCTTCACGTTTATGTTATTGGCGCCACAAACAAGCCTTGGGATCTGGACTGGCCGTTCATTCGACGTTTTCAGAAGCGAATCCTAGTGCCACTACCGGACTTCCACGCAAGACTCATGATGTTTAAACATTACACGAGTAATTTGACCTTGGCTCCAGACGTGGACCTGCACGAGTTGGCAAGGCTTTCTGAAGGCTTTTCTGGAAGCGATATAAAGGATGTTTGCCAAGCCGCCCACTTAAAAGTTATTGGAGAATTCTTCGAGTCTGGACAAGCCGCCAACAAGCTTGCTAAGCCCCGGCCCCTGCGAATGAGCGATTTCCGACAGATCTTGGAAGAACGGAAGCCTAGCGTTTCCCTAGACATGTTGACGCTTTATAACAGATGGTTTGAAGCTTTCAAAGCCCTCTAGAAGGAGGCCCAATGGTGGAAGGGTTTGGAGTAAAATCGGCTTCTTATATTTTCCGTGAGCTCTCCTTTCTCCCCCCTTCTCCCCATGGAAACTCCAAACCCCACAGATGTTGGGCATCTCCCTTCTAGAGGGCTATTTCAAACCTAACTTTCCTCCTTTTTCTCGATAAAGTTCTAACCAAATCTAGATTTTACCGCTGTTTTATGGCGTCCACTTGTACTTTTCGTTTTCCATTTCTTCGTCAAATATTTTCTTGAAGATTTCCTTGTCCATGTGGAGTTTCTCTGAGAGGCTTTTGACCCATTTTATGTAGCTTCTGAAAATGTTTTGAAGTATTTCTGCCTTTTCCTTGTCTGAAAGCTCTTTTTCTTCGGCTATTAGGAGGGCGAACCACTTGCCAGTGTCTGACAACCTATAAGCTTTAATCCAGACTGTTCGCCCCTCATGTTCGGCTTTTTCCATGCTTTCCAATAAAATGCCAAGGCTTGTCAGTGTTTTCAGGTTTCCAATAATTGTTTTGTTGGAGTACTCAAGCTTTTCCACAAGGTCTTTCTGGTAGATTTTGCGGTCTATCCCCTGCTTGAGAGAAAACCTCAAAATTTCAAGGGAAGCCTTTGAGCCAAAAATGGCGCTTAAAATCTTGTCTTTCTGTTCTGCCGGGAGAAAAACCACGTATGGATGAAGACTCAAGCCCCACACCTTCAAACTTTGCTTGAAGTTTGTCTAGATAATGTTTTTCTCATCGCTAGACTTTTAAACGTCTAGTCAGGAGTCTATCAAGGTGTCCGAAACGGCGGAGTGGATGCCCCTAGATGGTGACACACTTTTAATGCGGGAAGGTTTCATCCTAAACGTTTTCGGATACGAACATCCAAAAGACCTGGTTTTCGCCTTCCTCAAGTATATCCCATTCCATTTTAAGGAGCTTTTCAATGTTCGCCTGCTAGAGAGGACTTGGTGGTTCCGCGGAACAGAGCTTTTTAGGACTGAAAAACTCTACACAGCCAAAAACTATAGAACATTCCTCGAAGTTTTCAGAAAGAAATTTCCAGAATACGTCCATTTCTGTCCATTTCGGCGGAAGGAGGTTATAACCGCACCCATAAACCGTGTTGTTGAGGTTTTTGTACCGAAAGAGCGCCTCAAAGCCCTGATGGAAGCAAAAGAAAAGGATAGCCTTCAAGAACTTGCTTTGGAGTTTGTGAATCTTGTCTCCAGCGAGTCCAAAGTGCCCCTAGAAGATTTTGGTGTTCACGGGTCTATAGCCCTTGGCATGCATTCCCGCGAATCCGACATAGACATTGTGGTTTATGGGGGCCGAAACTTCCGCCGGGTTGAAGCCGCCATCGACAAACTTGTCCAAGAAGGCGAATTAACCTACATTTTCAATAACCGTTTGGACGCTGCAAGGCGTTTCAAGGGGCGTTTCAAAAACAAGATTTTCATGTATAACGCTGTCCGTAAGCCGGAAGAAATCACAGTTAAGTATGGCATGTACCGGTACACACCCATAGCGCCTGTCAAGTTCAAGTGTAAAGTTAAAGATGACAGTGAAGCAATGTTCCGCCCAGCCATCTACAAAATTGAAGATTTCACACCTTTTGAGGGGGTGTCTATTTCAGTAGATATGGTGCCGGAAACAGTTGTTTCCATGATTGGATGTTACAGAAACGTTGCGAGAAAAGGGCAGCAAATTGAGGTTTCCGGAACCCTTGAAAGGGTTGAGAATGTGGCCACTGGCAAAATCTCGTATCAAGTTGTTGTTGGAACTGCGGAAAGCGAGGAAGAATATATTTGGCCAGTCTAGCCCACTTAAGGCTTAAAGACCGCGACGCCATAATCACGCGGGGAGGCCTAATATTCAGGGTTTTCGGCTACACCCATCCACCGGAAGGCTACATATGCGACTTAGAGTACGCGCCCGCCAACCTTTTCCAGTCCAACAACCCAAAAGCCTTCAGAACAGACGGCAAAAACATCTTTTACAAGTTTTACGAAGACGAAGCCTGGCACTTTGTTCAGAAAAATTTTCCACAACACATGGTTTTCCACAAGCCTTTAGGCAAAAAGGTGTTAGGCGTCCAAACAGCGAACATTGCAGAGGTGCGAAAGCCGGAGCAAGCCCTAAAAAGGCTTTGGGAAGCCCAGCCCAAAGACGAGCTTCTCAAAGCCTTGCAAAAAGTTTTTGAAGCGACGGTGCTAGCCTCTGGATTAAGCCTAGAAAACTTCGGGGTTTTCGGTTCGCTTCTTCATGGCTTTTATCATCCAAAGTTTTCAGACATAGATTTGACAGTATATGGAAGAGAAAACCTTGAAAAAATCCGCAAAACCCTGCAGGAACTCTACAGTGATGGCGGTTTAGGCTTTTCCAACGAATTCGTTGATGATTTACCTATCCGAGGAAAAGTTTGGCGTTATAAGAACCTAACTCCAGAAGAGTTTGTTTGGCATCAGCAGCGCAAACTTGTTTACGCCGTTTTCCACAACGAAGAGTCTGGACGAGCCATTAAGGTGGAGTTTGAACCCGTGAAAAGCTGGAACGAAATAAAGGAGGATTACAGCGAAATCAAGAAGATTACGTGGGTGGGCTGGATTAAAGCAGTTCTACGCGTGAAAGACGACGTGGAAGCACCATACATGCCCTCAGTCTACAGAGTTGAGCCAATCCAAATAGTCGAAGGGCCTCGGGTCGGCGACTTGGAAAGGGTGGTTTCTTACCTTGAAGAGTTTAGAATGCAAGCGTGGAAAGATGAAACCGTTTATGTGGAGGGAAACCTTGAAAAAGTTGAAACTGTCCGCGGAAGCTTCCACCAGATAACACTTACCTATGGCCCACGGTACTACGAGCAAGTCCTCAAAGTTGTTCGAACCATGGCTTAACTCTTCAAAATCATGTAGTCCAAAGGTTTGTTCCCAATCAAAAGCCTAAAATATTCGCTGCCATTCCTGCGGTCCACAACCTTCTCAATTTTTCCTTGAGCCAAAACAGTTTCGCCGCTTCTCGCTTGTTCGCAGAACCTCCCACGGAACGAGGCGATTTCCCTTATTGGCTGAAGTTTTGGCCCCTCAACAACCTTTACATCTTCAACTTTGTATGTGCACGGCGTGAAAATGGCTTCTGAATCGTCAACAACAACAGCCTCAACCCTCCCATAACCACAATTTTTATAGTGAACATCCCCATACTTTTCAGTCATTTCACCAAAATCCTTCACAAAACGAATGAAATAGTCCCTCCCCATAAACTTGCCCTGCAAAACTTTCCGGGATTCGGTTTTAACGAAATCCTCGAAGCTTACAAGCGTGTCTTTCGAACGGAAATCGAAAAGCCTCCGCAAACCCTCCAATCCATAAGGCTTGAATGGTGTGTCCTCCATTTCCAGCAGTCTCCGCAAAGCCCGATGCACTTTCCAACAGTTTTCAACACCATAAACAACGGGGTCTATGTCCGACGAGGCTGTGTGCAACCCAGCCAAAACAGAACCCGAAATCCCCAGTTTGTTCCAAGGCACACTTGCCTCCTCCTTCAATAGCTCAACACATTGAAGAGCCGCTTTTTCTAACTCGTCAAGGTTCCGACTTTTTCTAAGCCTTTCAAGAAAAATGATTGGATTGGAAACTTTCCTAATTCTGTCGAGCGGAACTTCGCAGAGTTTCTCATCAAAAACCCTGTCGTAAACAACGTATTCCGGAAAATTTTTCTCAAGAAAGTTAAATCTTTCAGAAATGCCGTAAACTTTGCTATATTTGGTGCCGCTGCGGATGCGAGAGCCTTTTTTGTCTGGAATAAAGCGGGGGAAGGCCACCACTTTGCCGGGTGGGTGGATAAGACCCTTCACATCGAAAATTACGCCTTCAACAGACTCTATTAGGAAACCTTCTATGGGCCACATGTTTCTCGCAAAGTTTGTTCTTTTATATCCTCCTCCATTATAGACCTTTCAGCTATAATCCATTTCGTGTTTTTAATAGTCCTAATGAGCGGAACGGCGATTATTGTGGCTACTATGGCTTGAATTAGCCTTATAGCTGGATAAACGAATGGGCTTACAAGGAAAAGGAAGCGAACAGCGTCTAGAGGAAGGCCGAAAATGGACTCGTAAACTATTGGAATGGCGAAAGCGTTGCATCCCCACATGTTGTCGGCTTGATTTCCAACAAACATCAAAAGTAAAAACAGTATGGGCATGTTTTTAGAGTTTGATAGGCGCTTGGCAAATTTTGCAACTGGGATGATGAGGAATAAGGCTATGACTTTGTCCCAAAGCACGGCGGCTGGCACATAGTAAATCGGTATTGTGTAAGTGTTATCCGGGTTAAAGGGGTCGAAGACTTGACTATAGCCAGTTATAGGCTGCGAGGGCGGCGAAAACAGAAAAGCCAAAATTAACACTCCGAAAAGGGCGAACGCCCAACGCCATTTTCTGTAAAAGATTAAGCCAACCACTAAAGCGTTTATTGGAGGAGATAACAGAAAAGGAGCACCATAAGGACTCATGCTTCCAGGAGGCAAAACCCATGAAACAAAGGCTCCAAGAAAGGCTGCTAAAGCCCCCAAATATGGGCCTAAAATCAGCCCGAAAATCGACGCGATGAGTGCTTCAAGTTTAATTTTCAATTCTGGAAGCCCTATTGCTGGAACATAAAGCGACAAAATGGATAGAACATAGTAAAGTGCTGCGAAAACAGCCACCAAAGCTATGTGTCGACTTGAAATTTTCATACAGACATCTCTATGTATTTTTGGTAATTGCAGTGTAATTTTTTACACAACATTAATAAGCCTTTCCCCCAATAACTTAGAAATTAAAGGTGCAGGTCTTTGCAGAAATCCTTCGACAAGGCAACCCACATCGCCCAATGTTTGCAATTAGCCATTCTGTTGGAGGTTAGCGCCGACAAGCCTGGAAACGTGAACTTGGTTGTGGGTTTTGAGGGCACAAACCACATGCATTTTTTGGCTTCGGCGGTGGCGGCAGCCCCCTATTTCAGGTTTGCAGCTGAAAGGGGGTTGGCTGTTTCCCGAGGCGAAATAAGTCTAAATGAGGTTGGTGTGGGACAAATAATCCGCGACTGCGTGGCTGAGATAAGTCGTTGGCAAAGTGGCGGCAACACGCTGCTTGGCACTGTTTTGTTGTTTGCGCCTTTGGCTGTGGCTGCTGGCATGACACCAGCGGAAAAAAGCGTCTTTGAACTTTCAGGGTTGAGGCAAAACCTAAAACGGGTTGTGGAGGCAACGACGCCTGAAGACGCTGTTGCCGTTTACGAGGCTGTCAGAATTGCGAAGCCAAGTGGGCTTGGAAAGGCGCCGGACCTGGATGTGAATGATCCTTTTTCGACTGAGAGGATTCTCCGTGAACGGATCACGCTTTACAAGGTTTTCCAGATAGCTGCATCCTATGACATGGTTTGTTCGGAGTGGGTTAATAATTACCCCGTAACTTTCGATTTTGCCTATCCAAGCCTAATGCGTTGGCTTAAAGAAGATGGCAATATAAACAATGCAGTGGTCCATGCTTTCCTTGAGGTTTTGGCAGCCTACCCCGACACCTTCATAGCCCGAAAAGTCGGCATGCAAAAGTCTCGCCAGGTTTCAGCCATGGCTAAGGAAGCCTTGAAAAACGGCGGCTTAAAAACGCCTGTTGGAAGGGAAAAACTCCACCTATTCGACGCTGTTTTACGGTTGGACGGCAACAATCTGAACCCAGGCACGACAGCCGACATAATTGCTACGGCTATAGCTTTAGCGGTTTTAAACGGTTATAGACCATAGCGCATAAAAGTTTAAATTCTGCTTGCTTTTCGCATATTTGTTCCAAAGGTGTTCAGTGTGGCGGGGCTATTAGAAGTGGCTGGGCTTACTCTTTCGTTGGCTTTGGGCTTGGTTGTGGGTTACCGTTTAAGGGGAAAGAAGGTTCACATGGTTGAAGGGCTTATTTTTGGAAGTATTTTGGCTTTGATTTTCTCTTTGGGCTTTTCGATTGGTTCAAACTCTGAGCTTTTGGCAGTGATGCCGAGCGTTTGGTTTAACGCTTTAATGCTTTTAGCTATGGCTCTATTTTTCAGCGTGGTCTGCGCAAAGCTAGCCATGAAACTGGTGAAAGCATGATAAAGTACGTTTTGCCAACCCTCGCCATAGGCATTTTAGCCGGCTATCTAAACAACAGTTTTGGTTTTTCGCTGCTAAACGTTGTCTTTTCAGAATACGTCTTCAACATCTCGCTGGTTTCGCTTCTCTTTTTGATGGGGGTGCTTTTCGCAGCGGATGAGAGGGCAACAGCGAAAATGAAGGCGGCTGGGTTTAAGGTGCTTGTCTTCCCCTTTGCCGTTGCCTTAGGCAGCGTTTTAGGCGGTTTTGTCGGTGGCTTAATCCTCAAAATAGACGTTTTCGCTTCTATGGCGGTTTGCGCTGGCTACGGCTGGTACACTTTGGCCGGGCCTCTCGCTGGACAGCTTTTCGGCCTCGAATGGGGGGCTTTAGGTTTCGCGGTGAACCTTCTCAGAGAACTTGTCACAATAGCCACTGCATGGCTTGTTGCGAAACTGGACAAGTATGCACCCATAGCCATGGGAGGCGCCACAGCCATGGACACAACATTGCCCATAATAGTGCGCTACAGCGGCCAAGAAACCCTTATAACTGCTTTCTCCAGCGGCTTCGTTCTAACAATGGCTGCGCCCTTCACCATAACAGCCATATCCACCCTAACCCACTGGCAACTGTAAAGTTGTATCATGGAAACTTTTAAGGAAAAATTAATTAGGGCTTAACTGATTGTATGTGCTTTCAAGAGATTGAACATCACAACAAGCTGTTGAGGTTGGCTAATGGCTGAAAAACCTAAATTGAAGGTTACTTTGTTGACTGGACGCACAATAGAGCAAGGTGTTGGGAAGGAGCTTGGAAAAAGCACAAAGGAGTATGTGGAAAGCGTCTCCGTATGCTACATGGACCCGGAAGACATGAAAAAGCTCGGCATAAAGGACGGCGTAAACGTTCAAGTCTCCACGGATTTTGGCTCAGTGGTTGTTAAAGCAAAAAAATCTCTTAGGGCACCCCACCCCGGTGTGATATATATCCCCTACGGTCCATGGGCAAACGCCATTGTGAGCCCGGAAACACATGGGATTGGAATGCCGAGTTTTAAGGGCGTGCCCGCCGTTGTTGAGCTTGCCCAAGACAAGCCTGTTTTGGGTTTGGAGGAACTCCTTAAACAACAGTTTGGGAAGGGTTAAAAGTGCCTGTTGTAAAAGCCGTCGCGTGTCCGGTTTGTGGAAGCCTCTGCGACGACATAGAATTAACCATAGAAAACGGCGAGATTGTTAAGGTTAAGAACGGCTGCGCCATGTGTGAAGCCAAATTCTTAAGCCACCGCAGCGAACACCGCATCCGCAAACCCTTGATTAGGAAAAACGGTGAACTCGTAAAGACAACGCTTAAAGAAGCCATCAGACGGGCTACTGAAATTCTTGCAGAAGCAAACTACCCAGTGCTTTACGGCTGGAGCAACACAAGCTGTGAAGCCATAAGCGTCGGCATAGAACTAGCCGAAGAAGTTGGAGGCGTCATAGACAACACTTCGGTCGTCTGCCACGGTCCATCCATTTTAAGCGTCCAAGACATCGGTATACCCTCATGCACTTTGGGGCAGATCCGCCACAGAGCCGACCTAATCATTTATTGGGGATGCGACCCATGGAGCGCCCATCCAAGACATATAGAACGTTACACGGCATTCTCTGAAGGGCGGTTTGAGAAAAGCGCGTGGAGAGGCTACGTGGCGAAAATCAAAGCCCTCATAGGGCGGAAAAAGATTCGAAGTGCCATTAGAAGACTGGTTCTCAAAAAGCCTCCGGAAATTGAGGCTAGACTGGAGCCCACCTTTCTGCCGTCCATAGCTAAGGAGGGCAGAAAACTAATAGTTGTGGATGTTAGGCGGACGAAGACGGCGGAGATGGCTGACTTCTTCATCCAAGTGGAGCCCGGCAAAGACTATGAGCTTCTGCAGGCTTTTAGGGCTTTAATTCGCGACCAGGAACTCGAAGTTGATATGGTTGCTGGTGTGCCGGTCGAACACTTGGAGGAGGTTGCCGACGCCATGGTGAACTGCGATTTCGGAGCGCTTTTCTTTGGACTTGGCTTAACTATGAGCGGCGCCAAACTACGCAACATTGATGCGGCGCTTTCGCTGGTCCGCGACTTGAACATGCGGACAAAGTTTGTGATAATGCCCATGCGAGGCCACTTCAACGTGACAGGCGCCAACACCGTGTTCACTTGGCAGACGGGCTACCCCTATGCTGTGGACTTTTCACTAGGCTATCCAAGATACAACCCGGGAGAAACTTCTGTTGTGGATGTGTTGTTGCGGGGTGAATCTGACGCCGCCTTGATCGTGGCTTCAGACCCCGTTTCAAACTTTCCACGGAAAGCCGCCGAACACCTCGTCAAGAACCCACTTATCTACATTGGGCCCCACATGGATGTTACGGCGCAAGTGGCTGATGTTGTTATCCCTTCGGCTTTTATAGGCATAGAAGCGGCTGGAACGGCCTACCGCATGGATCACGTGCCCATACCCCTAAAAAAGGTTGTAGACCCGCCCAGAGGCATTTTGCCAGACGAAGAAATTTTGAGGAGAATTCTAGCCGAGGTTCGAAAGATAAAACGTGAAAGGGCGGAGGCTGCCTAAAATGGAGCTTCTAATAAAAAACGGGTTTGTTTACGACCCTATTAACGGTGTTAACGGCGAAAAAATGGACATAGCCGTAAAAGACGGCAAAATAGTGGAAAAAGTTAACGAGCGCAGAGCCAAAAAGATAGACGCTTCAGGCATGATTGTTATGCCCGGCGGCGTTGACATTCACAGCCATATTGCCGGCGGAAAAGTGAATGCTGGTAGGCTTATGCGCCCAGAAGACCACTTCAAAGATTTTGAACGCAAAACGGCTGTCACAAGGTCTGGTGTTGGCTATTCAATTCCGTCCACATTCACAACAGGCTACCGTTATGCGCGGATGGGTTGGACAACGGTTATGGACCCGGCCATGCCGCCTCTGGAGGCGAAGCACACTCACGAAGAACTTAGCGACACCCCAATCATTGATAAGGCCAGTTATCCGCTTCTAGGCGACTGGTGGTTTGTGCTCGAATACTTGCGAGACGGCAAAATCGAGGAATGCGCCCGCCACGTGGCTTGGATGATTAAGGCGACTAAGGGTTATGCCATAAAAATCGTGAATCCCGGCGGGCTTGAAGCATGGGGTTTTGGCCACAACGTAGAAAGCATAGACGACCAAGTCCCCTATTTTGGGGTTACACCCCGCGAGATTATCCGGGGACTTTGCAAGGTTAATAAGCTCTTAAACTTGCCCCACACGATCCACGTGCACACCAATAACCTTGGAAAGCCCGGCAACTACATGACGACTTTAGAAACAATGCGGTGTGTCGAAGACTTGGCAGAGGACGGCAAACCCGCCATCCACATAACCCATTGCCAGTTCTGCGCTTTCAAAGGCGACGATTGGCGCACCTTCGAATCCGGCGCCGAAGAAATAGCCAACTACATGAACACGCATTCCCATGTGACAATGGACATGGGCCAAGTCATTTTCACGGACACCACGACCATGACGGCGGACGGCCCCTTCCAGTTCACCCTTTACATGCTCAGCGGGAACAAGTGGACAAACCACGACGTAGAAACCGAAACAAGTGCTGGAATAGTGCCTTTCCACTACAAACGGAAAAACTATGTCCACGCAACCCAATGGTCCATAGGCCTTGAACTCGCTTTGCTGATCAAGGACCCATGGAAAATTTTGATGACAACAGATCACCCAAACGGCGGGCCTTTTATTGCTTATCCGAGGATTGTGGCTTGGCTTATGAGTCGAAAAGCCAGAGAAGCCACAATGAAAAAGATTAACCCAAAAGCTCGGAGCAGAAGCCTTCTACCGTCCATAGACCGCGAACTCGACTTTTACGAAATAGCCATCGTAACCCGCGCCGGGCAAGCCAAAGCCCTAGGCCTAAAAAACAAGGGGCATTTAGGCGTCGGAGCGGATGCGGACATCGCCATATACAACTTCAACCCCGAAACCATGGATCCTCCCAGAAAGTATAAGGCTGTTAGACGCGCATTTAAACGGGCTGCCTACACAATTAAGGGCGGACAAGTGGTTGTTAAGGATGGTGAGGTTTTAAAGCACATCGATGGCGCTACCATGTGGCTGGATGTACAGCTTTGTGAGCCATGCGAAATAGAGGTAAATGAAAACTTGAAGAGGCGTTTCAAAGAGTACTGGACTGTTGAGTTTGAAAATTACCCGGTTTCGGAGGATTATTTGGCAATCTCTCAACCAATAACCGTGAAGGCTGATGTGTAATGAGAGTGAACCTTTACCCACTAAAAGAGTTTAGGCTTCCAGTAGTGGCTGAATACATAAACCCAGACATTTTCCAAGGAAAAAGCCTTGAAGAAATCGAAAAGCTGGAGGTTTGGGAAGGCAACAAACGGAAAAGACTCGGGGAACTCTTCAAAGTGGAAGTGGAAACCGCTGAAAGCAGCCAAGAAGCTGTGATAACGATTCACGGCGATGTTAGCCGTGTTAGGCGCATAGGCGTCGGCATGAAAAGCGGCGAAATAATCGTGAGAGGCGATGTGGGCATGCATTTAGGTGAAGAAATGCGGGGTGGAAAAATAACTGTTTACGGCAATGTACTCGGCTGGGCTGGCTCCATGATGAAGGGTGGCACCATAGAGATTCATGGCAATGCTGGCGACTATTTAGGCGCCCCCTACAGAGGCAGCGCAGAAGGCATGAAAGGCGGAAAAATAATAGTGCATGGAAACGTTGGCCGAGAAGCAGGAGCCCACATGAAAAAGGGCATGATCAAAATTTATGGCTGCGCTGGCCAGTTCGTAGGCTTCCGCATGAAAGGCGGCACAATTTATGTGCAGAAAGACTGCGAATCTAGGGCCGGCGCATGCATGGTGGACGGCACAATAGTTGTAGGCGGCCATTTAGAATCCGTCATGCCCACCTTCACCATTGAAGGCTTAAGGAAGAGGGTTAAAATTGAGGAAGGTGAAGTTGTGGAGGCTCCCTTCTACCTTTTCATCGGCGACTTAACGGAAAATGGCCTTGGAAGACTTTTTGTGGCAAAAGAGCCGAACCCCCATCTAAGCCATTACGAAAAGTTTCTCTGAGGGTGGAGGATGGTGCCTTGAAAACAAGTTTAAGTGTAAACCGTTTAGCTTGGAGACTTCTGGAAAAGCTCTGTGAAAATCCGGAATATTATGGCGTGAAAGTTGAAAAAGCGAAAAATGGCGCTATAATTGTGGATGCGGGCATAAAAGCGAAGGGCGGTTTCCAAGCGGGCAAAATTATAACAGAGATTTGCATGGGAGGGTGCGGCAAGGCCCGTATAGGTTGTAGGCAATATGGCGAACTGGAACTGCCCACAATATTTGTTTACACGGATCATCCGGCCATAGCCACCTTGGGCTCGCAGTTCGCAGGCTGGAACATCAAAGAAGGCGATTATTTCGCCATTGGCTCTGGGCCAGCTAGAGCCATAACCCAGAAGCCAAAAGAAATCTATGAAAAAATAGGCTACAGAGACGAGAGCGATAAAGCCATATTGGTTCTGGAAACCGACAAACATCCGCCCGAAACTCTTATAGAACGCCTAGCCCGCGACTGCAAAGTGCAAGCCGAAAACCTAGCCATAATCTTGACGCCGACTGCCAGTGTTGCCGGCGCCACCCAAGTGGCTGGCCGCGTTGTTGAAACAGGAGTCCACAAGCTTACGAAGCTTGGCCTTGACCCAAACATAATCCTTTATGCTTTGGGATGCGCTCCAATACCGCCAACTCACCCGAAATTTGTTAAGGCTATGGCTAGAACCAACGACGCCATCCTTTACGGCGGCATAACCTACTACGTGGTGGACTGCGAAAATGAGGAGGAGCTGGCGAAGACCGTGGAAATGGCGCCTTCAAAAGCCTCTAAAGACTATGGAAGACCCTTCCTAGAAGTTTTTAAGGCGGCGGGCTACGACTTTTATAAAATAGACCCAAACATTTTCGCGCCGGCAGTGGTCGTGGTCAACAATGTGAGAACTGGCAACGTGTTTAAGGCTGGAGAAATAAACTACAACGCTTTGAAAGAATCATTTGGTTTCTGACGTTTTGATTCCGGCATGGATTGGTGTTGTTAAGAAAACCTTGTTTAAGAAATCGTTGAATCCCTTATTTCCTATTAATGCAGCCATGAAAAAGCTCATTATAACAACTTCAACTAGGGCTTTTGGCAAAATATAATAGAGGAACACTACGACTCCTCCACTTCCAAGGAAGAGGGGCATCAAAAATGCGAAATAAGCATAAGTGTAGAGGCATTCTGGGACATAAGCCAAAAGGGTTGCTGGAACCGCTAAAAGCGAAGAGTGCCTATTTCGCCTTAATCCAAAAGCATTCGCAAGAATCCCTGCTGTTAAACCTGTTAAACCCTTTCCTGGGGGTAAGCTCACCAAACCCAGCCAGGAACCCATGCCCATGGGTCCAAACATGATTCCAGGAAGGATTCCAACAAGAACTCCCGAAACAAACCCCACGGCTGGACCACCGTAGAATCCTGCAATGAATGCTGCTAATAGGGAGAAGTCTAGAGCCACGCTTGGTGCAAGTTGTCCTATGTGGTAGGAGACTGCGAACAGTAAGTTTCCGAGGGCACCCATCATTAGTGTGAATGCAACTGTTTTTGTGTCCATTTTAACCGGTGCAGTTTATGAGTGTGTAATTATTTAAGAGTAACTACTCAAAAATGAGTAAATTTTATTCCATATTGAAAATTAAAAATAAGGCTTTCAACTATCAGTTATTTGGGAAAGTTGCTTGTCAACACGCACTGAAATCCCATTTTCAGAGCTTAAAGGATGGCTTGAAAACCAAACAGCCGCCATTTTTAAACCGCTTCAAGCGAGGGCTGAAAAGCTTCTAGGCGATATGCGCAAATCCCACAGTAGCCTAATTGAGGCTTGCGAGATGCTCATAGAAAACAGTCGAAAGGAAATTGAAAAGCGTAACATGCGTACTTTCAAGCGGGCTCAAGCCCTCAACAAACTGGCAAAAATCTTCTTGGAACGAATGCGGCAAGTCCAAGTTCCAGATAAGCCATGCGTTAAGGACTTTGAAGAGTTTGTAAGCATGGCCCAGAAGGCTTATGCTGTTACTGATGTGGATGTGCGGAACTGGTTTCCAAGGATTTCACCCTTCTTCATAATGGACCGTGGAAAATTCTTGCGGGCTTTTGAGGGCACTAAGACTTCACTTAAAGAGTTAAACAGCTTTTTGACAAAGGAGTTTGTGAAAGCCAAAACTTTGGAGGAAACCTTCCAACTAATCGAGGAAATCAAGGAGCTAAAGAGTAGGCTGGCAAATTTGGAAAATGAACACGGAAGAACCGAAAGCGAAAGAATTCGCCTAGAAGAAGAGCTAGCTCAAACACGGCGCAGAATTGCCGAACATGAGAAAGGTGGCGGACTAGCCCAACTAGCCGAAATAAACGAAACTTTAGAATGTTTAAGAAGGGAGGTTGCCTACAGCCTTAGACATTTACAAAAGCCTTTAGTGAAACTTCAGTCCCTTGCATTGCACGGTGCTGGAAGCGGCTTAACGCCAGAAGAAATCAAAAAGCTTGGCGAGTATTTGGCTGACCCCTTCGAGGCTTTGACGGCAGAAGATGCAGGTTACCCGCTTTTGAAGGGGATTCTCCAAAAAACCGAGAGGCTGATGGCTGAGGGGAAGCTTAAGCTTAAGGAGGATAAGATGCGCAAGGCGAAACAAGCCATAACAGAAATTGTTGACAAAGACTCGCTTGTAGACTTACAGAAAAAATGTGTGGAGGTAAAAATGCAGAAGGCTCGAATTTCAACATCCACAACTATTGCCGAAACTATAACCGAAGTATCAAGACTTCAGGAGTGTATTGAAAACATAAGTAGAAAACTGGAAAGGCTGGAATCCGAGGAAGCCAACTTAAAGAGAGCAATTCAAGAGGCCATGAAAGAGATTGATAGCCACAAAAGTCTTGTTGAAAAGAACATTCAAGCTTTCAGCGGACAAGAGATAACGATAAAAGTTTGGGGTTAAGAGACTTGCAACTTCGAGAAATAGTTAAAGAAGCCTTAAACGCCTCGTGCCAAGAGTTCTGTCAACTCGTGGAAGGAGCGGTTAAACTCCTCAAAAGTGAAAACGGGGGAATTGGAAACCTTGAAGTTGTTGGGCGGCTTGTGAAACTTCAACCCGTCGGCAAGGCTTTAGTTGTTGGAGACTTGCACGGCGACCTTGAAAGTTTCATCGACATTTTAAACGGAAGCCAATTTCTCCAGAAAATGAGCCAAAACTCCGAGGCGGTTGCAGTTTTCCTAGGCGATTATGGAGATAGAGGCCAGTATTCGGCTGAGGTTTATCACATTATTTTAAGGCTTAAACTCCAATTTCCAAGACAGATAATTCTGTTGAGAGGAAATCATGAGGGGCCGGAAGACCTTCTGGCTTTTCCCCATGACTTACCATGGCAGTTTCAAACACGCTTTGGTGAGGAATGGACAAAAGCCTACATGAGAATACGCGAACTCTTCAATTACCTATACAACGCCGTTATCGTGATGGAACGCTACTTAATGGTTCATGGTGGCGTGCCGCCTCAAGCCAAAACATTAGAAGATTTGGCCTACGCCCACACAAGGCATCCAAGGGAAAGCCTGCTGGAAGACCTATTATGGAGCGATCCAACCGACGCTATAAGCGAAACATGCGCTTCATATCGCGGCGCCGGAAAACTCTTCGGACAAAAAATAACAGATGCCGCTCTGCAAAGTTTCGGCGTAAAAGTTATTATTCGGGGGCATGAGCCATGCACGGAAGGCTACAAAATAGACCATAATGGAAAAATTTTAACACTGTTTTCAAGAAGGGGCCCACCATACTTTAACGAGCATGGCGCATATTTGGCGGTAGATCTTTCTCAAAAACCGCAAAACGCCATGGAATTGGTGCAATTTATTCATAAATTTTAGTGGCTTATTCCAGATACTATGTGAATTTTCACATGAAACGTTTGCACGGAAACTTTAAGTGTTTAGCTAAACACGATTGTCATGGTTAAACATTGAGCCCTAGGCGGTTAAACTTGAAGTTTGGAATCGTTACGCGGAACCCCGAAGCTTATAGTTCTGCCCAGCTCCGTATGGCACTTGAAAAGCGGGGCATTCCCCATATATGTTTTAGTTTCCCTTGGCTTGTTGCCCGTGTAGGTTATAAGCCCTACCTGAAAGTGCGGGACGTTGACGTCCTTAAAGACTTAAACGCCTTGATAATTCGGCCTATTGGGCGGGGTTCTTTGGAGGAAATCGTTTTCCGTATGGATGTGCTTTATAGGCTTGAACGTTTGGGCTTTTACGTGGTTAACCCGTCAGAGGCTATTGAACACTGTGTTGACAAGTATGATTTGCTGGCGATTTTGGAGGATGCTGGTGTGCCGGTTCCGCGGACCGCTGTCACGGAGGATGCGGATGAAGCCTTGAAGGCTTTTCATGAGCTTGGTGGGGACGTTGTTGTCAAGCCCATTTTTGGCTCGCGGGGCGTCGGCTCCACACGCATAAATGACCCGGATGTAGCATACACGGTTTTTAGGGCTATAACCTTTCATCATGGCGTAATCTACCTCCAAGAATTTGTGCCGCATGGCTGTTCAGACATCCGCGCCTTCGTTATAGGCGACCGTGTAGCGGCAGCCATGCGCCGCGTCGCCAACAGCTGGAAAACCAATTACAGCCAAGGCGCCCGTCCAGAACCGTTAAGGCTTGACGGCGAGCTTGAAGAGTTAGCCGTTAAATCAGCTCAGCTGATAAAATGCAAGATTGCGGGTGTGGATATCCTAGAAAGTCCAAAGGGTCCGATGGTAATTGAGGTTAATAGCCAACCGGGGTGGCGAGGATTGCAGTCTGTGACCCGCGTCAACATTGCAGATGAGATAGTTGACTATGTGCTTTCAGAACTGAGAAAATAGAGAGGGGGCTCCAAATTTATCAAAGTTGAGATTGTTAAAATTGACGTTAAAACCCGAAAGTTCGAGAAAACTGAAGATTTTGTAGCCGAAGAAAAGCCCCTCCAAGTATTTGTTAACAGAAGGCATTATGCCACCATATTCTGCACGCTTCAAGACACTAAAGAGCTGGCTGTTGGGAATCTCCTTTCCGAAGGCGTCATAAAAACCGTTGAGGAAATTGATAAAATAAACATCAAGGAAAACAATGTGTGTTACATAGCCCTAAAGCCAACAGTAAATATTGAATCTAGGCTGAAACTACCTCGGCAACTTTACCGTGTAATCCCATCAGCATGCGGTGGGCAAAATCAACCATTGGCGTTAAGGCGCGTCAAGAAAGTGGCTTCAAAAATGAGGGTGAAGGCTGAAACAATTCAAAATTGCATCCAAAATTTGAA